>Ga0207111_10006_pt1 | contig 85611 bp, 72 predicted proteins | sample Alteio_BWMinHeat_71_FD_153577 | JGI IMG/M metagenome (GOLD analysis project Ga0207111, IMG submission 153577) | Enriched cells from forest soil in Barre Woods Harvard Forest LTER site, Petersham, Massachusetts, United States -... | ecosystem: Environmental > Terrestrial > Soil > Temperate forest >... | reverse complement strand
ATGCAATAACAGCATTATGCTCTTTTTCTGAATACCCATCATTAAAAATAGCATTTTCGCAATAACAAAAGGGTTTATATGCAAAACCAGAAACTTGTTTCACCGGTTCTTATAATGCTTGTAGGGTTTTCTATGTCAATTCAATCAGAGATTAAGCCGATATCTCAAGTACAAACCAAAAAATCGTTTTATGGTGCGTTGCTTGCTGATTGTAAGCCGTATGAAGTGTGGCACTTTTTTGAAGAGATTTCACAAATTCCTCGCGGATCGGGCAACGAAAAAGCAGTCGGTGATTTTGTTGCAAATATTGCAAAATCGAAACAATTAGAAGTCGTTCGTGATAGCATTGGCAATGTGATTGTGCGCAAGCCAGCATCTTCTGAGCGTTATGCAAAAAGTCCTATGATTACATTACAATCGCATCTTGATATGGTCTGTGAAAAAAATAACGATGTAACCCATGATTTTACCAAAGATCCTATTAAACTTGTTCGTCAAGGCAAATATCTTGGCGCTGCAGGGACAACACTGGGTGCTGACAATGGCGTAGGCGTTGCAATGATGTTATCGCTCATGACATCACATGATCTTGTTCACGGCCCGCTTGAGTTTTTATTTACCGTTAACGAAGAAATGGGCTTTGATGGTGCGCGTAATTTAACACCTGCAAGCCTTAAGGGCAGAATTTTATGCAATCTGGATTCAGAAGAATTAGGAGCTTTCTTCGTAGGTTGTGCGGGAGGTTGTGAAACCGTTGGTCATGTTCCGGTCAAATTTGAACCATTAGAAAATTCTGTTAAAGGGTTCAAGATAGCGATTAATGGACTTAAAGGTGGGCACTCTGGTGCAGATATTCACTTGGGTCGTGTTAATTCGCTCAAGCTTTTAAGTCAGATTTTGGTTTTTCTTGAAACATATAACGGTCGATTGGTTTCACTTGAAGGTGGGAACAAGCGTAATGCTATCCCACGTTATGCTGAAGCAATGGTTGCTGTTACCAATGATAAAGAAAAAGTCTTTGTAAACGATTTTAAACAGTTTGGTGCAATGTTAGCGGAGCAAAATAAAGCAATAGAGCCAAATCTTGCATTAACGATAACACCGGTCGATCAACCAAAAGAAGCTATGAAAATTGCTCATCAACGTACGATAACAAATCTCTTGGCGATGATCCCTCACGGTGTTATTAAGATGAGCGCTGATATTGAAAGTTTGGTAGAAACATCGTCAAATTTGGCGCGTGTTTCGTTAGAAAAAGAGTCACATGTCGTTGTTTTTGAAACAAGCCAAAGAAGTTTAGTTGCAGAAGAAAAGCAAAAAATTAGTCAGACCGTTGTGAATCATATGAAACGTGCTGGAGCTGAGGTCGTGGCTGGTGGCGGCTACCCTGGTTGGAAGCCTGAATTAAACTCACCAACGTTACAAACCGCACAAAAAACATATGAGCGTCTATTTGGCGAAAAGCCAGCAGTGAAAGCAATTCATGCCGGGCTTGAGTGTGGGCAAATTGGTGAACGTATTCCTGGTATGGATATGATTTCATTTGGACCAAGTGTTATCGATGCACATTCTCCTGATGAGCGTGTTGATACAGAAACAGTTGGTATTTTTTGGAAATTTCTGACAAATTTCTTAGCTGATATGGTTGAAAAATAAAGAACGGTTTGACGAAGGGAGTTTTATGAAGAAACTACATATGATATTGTGTGCTTTGATAGCTTTTGGAGCATTTTCTTGTTCTGCTGATGATGATACCTGGACCGGGTTTCAAGATGGTCAGTTTGAAACTATCGGTGATGATGGAGAAGGCGATACTCCAGATATGGGAACAGAAGAAGGTGACTCTGACGACGGTGAAGAAACATCTGAAGAAACTGAAGACAGTAATGTGACCGTCGGCTAAAAGTTTTTGAACAATACACAAGACACAAGACTTACATAAAAAAAGCGTCTAATTATAGACGCTTTTTTTATTTCTAGAGATTTGGGTCATATGAAAATTCTTATTTTTGAGTCTAGATTAAAAATTTGGTTATACTAAAAACGGGTGTTTGTATCAAATTCTAATGAAGGAGTTTTTATGGTGATCTTACTTCTTTCTTTTTTATTGTTATTTCAAACAGCATCTGGCATGACCGATACTAAAGAACCAAAAGGTGAGAATCAGGATAGAATACATATTCTTACTGTAGCAATGGAGCTTGCTGGCAAAACGTGTGATATTAAAAAAGTTCAAAAAAGTTTGGCTTCCTGTAAAGATGTCAAAACGGCATTAAAAACGACAAAAATTGATATGCAAGATACTCCTATACTTTCACATGCGGTCAAACATGGCTGTTCTTTAGCTGTTCTTCAAGAATTACAAAAAAACGGTGCAGTAGTCTGTGGCATTGCTCACCCAAAAAAAGCAGCGTTACGTTTTGCTCTTTTAAATCTGAACTATCCAGAAAAAACCAGAGAAACTATTGTGAAATGGCTGATTGAACAAGATTCCTATGTCTATTTGCCAAGTTCTATTAACGATGGGATAGAGGTATTTACTGATTCAGTATGTCCAGATTTTGCGAATGCAATAATGCAGGAAATGGTTCAATTACAATATTCTGACCAGGATTTTGACCGTATTAGCCCAACGATTGCGAAGCTTTCAAGTATGTTTGCTGCCGCTGGTGATGCCAAGGCAAAAAGATAGTCGTGATATCCTAAAAAATTTGTGCAAGCAAAAGAAAACCCCCGGTACATAACGTGCCGGGGGTTTTTTAAGCAAAATCTCTGAGAAGTTCTTAATTTAATCAAGATGTATGTTTTGAACTCCTAAAGCATTAAGAACTTCATAAGCAAAGGTTTGTGCATACTTAAGAGCCATCGTTAGTTGTGTGACCTTAAGAGGGTACTTTTTGCCAAACCAGTTTTCTACCTCTTCATCGGTAAGTTCACCGCGCTTTTTTTGAAGTGCTTTGGCACAGCTCGCTTGACAAATTCTACCAATATAAAAGCAATAAGGATCTTGATCAACCTCAATCAAATAGCGCTTTAATTCTTTAGGGACCATCTTCACAACTGCATCGCTGATCTTATGAGCTTCTTCTTCATCAAAAACTTCACCTCGTGTCTGTAAAGCTTCACAGTGTATCACGGCTTTTTGCAATGTTGGCATAAACTCGTTAATCAATGCCAAACATTCAATCATGTCTGCTTTAATAATGTATTCAATCGTTGGTATCAGCATTGCTTTATATTCTTCTGCATGAGGGCCATATGCGGCTAAGACCATAGCAAGACGTTCATGTATATATTGATGGCACCATAAATTTTGTTCTTTTTCATCAATGGTTGGTTGCAAAAAAATCTTAAGAGAGGTTTGTGTACTTTTCCTTTTTTTTGTTACAACGCCTAAGACTCCTTCAGCTAATTTTTTTGCATGTGGAATCAAGAGTACGTGTTGGTTGGCTTCTAGAGGAAACATGGCGCAAAACTCTTCTGGAGATTTAGACTTAACAGTGTCTTTAAGAGCTTCAAACATAGCTTGTAGAGCCAAACCTAAAAAAGATGTTTCATCAACAGGTGTCCCACGACGACGAAGGGTATACCCAGCCAATTCATGTATAGGATATGTTTCCCACATTTTGTTGCTTTCGTCGATAGCAGTTTGTCCTCGCAAGCCTTGGCATTTTTGCATTGTAGCTTCGCATATTGCAAGAGCTTGATCACATGTCTCAATACATTGTTTCATGTCTCGTTCAAGTGTTTCTCCAAGTATTTGACGCAATACCTTTTTCTGTTCTGTTGATGCATTAGGACCACATGCAACATAAACCTTATTAAGACATGCATCGTAATAGTTCTTCGCGAGTGGTTCGTATTGTTTGTCTTCTGCCGATGTTGTTCTAGCTCCTAAGTTTTTACTGCCTCTTTTTGCTGGAACACGAGGTGGTCGGTTTGCTGTATCGAGGGATGGTCGGCGCTCACTGGTTACAGCATCGCCATTTACTGGAACACGAGGAGATAGGTTTGCTGTATCGAGGGATGGTCGACGGAGCTCACCCGTTACAGCGCCGCCAGTTTTTGCTGGAACGCGAGGAGGTAGTGGTGGTGCATCGAGTGATGGTCGGTGTTCACTGGTTACAGCGCCGCCAGTTTTTGCTGGAACACGGGGTGGTAGATTTGATGCATCGAGTGATGGTCGAGGGTGCTCACTCGTTACAGCGCCGCCACTTGGTTGAGCAAGAGGTGATTTTGGTGATGTCTTAAGAGACATTCCCTGTAACTTTTGTGTGAGCTCGTTCATTACAGTTTTGTCACCTGTGGTTGCGACTTTCGCTGGAACTTTGGCTGGAGCTTTGGTGTCATTCATCCCAAAAACCGATTGGCCTGCCATCATGAGTGCCAATCCAAGAATAATTATATATTTTTTCATAATAACCCTTTCAGAATTAAGCCTGAGCCGCAGAGTTTAAAATTGTGAGAATTGCCGAAGCTAATTTTTGTACGTGTTTAATGTTAATGAGTTGTTGCTGGGCTTTTAAAGGAAAAGTTGTGCATACCCATTGTACAATTTCTTGACCAGTAAGTTTTTTCCAATCTTTACCTAGTGCTTGGGCACATGCAGGTGAGAAAGATTTAACAGTAGCTTTGCCGGCAATAAAAGCAATATCTGCTGTGTTTTTAGTAAAAATATAAGAGTTTAATTTTTTAGGAAATTTATCTATTGCTCGATCACTAATCTTCTGAGCTGCTTGCGGACTTTTACCAATACATGCTTGTATCGCAGTTTGGCAGAGTGCAATACCTCGATCACATAATTCAATACATTCTTTCATGTCTTCTTTAGATGTTTTATTTTGCGTCAAAAATTCAATCCCTAACGTAATATAAAACATGTCATCGACTGGTGCTTCCAGAGATGCTTGTTTTGCGTCAGATTGTGCGCCCATAGCTTTTTTAGCTTCTTTGCCATTATCTTGCATGCCAAAAGCAGATTGACTTGCCATACCCAGTGTTAATCCCAGAATGATCATATACTTTTTCATAATAACCCTTTCAGCTTGAAAACCTCGAAAATAACGATAATACCGTGTGAATACCCGGCTGAAGATATCATGATCTTACGCAAAATCAACCAGAGAAATATATATTTTAAAAACACGACAAAATAATATTCTTACTTGTCAATCATACATGTATACATGTTTAGAGATTTTTAGAAGTATCTTGGATATTTAAGCTTTTTATTTTTCGATACAACGTACTTCTGCCGATGCCAAGAATCTTTGCTGCCATAACGAGATTAAAATTGGTTTCTTCAAGAACCGCTTCGATAATACATTTTTCAACTTCTTGCATAATCAGAGGGTGAATATTGCCCTGAGCATGTCTGCCAAAGCCAGAAACCATACGCTTTACTTCTCGTCGCAAAAGATCATATAACGATAATGACATGTGCGTACCTATTTTTTAGCAAAGTGATTACTATAAAACAGATCTAGAGAATAAAAGTTTGACCCGCGTTTTAGAGCAAAATCAATAGAATAGAGATTGTCATACGCGTTTGCCAGATCAGGAAGCGTGTATTTTTGCCAGTCGCGATTGATAAATGCGTAGGGGAGTCGATAGCTCATTTTTTTTGCGCCAACAAAATTTTTCTCGTTCAAAAATTTGATAACATGATAGGCTTTCCAGATTTGTTCAGACCAAAAAATAACCCAAAACACGGGTGGATAGTCGCTTTCTATCTTGCTCCAAGTCGAAAAAAAGCCCTGGGAATTTTTCGCAAAAAACTGTTCTGATAATTGTGTTAATGTTGGCTGAGCTCCGACAAGATTAAGAATATAGGGAGTAAAGTCGTCTATAAGTTTATTGTTAACCAGCTCTATATAATGCATAAGCATATATGCTGTATCAATATTTAAAGAGCCGTTTAATTGAAAGACTTTTTTTATTAAATCTAATTTTTTTGTATCAAAAGAAAACTCAAATAATACGCTTAATGTGTGAAATCCCGAGAGATCAATAGTGGTTTCAAGTGAAATGGGAAGATCTTTTGATTTTCCAGACTTTGCGTCATCTGAAATAAAAAATCCGACGATATTTGGGCCTGTATAATTAAGAAGATATGCGATTAATTCTTTTGTTATTTTATCTGACCCTTCAGAACTGATATCACCAAACCAATAAAAAGTTCGAGAGCCTAGAATTGTTTGTTCGAGTAACGCTTTATAATGTTTTTTATCAAACGACTCGAGCGATATTTTTTGAAGAGGAGCCGGGAGAACCCCAAGTTTTGCCGTATGGTCAAAGAGTGCTGAAAAAAATGACACGGGATATGTTGAACCCTGGAAGCAAAATTTTTGCCGTGAGTTCCAAAATTCTTTGGTTATTGCGACCGATAAAAAACTCTTAAAATCCATAATTGTGCTTATTTAAATGCTTCAAGTAAAAAAGGTCTAAAATACTGCTCTATTTTTGGTGCTGATCGTGCAAAGAGACGATTATAGACAAAATCTGAAAAGCCACTGTTTAAGATAGGGCTTCTTGGGTTCGAAATCAAGCTCGAGCATAAGAATGTGTTTTCGGTAATTAATTTATTATTAAAATTAAAGAGTTGGCACATAAGCTCTATACGAATTGTTGAGTCGACTAATAAAACATCGGGAGAAATAAGTTTATTAAGCGTTTCAAGATTTTTAATTTTTATAGTCAGAACATAGCCATCTTCTCGATGGTGAACAAGGTGATAGCCAAGTTTTTCAAAGTGCTGATATACAGCTTGGTATACACATGGTGAGATGTTATCAAAGACCATGTTATTTGACGGCATTTCGATAAAAAGAGGGATATCAGCTTTTTTTATTTGACGATAACTAAGACTTGCTTGTTTCTGTACGCATGCAGGAAAAATAAATAAAAATAATGAAAAAAAGAGTATCTGATATCGTACCATTATTTTGCTAATCGATTGCCAAGGCTAAAAAATGGAGTACGAACTTCTTTTTGCTGCGTATTATGTTGTACGGCATGGGAAGAGCGAACATCATCAGGAAATGGGAATTTTGCTGCTTGCGCGAAGAGTTCTTTAATGCCATCGACACATAAGTTTTTGAGCGTTTCAAATTCTTCCCATGTTGCAGGAGTTTTTTCGCAGGTACCTTGTACTTCAATTAATTTGCCACTTTTCGTGATAACAAAATTAAAGTCTGCGTCGGCAATACTGTCTTCTTGATATGAGATATCAAGACATGGGGTTTGATTAATAATACCGGCAGAAATTGCTGCAATCGGTTCTTTAAAAAACATAGGGATTGCCCAACGCTTTGCGGCGAGCTCAAGCGCTAAACTTGCTGCAGTTATCGCTGCTGTTCGTGTGCCGCCATCAGCCTGAAGAACATCACAATCGATGGTAATGGTTTGTTCGCCAATAACAGACAGGTCGACAATGGTTCTTAAGCTTCTTCCAATGAGTCGTGAAATTTCTATACTACGAGCATTGCGTTGATTTTGATTAGACTCACGTACGGTTCGTTCATGCGTTGCACACGGAAGCATGGCGTATTCAGCGGTTAACCAACCGGTTCTGCTGCCCTTTAAAAAAGAAGGGACGCCATGTTTGAGTGTTACGGCAATAAGAACTTTTGTTTGTCCGAGTTCAAAAAATACTGAAGCATCAGAATAACCAAGTATATCGTATTGAATAACCAGGGGTCTGATTGCATTATTTTCACGGCCATCGTAGCGTTTAATATTCATAATAAAATTTCGGGATAAAACTTCAGGATAAAAATTTTTGGTTTAAATAAGTATTAAATAAAAAAGAGCACGGTTTTAACCCGTGCTCTTTTTTATTGTTTATTCTAGTTCTGGTGCAACCAGGCGAATTCTGCCTGTTTCAGCATCGTAAGCAACAACCTTAACTCTGAGTTTTGAGTTCAATGGATGTTGATCTTCGATGTCACGTTGCTTATTTTTATTAATAGAAGATATATGAACCAAGCCATCTTTTCCTGCGACAATTTCAACAAATATACCAAATTCAGCATAGCGTCTAATTATACCATCAAAGAAAGCGCCAACTTCGATATCACCGATAAGTATTTTAATCCAGGCTTCAGCTTCGGTAGCAGAAGCAGTATTTTTTGAAAATATTTTAACGGTGCCATCGTCTTCGATGTCGATTTGCGTATTGGTTTGAGCAATAATTTCTTTAATTGTTTTGCCACCGGGTCCAATAATAACACCAATTTTATCTTGTGGTACTTTAAGCATGGTTACGCGAGGAGCAAGTTCTGACAATGTTTTACGTGGTTCAGTCATTACTTTTCTCATCTCGTTAAGAATATGTAATCGACCAACACGTGCTTGTTCTAACGCTTTACTTAATAATTCTTTAGAAAGACCACTTGGGTCTTTGATATCAAGCTGAAATGCCATGATACCAGTATCGGTACCAGTGACTTTAAAATCCATTAAGCCAAAAGCGTCTTCTGTGCCTAAGATATCACTTAAGACATGAAAATTATTTGATTCGTCTTGAATAAGACCCATAGCAATACCACTGACCATGCTTTCAATGGGTACACCAGCGTCCATGAGGGCCAGAGTTGTTGCGCACACGGTAGCCATTGATGACGACCCGTTAGATTCTAATATATCGACAACAGAACGAATCGTATACGGGAAGTCTGCTTGATCAGGTAAAACATTTTCAAAAGATGTCTCAGCAAGATAGCCGTGACCAATCTCGCGACGACCTGTTCCACGCATTGGCTTTACTTCACCGGTTGAAAATGGCGGGAAGTTATAATGGAGCATGAATAAACGTTCTTGCATGCCACCAAGTAACGTTTCAACGCGTTGTGCATCTTGGCCAGTACCCAGAGTTACGCTCGCAAGCGCTTGGGTTTCACCACGTTGAAAAAGACCTGAGCCATGAACGCTTGGCAGTAATGCAACTTCTGAAGAAATAGGTCTAATTTGGTCAAATTTTCTACTATCGATACGCAGATTTTTCTGTGCCATCGCATTTGGCAAAGCAACTTTGATTAAAGACTGAAAAAGATATTTAAGAATTGATTTTGTAATAACTCCGGCTTTAATATCTTCAGCGCAATGTTCGAGTAAATCGTTTTCAAGTTTTTCAAGAGCTTGGCTACGAAGAGCTTTGTCGCTTGCAAACATGCCGTCAATAAAGTTCCCCGTGAAAAAGTTTTTAACTTTTTGTTCCCATGCAACCCAGTCGATTGATGGATCACTAATTTCACGTGCTTTTGTTACGTTTAATTCTTTTTGAATTGAAAGTTGCCACTCGATTTGTTTTTTAATAATTTCATGAGCTTTGAACAGTAAATCGATTAATTCAGCTTCAGGAATATTATTACAACATCCTTCAACCATCGATATCCCACTACTGGTTCCAGCGATAACGATCTCAGCGTCAGATTGAGTATGTTCTTCATGGGTTACGTTAAATTTCCATTGTCCGTTAACTCGACCAACGTTAACACCACCTATTGGCCCAAAAAATGGGATATTTGAAATGGTTAACGCAAGAGAAGATCCAATCATTGCTAAGATATCAAGTGGATAATTGCCATCGGCAGAATACACGGTTGATAATAATTGGACTTCGTTAAAATAATAATCTGGGAAAAGAGGTCTAATTGGGCGATCGATTAAACGAGATGTTAAAACTTCTATATCGCTTAATTTGCCTTCTCGTTTGACATAACCACCAGGAATACGACCAGCGGCTGATGTACGTTCACGATATTCTATAGTAAGTGGGAAAAAGCCGGCAAATTCTTTAGCTTCTTTTGAAGCAACAACGGTAGAAAGAACAATATTTTTACCAGCTTTGATCCAGGTTGCCCCGTCAGCTTGACGAGCAAACTTGCCTATTTCGACTTCTAAGCCTAATTCAGCTGAACGAAATACTTTATGCATAAAAAACTCCGAATTTACTTTTGATTAATAACAAGTTTGCGTTACGCAAAGCTACGGTTTGAAACAATTACAGGTATCCGTTTGCTTCAAGAGATTTTACAAGCTTGTCATGTCGTTGAGCATCAACGCGTTTAAGATAGACTAATTGAGTTCGACGTTGACCAACAGCTAACAAAAGACCTCTTTGTGAGTGAAAATCTTTAGGGAAAGCTTTTAAGTGGTTAGCGATCTGTTTGATTCGAGCTGAAAGTAAAGCAACTTGTACTTCGTTTGAACCTACATCGTTGCTTGAACGAGCAAACGCTTTAATCACGTCTTTTTTAACATCTTTAGGTAACATGTATAAAACTCCAACAAATTAAATTTAAAACTAAAATATCTTTATATATCTATTTTTTTATATCTATTTTTTATATATGGTAGGCGCGAGCGGAGTCGAACCGCTGACCCTTGCTACGTCAAAGCAATGCTCTACCAACTGAGCTACGCGCCTACAAATAAAACATTAACTTAAAATAACTTATTTTAAGTTAATGTTTTCTAGACCTATTTCAAGTTGCTCTTCTTCGCGAGCACGCTTTTCTAAATCAGAAATTTCTTCACCAATATGTTTCAATCTGAATGAAGGAATGCCTGTTCCAGCTGGTATAAGCTTACCAATTACAACGTTTTCTTTCAAGCCATACAAGTAGTCGATTTGTCCAACAAGTGACGCTTCGGTAAGTACTCGTGTCGTTTCTTGGAAAGAAGCTGCTGAAATAAAGCTTTCTGTACCAAGCGACGCTTTTGTTATACCCATCAGAATAGGTTTTGCTAACGCGATCTTTTTACTATCTTTTGCAAGAAGCCTGTTAACTGTTTGCAAATGTAACTTGTCAACACGATCGCCGATAACAAATTTCGTATCTCCTGGATCAGTGATACGTACTTTTCTGAGCATCTGTTTAACGATAATTTCGATATGTTTATCGTTAATTTCTACGCCTTGTAAGCTATAAATTTCTTGAATTTCTTTAACAAGATACTTTTGTACTTCGTCAGGTCCAAGAATTCTTAAAATATCATGAACGTTCGGAACGCCCGATGTTAAAGAATCTCCGGCTTTAACTTGTTCGCCATCTTCGACGTTTAAATGTCTATTGCGAGGTACACTATATTCAAAAACTTCGCCATCGTCAGTAGTAATAGTAATACGTCTTTGACCTCGGTGTAAGCCTGCAAATTTAACGACACCATCAACTTCACTGATAACAGCAGTATCTTTTGGAATTCGTGCCTCAAAGAGTTCAGCAACACGTGGTAAACCACCGGTAATATCTTTTGTTCGTTTTTCTTCACGTGGAATTTTTGCCAAAATATCACCAGGAAGAATCTTAGCGCCTTCTTCAACCATCAAAATTGCGCCGGTTGATAGGTAATATCTTCCTTCTTCACCACCAGATTTGTCTTCGACAGCAATATGTGGCTGACGTTTCTCATCACGGCGATCAAGAATGATCTTGCTTGATTTTCCAATTGCTTCGTTAAATTGATCTTGATAGGTAACGTTTTCAATTAAGTCAACAAAACGCACGGTACCAGCTTTTTCGGACATAATCACTTTAAATGGATCCCATTCAGCAATTTTTTGAGATTCTGTAACGGTACTACCATTTTCAACCAAGATTACTGCACCGTATTCAAGTTTGAACTCTTCAAGCTCTCGACCATCTTCAGCGACAATAACGATTTTTGATTTTCGATTCATGACCGTTAAAAGACCATTTCTGTTCTTAACAGCATGAACGCCTTTATATAAGACTCTGCCGGCAAATCGTGATTTAAAGAAGTTTTGTTCAACAAGACCACTTGCAGTACCCCCAACGTGGAAAGTTCTCATGGTAAGCTGAGTTCCTGGTTCACCAATCGATTGCGCTGCAATAACACCAACAGCGGTACCAACGTCTACGACGTTTAATGTTGAAAGATCCATGCCATAACATTGGCTACAAACGCCACGTTTTGCTTGGCATGTAAGAACCGATCGTACAGCAACTTCTACAACTGCAGAATCTTTTAACTGTTCTACGGTTATGTCTTTTATAATATCGCCTTGTTTTGCAAGAAGTTTACCCGATAATGGGTCAAGAATATCAGCGGCAACGACGCGACCGAAAACACGATCAGCGAGTGCTGTAATAACTTCGCCCGATTCTTTAAGATCGGTAATATTTACATATCCTAATGTTTGGCAATCAGCCATGCTGACAACAACGTCTTGCGCAACGTCGACCAAACGACGGGTTAAGTAACCCGCGTCTGCTGTTTTTAATGCAGTATCCGCAAGACCTTTACGAGCACCGTGTGTTGAAACGAAATATTCAAAAACGTTCAAACCTTCTTTAAAGTTTGCCAAAACCGGAGTTTCCATAATGTCGCCAGATGGTTTTGCCATCAAGCCTCTCATCCCAGCAAGCTGACGAATTTGTTGACGAGATCCACGAGCTCCGGAATCAAGCATCATAAAGACAGGGTTAAACGGTGTATTTGATTTATCGCTATTAATCGAAGCAGTTCGATCTTGCTCTTCTAAGCCAGAAATCATGTCGTTTGCAACATCTTCAGTGACACGCGCCCAAATCTGAATAACTTTATTATAACGTTCGCCATTGGTGATAGCGCCATCTTTATATAACGTTTCAGCTTTTTCGACATCTTTTTGTGCTTTATGTACTAAAGCAGTTTTTGTTTCAGGAATAACTAAATTATCAACAGATAACGAGATACCACTGAGTGTCGAATAAGAAAAACCAAGTGTTTTTATTTTATCTAACGCGTCAACCGTAGGTTCAGCGCCGAATATTTTATACAAGCGTGAAACAAGTTTAACAAGATCTTTTTTCTTAACGGCTTTATTAACCCAATTAAAATCAGAACCTTGCGGTAATGCTTCGAATAAAAGTACTCGTCCAACGGTTGTTTCTACAATGTTACCTGATTGTAATCTAATTTTGATTTGTGCTTGAATATTTACTTTTTTGTGCTGATATGCGTATACGACTTCTGAAATACTTGAAAAAATTAAGCCTTCGCCTGGAATATTTTTTCGACCCTTGGTCATGTAATACAAACCAAGAACCATATCTTGAGATGGAACCGTAATTGGTCGACCATCACGAGGTGAAAGAATATTTTTAACCGAGAACATGAGGCTGAGAGCTTCGGCGCAAGATTTTTTGCTCAAAAGCACGTGTACTGCCATTTGGTCACCGTCAAAGTCTGCGTTAAAAGCAGAACATACGAGCGGGTGAATTTTAATAGCTTTACCTTCTACAAGCATTGGATAGAACGCTTGAATACTTAATCTGTGCAACGTTGGAGCACGGTTAAGAAGAACTGGACGGTCTTTAACGACTGCTTCCAGAGCTTCCCAAACAGCGGGAGACATTTCTTCAACCATACGTTTTGCAACACGTAAATTTATCGCAAGCTCACGTCGTTGCAATTCGATATATACATACGGCTTAAAGAGCTCGAGTGCCATAATTTTTGGCAGCCCGCACTGATGCATCTTAAGTTCAGGGTCGACAACGATGACAGAACGGCCTGAATAGTCAACACGCTTACCAAGCAAGTTTTGTCTGAATCGACCTTGCTTACCACGAAGCATTTCGCTTAATGATTTAAGAGGGCGCTTATTCGAGCCACGAACTGGTTGGCCTCGACGACCGTTATCAATTAATGCGTCAACGGCTTCTTGAAGCATTCGTTTTTCGTTTTTAATAATAACGTCAGGAGCTTCAAGTTCAATCAAACGCTTAAGTCGTATATTTCTGTTAAGAACGCGTCGATACAAATCGTTTAAATCAGAACTTGCAAATCGACCACCTTCAAGAGGTACCAATGGTCGAAGATCAGGTGGGATTACCGGAAGTACTTCAAGAATAGCCCATTCAGGCCTGATATTTACTTGATGTAATCCTGCAAGTGTTTTGTACCGTTTTGCAAGTCTATGTTTGAGCGCAACAGATGTTGTTTGATTATATTCTTCTTCGACTTTACGCACTTCAAACGTTAGGTCGATCATAGTCAATAAAATACGGATAGCTTCAGCACCCATACCAGCTTTAAAGCTAATATCTTCAGGGTTTGCACGGGTGTAATCATCATATTCTTGGCTATTTAATAACGTTTTTTGAGCGTAGGGTGAAGAGCCTTGATTGATAACAATATAACTATCAAAATAAATAACGCGTTCAAGATCGCGAACGGTCATGCCAAGAATTAAGCTTAAATAACTTGGAATACCCTTTAAAAACCAGATATGACAAACAGGTGACACAAGATTAATGTGCCCCATTCTTTCACGTCGAACACGGGATTGAATTACTTCAACGCCGCATTTTTCGCAGGTCACACCACGATGCTTCATGCGCTTATATTTTCCGCAATTACATTCCCAGTCTTTTACAGGACCAAAAATGCGCGCGCAAAAAAGTCCATCGCGTTCAGGTTTTAACGTACGATAGTTTATGGTTTCGATTTTTTTTACTTCACCATACGAAAGAGAGCGTATTTTGTCTGGTGATGCAACGCTCAAACGCATTGCATTAAATTGTGTTGAGTTTATATACTCACGAAACCGGTCAAGCATTCTGTTATTCACCGACTTGCTCCTTACTTGTCTTGAAGAGATCTACTTGTAATCCTAAGCTTTGAAGCTCTTTTACCAAAACGTTAAATGATTCAGGAATACCTGGATCAGGTACTTCATCACCACGTACAATTGCTTCATATGCTTTAATTCTACCGTTCACATCATCTGATTTGATGGTTAACATTTCTTGTAGTGTATAAGAAGCTCCGTAAGCATAGAGTGCCCATACTTCCATTTCACCAAGTCTTTGTCCACCAAACTGAGCTTTACCACCAAGAGGCTGTTGTGTAATGAGCGAGTATGGTCCAACAGATCGAGCGTGCAATTTGTCATCAGCAAGGTGATTTAACTTCATGATATAGATGTATCCTACGGTCACCGGCTGATCAAATTGTTCTCCTGTTCGACCATCGAAAAGTTTAAACGTTCCGTCTTCGGGCATGTTTAATTCTTTAAGTAATGGACGAATTTCTGTTTCATAGTCAGCACCATCAAAAACAGGTGTTCTTGTTGGAAGTCCAGCAGTTGCAATGTTTTTTGCAATATTCAGCAGCTCTTCTTCTCCATAATTTTTAACGATAGCGTCGATAATTTCTTTATTAAAATAATGCGTTAAGCGTTTTCGAACTTCTTGCAAGCTTAAATCTTGTAATTCTTTTGCAAGGTTATTACCGATCTTTTTGCCTGCCATTCCCAAAATTGTTTCAAGAATTTGTCCAACGTTCATACGACCTGGTACACCAAGAGGGTTAAGCACGATGTCTACTGGCGTTCCATCTTCCATATAGGGCATATCTTCAACGTTTACAATACGAGATACCACACCTTTGTTACCATGTCTTCCAGCTACTTTGTCACCAACTGACAAACGTCGTTTAGCAGCAACATAGACTTTAATCATCTTGATAACACCGGATGGTAAATCATCGCCCTTACGTAATTGATTTATACGATCTTCTTTAAGTGCCGTTAAAACATGCACTTGGTTATTAAGCATTTCTTTATATTCAGCAATTTTACCATCGATTTCTTTGTTACCACTGGTAATCTCAAAGAGTTCTTCAGCAGAAAGATCATCGAGTTGTTTTTTGGTAAGCACTTTTCCGTTTTTCTTGACCCCAGATTTTCCATCAAGTTTTTCGGCAAGAAGTGCAAAAATACGCTCTTTAATACCTTTGTGTAAAATTGAAAGATGGTACGTAAGATTTTCTTCGATTTTTGTGGTCTCTTTTTGAACGATATCTTTATAGCGTTTATCTTTTCTGATACCACTGCGAGAGAATACTTTGACGTCTAATACCGTAGCTTCTACTCCTGGTGGAACTCGTAGAGATGTATCACGTACTTCACGTGATTTTTCACCAAAAATAGCGCGTAAAAGTTTTTCTTCAGGTGAAACCTGAATATCACCTTTAAGGGTTACTTTACCAACTAAAATATCGCCAGGCTTAATACGAGTACCTATTTTTACGATACCGTCTTCGTCAAGCGCTTCTAAATCTTTTTCAGAGACGTTTGGAATATCGCGTGTAATTTCTTCTGCGCCAAGTTTTGTATCACGAGCTTCTGCGACAAATTCTTCGACATGTACCGATGAGAAAACATCATCTGAAACAAGTCTCTTGCTCACAATAATTGCGTCTTCAAAGTTATAGCCAAGCCAAGGCATAAACGCGACCAGGATATTACTTCCCAATGACAATTCGCCGTTATTTGTCGCTGCGCCATTGGTTAAAACATCGCCTTTTTGTACACGATCACCAACTTTAACAATAGGCGTATAGTGAATCCATGTATTATGACTTGATCGAGCAAATTTCTTGAGGACATACATGTCAATTGGCTTTGAAAACCATTCGCCTTCATTCATATCTTTTTCGTGCAAGCGAATGACAATCTTTTCCGCTGAAACGTATTCGACAATACCATCGTTCTTAGCTAATAAAACAGCGCCTTCTAAAGACCCGAGATCCCGTTCCATACCGGTTCCAACGATAGGAGACTCGCATTTAATTAACGGGACTGCTTGTCGTTGCATGTTTGATCCCATAAGTGCACGGTTTGCGTCGTCGTGTTCTAAAAATGGGATAAGCGCGGTAGGAACCGAGAAAACTTGCTTAGGCGAAGCATCAATAAAAGATACTTCGGCTGAATCTGTTGCAAACATGTTGCCATCTTGTCGAACCAATACGCGAGGGTCTTTGATATGTTTTTTTGTATCTAAAGCAACGGTTGACTGAGCTATTTTCTCACCAACTTCTTCAAATGCATCAAGATACATAATATTATCAGAGACAACACCATCTTTTACCGGTCTATATGGCGTTTCGATAAAGCCAAGATCGTTTACTTTTGCATAGCTTGAAAGTGATGAAATAAGACCAATGTTTTGTCCTTCAGGAGTTTCGATAGGACAAATACGTCCGTAGTGTGACGTATGTACATCACGAACTTCAAATGTTGCGCGTTCTCGGGTAATACCACCGGGCCCAAGAGCAGAGAGTCTTCGCTTGTGTGCCATTTCTGCAAGAGGATTGGTTTGGTCCATAAATTGCGATAATTGTCCTGTACCAAAAAATTCACGTAATACAGCAGAAAGTGGCTTAACGTTCAAGAAGTCATATGGCATAAGAGATGCATAATTTTCTTGAAGTCTAAAGCGTTCTTTAACGATTCTTTCGATTCGTGCAAAACCTATATATAACTGGCTTTGTAATAATTCACCAACTAAGCGAACGCAACGATTACCTAAATGATCGATGTCATCCAAGTCGCCTTCGCCGCGCTCTTTAAGACCGATCAAATATTTAAGCGTCGCTATAATATCTTCTTTAGTTAAATGAGTAATTGATTCGTCAATTGCGAGATTTAATTTTCGATTGGTTCGAATACGGCCAACGATCGTTAAATCATAAAATCTTGGGTTAAAAAATAAGTTGGTGATATGTTCTTCCATAATTTTTACAGAAGGGATATCTCCAGGCTTTAATTTAGTATAAACGTCTTTTAATGCGTCTTCATAAGAATCGATAGAATCATGAGCAAATGTTAAAGCCATGGTTGGTTGAAACACATAACCAGACGACTGTATGATATTAATAGTACATTTGCCTACGGCTGAAATTTCATTAAGTAAGTCTTCAGTTAAAACAGTACCAAGTTGAGCAATAACTTCGCCGGTCTTTTGATCGACAATATCTTGAGCGACAATTTTATTAATCAAGCTGCTTTGTCGGACGTTAAGATTATCGATATCTTCTTTGAGAAGCTTATCGATAATAGCTTTGGTAAAGCGTTGTCCAACAATAAACTTGCTTTCAACTTCTTTCGCTAAAGAACCGGCTTCAAGACGTTGACCAATCAGACGTTGATCAACTTTTTTGCTGAATTTACCGTTTTTAACTTCAATAGTGTCAAAATCATAAAACAACGACAGCATTGAGCTTTTCTCAAAACCGATAGCTTGCAAGAATGTCGTTGCTAATATTTTTTTCTTTTTATCGATTCTTACGTATACGAGATCGTTATGATCGAATTCGATATCGATCCATGAACCTCGGCTTGGTATTATTCGAGCGATATGATAAGGCTGGCCACGATAATCTTTGGTTTTTTTACTTAACGAAAACATGACGCCAGGAGAGCGATGCATTTGGCTTACAACAACTCGGTCAACGCCATTGATTAAGAATGTTCCTTGGCTACCAAGTTTGAAGCAATTATCATGGTCTTCGTAAATGTCGACCATGACTGGTAAATCACAAAAGAAAACATCTTGTTCTTTAATGTCGCGTACTATTTTCTTTGAAGCATCTTCAGGATCAACATCCCAGCTGGTAAGTTGCATTTTTACTTTGAGTGGAATAGAAAAGGTTTTCCCGCTATAACGACATTCATCAACTGTTGCAGGAGCTTTGAATGTTACCCGTGAGAAACACTTTTTACATGTAGCATAAGCTGCCGCATCTTTTTTGCAGCTTGGACACTTTCGACCTTTTTCAAGTTTGTTAAACCCGTGTTTTTTACAAGAAGAACAGGTCCATTTATAACGATTTTGAATTCCTGTCAGTTGTCCACAAATACATGTCCAATCTCCTAATTCATAACTTACGTATTCAAGTGAAATACGATCGTTATGAGCAACGGGGAATGTATCACGAAGAACCTTTTCAAGTCCTATGTTTTTGCGTTCAACAGGAAGACAGTCCAATTGAACAAAATCATTAAAAGATTTTGATTGGACTTCTATGAGATTGGGTAATGAAACAACCTCTTTGATTTTACCAAAAGACTTACGTAAAACGCCCTTACCAGTACCAAATCGAGACATTCAGCCGCTCCCAAACCATAAACATTAGACTAATAAACCAGCAAGACAATTTCAGTTTTCTAATACAGTACTGAAAAACTAAAGGGAGCCCGTTTTAAACGCTTTATTTTGTTTAAAACGGTCTCCTCTTGGACACTATTGCAAACACGAGAATTATTTAAGCTAATTCTACTTTTGCGCCAGCTTCTTCTAACGTTTTTTGCATTTTCTTTGCTTCATCTTTTGGAGCAGATTCTGCAACAGTAAATGGAACGTTTTCAACAGCTTCTTTTGCAGCACCTAAAGACAATGATGGAGCTACAGCTCTTAATGCTTTAATAACTTTGATTTTATCTGAGCCAGCATCTTTCAAGACAACTTTTAACTCGCTCTTTTCTTCAGAAGGAGCAGCTGCAGCAGCAGCGCCAGCAGCAGGAGCAGCAACAGCAACCCCAGCAGGAGCAGCAGCTGAAACGCCAAAAGTTTCTTCTAATTCTTTAACTAATTTTGCAAGATCCATGACGGACATTTTGCCTATTTCTTCTACGAATTTTGATGACATGAATGACTCCTAATAATTACTGGTTAAACCACAATTTCTAATATTTTATTATTTTATTATTTTATTATTGAGCTGCTTTTTGCTCTTCAATACGCTTAAGCACATAGAGCAAACGAACAATTAACATGTTGAGTAATCTGGTAAAGCTTGCAATTGGTGCTTGCATTGTACCAAGTACTTGAGCAAGGAGAATTTCTCTTGACGGTAATGTCGCCAAAAATTCAATATCTTGCTTGGTCAAAACGCGAGATTCAAAAAAAGCTGTAAGAACTTGCAAATCTTTATTTTCAGTTGCGAAAGTTCTTAATTTTTTTGCTGTGCTTGAAACATCGCCTTGAGCAAAAACAATGCCAACTTGATCTTTGAACTGATCTCGAAATGCTTCGCTTCCAGCAAGATCTTGAGCTGCTATTTTCATCAATGTAGTTTTAGTAACTCTTAATTGACTATTTACTTCACGCAAGCTTCTTCTCAAGTTCTGCATACCATTAACAGTAAGCCCTTGGTATTTAACCAAAAACGCTGCGTTTGATTTCTCGAACAATTGTTTAAAGTCGCTTATTTCAGCTGATTTATTTTGGCGATTCATAGTTTTATATCCTTAATTTCAGCGTTATGCCAGTTCATCAGGATTAATTGTTATTCCAACGCCCATAGTCGAAGAAACAGCAATTTTTCTAATAAACTTTCCTTTGGAGGACGCAGGTTTGCTTGATTGGATAGATTTAACTAAAGTAGCTAAATTATCGAACAATTTTTCTGGCCCAAAAGATACTTTTCCAAACGGTGCATGAACAATGCCGCCCTTATCGTTTCTAAAAGAAACGCGACCTTTTTTCAAGTCTGAAACAATCTCAGCGACATCAAATGTCACGGTCCCAACTTTTTTGTTAGGAAGAAGACCTCGAGGCCCTAATATTTTAGCAACTTTACCAACAACGCCCATAAGATCAGGTGTTGCTACAGCTGCATCAAAATCAGCCCAGCCGCCTTCGATTTTTTCAATAAGATCTTCAACGCCAATAAAGTCAGCGCCTGCTTTACGGGCTTGTTCTTCGTATTCGCCTTTTGCAAAAACGACAACGCGTATTTTCTTACCAATGCCATGAGGCAACAAAACAGATCCGCGAACTGTTTGTTCACCTTTAGAAGCGTCAATACCAAGCATGATGCTTACATCTACGCTCTCATCAAACTTGGTATGGGCATTTTTAACAACAAAATCGAGTGCCGATTTTGTTGTGGTAATAGTAGCTTTCGCTAATTTTTCTCTTGCATTTAAATGCTTTTTACCTGTGTTACTCATGATTTATCCAATTCGGCAACAAGTTTTAAGACCCACACACACTTAATCAACTACAGAAAGACCCATGCTTCGTGCGCTGCCAGCAACAATTTTCTTTGCTGCTTCAAGATCAAAAGCATTTAAATCAGGCATCTTTGTTTTAGCGATCTCTTCAATGTCTCGCCATTTGATACTGCCCACAGTCTCTGTACCAGGAGTTTTTGCACCTTTTTGGATATTAGCTTTTTTTCGTAAAAGCTCAGACACTGGAGGAGTTTTTGTTATAAAATCGAATGTCTTATCTGTATAAATGGTAATAAGAACAGGAACAGTTTCGCCTTTACGGTTTGCTGTTGCTGCATTAAATTTTTTACAGAAATCCATGATGTTGACACCATGTTGCCCCAAAGAAGAACCTACTGGAGGAGCAGGAGTTGCGCCACCGGCGGGAATTTGAAGCTTAAGATTAGCTTTAATTGGTTTAGCCATTTTTTTCACCTATTTAATGTATTTTTATCTTTTAACTTGATCAAATCCTAATTCAACAGGAGTAAGTCTACCAAAAATACTGACAAGAACCGATAAGCGTTCACGCTCTTCATCGATCCTATCAATAATACCAACAAAACCTGAAAATGGTCCGCTGGCGATTGAAATTTCACTACCAACAGTAAAGGGCGTTTTTTCTGTTGGCATAGAAAGTTTTCCAGATATTTGTGAAAAGATGCGATCAACTTCTTTGTCTGAGAGAGGAGCAGGACTTTCACCGCCCAAAAATCGGGTTACGCGATGATTTGACGATACAAGTCTGTATGATTCCGCAGTCATTTCCATGTGTATGAGCAGATATCCAGGGAAAATTTTTTCGCGCTTTGTTTTATCTTCTGCAAAGAAATTTGCAGCTTCTCCTGAAGGAATGAGAATTTCGCCGATTAAGTCTTCGGCTTTTTCTTCAATCACCCGTTTCTCAAGATCTGTTTTCACGATGTCTTCAAAACCGGTGTACACCTGCACCACATACCAACGTTTCATTGCTTAACTATAAGCTCCACACTATAAGATTTAGAAATTAATTAGCTAATCAAATATTTTATTATGTAATTAAATAAGCCGTCCATGGCACCAAAAATTATTGCGAAAACGACGACAAGGATACAAACAATAATCGTCGAGCCAATAAGCTCATCTCTTCCTGGCCATGAAATCTTTTTTAATTCTGCACGTACTTCGTTAAGAAAAGTTATAACTTTTCCAAAAAAACTTCCAACTTTGTTCATAATATCCTTACGTCCTTCTTGCCAGTTTTTTATGGCAGGCCAGGAGGGATTCGAACCCCCAACAAACGGATTTGGAGTCCGCTGCTCTACCAATTGGAGCTACTGGCCCCCAATTTTATTTCGTTTCTTTATGTTCTGAGTGTTTGCGGCATTTAGCACAGTATTTGTTTAAAGCAAGTTTTCCATATGAGCGCTTTTTAGAAACGCGTTTGCTGTAGTTTCTTAGCCCACATGTATCGCATTCAAGATGCATAATAACTCTATTCTTTGCCATAATAAACTTTCGTCGTGTCTTTTTTTATTACATTTCTCTTAAGCTTCTTAAGCTGGCCTGCCATTCGTAGCTTGCCGAGCGGTAGCCCGGATAAGCGAAGAATGGAGCCCGCGACCGGGATTGAACCGGTGACCTCTCCCTTACCAAGGAAGTGCTCTACCAACTGAGCTACGTGGGCAATGCAGTTTTCAACAATTCTATACTAAATTCTATACTAGAAAGACCGTAAAAATTGCTTAAAAATGCCCTAAAACTCTATATTTTTATACATGAAAATCAAGTAAAGTCCTAATCTATCATAAAATTAGGTCTTTGCTAAGCATTTTTTTGACTTTCATGCTTGCCATCTATAGCTACGAATCGTATAACGAAAATCGTAGGGTGGCTCGCCAGTCGTAGCTTGCCAAGCCGGTAAGCCTGGATAAGCGAAGACTGGAGCTGGCAACTGGACTCGAACCAGCGACCTGCTGATTACAAATCAGCTGCTCTACCAACTGAGCTATGCCAGCATTAATTTTTATTTCATTCGTTAAGCTTGTCTTATCTGGCTTGCCATTCGTAGCTTGCCGAACCGTAGCCCGGATAAGCGTAGAATGGAGCGGGAAACGGGGCTCGAACCCGCAACCTACAGCTTGGAAGGCTGTCGCTCTAGCCAATTGAGCTATTCCCGCGCGTTCTTCTCTAAATCTCTTAGTAATCTAGAGCGTAGGTCCGTCTTCGCCAAGGCTTCGCCGGACAGTCTTCGCCGGACAGTCTTCGCATGTAACTGGCTCCAGCCAGACCCTTCGATAAACTCAGGATAAACTCCGTCGTTAGAGCGAAGACTGGTGGGGAGGACAGGATTCGAACCTGTGAAGACAATAGCCAACGGATTTACAGTCCGTCCCCTTTGACCGCTCGGGAACCTCCCCTGCATAAGCTTGAGCTCATAATTCAAAACGTCGAAACGTGCTCTAAGATTACAATAATGAAACTTATGATAGATTGTTTGTGAAAGATTTCAACTTTTTTTAAAAGAAATTTAAAAAAAATTTTCGATCAGAATTCTAGCGTTCTTCGATTTAAATCAGTTGGATCGTAGTTTAGCACAATTTTACACGTGCGTTTATGGTCAAGAAGTGGGAAAATTATTTCTGGCCATTCGATAAAACAATAACTTTCAGGCGCGTAAAGATATTCATCAAATCCAGCGGCAATAAAATTTTCTAACGACCCAATTCTATATAAATCAAAATGGTGAAACGTCTGTCCTAATTTGTTCTTATAGTTTTGAACATACGTGAATGTCGGGCTTGTTACGACTTCAGTAACATTATTTTGACGCAAAATTTCTTTTATAAGCGATGTCTTTCCTGCTCCCAATGGGCCTTGAAGAGTAAAAATATTTACATGATTTTTATTCATGATGGGCAAAATATATTCTGAAACAACTGAGGGCAGGTCTTTTTCTGTAAATAATATTTTCATAAATTAAACCTATTTTAGTTTTTTGAGCTTGGCAAGTTGATGTTTTTCTTTTTTTGAAAGGGTTTGTGAGTTTCCCTTCGTATGTTTATTTTCGTATATATTTGTCTCTTTAAGATTTTTTGGAACAGAAATACTTGCTTCTTCCATGAGAATATCGAGAGCATTTTGATTAATAGTTGTTAAATCTTCTAATTCTGGAACTTCAATATTTTGTATATTAAATTTGAGAAGAGCACGATCTTCAGGTGTTTCTATTGTTTCGTAAGCGCTTTCTTGTAAACAATTATGTACCAGTGTATAAAAATCAGCAGATCGAATAACCGTAGCGCCTTGGTTTTGACACGCAGAAGAGAGCGCTTTATCAGTGGTTACAACCAAAATCTCTTGTCCCTTATGCCGTTTGGTGTAATCTGTAATCCATGCATCTGCAGAGCTTTTTTGGCCTGAAAAGATAATCACAACATCAGATTTAACCTCACGTGTAGCATGGCGTTCTGGTCCTGCGTCAAAAACAATTAACATGTCTTTTATTTCTGCTTGTTTTTTATGCTTATAATAAGCAAGCTGTCGAATAAAAGATTGGCGTTGTTTTTCAAACGACTTTTTGTCGCTGGGGAAAATATGCTTAAGAAGGTTATAGCCATCGATAACAATTATCATATATCCGAACAGTTAAATTTATTGAAAAAACAAATATTTTGAACTACGTTGAGTATTATGCTTAGTATAGCGTGTACTTAAGGGGAAAGAACAATAATTCAGTAAAACATGGGTTTATTTGCAGTTAATTGACGAGTAGTTAATTTACTAAAGGACGTTTGTGGCACACCTGATTCAACTTCGACAAAAGATTAAATCGATTCAGTCAACAATGAAAATTACTCATGCTGTCAGACTTGTTTCAATGTCGCTTTATGGACGTATGGAAAAACAAGATATCCCCCTCAAGCGCTACGTTACAACAATGCAACAGCTTTTTATTCGCTTATCTCAGTGTGTGCCTGATTGGAAGAGCCCATTCTTACCATCAGAAGATATGACAAATTCAAATCCTCTGGTTATTATCGTAGGAACAAGTAAAGGCCTTTGTGGCAGTCTTAATTCAAATTTATTTCGTTATTTCGAATCTACTTTTAATTTTAATTTTGATACGAGCAAAAATCTTAATATTATTTCGATTGGCCAAAAAGCGACAAAATTCATAAAAGAACAAGCACGCGGTACGCTTATTTGTTCATATAGTGAATTAAATTCAAACAATTTTATTACGATAGCTGATGATTTGGTGGTAAAACTTAAAGCTTCTCAGTTTAGTTCTGTTGTTATTTATAGTACCGAACTCAAATCGTTTTTTGTTCAAAAACCATTTCATACAACACTTATTCCAATAAATAGTATACAAAAAAATATGCATGAAAAAACTGGAGATTACGTAAACGACTTTGAAGGCTTGGAAGAAGATTCGTTAATCTGGGAGCAAAATCGTTACGAATTGCTTGATTATCTGGCACCCCAGTATTTACAAAGCATGATCATGAACATACTGTTTCAGGCTTTACGAGCAGAACATGCAGCCCGATTTCTCGCTATGGAAAATTCTACATCAAACGCAGAAAAATATTTAGAAAAGTTAACGCTCCAGTACAATAAGCTTCGTCAATCGCTTATTACCCGAGAAGTTGCAGAACTGTGCGGATCTTTTCCAACACGTTAGTTCCAACACGCTAGCTTTTAAACAAAACTTACTCTGTTTCAAATACTTCGATATTGCCGCCAAGCATACTAAGCTTTTGTTCGAGTTTTTCGTAACCTCGTCTCCAGTGGTGAATCCCCGTGACTTTTGTTTGTCCAGACGCTACAAGTCCGGCAAGAACGAGTGCGCATGATGCGCGAATATCGCTGGCGATAACATCAGTACCATATAACATTTCGACACCACGAATGGTTGCATGAGTACGATCAATCGTAATTTGGGCGCCCATTTTTTGTAGTTCTTGCCCGTGCATCATACGATTTTCAAAGACTGTTTCTTCTACAACGCTTATACCGTCTGCAATACACAAAGCTGCCATTGTAGGCGCTTGCAAGTCTGTAGGAAACCCAGGGTAAGGTCCGGTCTTAAAACTTACAGCCTTGGGGAATTGTGCTGCTTTAAGCTTGATCCCTTGGTGCATATTATATCCAAGATTGCTTGATGGATTTGTTCCTGTGGTAACACTATGTCCCATTTCACGTAACTTTTCTAAGAAGATATCCATGTGGTCAGCGCGCGCTGTTGGCAAATGAATCTCGCCTTGTGTGATACATGCTGCCAAAAGTAAAGCACCAGCTTCAAGACGATCAGGAATAACTGAATGATTAATTGGATTAAGTTTGTCGACGCCTTTAATTCGAATAATCATGCCATCGCAGACGTCAATTTTGGCACCCATTTTTCTTAGAACATCAACTAAATCGAGAACTTCTGGTTCAAGAGCTGCATTAACGATATATGTTTCACCAGGAACCAGCGTTGCAAACATCATAAGATTTTCAGTTGCACCAACACTTGGGTATTCTAAAATTATGCGATTATGGCTTTGCGCGCTGTGACGTGAATCAAGCGATGCATTCAAAAATGCTCCAGCTTCTTCAAGCGTGACGCCCATTTTCTTAAACCCAATCAGGTGATAATTAATAGGGCGTGCTCCAATTAAGCAACCACCAGGGAGTGCAACTTTTGCTCTGCCAAAACGTGCAAGCAAAGGGCCCATAACAAGAATCGATGCGCGCATCTTATTCATAATTTCTTGTTTAACTTCAAAACGCCCAATCGTGCTTGTGTCAATTTCTAAACGATTATTTTCTCGATCAAAATAAATTTGTGCACCAAGATCAGTCAGTAACGCAATCATTTGTTGTACGTCAGCAGAGTTTGGGACATTTTCAAGAATAGATTTCCCGTTTGCAAGAATCATCGATGATATAATCACAAGAACTGCGTTCTTTGCACCGGTCAGTTCAATTGTTCCATGAAGCTCATAAGATTTTTTTAGTAAAATATGCCCGTTTGACATAGTGTCACCCTGAAATAAAAAAATTTTTCTAAATTATTATGTAAATAAAACAAGAATTTGATAATATCACTAAAATCAAATTAGTAAAAATAAACAAATAAAGTCAATAAAAGTCAATAATAGAAAATAAAGGAAAATATGATTAATTCAAATAAAAGAGTTGTTTGTGTTATTCCTGCTCGCTTACAATCATCTCGTTTTCCCAAGAAAATACTGGTCAATTTGCTCGATAAGCCGTTATTACAATGGGTTTGGGACGCTGCTCACAAAGTGCCTATGTTCGACGAAATTGTCTTTGCTATCGATTCTCAAGAAGCAGCGGATCTGATTCAGAGCTTTGGGGGGAAGTATATTATGACTTCTGAAAAGTGTGAGTCAGGAACTGCTCGGTTAGTCGAAATCATGCAATCAGGCAAGATTCAGGCTGATATCTGGGTTAACTGGCAGGGTGACGAACCGTTTATTACAACAGAAATGATTTATGACTTATTACAACCGTGTGATAATACATCAGGCATGTGTACACTCAAAAAGCTTATAACCATAGAAGAGCAGATTACATCGCCCAATATCGCAAAAGTTGTGTCTGATGCACATCAATATGCATTATATTTTTCTCGCAGCCCGGTCCCATACTTTCGTGATGAAAAAGATTTAAAAGTTGTTTTGGATAAAAAAATTTATTACAAACACGTTGGAATCTATGCATTTTCGACAGATGCATTACAGAAAATTGCAAAATTAGGTTTTAGTGAACTCGAAGATGCAGAGAAACTCGAACAGCTACGTTTATTGCACTATAATATTCCCGTTAAAGTTCACGAGACAAATCATGAAGTTATGGGAATTGATACTCCTGAAGATCTTAGACGTGCTGAAATACGTGCCAAGCAAGCTTGCCAGACGTTATAATAAATTTTTTTCATACATGATATTTGTGATTTCTATTAGTATTAAAAGCCCATAAAATACGGGCTTTTTAAGCCTAAAATCAGTGCAATTGACTTTGTTTTTTTGACGAATAAACTGGCTCTATCTTTAAATCTTAACTGGCTAATATTGCGTGAACAGAGCGCTTATTACCAATATTAATCTGATTATCCTGAAAAAAGTCTATAAAAAAACGAGTCATGTATGAAAAAATTTATGAAATCTATTCTTTTCATGATCGTCGTGAGTTTCTTGAGCTTGTCGCATGGTACATGTCATGGACAAATGTTAAATTTACAGAAAAATATTAATCAAGCGCGAGAATCTTTCGAAGACGTCTATTATGAGCTTCTAAAAAGTAACTACTTTGACGAGTATTACAATAATAATTTAATTATTAACACAGAGCTTAATGGCGATTTTTATCAAAACGGGATTATTCTTTTTAAGCTGATTGAATGGCTGCAACAGAATGATAATCGTGATAGTCGTTTTTTACTCAAACGCATGAATAAGCTTTTTTATCTCGAGCTCTATCGATTTATTTGCAAAATGGATTCAGAGAAAACACGAGATGGGCGATTATTTGATGTATTCAGCAAAATTTATCATTACAAAGTTCCTTCGGTGCACGTGGGAGTTTCTCCTGTACCGCCTTTCCAGACAACATTGACGAAAGCAATAGTTCTGATTTTTACGATGAATTCAGCCAACATGTTTTATGAGACGAAGAAAGAAAGTCTTGTTTTTGCCCTTGATTACGTTCGCCAAGAAATGTTAGATATTAATACAGGGTTGGGGGATCAGAAGATAGATGAGCAAGAAATAAGAACATTTTTCTCGTTATTACAAGCATATTCGACCCAAGAGCCCCTGGTCAAACCAGGAAGCATCAAAAAATTCGTTATTGGTGCTGTTGTTATAACTGCCTGTATCGGATTTATTTACTTGGCTCTTAAACATATTACCGTTGAAAATGATGACGCAGGTAAGATTGTCATTAACGAAACAACGGGCAAAGAAGACACAGAGCCAGATCGTATTAATCTTGGTGAGTATATCAATAGAAAAATTGCCAAGAGATGGAATTCAACCATGGAATGGACAAGTAAACAGCTTGGTCGCCTTGGTGAAAATGTGGGTGAAAAGCTTGCTATTGGTGCTGGTAAAGCTATGACTGAGATTGACGAAGATGGTAAAACGGTTGGCATTAAACCAGTTATTAAAGATTTTACCGGAGATCTTGGCCGTGATCTTGTTCGTGGTGTTGCAACAAAGGGTAAAAAACAAAAAGCCATTGCTCCAGAAGATAAAAATCCAGATCTTAAAGTTCTTGGTGAAAGCATTGTTGATGGTGCAATGAGTCAGGCTACTATTAAACAAGTAACAAAAGTTGTTAAAGAAGATGTTAGACCGTTACTCAAAAAAGCAAAAAGAATGGCTGGGCGCGGGAAGCAACGTATTGTTGACGACGCCATGGTTACCGTAAGAGATAGCGCTGCTCGAAAAATGCCTCGACTTGCAAGTTGGCTTGGATTAGGTGCAAAAACGCAAGACGAGAAAGATGCTGAAGCTCGAGATGCAGCAGAAGAAAAAGCTGCAGAAGTAAGAGATGCAGCTGAAGATGAAGAAGATGACGAAGACGATGAAACCAGTGATACAGAGGGCGAAGAATAACAAAAAGATTCGTTCTCTTTTGCTCCGGTAAAAAGCTGCGATATACTAAAGACCTTTAATTTTGATATTAAAAAAATTTAAAACAGAGGTCGTTAGTATGAAAAGAGAATTTCAAAATCGACGTCAGCCTGGTCGTCTTGAAGTAATCTGTGGGTCAATGTTCTCGGGTAAAACCGAAGAGCTTATGCGCCGCTTAAAACGTGCTGAGTATGCCAAACAAAACGTTTTAACCATTAAGCACAAGATCGATCAGCGCAGCAACCAGCAGCATTCAGCAATTATGTCCCATGAAGGGAAGCAAAGGTTGGCGTTTTTAGTAAGCGAAGATGATGTCGAGGTTGCAAAGATTCTCGATTTAGCTGACGAGTCAATTGATGTCGTAGGTATCGACGAAATTCAGTTTTTTTCAAACAAAGCAGTAGAAATTATCTGTAAACTGGTCGATCAAGGCAAGCGCGTTATTGTCGCAGGCTTAGATCTTGATTTTCGTGGCGATCCTTTCGGTACCATGCCATTACTTCTTGCTCTTGCCGATGATGTGACAAAATTTAAAGCGATCTGTGTGATTTGTGGCGCCGATGCTCACCATACCCAACGTATCTTGAACGGCCAGCCCGCTCGTTATGATGACCCCATTATTCTTGTTGGCGCAACCAACTATTACGAAGCACGCTGTCGTGCATGTTTTAGTATTGATAAAACGAAGTATTTTGAAGTTAAAAACCCGCTAGAAAAAATAAAGATTCTCGATGGCCAAAAATAAAGTAAATTTCAAGTGCACTAACTGTGCCCAGATTAGTATGAAATGGGTAGGGTGTTGTCCAGCATGTAACGAATGGAACAGTTTTGTCGAAAATACAGCTTCATTTGCGACAACGTTCTTATCTTCAGGGCCAGCAAAAATGGGCAGTGCCGCATCGTTTGCTGCCATACAAGCTCCAACACAGTTATTTAACTTTAAAGATATTACAACCGAAACCCAAGCACGTATGCTTTCGGGCATCAAAGAATGGGACCGTGTTCTTGGTGGTGGGATTTTGCCCGGCTCGTTTATTATCTTAACTGGTGATCCGGGTATTGGTAAGTCGACGCTCTTATTACAGGTCGCTGATAAAATCGCTCGTGATTACAAAGTAATCTATTTTTCTTCTGAAGAATCGTTACAGCAAGTTAAAAACCGAGCAAATCGTTTAGGCTTTGATGCGTCAAAACTCCTATTTTCTGATCAAGCTAATCTTGAAGCAATTTTAGGTACCTGTACTAACTCAAAACCAGATTTAGTTATTCTCGATTCTATTCAAAACTGCCATCTTTCGTTAGATTCTCAGGCCATTCCGGGTACTATAGGTCAACTCCGTGAAGCCGGTTTTTTACTCATGCGTTTTGCAAAAGAAAACAATATCGCAGTACTCATTACTGGACATATCACCAAAGACGGGCAGATGGCCGGACCAAAAGTTTTAGAGCACATGGTTGACGCTGTATTTTACTTACAAGGTGAAGATCGTTGGCAGACCCGTATTTTACGTTCAGTAAAAAATCGTTTTGGTACCATTAACGAAGTAGGCTTTTTTGAGATGCAAGAAGATGGGCTTGCCGAAATTACCAATATTAACAAACATCTTTTGAGTGAAGCATCAGAAACACCAGGATCGGCCCTGGTGTGTTGTGTCGAAGGGTCCCGCCCCATTTTGTTAGAACTTCAAGCTTTGTGCATTACAACCAAATTTGGAATGCCCCAGCGGGTTGTTACCGGTCTTGATCCCAAGCGCGTTGTTCTTATTGCTGCAATTTTGGAAAAATATTTGCATATTCGATTTAGTACTCAAGATATCTTTTTTAAAGTCAGTGGTGGCTTTAAAATCAAAGAAAGTTCGACTGATTTGGGCATAGCACTTGCACTGTTATCAAGTTATTTTCAGTTGCCATTACCCCAGAAGTCAGTATCAATTGCTGAAATTAGTTTGACCGGACAGGTAAAGCCAACGAATCAGATTGGGATCTGTGTTAAAGAAGCAGAAAAATTTGGGCTTGAGCATATTTTAGTAGCTTACAATCAGCAAGTTAAGGCTGATTGCAAGCTACTTTCTTTTAAAAATGTTTATGAATTACTTCAACTTTTTCCTGAAGACAGTCAGTAAATTAATTTTTTTGGTTTCGAGATGTCTATTTTTTTGTATTGGGAACCAATCTCTTTTCTCTTTCTACTTCGCGCATACAACGATCGAAAAGAGCTGGATTAATATCACGCGGTGTATCCCAATCCTCATTTTCTAATGTTAAATCAGCGCCAGCTTTAATCAGAGCCTTGATACATTTAATTTGACCTTTTCTTGTTGCAAGATGAAGAGCTGTTATGTCATGGCTTGTTGTACCATTGATGTTTGCTCCAGCTTTGAGTAGCAATTCTAGACATTCAGTATTGCCATAAATTGCAGTGACATGAAGAGGAGTTCCTTGAGTACCGTCTAATTTGCTGTCTACAATAGCACCAGCATCAAGCAATGCTTGTAGGCAATCAGGATTGCCATAGTAGGAAACACAATGAAGGGGTGTGTAACCATCATTATCAGCAAGATTTACATCAACGCCAGAATTGAGCAGAATTTTTACGCAAGATGGAATTCCGTTTTCGGAGATTTCATCAATTGACCTATAAAGTGCCGCATGCAGAGGTGTTGAGCCTGAATCATCTTGGGTATTTATATCTGCATTTCCTTCCGCAATAAGTTTCTTTAAATGTTTAGTATCGCCTTCTTTTGCGGCCTCAAGAAGTTCTTTTTCCAAATTTTTCTTCTGATTTCTGACTTTTATATTTTTTTTAGTTTTAAAAAGTCCTGTTTTATTAGCTTTTTTTTGCAAAGAGGTTTTATTTTTTCTGGCTTCAAAATCTATTGTCATCGCACCAATCATTGATGAGCCGAGGGTTAAAATAAACAGGATCTTTAACATCATTAAACGTTTCATGAGCAATTCCTTTATGAGGTATTAAATAAAAAATAGAAAAAATAATTGCTTAGGATGTTATCAGATAATTAGAAGATTTCTACTCGATTTATTTAAAATAGATAAAATGATTCTTTTATAAAAAAAGAATACAAACATAATAAAAAAATATTTTTAAAAACTTGTTGTTACCAACTATATTTGGTATTTTGAAAAATATTAGGGAGAAAGTTATGCCAATGAGTGGAAAAGAGATGAGTAAGCTTTTTTTGAAAAAAGGGTATCAACTAGTATCAGGTGGAAAGGGAAGTCACATGAAACTTAAAAAATCTGGATCGCCAACGGTGATTATCCCTAATCATAAAGAACTTAAAACAGGAACAGAACATTCTTTGCGAAGAATTTTAGAATCAATTAGCTGAAAGAAGCCCATATGAAATATCATTTCAAAATAAAAAAAGAAAAAGCAGGATTTTCTGCTCAATGCATCGAATTGCCAGGTTGCATTACAGAAGGTGATACAAGTCAAGAACTTTATACGAATATGCGAGCAGCTCTTAATCTTTACATCGAAGAACCAGATGATTCTGCTGATTTGGCAAAATTGCCAGATGAATCAATTAAAAAATCAAAAACGATAATTGCCATACCCGTTGACCCTCTTATTGCGTTTGCTTTTATGGTTAGATATTACCGGATTAAAAATCGTTTCACACAAAAAGAGGCAGCAAAAAAGATGGGGTTTGAAACTTTATATAGTTATCAGCGGCTTGAAACAAAAAAATGCAATCCTAGTTTAAAAATTATCTCAAAAATTAAACAAATGTATCCTGAATTTTCGGTTGATTTTGCTCTTAATTAAAAACAAAAGGGCGAAGTGCTTTAATCTCAAAGCACTTCGCCCTTTTGTTTTTTTAAATTTTTTAGATCTTAAGCAGTTGGAGGGTATGAGCTAATATCTTCGACTGTTTTTCTTGGCAATATTTTCTCACCAACAAACATAACTGTAAAACTCAAAATATATGCAACGATCATTGCCGGAACGCCTGTATTTAATTGAGGCCATAACGCCGCTGTTGTACCGCCTGCCAAAAGACCAGCAAGTGCGCTGTACCGGTTTTGTATGTTTGAATATAATGACATAATAATTAATGGGCCAAAAGAAGCTCCTAATCCAGTCCAAGCATAGAATACAAGATCAAAAATCGCAGCTTTTGTTGAATATGCTGATGCATAAGCAATAATACAGGTTATAAAAACACTGATTTGAGCAAAACGTTTAATTATTTTTTGGCTTTGTTCTTGTGTCATGCTTGTTCGTGCCGTAAACATTTTTTTAAAAAAGTCTTCGGTCAGTGTCGACGAAAGCACCAAAATTTGAGCACTAATCACATTAATAGCAGCAGCTATTATGGCGCACAAAATAAAACCAGCGACAAATGGTGGGAATAGATCTTTAACCATCATGACATAGACCAACTCTTTACGATCAAGCGTCCCGCTAAAATAGGCAAGTCCCACTAAGGCTACCAGTGTTGCGCCGAAGAGTACTAATATTTGCCATGTAGTTCCCAGAAATTTTGCTTTTTTAATCTCTTCAGCGTCTTCAATGCCCATAAACTTGGTCAAAATATGCGGCTGTCCAAAATAGCCAAGTCCCCAGCCAGCAGCTGAAAATATAATAGAAGTAATGGTCTTGTAAGAAAAATCAGGAAAGAGTGAGAATGGGATATTTTGCGCATCAGAAATTGCTTTTATTGGAGCAAAGCCACCGATTTTTATTAACGCAATTATTGGGACTAAAAGAATCATGGCAAGTAAAAAGAGCCCTTGGAAAAAATCGATCCAAACCATCGAAAGATAGCCGCCCAAAAGCGTATAAAAAACAACGATAATACCAACGGTTATGCCAACATGATAGTTAATACCAAGAACAGACTCAAACAGTCGACCAAGTTCAACTAAGCTTGCTGAAATATAAAACGTGAAGAACAAAAGACAAAAGAATGCGCTGACCAGTCTGATCATGCCCGATGTATCGTTAAAGCGTTTTTCGAAAAACGTCGAAAGTGTAAGACTATTCGTTCTTGCGGTTTCGACGCGTAATTTCTTAGCGATAAAATGCCAGTTCAAGAACATGAAAAAAACCAGCCCAATTGCCGTCCATGCCCCCATAAGCCCTGTTGCCATGACCATTGCTGGATAGCCCATAAAAAGCCAACCACTCATCTCGCTGGCATGAGCTGATATGCCCGTCACCCAATAATTAGTCGACCGGTTTCCTAAACTAAAATCACTCGATTTTGTGCTTTTTTTCAGTGCAAAAAGCCCGACACAAAATATGCAGGCAAAGTACATGATAAATGCGAGTAGTATTTGAATATCCATAGAGTTCCTAAATTTTTTTTACTTCAAGATTAATTCTTTTATAATCCCGTTTCGTCCCCGCTTGTCCGCCATAGCCACCTGGGCGTCGGCGGGATGGAGCGAGTTTTACGAGCGAGTAGAGGGGTACGCCGGCGCTTATTCGAAAAAATAATAATGGGAAATGGTTAAATACCCCTAGCGGGGGATGACAAGAAAGAAGGGGGATGTAATTTTGAAAATTATTTTTACCGTTTTCATATCGAAATCGTACTGGGAAAGAAAACCAAAAGCAAGCAAACTTTTGGTTTTCTTATTAAAAACTTTTTATAACCAAGATAATGCGTAATCTTGACTTCTAATGACATTAAAAACGTCATCAGGCGACGAAACGCCTTTTTCCAGGGTAAAAGTGCTATAAGAGATCCCCGATCGATCTAAATCGATTTTGATTCGATAATTTGCAAAGCCTGAGTTTCCAGCTTCAAACTTTGTTAGCGCAGGCAGATGGGTTGCAATACATGCAATGCTGTTATCGTAACTCCCGATCTCTTTTATAAACTGATAGGCAGCTTCTTGTCCTTTTTCAAAAGTTGTTCCCTTAAATAACGAATCGTCGATAACAACAAAAGCAAACTCATTTTTCTTGAGCAGTTTTAAATCTTTAAGACATTGGTCTGCGCGTAAAATTTCTGCAACGAGCATCGATTTATCGTTTAAAATATCGTCGGTAACGGTAATATACGATAATACTTTATTAAATACCGTTATTTCTGCACTATGAGCTGCAGCAATACCAAATGTTTGTGCAAAAATAATATTAAGGGCAAGTGCTTTGATAAAACTTGATTTGCCTGTTTTATTTGGGCCCGTAATTATAATCTTTGATGGATTATGAGTATCTCCAAGACATATGTCATTTGCAATAACATGGTCTTGATCAAGCATGATATTCCAAAGTTTATGCATCCTGATAATTGGCATATCGCTGTTTTCGACAAAGTTTACCAAACAAAACTGAGCGTTCGCGTGTTCTGTTTTGTGTAATTTTGTTGCAACTGAAAGATAGGCATCAAGTTGTCCGACCATGGTAAGAGCTGGCTGAAGTTCTGGCAAAGCATCGTATAAAAGTTTATGTGCACGCAATGTTTTTCCAATAGAAGAAAAAATCGAAAGATCATCGGTACTATCAAAATATTTGTCTGATAGAAGATCGATTAATTCTTTTGCCGCACTGGTTACAGTGGTATCAGAAAGTTTAGCAAAAAGCCTGGTGATTGGATTGTCCTTTCCAAAAGCCTGCAGTAATAACGGGTCTTTTTTTAGGATTGCATTGATTAATTCCATGCTTTCTAAACAAATTTTTATAGCAGCAAGTTGTTTATATAACTCGTTTATGACAGCAATCTGTTGCTGGGTGTACTCGATCATTTCTTTGAAACTGATGGCATGCATTACCCAATGGCCAGCTTGCAGAGCTATGAAAAGGCTTTGAACAAGGGTTGAAGCATCTGATCGTGGCTTTAAGCTATCAATACAGATATGGTCGTGATGATCGTGCTCATGATCACAGGCAGCATGATCATCTTCATTCTTTCCAAGAGCATTTTTAATGTGTTCCAAGCCAACATGGAGAATTATATGCTCAATAAGTGGACTGAAAAGCCCCAGCGTTTTACAGGTATTTTTTAAGTCCAGTGCTTCAGGACTGGAATTAAATTTTTTGAGCCAGGCGTACTCAAAATAAAAACTTGAAATAATGGTTTGAGCAACTGCATTTTTTTTTACATCGGCCGCATCGATGAATCCAAATTCATTATTACTGAATGCTTGTAATGCGTATGTTACTTTTTTTGTAACATCATTATCTACTAAGAATTTCTGTAGAATATTCTGTCTATTTTTAAGAACGGTTACATTACTGGTTGGGTTTTTAAAAAATTCCTGCAAACCGTTCTGACCAAGTTTTGTTTGCGTCTGATCAAACTTTTTCCAGACACCAGTATGCGATTTATTGGGTGATTCAAATAATTCAAGATCGCGCTCTTCGTTAAAACTAATGACAGACTCGTGTGATGAAAAAAGCGTATGAGACATAAGAAAAATTAAGCTTAGGCTTAATTTTTTTAAAATATTATTCATGAGAAAAAAACCTACGGGTTAGAAAATGCTGAATAAATCGGACTGAACGTTTAGATAGTTTATCAGGAGGTTAAAAAAACAAAAGAATTTATCAGTTTGAATTAAAGGTTTGAACGTTCTGTGATATCTTCCAGAGAAAGTCGGGTGGCCTTATTCCCATTACCATCATAAATAAGGGCTTCTGGGGTGCTTGTATTCTCGATACACGCACAAAATTGCTTATCTGTTAGCCCTGTCGAAAGATCAATAATATCAAAACTATGGCTTTTGGGGGCTTTTTCGTCTTGAAGGGTACTATGGGCGTCTTTATACGGTTTAAAGACAAGATAGGGGGCATTAGGGACGCACGAGGGGTCAAAAGGGGCATCGATTTTTACGATATGCATAGAGACCATATCCCCGTACAATTCTTTCAAAAAATGCATGAAAACGTCACCATACATGATGTCATTACCGGGGTGTTCGTCAATGGGTTTAACAAAAAGCTTTTGATACCCAAAATCAACAAGACCCTTAACGAGCATAAATAATTGTAACAGAGCACAACCATAGAGTTTTCCCGCACCCCCCGCTGCGAGTGAGGTGTGAACAAGTTGTTGGGATTTATCAGGATATTTTTTGACGATATTATTGAGTTGTTTAAGCGTCACAAGAATTCTGTCCTCAAGAAGAAAATTAGAGCATGCACAGGCCGATAAAAATGGTTCGTTATCTGTTGCCTGAGCGGGGTAACAATAAAGCTCTTGAGTGTTTACAAAAAAACCATGACGAGATTTTTTAGTTATCGTTTTTTTGCGTATATTTGCAGCAAAATAATCTATAAAATCTTTAATTTTTTTCAACCCATCTTCTTCTTGGGCAAGATCGGGAAATAGTATACGTACCTCTTGTTCAGTAAGAGAATCAGCAGTTTCTGGGCTTTTTATTTCCTGTCTAAATCGCATGACAATATCAAGCCTGGCCTGAACCATTGGTTCGCCAAGAGAGATGGCGAGCAAGAGTGAGAAAATATATGGACGTTTCATAAAAACCTCTAAATTAGGGTTTTTACTATATATCGTCGTATATTTTTTACAACTTCCGGTTTACAGGCTATCAGATGCAACATCGTTTACGACAGGAACCCTGAGATGTTGGATTTTACGCGCATTTTTACGATGATTCATCGCTTGTGCTATACGATCAAGTTGGTCTTGCGAAAACTCGATCGGTTCTTTTATGAGCTGCCATTTCACGCCGGTAGTAAAGGGCTTGGTTGTTAACGAACCGTAATAACGAAGAACGCGACGATTTGCTGGAATAATCTTGAGCAGGTCGATATCTTCTTCGATGATATTTGCGCCATGTTCTTTATCGTGAGGCATTCTTGTAATAATTTTTTCAAATTCAGGATGAGCTGCGCCCTTGTCAACAAGTACTCCAATGACTGCGTAATCAAACAGTTCTTTGCCATCTTGATCGCGTAATATATTCCCCTTTTCATCAAGTTTTTCACGCGTATGCACAAAATGAATTTCAAGTGGGTAACGTTTTCCATTAATTGTGTGTTCACTTGGCATATGGAGGTGAAATTTTACAAGACGGTAGCCCATTTCGTCCAAAATAATATAATCGATAAGTTTATTTTCATGACCTGTGAGCGTTTTTGCTGATAATGGGAATGTCTCGATTGCATGCTCGCCGTGTTTTACTTCAAATCGCTTTGATTTATAGCGAAAAATAATATCGCGTAAATTAAGATCGACGACTTTTGTTGTATCGCTTGTATCAATAGCAATAGGAGACTGTTGATCTTGCGGTTCTTCTATCTCACCTGATTGAAGAGCTTCTGGGATTTTGTCCATATGCGGATCTGATTCGCGAATTTCACGAGAAGGAGCTTGCTCAGAATTTATATTTGCAGAAAAGTAGTGTTTATAAAAAACTCTGCTCGAAAAGATGAGCACAAAAGCACTGAGAACAAGTACTAAGTATTTTTTCATAGCAAGTTTCTTCATAAAATCTCCGAATTTTTGGCCTAAAAACTATAATTTATACACAAGTCTTATTTTCATATCACATGAAAAAACTTTTTGTGAATAAAACAAATAACTAAGTTTGAAAATAGTGGGAGATTTACGCTTGTAGCTATTCGACCGTAACAGATTTTGCCAAATGTCGTGGTTTATCGATAGGGCGATTAAGTTCACGCGTTATTTGATAGACAAAAAACTGCATGAGCCCCGTTATAGCAAGCGGTGCCAGAAGTGGGGTGACTTTTGGAATAACAAATGCACAGTCGGCAAGTTTGATCAAATCGTCTTGACCTTCGAATGCAAAGACGATTAAATGACCATTACGTGCTTTAACTTCATGAGCATTTGAGATAATTTTACGATAAATCAGGTCATCAAGAACTGAGAAGAGTACGATCGGAGTTCTCTCGTCGATTAAAGCGATTGGGCCGTGTTTGAGCTCACCGGCTGGATAACATTGAGAAAAAATATACGAAATTTCTTTAAGCTTAAGCGCTGCTTCCATGGCGAATGGATAGCTAATATGGCGTCCCAAAAAGATAAAGCGATCATATTGAGCATATTTTTTTGCAAGTTCTTGCGTAATGCGAAGCTTATGAATTTCAATAGCAGCTTCTAAAACCTCAGCAGTAATAAATAAATCTTCTTCGGCATTGTGCATCTGTTCACCGGTAATATCGCCACGTTCAAGAGCCAGGCGGTTAGCAAGCCAATACAGTGTCGCAACTTGGGTTGAAAAAGCCTTTGTTGAAGCAACGGAGATTTCAGGACCTGCTTGCATAGGTAAAAAGCCGCTTGCTTCTCGAACCATTGAACTGGTTGGGACGTTTGTTAAAGCGATAGTACTGACCCCAAAAGAATTAATTAATCGTAATGCTTCAAGTGTGTCAGCTGTTTCGCCAGACTGGGAGACCATAATAAAAACGCTGTTTTTATCAGCAAAAAATGGCATATAGCGAAATTCAGAAGCTAAGTGAACACGGGTAGGAATTTTACAAATATTTTCAAAGAAAAATTGTGCAATGCGTGCAGCATGCCATGATGACCCTGCAGCAACAAGATTAATTTGGGTAAGACTGTCAATTTGTGCTTTTGATAGGCTGAGCTGGCGCCAAATCGAGTCATTATATTCAGAACTTTTATGGTTATTAAATGGGGCAGATATTTGATTAAAAGCACGATCGGTGCAACTGCCCATAACTCGATAAAAAGAGATGGTTCGGGTGATTGACCGTTTTTGATCGTAAATTTCTTTGAGCATGTAATGCTCGAAGTGTTGTTTATCGATATCTATAAATTTTGCTTCGATAGTTTCTGTTGTAATCTCAAGTGGCGTGCCATCAAATGCGTACAGTTCGAGCGTGTCTTTGTGGAGAATTGCAAAACTATCATCGGGCATAAAGACGACTTTATCTGTTTTGTCTGAAAACGCTAAAAAGTCTGAGGCAACGAACATCTCGTTATTGCCAATGCCTATGACAAGCGGTGAGCGATGGCGAACCAAGATAAGTTGATCAGGATGGTCTTCTAATATTAAAACAAATGCAAAAGCGCCGTGTAACTGACTGACAAGTTCGATCAGTGCATTTTTAATACTATCATGTTTTGGTAAGAGCGTACCAAATAAGTGCGCAATAACTTCGGTATCGGTTGTTGAATAAAATTCGTGACCTTCGTTTATGAGCTTAGTACGTAAATGCTCATAGCCTTCAATAATACCGTTATGAACGATGGCGATTGATTTTTTACAGTTAAAATGCGGATGGGAATTGGCTTGGTCGACAACACCATGGGTTGCCCAGCGCGTATGTCCCATGCCGATAGTGCCATCAAATTTTGTACTATCAATAACACGAGCAAGAGGGTCGACACCGCCAGCTTCTTTGTAAAATGAAAAATGATTATGATTATTATCGATGCAGACAAACCCTGCAGAATCGTATCCTCGATATTCAAGACGAGCTAAACCTTGAAAGACAATTTTTCGACAATTCTTATCGCCGATATATCCTACAATTCCGCACATGTTTTTACTTCTCTTTAGATACAACGGGGAAACAACAGGTTACGTAAGAAAAAGTGTACCAGAAAAATCTGGTACACTCCAAACTTATTAAGATTATCGTTTGACGAATTGGAATTTTCGTCGAGCGGCTTTTTGGCCATATTTTTTACGTTCTTTTAATCTGTCATCAACGGTGAGAAGAGCATATTTTTTGAGCTCTGGTTTGTATTTTTCATTGATGTTGAGCAATGCACGAGCTATTCCAAGTCTGATAGCGCCGGCTTGACCAACTGGTCCACCACCAATAACATTGACCTTAGCGTCGAAATTCTTTTCTGCGCCAAGAACTTTAAATGGCAACTCAACAGTACTACGTAAATTTACGGTTCCGAAGTAGTCTGTTATCTTTTTATCGTTAATTTCGATGCTGCCTTTACCTGGCTTCAGCCAAACACGGGCAACAGCTGACTTACGGCGACCAACACCGTGATTGCGAAATTTTTTGCCTGCTTTTTCCATATGATTTGTAAACCTGACCTCTTAAAACAACAAATAAAATTGGTACCTGTGCAGTACGCTACAAAGCTCACGTATTTAAGCATGTTACAAAACCTCTTAACTTTTGTCAAAATTCAGGCTTTTATTTATTAATATCAAGAGAGTCTGGATAGAGTTCAAAGCGTGATTTTTCAGGGTAATTTGAAAAAAATGCGATTTGAATGATTTATTGGGAGTAATAGCAAAGAAATCTTGAGGGGGCTTTTATGCTGGGGTTTAGCAGGTAGTTTTGCCTGGATCCCGGGTCAAGCCCGGGATGACGTGCAAGTCAAAAATTTGTCTAATGGTAGGATAAGCGTAGAATGGCTTGCCGGCCGTAGCTTGCCAAGCCTGAAGGCGTGGATAAGCGTAGAATGGAGCCGGTGATCGGAATTGAATCTTTCTACGTTTGTCCAGGCTACCGCTTGGCAAACTACGAAAGACGAGCCGACTATTTAAAGATATTTTGCGATAAAAGCTTTTCCAGAAGAAGTTTTGAGATATTTTTCAAAAGCGAAGGCTTTTGCTGGGTCTTTGAATGCTGTATATGTGACAATACTCCAGGGAGCATATTTAGAAGAGTAAAGAGATTTGCCATCATTGTGATCAATCAAACGCTGTTTAAGATTCGGAGTACAGCCGATGTAAGTCTTATCAGGATGATTTATTGATTGGATAATATAAACGTAATGCATGAAATACTTATAATTAATAATGCAAAAGAAAAATGGCTTGCCATTCGTAGCTTGCCGAGCGGTAGCCCGGATAAGCGTAGAATGGAGCCGGTGATCGGAATTGAACCGACGGCCTACTGATTACGAATCAGTTGCTCTACCCCTGAGCTACACCGGCGCGAAAAGATTCACAGATTATGTGATTTTGAAATAATACAGGATCGTGCAAAAATGTCATTATTATTGTTCGAACTCTTCTTGACAAACGATACAACGGGCTGCGTAAGGAAAGTTCTCGAGTCTCCGTTCTGATATTGGTTCTCCACAGTCAACACAAATCCCATATTCGTCACGAGAAATACGGCTTAATGCACTATCGATAAGTCGCAACTCGTCCATTTCTGTTTTCTGGAGGGAGTTTTGAAGTTTTTCCATCGAAAGCATAAGCGCTTCATCTGCCGTATCTTGAACTTGGCCATCAGACATTTTTTCATGCGAATGCATGGTGAGTTGGTTATTCATCTCGAGTTTACGACGTAATAAATTTTGTTTGATTTTCTCGAGAACTGTTTTTCTTTCTTTCACTGCTTACCTTTCTCTTTTCTCTTTTTTCTTTTTTCTTACGGTGTTAAAAAACTTCTTTAATACCTCAATACATTCTTTTTCTTTTACTCCAGGGACGATTTTTATGTCTTTTGCATAGTTTTTAATATTCTCAAGATCGTGCAGCCCAATACCAAAGAGATTCGATGGTGCACCAAAGACTACTCCCTCTAAGCGACTCAGTTTGATTAAGCCAAAACACATTAAACAAGGCTCCAAGGTAACATAGATCCAGCAACCATTCAACCTCCAGCCTCCTATTTTTTTACAGGCTTTCTTGATGGCACGGGCTTCTGCATGGGCCAATTGGCACTGTTCTGACTCAATTTTATTATACGCGCGGGCAATGATTTTTCCGGCCCCGTCAACAATAACTGCACCGACGGGAACCTCGGCATGTTTTAGCCCTAAATTTGCCTGAAAAAGGGCTTTGTTCATAAAAAAATCATTTATATTGCGCATAAAACTTCTATTTTGATACAATTCAATCGCTTTGATATACTTCTTATTGGTTCTTGCCGTTTGCTACAGTACTAAAAAATAGGCTTCTTTTGAAAGTATTTAAAAGTTCTCGTGATCTTCTGCAGCTTTATATTTGAGGTAGTTTCATGGAAAAAGATAAAAAAGTAAATGATCAAAAAGCAGCATCGGCTGACTATGGTGCCAGTGCTATTAAGGTTCTTGAAGGCCTTGAAGCAGTTCGTAAAAGACCTGCTATGTACATTGGTTCTACCGGTGTTTCAGGGTTACATCACTTAGTTTATGAAGTTGTTGATAACTCCATCGACGAGGCTTTAGCTGGTCACTGTGATACAATAACGATTGTTCTTCATGCCGATGGTTCATGTTCTGTTGAAGACAATGGCCGTGGTATTCCTGTTGATATTCATCCAACAGAAAAAATCTCTGCAGCTGAAGTGGTATTAACCAAACTTCACGCAGGAGGAAAGTTTGAAAAAGAATCATACAAATATTCAGGCGGATTACACGGCGTTGGTATCTCAGTAGTTAACGCACTTTCAGAAAAGCTTGAACTGACGATTTATCGTAATGGTAAAATTTATTATCAAGAGTACAAACGCGGTGCTGCCAAAGCGCGTCTTGCCGAAATTGGAACAACTGAAAAACGCGGGACACTTGTTAGATTTTTACCTGACAAACAAATTTTTGAAACGACTGAACTGAGCTTTGACACGCTCGCTGCACGTATGCGTGAATTAGCGTTCTTGAATAAAGGCGTAAAAATCGAGATCAAGAGCGAAGTTACTGGCGAAGATCATGTGTTTCACTTCGAAGGCGGTATTGTCTCATTTGTTGAATATATTAATGCAAAAAAAGCACCACTTTTTCCAGAAGTTATCTCGCTTCATAAAGACGATAATGTTTATATTCTTGATCTTGCAATGCAATATAACGATGGTTACAGTGAGCAGACGTTTAGCTTTGTAAATAATATTCGTACAATCGATGGCGGTACGCACGAAGCAGGTTTTAAATCTGCGTTAACAAAAGTGTGTAACCGTTATGGACAAAAATATAACATGCTCAAAGACGAGTCGTTCTCAAGTGACGACGTACGTGAAGGTCTTGTCTGTGTTATTAGTATTAAAGTTCCAGAGCCACAGTTTGAAGGCCAAACAAAAGCAAAACTTGGTAATAGTGACGTCAAAGGTATCGTAGACTCATGGGTATATTCGTTTTTGGATACCTATTTTGAAGAAAATCCAAATATAGCTAAAAAGATTTTACAAAAAAGTCTTCTTGCTCAGCAAGCTCGAACAGCTGCAAAAAGAGCGCGTGAACTTGCTCGTCGTAAGAGCGTTTTAGAAAGCTCAGTATTGCCCGGTAAACTTGCCGACTGTTCTGAAACTGATCCATCAAAGTCTGAACTATATATAGTAGAGGGAGACTCTGCAGGTGGTTCAGCAAAACAAGGGCGTGATCGGTTTACTCAAGCTATTCTCCCATTAAGAGGTAAACTCTTAAACGTTGAAAAAACACGTTTAGACAAAATTCTGGCTAATAACGAAATAAAAGATTTAATTACTGCTGTTGGTTCTGGTGTTGGTAATGATGACTTTAATGCTGAAAAAACACGCTATCACAAAATTATTATCATGACCGACGCAGATGTCGACGGATCGCATATTCGTATATTGCTCTTGACGTTCTTCTTTCGTTATATGCAGCCATTGATCGAAAAAGGCTTTTTGTATGTTGCTCAGCCGCCACTGTATAAAGTTAAAGTTGGTAGAACTGAAAAATATCTTAAAGACGATTCAGAACTGAAGGGTTTCTTGTTTGACTGGGCTGGCACGAGTGCAGAGCTTGCTATTGGTAGTAAGAGAATAGACGCTGGTGCTTGGCATACGATGCTTGAAGGCATGTTGAAATACGAAAGAGAACTTGACCGAGCAAGTAACATCAACGAAGTTGCCAGATTTCATTGTCATGAACTTATTAGCTTCTTAGATGCTATTGCATGGGCGCCGAATAAGTATTCAGACCAAGAATTTTATGCAAAACTTTCTGACTATTTTAAAAAATATCAAATCACCAGTTCGCTTGGAACTTCTGAATTAAGTTCAGGACTTACTACTGAAGTTGCTGATGGAGGAGATGTTATTCCAGCAGGTGAGCAGGTAACAAAGTCTTTTATTACATTTAAAGAACTTAAGAAAACATGGGACGTGCCCGTCACGTTCTTTCATTCCGAAGAAACTGCTAAATTGCTTGAACTCTACAAAACTCTTAATACCCTTGAGAAAACAGCATGGACATTTGGTCTTACGGGTAAAGAAGCAGGTCCAAGCAGTATTGGCATTCTCAGTTTATGTGACACCATCATTTCTACCGGTAAGTCGTTGATGACCATTCAACGCTACAAAGGTCTTGGTGAAATGAACCCTGAACAGCTTTGGGAAACAACAATGGATCCTGCGAAACGAGTTTTCTTGCAGGTAAGCATTGAAGATGCTATAAAAGCTGATCAGTGGTTTTCTTCGTTGATGGGCGATGATGTAGAAGATCGTCGAACATACATCGAAAAACATGCACACTTTGTACGCAATCTGGATGTGTAACAAGCTTATCTGTTATTCATAAATTTTTTGTGAAAACTACCCCTCGAGACGCCCATAATAATGGGCTTCTCGGGGCGGCGGTGCTTAGAACGCTGAAAATCTTGCAGTTCTGACCATCGTTGGTAGTATCTAGTAATGCTAAAAAAAGCCGTTCGTCCCAATGGAGCCCGTAAGGGCGAGTAGAGGGTTTCGAACGCATCTAAAATATTAAGAAAGATCTAAATCATGAGTTACGATTTTAAGTCAGTCGAAGCGAAATGGCGCGAACAGTGGCGCAAGAATCCATATTACAAAACTAAAAATAACCGTTCAGGTAAAAAATATTATTGTCTTGATATGTTTCCCTATCCATCAGGCTCAGGATTACATGTGGGCCATTGGAAGGGATACGTTCTTTCAGATGTGTACGCACGTACAAAATTTTTATCAGGCTATAACGTTTTACACCCAATGGGATGGGACGCGTTTGGTCTGCCTGCAGAAAACGATGCAATCAAAAAAGGGATACACCCAAAAATAGGCACTGAAAAAAATATTTCTGTATTTAAAGAACAGCTGGCGTACATTGGTGCGATTTACGATTGGAGCAAAGAAGTTAATACAACCGATCCAGAATATTATAAATGGACGCAATGGATCTTCTTGCAAATGTACAAAGCGGGCTTAGCCTACGAATCTGATATGGCCATTAATTGGTGTACAAAGTGTCTGACCGGGCTTGCCAATGAAGAAGTAGTAAATGGCGGTTGCGAGCGTTGCGGCAGCGCAATAGAACAACGCAAAATTCGTCAGTGGGTTCTTAAGATTACGCTTTATGCAGAAAAATTACTTGATGGCTTGAAAAAGCTTGAATGGCCAGAAAAAGTTAAACTCATGCAAGAAAACTGGATTGGTAAGAGTGTTGGTATTTATATCACGTTTACAACACCATCTGGTCCTAATAGTATTGATGTCCAAATTTTTACCACGCGTCCTGATACGATTTATGGGACAACATTTTTGGTTCTTGCGCCTGATCATGATTTAGTAGATAAACTCGTAACGCCTGAACAACAAAATGCTGTTACTAATTATCAAGAACAAGTTACTTCTATAACAGAACGTGATCGTACTATAGAAAAAGAAAAGACCGGGGTTTTTACGGGTGCGTATGTTATTAACCCAGTAAACCAAGAAAAAATTCCCGTGTATCTTGCAGACTATGTCTTGAAACATTACGGTACCGGTGCTGTTATGGGTGTGCCCTGTGACGACAGACGTGATTTTGATTTTGCAAAAAAATATACTATCCCGATTGTAAAAGTACTTAAAGCATATGATGCACAACTCGATCAAGAATGTACCGAAGAAGCTGGCGGTGTTTTGATTAACTCAGGTGAATTTACGGGATTAGACGCAAAAACTGATGGCATACAAAAGATAAGCGATTATCTTGAGAAAATGGGCGTTGGCAAACGTCATACGACGTATAAACTTCGTGACTGGATATTTTCTCGCCAACGTTATTGGGGCGAGCCAATCCCATTGGTACACTGTCCATCATGTGGTATTGTTCCGGTACCTGAAGATCAACTTCCAATCTTGTTACCCGATGTCGAACGATACGAGCCAACAGGAACGGGGGAGTCACCGCTTGCAGCAATTGATAGTTGGGTGAATACATCATGTCCTGCGTGTAACAAGCCGGCACGTCGTGAAACCAATACCATGCCACAATGGGCAGGTTCGTGTTGGTATTTCTTGCGCTACCCAAACCCACATCTGAGCAATAAGCCGTTTGATCAAGAAGATATGAAATACTGGATGCCGGTCGATTTATATGTCGGCGGTATTGAACATGCGATATTACACTTACTCTATGCACGTTTTTACGTAAAAGTTTTGCATGATCTTGGACACTTGCCCTTTGACGAACCGTTTAAACAGTTATTTAATCAGGGCATGGTCTGTATGAAGTCACCAATTTCAGGCCGTGTTGAAAAAATGTCAAAATCAAAAGGCAACGTCGTTAACCCCAATGATATCGTCGAGCTCTTTGGTTCTGATGCGTTACGTATGTATATACTCTTTATGGGACCACCAGAGCTTGATACCGAATGGCAAACAGATTCTATTAAAGGCGTACGAAACTTCTTGAACCGTTTGTGGGCGTATCTGACAACGCCAGAATATCTCTTGCCAAAAAATCAAAAATCTAGCGAAGATACGTGTAAACGGTTTCATAAATTCTTGAAATCATACCAAGAGCGTTTAGAAGAATTTAAAGTTAACACTGCAGTAGCAGCAGTTATGGAATATTTAAACGAACTTGTTACGCATAAAGACCAATTAGATCATGAGCTTCTTGAACAACTTTTGGTTGTTATGTCAGTCATGGTTCCACATTTTTCAAGCGAATTAATCGAAAAACTATTGGGCAAACAACTTGAGAGTGCTTCATGGCCAGTGTTTGATCCAAAACTTGCCGAAGTTAACGAGATTAGTATTGCAGTTCAAGTTAATGGGAAGTTACGTGCAACATTTGTGACGACCAATAAAAACGTGACTCAAGCAGAAGCTGATGCACAAGCGCGTGAGCTTATTGCAAAATGGCTTGATGGTGTTAGCGTCGTTAAAGTTATTTATGTGCCAGGGCGCTTGATTAACTTTGTGGTGAAATAGAGCATGTTCAAGAAAGAAGGTATAACGATGTTATTGAATGTTATTGAGCTCGTATTGATGTCTGGTCTTATGGCGATGAATGGTACGGATACTAAAGATTTTGATGTTCAGGCTGTGACCGCTGGTGTTGCGGCAATGACTACTGCTGTGCAGACACAAGAGACTGCAAATGCAAGTGGCGCGCAGGTACCTAAACAGAGTGGCCGATGCGTGACTGTTTTCAGTCCAGCTACAGCAGTTGATGATAAGGGTGCAAGATATCCAGAAGACTATGAAGAGGCAGCGCAAGAATTTTTAGTTCGTTATATTAATTATTTCAAGCATGATAAGACGATTACCACCGAGTTTATTCAAAAGCATATGCAAGCATGCATAGAAGAGTGTGATAAAGTACTTGGTGGTGAGCAACCATCTGATCGTCTTTTACATTTCATGTATCCCGGCCAAGATATGGGTCGTCAAACAAGATTGATGTTTAACAAAAAAGTCGATGGAGGAGAAGAAACCTTTTATGCATGGTTGGTTATACCGATGGACAAATTTCACAAATTTTCTACAGCAATTTTTAATGCGCAGTGTGAGCGGGAAGTAGCAGCTGATTTAAAAAAAGATCGTAAAGAAGTTTCTGAGCAAGAAAAAGTTGCCTGGACTGCAAGCAAAGGACAGGATTTGCTAAAAATTATTATCAATGTAGCAAAAAAATTGGCGCAAACGGTTCTTGAACAATTAAAACAATTACAATAAAAAGATGCTTGTGATTAACTTTGTCGTGAAATAAAATACATGAAATTATAAGAAATAAAACAGGGCAGCTCGAGCTGCCCTGTTTTATTTAAAAATCTATCTTGTCTATAAAAGAGATTCTATTCTGAGTCAACGGTAATCGTGATAAAAATCTCAATAATTCTTTTTTCGTGCTGATCTTGCATTGGTTATGCTAGATTGCTTGATATTCGCATGATATTTAGATGTATAAAGAATAATGGGAGAAAAAATATGAAAATTTTTCTTGATACTGCCAATCGTGAATTTATAAAAAAATGGATTTCGACCGGCTTAGTAGATGGGATAACAACGAATCCAACCCATTTGAGCAAAGAAGATCCTGATTCAAAAAAAGTATTGCGTGACATTTGTTCTATGGTTCCCGGCGATGTCAGCATCGAAGTTGTCGAGAAAAATCCTGAAGATGTTCAAAAACAAGCTCTACAGATAGCAAAGTTTGCGCCTAATGTCATTGTCAAAATCCCCTGCCTGCCGGAATATTTTTCGGTGATTCATGAGCTTGTCAAACAAGATATCAAAATTAACGTGACACTGGTATTTACGTCATTACAGGCACTGATGGTTGCCAAGCTTGGTGTCGCCTATATTTCGCCCTTTGTTGGTCGTTGGGATGAAATTGGCGTAGACGGTATCGATTGTTTAGCGCAAATTATCCAGATGAAGCAGACCTACGATTATAGTTCGCAAATTCTTGCGGCGTCAATACGTCATATTGTTCACTGGCAAAAAGCGGTCGAGCTTGGTGCTGACGTTGTCACGGTACCACCGGCAGTTTTTGAACAAGCTATGAAACACCCATTAACTGACAAGGGTATCGAGATGTTTGATAACGACTGGAAAAAACTGGGTAAAAAAAGCTTACTTGAGTGAGTTTGTCAAAAACCAGCTAAACGATACCTGATGAGCAATACAGATATTTGAGACTTACCATAGAGAACAGCATAATCGATTGGCATTTTATCTTGCCAATCGCAGATTGATGGATCTGCGTTTTGTTGTAATAATTCTTGAACGGCAAAATATCTTTTTTGAATAACGGCACAATGGAGCGGCGTATGTTTTGTGAAGTATGTCTGGCTGTTTTTCTCAGCACCTCTGGCAATTAACATCGCTATTGTTTTCACCCATCCACCACTTGCAGCTCGATGCAATGGAGTATTTCCTACTTGGTCTCGTGTATTGACCGTTTGTCTTGAACAAAGTTTGTGTGCCGTAGCGATATGACCATGCGCAGCGGCAAGATGTAACGGAATCTCCCACGATAAATTTCTTGCACGCGGGTTTGCTTTAAAAGCTAATAAAACTTTGACAGATGGTCGCAACCCTTTTGCTGCTGCGTAGTGAAGTATTGTATTTTGTTCTTTGGGATCGATCATATAATTGGCCAGCGATCTATTTTTTTCTAAAATTTGAGTAAGTTTTACAACTTCATTATTATCAACTGCAGTTATGAAAGCTTCAAGAATTTCTGTATTTACTGATCTACATAATGGGCATGTTATGTTTCCCGATTTTGAGTACCATTGCTCGATACAGGGCTCATGAAATATATGAGAACATTTAAGCGTGTTTGTTTTTTCATCAGGATTTTTGGGTTCAAACTCAGTTAGACAAATTCTACAAGAATCTTTTTGGGCTTCAACTTTGGTTTCAATTTTTGTTTGAGAAACATGTTTTATTTCTTGATTCTGAATAGACATAGCTGAAATTGTGCTACTTATTGTATGTGCAGATAAGAATAATATAAGTATTTTAAAATTTTTAAATTTGTTATTTTTCATGACTATCCAAGTTATTAAAAATAAAATATAAGATCAGGCCCAGCGTAAAAATTTTATTAAAGCTTTGCAAAAGTCGGTAATACCAGATTTTATAGCTTCTGGAGAAACCCAAGAATCAGAATCAGGAATTTCTGATACTGTATTTCTTGTAATGACAAGTTTTTCACAACGCTCTTGAATCACTTTGAACTGTTCTTCAAATGGTTTATAAATTTCCTGGTCGTCCGTTAGAACAACGTTTTCTTGATTTCGTATATTCGCATTTTTTGTCCAGTTAAATGACCCAGTCCAGACTTGATTATCGATTAATGCAAATTTATTATGCATGAGCGCACCAAATCGATTTTTAGAATATTTTTTATTTTTATGTGATTTTTTCTGTTCGCGAAAGACAAAAATATCGACATTATTTTTTCTTAAAAACGACCCTTTGCCGTATTCTAAATCAACACTTGATTGGTCGACAATCAATTGCACGTCAACACCACGAGCTTTTGCATGCACTAAAGCTTGCGCTATTTGATGGTCGGTGATCATATAGACCGCTGCGTGAATTTTGTATTTTGAATGGTTAATGAGCTCAAGCAGCTTATCAGTTGGTTTATGGTCAGGTGAAAAATATACGAATGATTTACTTTCAAGATTGATCAGTGGTATGAATACAAAAAAAGTAGCACATAACCACAGCAAAAATATTTGTTTTCTAAACATACAGACCTCTATTGTAAGAATATTAGTGTGCTATAGTTTAGAGTAAGATTAAAAAAGAGTAGAGAAAAAAGAAATAAAACTGAGAGATACGCGAGATATGTAATAGTTAATGAGAAAAAAGGAGTAGTAATGAAGGGTATGCGTATATATTTGTTGCTGGGCTTATTAATTTTATTAATACAAAACATGATAGTACTTGCTGGAAATGATGGGCAGCACAACGCCAATGTCCAAAGTCTTTACAAAAAAATTGGCGACGATTTAATTGCGATACGCAAAGAGTTTGTTGGGGCTCAGTCGAGGGTTTTTTCGGTACTTGATCAGATTGACAAGATGTACAATATCACCAAGTCGACGTTGCAACAGAATCAAGAATTATCACAGACGATAAAAAAACAAGCAACCGAAAATACCTGGCTCAAAAACGAAGTATTAAGTGTACGTAAAGAATTGGCAGCGACAAAAAAGACATTAGAAACGGCGCAAAGTTCTATTGACGACGCTCATACAAAACTTGCACAAGAAAAAGAGCAGGCGCAGTTATTAGCGCAAGAAAAGAGCAAGCTTGTTGGCCAGGTTGAAGATCTTGAAAAGCAAAAAAAAGTGGCGGCTAAAAAAGCTGACGATATCGAATTGATGGGGCAGGCTGTTGCAAAATCAGGAGATTTATTGGCAGGCGATGAGAAGTTGCAGGGTAAAACGAAGACATATTAAAATCTAATTTACTATTTCAAGCGAACTTCAACTTCAGCGCCTAATTCATTACGCCAATCTTTGACGACTTTAACATTAATATCGTCGGAAAATAGATATTCAAATTGTGCCGAAAAGTCTTCTTGGAGATTAAAGTTCTTCTGAATTTGGGCATGCATCTGTTCGTTAAGCTCGATCGAAACGTTCCCCTTAATACCGCCACGTCCTGCAGGGTCTGAAAAGTTTGGTGTTATCTGGACATATTTAAACGGTTTCGTAATTTTTTCAAAAAACGTTGTCGCTTTTGGTAAGTGCTGCTTGCTGCCCAAAATAATATTATTAAGATTTTGCATAAGCATTGCCGGTAAATCTGCCTGAAGCGTCGCGTTTTCAGAGCCGGCAAGAATTAACCCCAAAATTTGTTCTTCAGTAAGTTCCGGTGTCGACTCAAGAATGATATTTGGTTTTTGTAAAGAGCCCGTGGCCTGAAGGGTGATCATGTATTTGTTAATTCTGTTTTTTGCCACAAGATCGATAATAGGGTCGTTCATTTGGTTGGTAATAAAATGAATGCGACCGTATTCGATCATGAGTTTGCTGCGCAAAAATTTTAAATACCCATTTTCAAGATTAACCGTTCCGGTAACTTTTGGGACTTGTACCAGATCTTGATTGAGCAAATACTGGATACGTAAATTCAGAGCAGCATACGCTTCAAGTGCCGACGTGCGAGCTTTAATCGGTTTTTCTGTTGTTAAACGAATATCATACCCAAGAGCTTGTGAATTTTGACCTATTGACCCTATTGAGCTTGACGGGGCATAAAAGTTTGCACTTTCAGAAAAGATATTTTCTCGTAAGAGTGATTTTTTTACGACAATATTACCTGAAAGTTTTGGTGGGCAGTTAGGAAGTTTGTTCAGTAAAAGATTTCCATAAATAAACCCATAAAAATCGCGCTTCCAATTTACAAACAGGTTTTCGATTTGAACGGGAACATGTACCATGCCGAGTGAGTAATCGTCAGCAAGATAGACTGTTGCTTGAGGGGAAGTTAACGTCCCTTTACTAAATCCAATCAAACAGTCTTTGAGTGTAATTTTCTTGTTTGCACTATTAAAAGAAAAATCGGTTTTAAACTTTTCAACCAAGTTTCTATTTTCTGGAATATAAAACCTGCCGTCGTTTAAACGTAACGAGCCCTTAATGGTCGAGAAAGAGCTTTGATCAAGCTCTAAAGCAAAACTACAATTATTTCCCCAGACCAGACGTTTTACCGAATGATCAAGAAATGACTTAACTAACGAATAATGTATAACCCCTGATAGTGTTGTATCTTGCTTTGTTCGCGTGGCAAGATCGACAATTTTTTTATCTCGTTTGGTATATGACCAGGTCGTAAGATGTGGGTGTGGCTGAAATGACGACTCAAGAACATAATGCCCATAATTATTTTTTCCTGAGAGCGATATTCCCGTATTATTTATAAAATATGTCCCAAAATACGTTTGTTTTTTGGTGCTTACGTTATTAAATAACTTGATTTTATAATCGCCTGAGCAGACTAAATTTTTATTGATATTGGCAGAAACTGATATCCCGCGTGGTTGGATCACCCAGTCTTGAAAACTGGTCGTCAGGAGTTTACCCAATTGAATTGGTTCAGTATTCGTGAGCGAAAAATCGCCTGTTTCTTCGCCAAATTTCCAGGTTACTTTCCCTGAAAGTTTTGTATCTTGTCCCGTATGAGCTGAGACTTCGGCATTGATTTTTTGTGTCGTCGCGACAATATTATTAAACGAAATATCAGGTATTTTTCTAGTATCATAACATATACCAGTAATCGAAAGACTTCCTGTCCCCTTATATCCAGATCCAGATTCAGACCCAGATCCAGTGTCTTCTGATGTGATAATTATATCAGGTGTGCAGATACCAGATAGTTCGGGTGTTTTGGTTTTTTGCTCAGGTTTTTTCAGGATATTAGCAAACTGGGTTACTTGATCAATTGGCAGCGATCCTGTGACGCGTATCCCATGTTGAGATTGTTGCGCCAACAGGTGAACAGTTTTTGTTGTATCAGAGATTTTTGCTTGTTTAACATCAGTGTTCCACAGGCCATTAATAAAATAGGTATTATCTACACCAGCGCTCGCCCTGAGGAGCGAAGCGTCTCGAAGGGTGCGCCCCCCATGAGTTATTTTACACTTTGTATCGGTCGCAAACTGCCAGTCACGATTTTGTTTTGTGTTATAAAACTGTGTTGCTCCCGTAATATTGGTTATAACAGGCTGCTTATCAATACTGACCGAAGCGTTATAAAGATTACAGACGCCATCCCAAAACTTTGGATACCGAGGATCTTCGAGCTTTGCGATTTTCAAAAGACCTGCTAAATCAACAGATACTGTTTTCTCATGCATGAATGCATCGACATTAATATTATATAACGAGATTGTTTTTAAAATAATTTTAAATTTATCTGGTGGATGCATGGTAAAAATATCAATAAGATGTCCGGTGATATCAAATGTATTATTATGATATCCCGTATATCCCGATGTATTAACAAACGTAAGATACAGTTCGACGCGACGGTCAAACAGTGGGAACGGTGATATATAAATTTTACATTCTTCGAATTGCCATGCAAACTGCTTTTTCGCCAGAGGTTTGATCGCCCCTTTTTTTAGATAGAGCGAGCAGGTGAAAAAGTTTATCGTCGAACCTTGGGTAGTAATTTTGACGTTCCACTGTTTTTCAAGTGCAGCAATTACTTTACTTGTAACCGTGCGTTGGACGTCAATATTGTTTTGAATAATCCAGAGTGAAAGAACGGCGCCAAAAAACAGGGCAGAAAGAAGTCTGAAAATAAAGCGTATCATAAAGTTCTGTTCCCGTTTTTTTAACTTTTATATTATCCCATCTCTTGCCGTTCGCCCCGATGGAGCGAGTTTTACGAGCGAGTAGAGGGGTGCGACGGCGCATGCCTAAACCGCATGGACTTTCCAGGCGTTCTTTTCGTATACATATACCCGTATATAGGATACCTGAGATACGGCACAAGTGAAAGCACCCATAACTTTTTCATCACAATCAATAAGATAGGCCGCACCTGAGCTAATTTGACCATTTGTAAAAAACGTTGCCTGAAAAACGGGCAAAGCGTCTTTTTTATGATCTTTTTTGAATGTTATTGGGTCAGTAATGAGGTGTGTTGGCTTTGCTGGAGGGCCTAAAATATTTTTTAATGTACCAAAAAGTATCCCATTGGGGAGCTTATAGGTCGTTACCATACCCCCAGGGGCGGGGAACGTATAGCTCTGGTTTTTTATATCAAACGTTACTACTTGCGCAATATTTGAAGCAATTGCTTTTTGCTGGAGATATTTAAACGTTACGGTTAATTTTTCAAGTTCGTGTATAAGATAATATTTATTCAGGGGTAGTATTCTTGGTATTGCAATCGAAACCAAGATAACCATGATTGCCATGGTCACCAGAAGTTCTATAAGCGAGAAACTTTTTTTATGCATGTGTTACATTTTTGTTATACATAACGATATAAGACTTGGACCCTGAAATAAATTCAGGGTGACACCCGCATTGTCATCCTGAACTTGTTTCAGGATCCATTCAAAATTCCATCAAAATATCACCCCTGCTTACCCGACAAAAACGAAAGCGCCGAGCGAATAAGCTGGTCAAGCGCCATGTTCTGCCCCGTCGATTTCTCCGACAAATAGTTCATGGCTTTGGTAATTTCTTGCTTCGAATAATTCAAAGACGACAAGACGTCACTGACATTTTGCCAATGCACAAAGCTTTCTTGCTGTTCGATAACATATGCACCAGTACTAATAAATTTTTGTACTTTATGTTTAAGATGCACAATAATCTGCTCGGCTTTTTTACTCCCAATACCGTTAAGAGCACTTAAGCCCTTTTCGTTTTGTAAGGTAATTAACTCAAGAAATTGTGCGGCACTCATATTCGAAAGAATATTAAGGGCGATACTCGGGCCAATTTTGGGACAATCTATAATCATCAAAAATACTTGACGATCAAGTTCGCTTGAAAAACCATAGAGTGTTGGTCCATTGTCAGCGCTCCAATGAAAGTAGGTATAAAATTCTGATGAACTATTTTTAATAATAGTTTTTGTATTGGGAATACTGAGCGCGAAACCAATGCCTCCAACCAATAAAGTAATCGATTTTTCGCGAACATCTTTAACGGTACCAATCAAATAATCAAACACGTTTTTATCCTCTGTTTTTCTATTAAAAACTTTTTTCTCGTTTTATTATGAGCGAATGTACTATATTTTTTTCATAGATGTCATGTGTTTTGGTGAAAATAGGAGTAAACATGAAGAAGTTCCTACAATTTTTATACGTAATAGTTTTATTTTTTTCTGTGTTTTGTATGCACACGAGCCAAGCAAATATTGAAAAACTGGTAAAAGATTTGGGAGTGCTGAAAGATCGTGTGACGGAGCTTGCAGAGCGCTTAAATAAACTTACTGGAGAACCGGCTGGGGAAGATGTAAAAGCAATATTACAAAATATTAAAGACAATAAAGATGTTGCGAAAGAACTTGCAAAGCTACAGAAATATATTAATGACCAAAAAGAATTAGATTGCACCATGCTGTTTAATGAGCTTTGTTATTCAGAAAATAAATATGCTGCTGCAAAAATGTTATTTGATAGTGGTAAATGTGATGTAAATAAAAAAGTCACAGAAATTATATTTCAGCCCGAGTTTGTGGATTTACTTCTTAAAAACAAACCATATGCAAGAGGATTTACTCAATTAGAGTCACACGACAAAGAAATAGATCCTTTCAAAGCGACGAGCAAAGACGATAAACTTAGAGTGATGTTTCTTGAGCAAAAAGCACTTAAAATTTCTGATGCAAAGCGAAGCGATTTAAAAGAAGCTCTTGAGAAGCGTAAAAAAACACGTAAAAAGAAGATACAAGAAAATAAGGATGTGTTATTTACTGCAATAAGAGATGGAGATTTGAATTTGGTACGCGAAGCTCTTGAAAACAAGGCTGATCCAAACGCAACAACTCCAGCTGATGTGCCTTTAATTTGGTTTGCTTTAAATAAAGCAATTGGTGATAAAAATTTTGAGATATTACAAAAATATAACGAGTGTATGGTCGATATGAATAACATATTTGATAAAAAACCATATTTGTGGGAAGAAGTTCTTATTCAAGATAAGAAGTATCTTATGATTATTGAACTTTTAATTCTTCATGGTGCTGATTGCAAAGAAAAGTATGAAGGAAAAACATTTTATGATGCAGTTAAACGATGGAAGATTACCAGATTACAAAATTTGATTGATGCCCAAGTGAAATAAAAAGAAGGGGCGGGAAATTTCCCGCCCCTTCTTTTTTAGAAGTTATATTTGGATCGCAAAAGTTACAAGATCATCAGTTTCTTTATTTAATAAATTAATCTTAAATTTTGAGCGATAATTTTTGTCACTAACAAATAAGATTTTATTAATCATATTGCCTGGGTACAAAAAAATTCGAGCATCGTCGCTGATAGTTCGCTGTTCAATATCTTGGGATAAATCTTTATCGCCTTGTTTTATAACATGATCAGTTGGTGCTATATCCAATTCGATATTGGCTGCATCAAGAATATAGATATCTTGGCTCTTATTTTTGATAACCAGTTGGATAGGTTGGTACTGTTTATTAAGAATTCGACGACTAAATGTTTTGCGACACTCGCTTTCAGTTAAAGCCTGTGCAAAAACTTCTATACCATCTTTTTCTTCTGGGGTTATGTTGGGAATACTCAGGGGTTGTGGCCGGTATTTGGTGCAGCCTGAGACAGCAAGTATGCATACGCATACGAGTAACGAGAGTTTACGAGCGATAGCGTCCATAGAATTCCCCCAGACAAAATAAAATATATTCAGTTAAGAAATATTTTTCAAATTTAATTGACAGGTCTTTAATTCTAGGAAAAATAAAATTATTGTCAAAGGTAACGCCGTTGCGTCGTTTTTAAAAAGACGTATGATTAAAGATAATACATGTATATTTTTAGTAAGTTTTTGGGGAGACTTTTTATGATATTTTCTGTTTGTGCACGATTTACGCGCTATTTTTTAATAATAAGTATGTTCTCTTCGGCCCTTATTCAAGCGGCTGGTTTTCAAGAAATTTTGCAAGAAATTGCTGTCGAACGCGCAAATATACCTGCTTACACGCAAAAGACGCGCGGCCAAAAAATCGATTGGTCTGACATTTGTTCAAATGCCAAAGACGCTGTTGTTCAAATTTTTTCTTATACCAACGAATATCCTATTTTTACTCCCTATAAAACACCTGATCGTTCTGGGAGTTGTGGCACAGGATTTTTGATAAGCGACGATGGTTATTTTCTGACCAATTTTCACGTTATCGACCAAGCTGTTGTTATCTGTGTTCAGTTTCCTTCATTGGGGAAAGACAACTTTCAAGCTGAGCTGGTAGGCGGTTGCCCAGATCGCGATATCGCATTATTACGCCTTATGCCTCATGCACTCAACAAAGTTAAAGCACTCATGGGGGTTGAAAGTTTGCCACACCTTGTGCTGGGCGATTCTGATGTTCTTGGCCATGGTGATGAAGTGCTTGTGTTGGGATATCCATTGGGCATGGAAAATTTAAAGAGTTCAATAGGCGATTATTCAGGAAAAGAAAGCTTATCGATCGGCGAATGCATTCAGACGTCAGCACCGATAAATCCAGGGAATTCTGGCGGGCCATTTTTTGGTGCCGATGGTCAAGTAACCGGGATTTGTGTACTGAAAAATGCACGTGCTGAGGGTATTGCATACATGATACCGATTAATAACGTAAAGCTCTTGCTTAAAGACATGGCTGTACATAAGATCGTACGTTTACCGCAATGGGGGATAACGGTTATCCCAACAACCGATGGATCATGTAAAGCTCGAGGCTTTCCTGTTGATGGCGGTGTTGTTGTTACAGCAGTGACAAAGGGTTCACTATTTCATGAATACGGTATTGAAAAAGGCGATGTTTTATACGAAATTAATGGGACCAAGCTTGATCGCTATGGCTACATGAATGTTGCATGGTCAAAAGATAAAACCTACTTTGAAGATGTACTTGCTCGGTTTGATTTTGGTGCTGTAGTACCATTGATGATCTATCGAAATGGTGCATTTCAGGTTATTAATCTTGAAATTAAAGCTAAACGACAAGAAGCAATCGATTGGTTTTATGCATGGATTGATCGTAATCTTGAATACGAAGTGCTTGCTGGTATGGTAGTTGTCGAGCTTTCGCTCAATCATCTTGAAATATTCAAAAAAGTTGAAGCCAGAAAAACCATGTGGGATAGCGCTTTTGAGTCTCCGTATATCTTGAAATACGGTGAAATGAAAAACAGACAAGAGTCACGACTTATTATCTCTGAGATCTTTCCAGATTCCCAAATGTATAAAGCAATTAATAAAACGCAAGCATATGATACAAACGACGTTGTTATCAGCAAAGTGAATAATATCCCGGTTAAGACTATTCATGATTTCCGTGATGCTATTCGTGCCAGCGTTGGGAAAGAGATTTTAACCATCGAAACAGAAGGTGGATTTTTTGTTGACCTGCTTGTTGAAGAGCTTCTTAAAGAAGAAGATGTTATGGCTGGAACATACGGGTTTAAAAAGTCTGAACTTATGTCTGAACTCGAACAAGGGTTATTAGCTTAAACTTACAAAATCACTCAAATTATTAAAAATGGCTGCCTGAAAAAATTTCAGGCAGCCATTTTTAATTTCTATTATTATTATATAGCCAATGTTTATTAAGTAATTTTATTAAAGCTTGAAAATTATTTTGGATTTGTGCTTTGATAAAAGAGGGGAATGTTACGAATTCCCCACGGTTTTTTGATAGACAGGTTCGAAATACGTTAGAAACGAATTTGATGGTTAACGTCAAATGACATTTGTAACAAAGGGGGAGCGTATGTATTGGTTCTTTAAACACACAATCAAGCTTTGCAGCATGGGTATTTTAATAAGTATGATGGGTTTTAATCTTGCAGCAAAGTATCCCGTTAAACAACGGGCATATCACGCGAAAAAAGTAGCGTTGCCGAAGTATAAGCCGAAAAAAATAAAGCAGATCGAGCCTTGGGGTGAGCGGGCTGCTGTTTGGCGCAATGTTCAAGAACGGGCTCGTGATACCGTCGTCCAATTGTTTGTGCAAACAGCTGAATTTAACTGGGAACAACCGTTCAAGTCGCCTGATCAAGATAAAACCTATGGGACCGGCTTTTTTATTGATGGCGACGGTCATATCGTCTCGAATTTTCATGTTATTAACGAGGCCCACGGGATAAAAATCCAAATCCCATCTTTAGGTAAAGAACAATTTGATGTATTTGTAGTCGGTGTATGTCCTGATCGTGATATTGCATTACTAAAACTTACAAAAGAATCATTGAGTCGTGTTAAATCGAAACTAAAAAGAATTCCGTACTTAACGCTGGGCGATTCTGACGCTGTTGTCAGAACACAAGAAATTATGGCGCTGGGTTACCCCCTTGGCCAAGAAAAGCTTAAGAGCACCCAGGGGATCATGAGCGGACGCGAAAATATGTGGGGCGATTCGTATTTGCAAATTACTGCAGCGCTTAACCCCGGCAATTCTGGGGGTCCCTCGTTAAGTATCGAGGGTAATGTTATTGGGATTAATACCGGACGCATTTCTTCGGCACAAAACGTTGGCTATATAATTCCGATAAACGACGTTAAAAGTGTGATCAAAGATCTGTATAGCGTAAAATTATTACGGAGACCGATTTTAGGGTGTGAATTTAACTATGGGACGCGTGACTTGGTCGAATTTTTAAATAACCCTGAAGACCGTGGTTTATATATTGCGCGCGTATTTCGTAACTCGCTTCTTGCAAAAGCCGGGTTACGTGGCGGGGATATGCTTTATAAAATTAACGGCTATGATTTGGATTTATATGGCGAAGCCAATGTTCCGTGGAACGAAGATAAAGTGCCGGTTGCAACCCTGATGAACCGTTTTGAGCTGGGACAAAATATTAATTTTGTTTTTTATCGTAACGGTGAACGTAAAGAATCGGCATTCAATTTTTCGTTAACCGAAGATTTACCGATTCGCAAATTTTATCCTGAATATGAAAAAATTGATTATGAAATTATTGGCGGCATGGTCGTTATGAGCTTGGCAATCAATCATGTTGCTCAATTTGCGCGTAAAATTCCCAATTTAATTAAATATAATAAGCGAGAGTTCCAGTACCAACCTAAATTAATAATTACCCATATTTTCCCGAATTCTCAGGCACAACAAACCCGATCGCTCGGAGCAGGCGATTTGCTGCGTGAAGTTAACGGAGAACCGGTCAAAACGCTGCAAGATTTTCGAAATGCTATTAAAAAAAGTAAAAAATTTTTAACGTTAAAGACAGATGATCGCAAGTTTGTTGTCATGTCGCTTGATAAAATTTTGAAAGACGAAGAGAGCTTATCATCAAAATTTTATTATAAAAAATCGGCACTTGCTCAAGAGCTTTTGTCGTCTGGGCGTGATGGAAAATATAACCAGCGTTGCATGCTTGTTGTTAAGCGCGAAGAAGAGTAGGAGTAAAAAAAATGAATGTTGTGATAAGGCGTATGAAGATGCTCCCTGTGTTGGTAATACTTATGTCATTGTTTGCAATGCAGACCTGTAAAAGTGTTATTGAAACAGATGAAGATTTAGAAAAGATATTGAGAAATAGAGGCCTGACACTGGATGAGGCACAAGAGGCTTATAATTACATCGAAACGAACAAGAAAGTAAATGTTGTATTTGAGTCTGGACAACTGTGTTTGACCATTGCTGCGAACTTTCGTGCTTGGGCGCTTGGTCAGTCTCCAGCGGATGTTATTCCAGAGAGCGTTATTATTTTTAATACGTTAATTCGGGATCTTATTAAGCTACCAGAGTTTGATCCAAATATTATGTATGGCTCTTTGCAAAGTACTTACTTACATGAACTTAATATTTTAAAAAATGAATCGATGGTGCAACAGTTATTAGCACGAGGAGCAAATCCCAAGATATGCGATCAAAATGGTCGCAATGCTTTTCATGAGGCAATTTATCAGGGGGCTGAAGAGGCTGTAGAAATTTTGTATGAGCACGATAAATCGTTATTGCAAATAAAAACTCAAGAAAAACAACCTCAAACACCCATAGAATTAGCACAGAGTACATTAAAAAAATTTAAGGGAGGTAAAAAACCTTCACTATCGAGGATTGCATCGCTCCAAAGAATTGAAGCATTTCTTCTTATACAAAATTTGATTACATTGCTTACTGGTTTGCAGCAGAAGTTGAGAGCGTTAGCAACGGCGATTGGTGATTGAGGTTTTTGGTTCGGATCAAAGAAAAATTTTTAGGAGTGTTGGTGATGAAGAAACTATGTTTGATGTCTTTTTGGTTAATACTTTTGAGCATGTCATCAGCCGTTGGAATGCAAAAAACCTATTACGAAATCTTAGAGCTAAAGCAAAGTGAGATTTCAACAATGGATGAAAAAGACATCAAAAAAGCAATAGTAGCTGCAAATAGTAAGCTTTCGTTACAATGGCATCCTGATAAAAATACACTTATCCTTGCATTAAAAGATAATTTTTTAAAAATGTATCCTGATGTTGGTTATGAAACAGCAAAAGAACTTTTTGGTACTGATGAAAAAGGGTGGGAACAGCAATTAGAGGATAAAAAAAGTGCAGTTAACAGGCTTGAAGCTTTGTTACAATATGATACAAATTTTTTTTCTACAGGTGTTGGAAAACCATGGTTCGATCGTTATTATCAATCAACTAAAGATGCGCAAAGTCAATTAAGTGATGCTGACCAAGTAGAGTTAGGTAGTTTTGAATCAGCGTATAAGAGAGATGTATTAAGACTAAGTGATGAGGAATGGCAAAAGTTGCCAATTACGCAACCAGGGCGTGGAAATGCTATAAATGAGTTAGTTGAAAAAAAAAGAAAGAAATTTTTAGAACTTTGGGGCAATCAAGAACAATATACTAAATATCGGCAATTTTTTGATATAAGAGATCTTCCTTCTTTAACTCAATATAGCCATTTAGGATTAGTTCGAGCATATGACAACATCGATGTTACCCGTAAAGAATTGGAGCTTGCTCGTGGACGAGTTCTAGAAATAGCGCAGCAAATCAAACAAAGAAAAGAACTAGTACAAAAATATAAATTTTTAGAAGAAAATATAAAAACCATAATCATGATACAAAATCTTGTAAGAGACAATTTTGAGCTCGTTAATGAAGCTTATGCAACACTAATTGATTCTGTAAAAAGAACTAATTACAATTTAAATCAAAAAACATTTCTATGGAAAGACATTCCAGCCGTGACGCTCAAACAAGATGTACCAAGGGTAGTAAAAGAAGAGCCTAAGGCACCTGGAGAAACTAAAGAATTAATTCTGGATACGTACAGGGAATTATTAGATTCTCATATTAGAAAAATTGCACCAAATGTTGTTTATAAAAGATATAAAAAAGGAGATATTGGACCATTTACATGGATTGAACTTGTTAACAATATTGTCAGAGAAGTAAATAGATTAAAAACAGCACCAACTAAAAGTGTCGAATTTGGAGCTGTTACTAAAGCTCGTAACCAATTGAGATTATTGGTAGAAAAGCTTTTAGGTAAAAATGGAAATGATTTTATAAACCTTATGCATGAGAAAGAGCTTGGATTAACTGGATATGGCGATCTAACAAAATTTAAAGAATATTCAGAAAACTTTAGAGCTGGAAGCTTATTTGAATATACACGAGATATTAAATCTTTGTATGATTTCTTATCAAAAGAATACCCAGGTGAGATGTTTTTGGATTATCCAACTTCTCTTGCAAAAATATTTTCTGCACTTGGGTATACCAAACAACAAGTATTTCTAAAACTGTATGTTCCTTATTATCAAGAAATCATTAAAAGAGGGTTAGCGAAAGATCCTTCAGATAATAATTTTCTTATACTTATAAATCAAATGCTCAAAGATTTTAATGCATGGATTCAACCAGCAGGAGGCCCTTCTGGGGATCAAAAGGATGCTGAAAGTCTTAATAGACAGGTTGAAAAATCTCGAGAAGAAGTATTTCAAGATGCTTATAAACAATATTTAATAGCATCTCAAAAAATTGATCCTGAAGATAAATCTGCTATGAGTAAACTTGATCCTGCGGTTAAAAAAGCACTTGAAAGTGCTCAAGCATTATTAAAGGCTGGTGAAATAAAATCTTTAGATGATTTGGCAAAGGTGCCCGTAGACCCAGGTGCTGAGCTTGTTAAATTATTTACTCAGCATGTAAAAAATTTTGGTCAAAAGCCTTACCCAAAATATTCAAGCAAAGCTTTGCGTAAAGAGATGACATGGCAAGAGCTTATTACTGAATTAGTTAAAAAGGCGATGGCTTGGGGTCCTGAAGCATTACCTGGTGATTTATTGGCAACGTTTAAAGAGAATCTTGCAACATATGTTGCCATGCTCAGTACTGGCGCTGAAAAATTCCAATATCTTACTTCTAATCAAGAAAAAGATTTAAATGACAACGTTGCTCGCTTGCAAGCACTCAGATTATATGTGTCAGGGGAAGATACCAAACAACTTACCAAGTATTTGCCCTATTGTGATGATGTTAAAGAGCTGGTGGGTTTGACGTATTCAGATCCAGGATCTTATTCTGATAAGAATCCTCGTGTTTATCGTAAAATCTTTGAACTTCTTTATCCATCAAGTGGCTTTGGAGTTGGTAGTTATAGAATCCCTTCCAGCCCGGTACGCGTTTTGGATGATAAAATCATTCATCGATATCTTGGGGTATCTAAAGAAAGTGCCTTAGAATATCTTTCTCTAGATTTTGAATCTCTTTTGAGTTTAGCAAAATACATGACGTTGACCGATATGATTACGAAGTTAAAAACAGTAATCACAATGATTGATGCATGGAAATTTCCAGACGACTATAAGTATACCGAATATGGAATTAAGGATAAACAAGGTTTAAAAAATAAATATATAAGCAGTATTATTGGCGAGTATGTTCGCAATACTGTTCCAAGTGATCAGAAGGCGGCTGACCGTGATGCCCAAGATACATTAGTGAAGGCGATTATAGAGTATGTAAAAAGTACCGGTGTAACCAATCTTACCATGGAAGGGTTACAACAAAACATTAAAGACAAGAAGCCTCTTCGCTTTAAGGTTTATGCAATTAAAGAGGCGCTGAGTTTGGTTGTCGCATCGCAAAGTAATTTACAAGATAAGAAAAAAGCGCAGTTAAAAGCATTAGAAGATGGAAAAATTATTGTCGATGAACAAACGATGACGATTAAAGCATGTTTAAAGATGATTGGCGATCTTTATAACAAAACGGGTGAAGAGGGTGAAACATGGAAACTATGGGAAGAGCTAGCGTATTATCTTTTTAAAGTTTTTGAACAGCTTGTTTATGTGCCCGAACATTTACTCAAAGACTGCACGTTTAATGGGGCTTATCTTGATAAGACAAGCGGGGAAAGGCTTTATTTGCTGGGTGCATATGTTTCTTCGGGGTATGACCCAAAAATACCAATTTGTGTAAGATTACGAGATGCCGATTGGAACAAAAATAAACCATCAAGAACATTAGATCTGTATAGCAGCTTAAGTGAGTATTCCCAAATTCCTAACGTGAGAAAGTATCTTCTTGGAGAAGGTATCACCGATAAAGTTTTAATAATTGATGCAGATTTTTTAAATACTTTGTTAGCCCAACTGAAAAAAAATTATGAAGAAAATCTCAACAAAGTAGATAGTTTTACTGATCGACTTGAAGGTTTTTTTGAGCAAGAGTTATTTGAGGGGTTGCAAAAACATCTTGAAAACTATTTTAGAAGTCAGGTTAGGTCGAAATATGGCTATATGATGGGAAGTGGCTATACATCTTTTGAAGGTTCTGAAGAAGCCAAAAAATGGCAAGCAGCACAAACATTATTAACAACCTGGAAAGGTTATATTGATGACTTTGACACGAAAAAAGCTGATATTACTTTTAAGATCAAACAAGATTTTTATAAAGTTTTAGGTCGAGTTGGTGCTACAGGGGCTAAAGGGCTAGCATTGCTGGGGGATTTTAGACGTTATGATACGACAGATGCATTTGTTAATAGTCCAACATTAAATGACCTACAGGAGCAGCTTTTCTCCGCACAGGAGTCTTTTTTGGGTTATTTTGCAACTATAGGAGCTGAAGTCGGAAAAGATGCAAAAACTGCTACTCCTGGCGCAACAAATATTGACCAGTTGATTGGAGCACTCAATGGGCTTAAAAATCGCCTTGGTGAATTATCACAAACGCTTGGTAATCTGACAAGCGAAGAGGAAGAGGACTTCGGGGTGTAAAATAATCTTCGCGATATGCAGGTAATTTGAATGTATTGAAAGACATCTTGAGCAGTTTATACGTTGAGGAGTTAAGGAATTGTGATGAAGAAAGTTATAGTTTTTATTATGGGGCTTTTGTGCTTACAGAATTATCTTATTGCCATGCAAACGTATTATGAAATTTTAGGGGTGCCTGATTATGCAAATACCGCAGAAATAAAGACGGCTTATAGAAAACTTTCACTAGAGTGGCATTCGGATAAATGGTCAACGTTTTCTAATACTTTGAAAAGCAAATTTGATGCAATATATCCAGATATTTCATTTGATCAGGCAAATCGATTGTTTACAATGGGTGATGAAAAAAGTGCTATAGCTGCAATAGAACAAGATATGAAAAAAGCTGAAGAACTCCTGAAGAGTTATCGGAGTCTTGAAGAGTTATGTAAAAAGATTTTAGATTATACGCCTGAGATGACAACTGCAAGATTTAACGAAATCAAAGCACAATATGAAGCATTGAAAAGCGAAGAAGATGAGGTGAGTAAAGGAGATGATGCGAATAAAAAAGAAGTTGTTGCGAATAAAATAAGCGCATTTGAGGCTACCAATGATTATGCATTATATACGGACTATAAAAAGTACATAGACTATCAAGATAAGGCAAAAGAACAAGAGGAACAGATTAAAAATCTGAGAAACAGGATTGCAGATGTGAGAAAAGATTTTGTTCGCTTAGAAGCATTAAAAGCAAAATATCCACATCTGGAAGAAAATACCCAAAGAGTACGCGATATACTTGCTAACATCGAGTATAACAACCAACTGCTGTCAAATATTGGTGAACTTCAAGATGAGGACAAAAGACTAAGTTATGATTTAAATTTAAAAAAAACAGTTGAAGGTTTTAGAGCGATTGTAGAACCTGCGTTGATTCCAGAAAAAGCAACGCCAAAACCAAAAGAGAAAGAACCTACAGAAACAAAAGATTTGAAACTTAATGGATTGATAAAAATTTTAAACTTGCATATCGAAAAAAAGATTAACCCGAGCAATAATGGTGAGTATGTGTATGACAGTAAGAAATTTGGCAAACACCCATGGTTGTGGTTTGTTTTTGAAGCTATTCAGGAAGTAGAAAAATTAAAATCTTTCAAGAAAGAAACCCCTGAAAGAAAAGCATGCGAGCAAGCTAATCAAGCGTTTGAAGATTTAAAAAATAAAATTTTAGGGGAAGATCGAAAAAAAGCAACAAAAGTGCAAGGACTTGAATTAGCCTTAACTATAAAACCAAAATATTTTATAGATCTTGTCAGAAAACAAGAAGAAAAAGAAATCGATTTTTCTGATTATGACCCACAAACCATACTTTCTATTAAAGAAGATATAGAGTCATATAGAGAAAGAACATTATTTTATTGTCCAAAAGATATAGAATATTTTGCTCAATATTTTTCTGAACAAAAATTCCCACTTGTTCTGTATCCGTATTTAGATTCTTATAGAACAGGGGTCTTTGCAGATATTTTTTATGCTGCTGCATTGACCAATGAACGAGTTTTCTTAAAACTTGGCATTCCATTTTATAAAGAATTTTTTAAAAGACAGTTAGGTGCGGTTACAACGCGTAAAGCATTAACCCAGCTTGTAAAGAATCTTGAGAAAACTTTTAATGCGTGGTTGCAACCTACTGCAGGACTTACGGGAGATCAAGCAAAATCAGCTGCAAGTTTTAATAAGCAGGTCACGGCAGCTCTTGCGAGCATAAAAGCTGACATGAAATGGACCCCAGGAGGAGAACCAGAACCTGAGCCATCAGAAATTGACCCATTGGTCGATGCGCTTGAAGGTCTACGAGATAAGTTAAAAGCATTAGCTCGTGTATTGGGAAGTTTTTAAACTATAAAATATTTTTTTATAACAAAAACAAGCGAACCAAACTTTCTTGAAAGAAGAAATAGAATAGTGCGCCAAGCGCAAGAAACGGTCCAAAGGGGATGCGCGTTGAACGGTCTTGGCCGGTGAGCATGAGATACAGAAGGCCAATAACTAACCCAGAAATCGACCCGATCATAATTGAAAACCAAACTCCCATAGGGCCAATAAAGGCACCGATCATCGCCAACAATTCCATGTCGCCAATGCCTAACCCTTCTTTATGTGTAAGCTTTTTAAAGATATAAGCAATGAGCCATAGAGTGCCATAGCCGAGCATGGCGCCGATCATACTTTCTTGAAACGAGATTGTTGTTAAACCAAAATAAGATGCTATTACACCAACAGGAAGTAACCAGGTTGTGACGAGTTGTGGAATAACAAGCGCTTGAAGATCTGTTCTTGTGGCGATAATTAAAGCACTGAGAAACATAAAACAGACACATGATGCAGCCAGATCGCGCATAGTTCCCATTTCGTTGCCCATCAGAATATTATAAAGATTTACATGTGTATGAGAAAAGTGTGTGCTTTGGGAAAGATAAATAAAGAGCGTAAAAACAAGCGCTGTTAAAACTTCGATAAATGGGTAGAGAAGCGAGATTGGTGCTTTACAGGTTCGGCATTTGCCACCGAGTATAATCCACGAAATAACGGGAATATTATCGTACCACGCTATAACAGTATTACATTCTGGGCAATGTGAACGTGCGGTTAAAAAATTTTTTTCTGCAGCGAGACGATATGCAACGACATTAAGAAACGACCCCCAGCAGAGTGCGATCATGATAATAAACGTAAAAAATAGTATCAGGTCCATAAAACTCTCTCTTTTTTTAAATTTTTATTTGGGGTTTAACACGTTAGTTTTGCCCCGACTTCGTCAAGGCTTCGACGGGCACGGCTGGATCCCCGATTATTCTCCGCGAATTCCGGCTTTAATTAAGTCATGAATATGTAATAATCCTATAACTTTTTGTTCTTCGGTGACAATAAGCGATGTAATATTAAACGCTTCCATAATTTCAAGCGCTTTATATGCAAGTATATCAGCAGGAATGGTTTTTGGGTTGCGTGTCATGATATTGGCAGCTTGTTGTTCAAATACAACAGGTCCTCGGTTGCAAGCGCGTCGCAAGTCGCCATCAGATATAATACCAAGTAAGTCGTTATTTGCTTTAACAACAATGCCAATGCCAAGTTTTTTTGACGTAATCGTGAATAACAGATCTTTAAAAGTATCTTCGGGTGAAATAATGGGCAAATCTTTACCACGATGCATAATCGAAGAAACTTTTAACAGGAGTTGTTTGCCCAAGTTGCCGGCGGGGTGATAGCGCGCGAAATCATTTTTCGTAAAGCCACGCAGAGAACTTGCAACAATTGCCAGCGCATCGCCAAATGCAAGCATGGTGGTTGAGCTGCTGGTTGGTGCAAGGTTAAGGGCACAGGCTTCGCTTTCAAACGGCAAGATAACAACCAAATCGGTCAGATCATGTAAAATCCCATGATGACAGGCGATTAAATTGGTTTCGATGCCTTGGGATTTAAAGAGCGGGATAATATATTCAAAATCAGTACCCGAACCGCTTTTTGACAAAACAATAAAGAGATCGTTTTTTTGTGCGATGCCAAGGTCCCCGTGCAGTGCGTCTTGTGGATGCAAAAAGAGAGATGGGATGCCAAGGCTTGAAAAAGTTGCGGTGAGTTTTTTGGCGATGATGCCTGATTTACCAATACCTGAGAAAATAACTTTGCCCGTTGTTTTGACAATACGTTCAACAAGGAGATGGGCGTTTTGAGGGAATTTTTGGGTAAGAAGATGAAGCGCTTGGGCTTCGTGCGTAATACGAGCGATAAGTTCTTGCGTAATGGCCTCGGCATCAAACCCGTTAAATCGTGTACCAGATAGTTTAAACACGTCTTTTCCAGGAGAGATCATCCACTGACCCTTTCTTCTTAATTTTTATGTCTTTTTAATTTTTATGAGCTTTCGTCTTCCTGCCCATCGTCTTTTACTTGTTTTAGTTCTTCTTGAACTTTATCCAAAAGACTATTAATCGCACGAACTTTTTCGGCAGTTGTATCGAATAAGAATACGAGGTCAGGAGTATAACGCCCGTTAATTTTTTTTGCAAGAGTAGCACGTATTGATGGCTTATAAAGAATTAATTTTTTTACGGCGTTGTTATAGATTGCTTCACTAGCTTCTTTATTATTTGTAGCATCGTATGTTGCAAAATAGATATAACAAATTCCCGTGTCGGCAGAAAAGTCAACACGCGTTGGGTAGATTGTTGCAATAACCGGATCGTCTTGAGAAATTGATTGCAGAATAACAGAGATATGACGAAGAAAGAGGGATTTTTTTTGCTCCCTCTTAATTTCATGAGATTTCATATACGAACCAAACGTTTAGGCATTATGAAAGCAAACGTTCAGCATTTTTAAGAAAATTATTTTTGATAGCACGCATTTGACGCTTGCGTCTTTTTTGCGTTGGTGGTTCCCAGTAAACCTGACGCTTCATATCACGTACAACGCCTTCGCGTTCTATCTTTTTTTTAAGCTGTTTCAGGCATTTTTCGATGTTACCTGTAACGTGCATTTCTATGTTATACATTCTTTTTGCCATGGAAGAAAAACACCATCCTTTGGGCGTGGAAAACAGATAAAAATCACTCTACTGTGTCGATTATAAGCAATAAGAGCTTTTTTGTCAAATTCGATTACCTAAAAAGTCCCTAAAAAGTTAAAGAAATCGTCCCTATTGACGTCGTTGGACGGTATACCCGTGTACCTGTAATATGCGCTTGGACGCCAAAACCAAACATAATATTTCTGTTAATTCTATAGGCTAAGCTGATATTTGCTTGCTGATGTCTCCAGCATGATTCTTCGATCAGTCTTTGAACACCATCTCCGGCAATAAATGCTGCTTGGCGAGTCCCATTACATTCTTCCAGGGTAATGTGATCTTTACTGTGTTGGGTATAGATATAGTCGAAATATACCGAAAGCCCTGGGATAAAGTCTTCTGCTTTAAACGATGCATTCCCATACCAGGTAATACCAGGTCGTATTGCAATCGCGGTTTGCCATGGAATAATACCACTTTGGTTTTCGCTTGAAGGGACACGATAGTTATCATAGACTTTTCGATCAGCAATCAAGAGGCCAGCCCCAAAACTTGTTTGAACAGATTTAGGGAAATCGAAATTAAGAGCTGTTTCTATAGTAACTGCACGATGGCCATTATTGCCTGATGGGACTGAAAATGCTTTATTCGGATTACTATTCCAGCCTGTTGGAATCCATCCACCAACTGAAAAATGAGGTGCAAACGTGCACACAAGATCGCCATCGCTGTCTTTAAGTTTTGTGGGCAGATTGAAATACAGTTGCGCATGAGTGTCTTCAAGGCCTGAGCGGCAAAAGCCTGAAAGATCAAGATCAAGTTCTTCTGCAAGATCTTCGCGCTCTTGCGGTGCAAGAAGTAGTGTGATGACTTGTTGATTGAGTTCATTTACTGTCGTTGGAGTTGTAGCTGGAGGAGTTGCTGGAGCTGGTCGATTTACGATAAAATTAGCTTTATTTTTTATTTCAGCAAATCCGCTCTTCACTTTCACACCGACCCAACTTTTAATATCAAACGTAAGTTGTCCGCGCAATCCATATTTTTCGTAATTTACGATTGTTGCATCATAAAATCCAAAATATGCAGGATTAGTATAATTTGAAGGTTGAGATGCATCGAATTGATTGGGATCGCATGGATCAAATTGATTAGGAATTGGATTGTCATCGAAAAAATTAGGGTATCCTGCGTTAGTAAATAACGTATTGAGTTCTTGTTTTAAAAAATCTCTGAGCGGGGTTTGTTGTGATAGTGGTTTTGCGCCTTCTCCAAAAAAGATCCCTAACATTTGCCATTTACCTAAGCGATCGCCAGCCGGAACTTTTTTACTTTTGCCGTTTTTTGCGGTGCACGTATGTGCATAGAATGGTGAAAGATTTAATGTGATATCAGTTATATCTTTTTGTTTGTAAAATTTATCTGTGCCATACACCGTGTGAATAATTTCAGTATCGTATAAATTATTCAGGGGTGTTGATTGACACCAGGTGAAGTATGCAGCGATGAATAGTAAAAATATCGCAGCATGAGTCTTCTGTATAAACGTCTTTGCGATCATCGAGTTTCCCTTCTATCTTTTATATCGTGCGTCATATCATGTAAAAATATATTCGTGTTATATCACTATTGCAACTAACAGGTCAAGGAGGTTTGAAACATGTCGACATTACGTGATTATAATTATGATTATAATCAGGATTGCACAATAAAAAAAGTTTGGTCTCAGGGATTTTTTAATTAAAAACGATTACCTAAAATAAATATTATGCATCATAACGGCCATCTGCAACATATTGTACGACAATCCCATACAAAGACATTTTAAAGTGTTTTAAATACTCAAAAGATTTTTGTAATCGTTTTGGGTTCATTGTTGGACAATCTGTTTCGCAATAACTAAGCATTTCATCATGTTTACTCGTTTGATATTCAAGTTTACCTGCAAAACAAGTATCCATTAAAGATTTATTCAATTGAAGAAGAAGCAACAACTGGTCTTCATCAAAAGTTGGTGATTGCTTATGTGAAAAGTCAGGAAATTTTTTATATGCAACAAGCTGACTCGAAAAAAACTCATATGCTTTGCTTTGCCGAGCTTTTATCGGAGTTTTGCCAATTATAGCATCAAGCGCGATTGCTATTTCGATCAACGCAGTAGCAATCCATCGTCTTACTGTTGGTGTTTCCATAGAAATCGATGAACTATACCATTGATCGTTTTCTATTCTACACGTAGTAAGATGTGCAAAATTGCTCAACATCGCAAAAATATCTGGGTGGTCTCTTTTTTTAAGAACGGAATCAAAATGCGCTTTTGCCCATGTATCTTTATCGACGTTACTATGCACGCTTAAAAAAAGAACGAGTAAAAGTTGGGCTTTTGTTTCATGTAAAATATTTTGCAACTGTTTATGATCAAAAATTAGTGCGTTTTTTTGGTCTGTATTTGTTTCAACATTTGTTTCAAGTTTTACGTCATCTGAGACTCGTAATTGTGCAAAATGGTCGGTAATAGTACACGATGGCACAATAGGTCTTTCCGGCTCTTGATGGCCAGATCTTGCAAGAGGGAGTAGTGCTATTGCATTTGGCGTCTTGTTACGGCCAGCAATTCGTAAATTTGCCGGAATAGTACGAGATTTTACAACACGTCCTTGAGGTACTAAGAGCATGCATGAAGCTGTGTTGTTGAGCGTTACGAGTAGGGTTACGACAAGAATCTTACGTATCATATTTCCCCTTTCAGAGTTATGAATGATTATTGGACCCAGACTGTTCATACTTTCATAATGTTTTTATGAATCGCAAGATTTTCGCATAAAAAATTAATTAACATTTGTTCGATTTAAAGAGTTGGTGTAGACTGGACAAATCAATGATTTGGGGTTGGTTTTGCATGTTTGGAGCCTATGGATAATCGTTTAAATAATACCTATGATGTTATTGTCGTTGGTGGTGGCCATGCCGGTATAGAAGCCGCTTATGCTGCCGCAAAGATGGGCTCGAAGACCCTCTTGTTAACCCTAGATTACGACAAAATAGCCGCAATGCCATGCAATCCTTCAGTGGGCGGCCTTGGTAAAGGGCATATGGTTTTTGAGATCAGTGCTTTTGGCGGTCTTATGCCCCAATTATGCTCAAAAACCTATTTACAAGCCCGCATGCTTAATACCAGTAAAGGCCCTGCAGTTCAGGGGTTACGGTTACAAATAGACAAATATGCATATAGTAAGCTAGCAAAAGAAGTTTTATTAGATTTGAAAAATTTAACGGTTTTAAAACATATGACCGTTGGTGTTCTTACCGAAACAAAAGATAATCGTAAGTATATTACAGGCGTGATAACTGCCGAGGGGACAATATTTAACGCACCAAGTGTTGTTGTTACGACCGGGACATTTTTAAATGGGTTAATTCACGTAGGCAGAACCCGATATCGCGCTGGCCGTCGCGGCGAAGAAGCGTCAATGGGACTTTCTGAGTCGATAGCACAGGCGATGGGGGTTGCAATTAGCCGTTTAAAAACCGGGACGCCGCCAAGAATTTTACGCTCAAGTATCGATTTTTCCCAGCTTGAAAAACAGGAAAACGAACCATTAGAATATCTTTTTGAATTTGACCCCATAAAAGTTACTGAAAAAATCCCGTGCTATATTGCCCATACGAACGAAAAAACCCATAAAATTATTTCAGATAATTTACATTTGTCTGCGTTATACTCTGGGAATATTAAGGGTCAGGGGCCGCGCTATTGTCCATCTATAGAAGACAAAGTTGGACGGTATCCTGACAGAAATTCGCATCACGTTTTTATAGAACCTGAAGGGCAAGACATCGACGAAATATACCCAGCAGGTGTTTCGACTTCTTTACCATTGCAAGTTCAGCTTGATTATATTCGCAGCATGAAAGGCTTTGAAAACGCGATAATAGCTAAATGTGGCTATGCGATAGAATACGATGCGATTCAGCCGAATAATCTTAAACATACGCTTGAAGCCAAAACAGTTGATGGTCTATTTCTCGCGGGCCAATTAAATGGGACAACAGGATACGAAGAAGCGGCATCACAAGGGCTTATTGCCGGTATTAACGCTCATCTTAAACAAGCAGGCAAATCGCCATTTATTTTGGATCGTAACGAAAGTTATATCGGCGTTATGATTGACGATCTTGTAACGCTTGGTGCTGATGAACCATATCGCATGTTTACATCACGTGCAGAACGAAGACTGTTATTACGTCAAGATAATGTCTTTTTACGCCTTATGCCCTATGCATATAATCTTGGCTTAATTTCACAAGAGCTCTATGAAAAATTCTTACAAGAAAAAGCTCTTATCGAACACTCAGTAAAAATTATTCGTGAACATGGTCATCAGAGTGCGTTATTCAAGCTTTTTAATACCATCGAATTTACGCATGAAGTACAAGCTCAAGCCCGTGCTTTAATCACACAAAAACTTTACGAAAAAAATATCAGTACCCACGCACTTTCGGGCCGCGCTCTTTTGTGTATTTACGCAGAAACCCGCTACGAAGGGTATATCGCAAAAGAGAAAAACGAAGTCGAGAAAGCCGCAAAATATCAATCGATGGAATTTGCGCCCGATGTAGACTTTCGTGCAATGCCGGGACTTTCTAAAGAGCTTCAACAAAAGTTACTCTTTTACAAGCCGACAACCATTGCCCAGGCGCAATTAATTCCCGGCATGACGCCTGCGGCAATATCAGTGCTTATTTTTCAAACCCGTGCCCGTGAAAAACAAGAATTAGAGTAAAAACCAGTAAAAAGACACAAAAAACGGGGTTTCCCAAAAAATCTAAAATCTGGTACACTAAAAGACTCTAGAAATACTTATAAAATCGAATAAAACTGTAGTTTTTAAAACCGGAGTTTAGGTTGAAAGAAATAGAAAAAAAAGACGAACTCTTCGATTCATCATACGAAGCAGGATTTTCAGATCCCGAGTTATATGAGTTTAAATCTGAATTAGGCTTAAACGAAGAGATCGTGTGTGAGATTTCGGCACGAAAAGAAGAACCATTATGGATGCTTGAAATACGCTTAAAAGCACTTGAGCACTTTATGGCTAGACCATTACCAAAATGGGGCCCCGATCTTACAGCACTTGATATCAATAATATTTATTACTATGTAAAACCGGTCAAACAACAAGAAAAATCGTGGGACGATGTCCCCAAAGAAATTCAAAATACGTTTAACCGTCTTGGTGTGCCAGAGTCAGAAAAAAAATATCTTGCAGGGCTTGGCGCGCAATACGAATCAGAAGTTGTCTATCATAATTTAAAAAAAGAGTGGGAAGAGCAGGGTGTTATCTTTCTTGATACCGATTCAGGGCTCAAACAATATCCAGAATTGTTCAAAGAATATTTCGGTACCGTCATACCCTATAACGATAATAAATTTGCAGCGCTTAATACAGCAGTGTGGAGTGGCGGCAGTTTTATTTACATTCCAAAGGGTGTCAAAGTTACGGCACCATTACAAACCTATTTTAGAATTAATGCCGAGCGTATGGGACAATTTGAACGTACGTTAATTATTGCCGACGAAGATAGCTTTGTCAGCTATGTCGAAGGCTGTACGGCGCCAACATACGGCTCAAGTTCTTTACATAGCGCTGTTGTAGAAATTATTGCAAAAAAACGGTCACGTGTTCGTTATTCAACGATTCAGAACTGGTCGAAAAACGTGTATAACTTAGTTACCAAACGTGCCGAAGCGTATCAAGACTCAGTTGTTGAATGGATTGATGGCAACTTGGGCAGCGGGATTACCATGAAATATCCTGCTGTAATTTTAAAAGAATCGGGCGCAAAAGCTGAAATTCTTTCTATTGCTATGGCAAGTGCTCAAAATCAAATTCAAGATGCTGGTGGCAAAGTAACCCACTTGGCATCAAATACCAGCTCAAGAATTGTTTCAAAATCGATCAGCAGCAAAGGCGGTCGTTCGAGTTATCGTGGAGCTGTTAAAGTTGCACAAGGGGCAGAGAACTGTAAATCGTTTGTTCAATGTGATGCTCTTATTCTTGATGATTATTCTCGCTCTGATACCTACCCTTATATCGATATTAACGAAGACGATGTACAAATTGGTCATGAAGCAACGGTGAGCAAGATTGGCGACGATCAACTATTTTATCTTATGAGCCGTGGCATCGAAGCAAATTTAGCCCGTACGTTAATTGTTAATGGCTTTATCGAACCCTTTGTTAAAGAACTTCCTATGGAATATGCCGTGGAAATGAACCGCTTGATTGAACTCGAAATGGAAGGATCGGTAGGCTAATATGAAATTAACAATTTTTTTAGAAAAAGATGTGCAGAAAAAAATCTCTCTTAAAGAGCTTTTAAGTTCCCATAGTTCTCATAATATATCTAACGATCTTGACCTAAGAATTTCTATCGCACCAAATATCTCAGTAGATATCATCGACGATCTTATTGATATTTCAAAAACACCAGAACAAATTTTTAAAAACAAACTTGAGTTTGTTTTGCATGAAAACAGTATATTAAACTATGTTATGCGTTCTATAGAAAATCACACGCAAAAAACCTCTGAACAAGTTCTCCAGATACAAACAGAACAACCTTGTACCATCGACAAAGAATTAATCTTTACCCTTGCAGGTAAAAACTGTCGCGCTGACGCAGTTTCTTCTTGTTTTGCGCAAGGTAATCATGTCTATAAATTTAAGACATTACAAGATCACCAAGTTCAGGGTGCTATCAGTAATGTTACGATAAAAGCAGTGCTTGATGACCAAGCAAAAATCACTTGTAATGGCATGATTCGTGTTGCCAAAGATGCTCATAAAACTGATGCATATCTTTTGAATAAAAATATTCTGTTAAGCAAAAAAGCGCGTGCTGTTTCGATTCCGCAACTTGAAATCGAAGCCAATGATGTAAAATGCAAACATGGCGCTGCAGTGAGCAGGCTTGATGATGAACAGATGTTTTATATGAAGAGTCGTGGTATTGGCGATGCACTAACCAGAAGCTTATTGATCGAAGCTTTTTTAAGTTAACTTTATTATTTTTAGCGTGAGTTCGATTTTGGAACTTTGGGCATAGCGTACTTTGAATCATATGAAAAATAAAGAAATGATTTGATAGGAAACGGCGCTCGCCCTGAGGTATCGAAGGGTGCGAGCGTTTCGTAAAACATTATGAAAATTGGTAAATTTGTTACGTATATGCTTCGTTGTTCAGATGATTCTTTTTATATTGGACATACAGATAATATCGAACAACGCTTATCACTCCATCAATCTGGTAAAATTAATGGTTACACAGCCCAACGGCTACCTGTTGAATTAGTGTGGATGGAACGTTTTCATACACGGAATGAAGCGTTTGTTATTGAAAGAAAAATAAAGGGTTGGTCACGAAAAAAGAAAACTGCTTTGATAAATAAAGATTGGGAAACAATTTGTACATTGAGTAGAGAATAGTGCGCCCGCACCCTTCGATACCTCAGGGCGAGCGCCACGGTGGTCCTGAGCCTGTCGAAAGATCAGGGCGAGCGCCTCTTCAAGTAAATTACTTGCTTTGGTCGTATAAAAATTACTGTGCAGCTTTTATAAGCTGCGTAAAAGCTTCTTCAAGAAGTTCAGGTGCTTTTGTCTTCAAAAAAAAGTAATACTAATTGAGCCTGCTCCAATGTTACGATTTCTCCAGAACTTGCAGATTTGTTAATCGTAAATCCAAATTTGTTGAGCGACTTAACTGATTCTTTGCTGGTTGATGTTACAAATACATTGGGATATTTGCTTATTTTAAAAGCATCATCATCAAGTGCTACCAGGGCCAGGATCATACCTAATCCATGATGGGTAAATCTATATAACTGTCGCCAAAAAGTAATTCTAAGTGAACCTGATTTTGGTACTCCATAAAAAATATCTCCAATTTTTGCATCCCCATGAAAAATATTTATTGTCTTGATTATTGAATGTTCCATATCAATAGGTGAAGCGTGTTTAAGTGAAAAGCATTTACCATTTAATGCTATTTTTGCAAACCTTGCATTGATTGCTTCAAGACTGATATTAGTTTCTGGGGTTGATACTAATGCTTCGACAACGTTAGGTTTTTTACTTTCTAATTCTGTCATCGCGCTCAGGCTAAAAAATAAGCAAGAAAAGAAATAAACGAGAAACATTTTTTTCATAAGAATTCCTTAGTTTTCTGCAAGAATTTTTTGTGTCTTTGTTCAGTAAAAACTAATCTAGTTCAAATTATTGATCCTGTATACTCTTTGCAGTATCTTTAGGTGTTTTAAAAGCTTCTTCAAGTGTTTTAAAAGCTTCTTCGAGTAATTTTGGACCATAAGTTTTCATAATTTCAGGCAATTTTTCGGTACTGAGTTTTTCACATTTTGGGAATTCTTCTGATTTTTCAAATTTTAATTTATCTTTGAAAAGCCCATTTGATGCTGGGTTGATTGCTTCAGCATAAGCATATTGATGATCATTACTTGTGTGTAGCGCATCTTGTAATGCTGCTAATGTTATCAAAGTGCCCAGCTTTATTCGTTTATAGTCTTCTTTAAAAATTTTAATGAAGCCCATGACAATATGTAACGTTTCCCCGTTATCATCTTTTGGTTTTGTTGGCACGATATAAGTAATAAAACCAATGTGTACTTTGTGTACTTTTTGTTTATCTGACATATCTATAAACCAGATATTTATCGTTTTTCTTATTCTATTATTTTTAATCTTTTTGAATTTTGTTTTTTGCAAGCTAAAATGCCAGCCTTGACAATCAATAGCTGCAAGTCGTTTTTTGATTGCTTTGAAGCTTAAAACGCTTGTTTTTTCATCTACTTTTGATTTGTTTACTTCTTTTGTATCTTGATTCATCGCTCTCAGGCTTGGCGCCAGAGCTCCAAAAAGTGATATAAAAATAAAAAAATATTTAAAACTTTTCATAATAACCTCTATTTTTTTCTTGATATCGCTTCAAGTTTTTTAAAAGCTTCTTCAAGTAATGTTGGGCCGTGAGTTTTCATAATTTCAGGCAATTTTTCTGTACTGAGTTTTTCCCATTTCGGGAATTTTTCTGATTTTTCAAATTTTAATTTATCTTTGAAAAGCCCTTTTGATGCTGGGTTGAGTGCTTCAGCATAAGCATATGGGTGAAAAATGCTTGGTTTTAGAGCATCTTGTAATGCTGCTAATGTTATCAAAGTGCCCAGCTTTATTCGTGTACATTCTTTTTTAAGAATTTGAATCATATCGATGACAATGTCTAAAGTCGTTCCATCATGTTTTGGTTCTTTTGGCACGAGGTAAATAATATAACCAATGTGTATTGGTACTTCTTGTTTATTTGACGGATTTATGAACCAGATATCTATCGTTTTTCTTATTTTATTATCTTCAAGCTTCTTTGATCTTGTTTTTTGCAAGCTGAAATGCCAGCCTTGAAAATCAAGAGCTGCAAGTCGTTCTTTGATTGCTTTAAAACTTAAATCGCTTGCTTTTTCATCGATCTTGTTTACTTCTTTTGTTTCTTGCATCGCCTTCAGGCTTGGTGTCAAAGCTATAAAAAGTGATATTAAAATTACTAAACGATTAATAGTTTTCATATAAGCTCACCTTATGACTTTTTTGATTTTTTTTGAACAGCAAGAAGAAAAAAGCTTGAAACAACAACATTGTGCGCTGTATTCCAATTTTTCAAAAGACCTTTCAAGCATTGCTTTGCCATTGTTCTCAAGAAGATCACCTAATCCATTTGTGTTATAAACACCCAAGGTACCTGCTTGTTTGAATCCCAGAGTTGAGAAAATTTTTTTTGTTGCATCATGTACAGCTTCTACAATAGCTTGAGGGTGATTGTGACTTTTCTGCAATCCTCTATGTAGTCCTGCCAGTGACAATAATGCTGCAAGTCCTCTTTTTTGATATTCTTTATCAACTGAAACGAACTCAATATGTGTTCCATCGGTCATTTCTGGATCGTTTAAATAGACGATATAGCGGACATAACCTACTTTTTTTGGGGACTTATTTTTTTTTACAAAATAGAGGGAAATGGTGTAGCCAGGAATATCTGTTTCTTGGGCTTCTTCAAGGCGCAAAAAACCGCCGTTGATTTCGATGTCTACCAAACGGGTGTTAATTGCCTCAAGCGTGAAGGGTGATTTGGTTTCATTTTCGATGTCTGCCAAACGGGTGTTAATTGCTTCAAGCGTGAAGGGTGATTTGGTTTCATTGACAATAATAACTTCTACATCTTTTACATCCATTGCCCCTAGGTTTGCTGTCAGAACTCCAAAAAGTGATATAAGAATAAAAAAATATTTAAAACTTTTCATAATACCTCCATATAACTCTAATTTATTTTTTATACCTGTCCAAACGCTGCATCAACAATACATTGCAATCCATAATCAAGAAGATCTCTCTCTTTAAACATGCGATGAAAACAAATGCCGTTATCAATTGCAATTTGTAAGCAACCTAATCGAGCGGGAGCTTTTTCATCTAAAGATTTTACTTGAATAGGAAAGTTTTTAATAACAATTGGTCGGTGAAAAACAGAACTCATATAGCTATTTTCACAGCATGAAAAGTTTTGGAGCATATCGTCTATTACCAGTGGTGGAAGAAGCATATGTTGATCGTCTTGTTTCCCAGTCTTTCCAATATTTCGGTTGTAACAGGTAAACCAAGGACTTTGTTGCTCAGCCCCAGTTTTTGCGACAATAAGTTTGATGCTTTTACCCGGAATCTTTACTTCAAGCATTTTAGCATCTTCTGTTATGACATACGTATTAGCTTGAGGTTGTAAGCATGAGGTCATATAGGCATAGTGTGGTGCTTTTCGCAATTTTGCTAATTTTTTTCGCACAAGACCTTTGCTTATTACAGGAATAAATCCTGTAACGGTCGTGTTAGGAGTACATCCTGTAACCGTCCCGTTGGCTATTCCAGGAGTAGCAGCTTTTGCTTCAGGTTCTTGCTCTTCTGATTTTTCATCTTCGTCTTGATATTCTCCTTCTGATGCAAATAATACCGGGCTTTCTCGTTTAATAGTTCTTTCTGCTTGGGAAATTTTTTTAGACCGTTGTGCAAATTCACGAGCAAATTGAGTAAAAAACTCTCGTTCATTTAAATTTGATTTATAGATCTCGATAATAATTTGTCTTTTGATCTTATCGGCTTTTTGTATAAAGACGCTTTGTTTTAAAAATTGTTCGGCATCTTTTGCAAACTGTCGCGCAAGAATAACTTCTTGGTCCACAAATCGTTTATCTGATGTAAACTTGAGCATAGAGCCTATACCATCAAACATTTTGATTATTGATGCGTTCTCGGGACCCTCATCTTCAAGGTCTTTTTTGTATGCTGCAATTATTCTTGTCAACATATCTAAAACATCTTTAGGATCTAACGTTTCCCAATCTTTTTGCGCTATCTTTAAAGCTCTAGCATTGTTTGCGAGTATTTGTTGCAACCTGTCATCACATTCTTTTGTTTGAGTTGCTAAGCTTTGCTCTAACTCGCGCGTTAATGTACCATTTCGAGCAGCGGACCTTAACATCTCCCGTTTATTTTCCTTTGATTTTTCGGTAAATTCAGTAAGCCCTTTGTTATAGCGAGCAAAAAATGTTTCCACGAGTTGCATAGTCACAAATGCTTTTTTACTAGTTTCGATCTGTGCCAGCTCTGTGAAATAATCTGATTGCATTTCTATGCATTTTCGTGCGCAAGAAATAGAAATTCCTGTTTCACGAACAAACCGTTCGGTAATTCTTTGCACTTCTTGTTGTTTGAATACGACATCGTTAAGCAAGAGCTCAATAGCTTCAAATTTTTCTGAGGGGTATTTTGTTGGATCAGTGAAAAAATAGTATAAGAATTCTAAGAAATCGTTGAAGAACACGAATATTTTTTTTGTTGTATGTTTTTCATCAGACTTATGAACAACTCCTGAAGCATTCTTGCCAGGAGCAATTTTTTTATGTTTCTTTTTATTTTTTTTCTTTTTTTTGGCTGCTTTGGGTTCACTTACTGGGATATCAGCACGCTTTTTAGTATGTTGCATATACTTCAAGCCTTCTTTGGGAAAGCTATATTCAAGCCCAGGAAAACATCTAAATGCCTCAGCACGAGTTTGCGCATTCATGCACATAAGAGCGCGCATAATCTTTTTTTTGTTTTTCAAACCAGCAAACTTTTGCATCTCAGGGGATAAAACAATAGCATTCGCTGATTTTGTTTCCATGCCCTGAAGGCCCTGAAGGGGCACGGCAAAAAGTGATATAAGAAAAAATAAGATAAATACCATCATAACCTCCATAAATGAAATCATTTAATTTCTAATATTAATTTTATACAAAAAGTAAAGAATAACAACTTTTAGTGAAAAAGAATGATTTAAGGGTGTTTTTTGCATAAAAATCTTGTTTTTTTCCGGTTTTTATAATTTTGTACTGTTTACTTCGAAACCAATTTGTGCTGTGTTATTCTTAAATTTAGGAGAAAAAAGAGAGAGTACGTGAAGAGTTCTTATTAAGGGAGCCTATGACTAAAAGCAGCCAGTTTCTATATGTTTTTATTGTATTATTAATCACACAAACCACGCTGTCTGGGATGACGGCAGAATCAAAACAAGAAGACAGTGTATCCCAATCGATAAAAAAAGCTGGCGCTGAAGAAAATCCCGAAGAACAAAAAAAAATTCTCTTATCTCATGAAGACCAATTCCTGATTGTTGGATATTTAAAGAGGGTGTCTGGTTGTACAAAGGCTGAAGAGCTTGATGGGCTTCTCTATGATCTTATGCACGATCAAAAACTCAATATGCCTCGCGATGGTATAGACGAAAGTGGTGATCGTCAGAAGCTTATTATAAATACTGTAGCGGACATGCTTAGAAAATCGAATATTAATCTTACTATGTTACGAGGCACAGACCAAGCAACGGTGCTTCATTGTGCTGCTGCGCGTGGTGATTGCACTGTCGTAGAAATTGTATGTTTAGCTGGCGCTAATACTTCAGCACGTGATGCTTTTGGTGAAACTGCTATGCATTATGCAGCGTACAAGGGAACCAATGATGAAAGAAATGCCGAAGTTTGTATGTTATTAGGTAGCAAATTCGAAGCATCGGTGTGTGTCATGAATACGAATCAAGAAACTCCGCTGCATCGTGCTGCAGAATTTAAGAAAGCGCATTGTTGTCGAGTTTTGATAGATTTGGGATCCATTAAAGGGTTTCTTAATGAACAGTGGCAAACAGCTTTTTTTCAAGCTGCTACTAATCGAGATCCTACATTATGTGCATTATTTATTAATGCTGGGTATGATTGGACTGCTGTTGATAAAACAGGTAAATCGGTTCGTGATTACGCACCAAAAATAATTGATAAACTTGTGTGGGAAAAAAGAAAAGCAGATTTAGTATGGGTATTGAGTGGAATGCTTCAGACTATGTTGAGTTTGTTTGAAAAACCGGAAGAAGGAGTTGTTGAGGCAACGGGAGATCAAAAAGAAGATGGCCCAATATCATGAGTTTTTATTTTTAAAAAAGGGTGCGTATGAAAAAATCGCATTTTTTCTTGATACTATCGATTGTTATGAGTACGACACAAATACTTTTATGTATGAAAACGGACGCCGTATCTGGTAAAGTGCGCGACGCAGCACCTCTGAAAATATTGGGAGCACCCAAACGTAAAAACCAGATTTCTGAACTTTCTCAGGCATTTCAAGCGCTTGATCTTAATGCCGTTGCTACCAAAATTTTGCCAGGAAAAACATGGAATAACGATGACCCATCACAGTTGATTACTTATTTGGTAGATATATTTGAAGAGGCCCATAAACAAAATACTGATTATGACCTTAAACTTGTTGTTGCTGCTATTCAAAAATCTCGGATTGATGTTACTGCTATTAAAGATCCACATAATGGCGATACGCCTATGCATATTTTATTTGATGGTAACGAATTTGATTTTAAAACAGAACGTATTGGTCGTGCGATTTACCAGATTTTGGTGGTATTAGGGCTTGATTTGAATGTACAAAATGTTGCTCACATGACGCCATTAGAATGTGCCATTGCAACTGATCTTGATAGAAAATTCCCAAATTTTATTGT
>Ga0207111_10005_pt1 | contig 86762 bp, 80 predicted proteins | sample Alteio_BWMinHeat_71_FD_153577 | JGI IMG/M metagenome (GOLD analysis project Ga0207111, IMG submission 153577) | Enriched cells from forest soil in Barre Woods Harvard Forest LTER site, Petersham, Massachusetts, United States -... | ecosystem: Environmental > Terrestrial > Soil > Temperate forest >... | reverse complement strand
CTTTGAAGTTGCGGCGCTAGCCGTGATGGAGTCAACGTTGAAATACCGCCCTTGTTGGTTTGAAAATCTAACTTCTGTCCGTAAACCGGAGGAAGAACAGTGTCTGGTGGGTAGTTTGACTGGGGTGGTCGCCTCCCAAAATGTAACGGAGGCGTTCAAAGGTCTTCTCATGGCGAATAGAAATCGTCATAAAGAGCGTAAAAGCAGAAGAAGGCTTGACTGCAAGACATACAGGTCGAGCAGGTGCGAAAGCAGGATTTAGTGATCCAGTGGTTCTGTATGGAATGGCCATTGCTAAACGGATAAAAGGTACGCCGGGGATAACAGGCTGATCTCCTCCAAGAGTCCATATCGACGAGGAGGTTTGGCACCTCGATGTCGGCTCATCGCATCCTGGGGCTGGAGAAGGTCCCAAGGGTTTGGCTGTTCGCCAATTAAAGCGGTACGCGAGCTGGGTTCAGAACGTCGTAAGACAGTTCGGTCCTTATCCACTGTGGGCGCAAGGTATTTGAGAGGCGCTGTCCCTAGTACGAGAGGACCGGGATGGACGAACCTCTGGTGTTCCAGTTGTTCACCAAGAGCAAAGCTGGGTAGCTAGGTTCGGATGAGATAACCGCTGAAAGCATCTAAGTGGGAAACTCACCTCAAGATTAGATACCTCGGGATTCGTCCCATAAGATCCCTTGAAGACTACAAGGTTGATAGGCTGGGTGTGTACATACAGTAATGTATTCAGCTAACCAGTACTAATAGATCGAACGTTTTATCTACGCTTAATATTCTGAGTGAATATCAACTGTATGAGATGAACGAAATCAAGAGCTTGCTGAAATATGCAAGCGCTATCAGGCCAAAAAAATTATGAACACGGTGCAGGGTAATACCTGCATCGTGTATCACTAAAAAACTTGTGCGCCATAGCTCAAAGAGCGACGGCGTATTTATGAAATATACAAAAAATATACGACTCCCGCTTGTTTATGTTTAATGTTAAGTCGAAAAGCATATACAGTTAAGCGCGAGAGTCAGAAAATTTCCTGGTGGCTAAAGTTGTGGGGTCACACCTGTTCCCATTCCGAATACAGAAGTTAAGTCCACTACGTCGAAGATACTTGGCTGGAGACGGCCTGGGAAAATAGATACTGCCAGGATTAAGTTAAAAAAAGACTCGAGAGTCAAATCTCGGGTCTTTTTTATTGCAAATTTTTTTGGTTTTGATGAATTAGACCATCTTTCTGTTGGTCAATTTGATGAAACGGTATTTTTTTCAATCGTATAAGTTTATTAACGTGAGTTATGCATAACTTTTTTGAATATTTACAGCAGGAAAAACTAGAAGAAGCGAGGCTTTTATTTTACAATGCTGACAAACAAACACAAAACAAAATACTATTACAAGTTGCGTTGTTATTAAAAAATCAGCTGAATATCTCGCCACAATTAATTTCTGTGATACGTCGAGATCTGCAAGAGGGTAAGACGTACGAAGATTTTATACAAGCGTGGTCGCCCGAAACAGCGCAACATTATACTATACCGGTACAAGTAGTTAATGCAGAAGGTCTTAATAATCCAAAAGAATTAATCAGTATTGGTTTTGTCGATGCGAATTTACAAGAATTTGCTACAGAAGAAGCACGATCTGGAAATTCAGATGCGCAACGACGTGAAAAAGTTGCTCAAGTAACTGAAAAAGGTTCTGTTGCGGTGTATAAAGTCCGTGATGTTTATACGTTGGGCAAATAAAAGTAATTAAAAAAGCTTGAAAGAAGTGTATAGTATATTATGAATAATCGTATAAAAGTTGCTATTGGATCTACGAATCCAACAAAGATCGAAGCGACGCGACAAGCATTTACAACCGTCTGGCCAAACAAGATTTTTGAGTTTGTTGGTATTGCAACTGATTCTGGCGTTTCAGCACAGCCAATGAGTGATGAAGAGTCAATTCGTGGTGCGCAAACCAGAGCAAAAAAAGCGTTGCAGGAAACCAGTGCTGATTTTGGGGTTGGCATCGAAGGCGGGTTACATCATGTTCGTGATCGCTGGTTTGATTGCAGTTGGATTGCAGTTCTCGATCGTCATGGCAATGAAGGAATTGGCTCGTCGGTTAAAATTATTGTACCTGAACATGTGATGAAACTGATTCATGAAGGACATGAATTAGGAACTGCATTAGACAAAACATTTAATCGTGTTAATGTCAAACAGGCAGAAGGGCATTTAGGGTTAATGACAAAAAATGCTATCACGAGAACGTCTTCTGGTAGAGATGGCGTTATTGTGGCCCTATCCCATTTTTTGTTTCTTGATGAATAATAGATTAATTAAGGATCGTAATGCAGAGAATTATTCTTGTTGATTATAATGCGAAATGGCCTAAATTCTTTGAAGAAGAAAAGAAATTATTGCTGAAATCTATTGGGCAATTTGTTGAGCAGATCGAACATATTGGCAGTACATCGATTCCTGATCTTTCTGCAAAACCGGTTATAGATATTCTGATTGGCGTTCATTCTTTGGCTGCTGCAGATGCACAATGTATTGAACCGATCAAAAAACTTGGATACCGACATGTTTTTCAGTATGAACGAGAGTTCCCCTTTCGCCGTTATTTTACAAAAAACTCTCTTCAAGGTGGGCGTCGTACCCATCAAATACATCTTATCGAAACAACGCATCCATGGTTTAAAAGACATATTATGTTTCGAGATTATCTTCGGGCTCACCCCAGTGAGCGTATAGCATATGAACAATTTAAGCGTCAGCTTGTGCGTCGTTTTACGAACACCAATAATTATGCTGATGCCAAAACAGATTTTATTAAAGAAATAGAAGCAAAAGCTTTAGAGTGGCATAATAGTACGTTGTAAGTTTATTTATAAAATAAAAAGAAAGAGAAAAAGATGAATCTTATGCATATTAAAAAAAGTCTTGTCGTATTTCTGTGCGTATTTGTTTCTGCGTGTGACTCAAATAATCAAGTACAAAATAGTCGTAAGCCAGAGTATCCTGTAGCAGATTTTATTATTAATCGTTGGTCAGCACGTGCTATGTCGGGAGAATCGATCTCTGATAAAGATTTATATTCGTTATTTGAAGCAGCTCGTTGGGCACCATCAGAGTATAATAATCAGCCATGGCGCTTTATTTATGCAAAACGTGGTACAGAGGATTGGAATAAATTATTTAATCTCTTGGTCGATTTCAATAAAGAATGGGCAAAAAATGCTGCAGTGCTCATGGTAATTGTCTCGAAAAATACTTTGGAAAATGGAGAACCATCGATTTCGCATTCATTTGATACCGGCGCTGCATTCCAGAATCTTATGCTTCAGGCATCGAAAAATGGTTTAGTTTCCCATGGCATGGGCGGCTTTGATCATGAACAAGCAAAAAAAGATCTAAAAATTCCTGATGGCTATACCGTCGAAGCAATGTGTGCTATCGGCAAGCCGGGTCAAACAAAAAATTTACCAGTGTATATGCAGCCACAAGAGAAGCCTTCTGATCGAAAGAAAGTTGCTGAATTTGTGCGTGTTGGGTCTTTTTAAAAATAATTCGAATACGTTTTAAAAAAAGGGCTTTGGTTTTTTAACTAAAGCCCTTTTTAGTTTCTCGATATAATAAATTTTGTGAAACAGAATTTATTAGTTACCCTGAGTATTAGAAAAGAAAAAAATTCTTGAGGAGGGTTGTCATGATATCTCATACGTGTAAAGAATTTATCACAAAGTTACCTAAAGCCGAATTGCATGTGCATATTGAAGGCACGATGGAACCTGAACAAATGATAGCTATTGCCGAGCGCAATAAGATCAAAATACCGGCAGGTGTTCTTGATAGCTCTGGTAATTATCTATTTTCTGGTTACGAAGAGTTTATTAAAACATATATTCAGGCAACGAGCGTTTTGTGTCAGGAACAAGATTTTTATGATATCACGCTTGCGTATCTCAAAAAAGTTGCTGGGCAAGGGGTACTGCGTACAGAGATATTTTTTGACTTACAAACCTACTTTTCGCGCAATATCACACCCGAAATAATTATTAACGGGATGTATACAGCTTTTATCGAGGGCAAAAAACGTTATCATATCGACGCAGCTATGATTATGTGCTTTATTCGTAATTTCAGTGAAGAAAATGCTTTTAAAGCCCTGAATTTATTACAAGAGTATAAAGACAAAGTTATTGGCGTGGGGTTGGCATCACTTGAAGATAATAACCCGCCTATAAAATTTGAGCATGTTTTTGCTCGAGCCCGGGCACAAGGGTATCATCTGGTCGGGCATGCAGGAGAATCTGGCACAGAACATATTCGTGACATGATAACAAAGTTACATTGTGAGCGTATTGACCATGGTGTTGGATGTATGTACGATCCAAGTTTGGTTCAAGAGTTAGCACAACTAAAAATCCCGATGACGGTATGTCCTCTATCAAATGTAAAACTTGGTATTTTTAAAACGCTACACGAGCACCCAATAAAAAAAATGTTTGATGCTGGTTTAAATATAAGTATTAATTCAGATGACCCAGCGTTTTTTGGTAGTTATATCGCTGATAATTATCTTGCTGCACAGAGTTTGGGTTTTTCATGTCGCGATTTGATAACATGTGCGGGTAATGGTCTACAAGCTGCTTTTGTAAGCGAAGAGATTAAAAAAGCGTATCAAGTAAAGCTTGATGAATATAGCGCAGGGCATGCTTGTTAGTTATTAATAATAAAGATTATCAAAAATTGGCTCAGTTTCACATGCTGATTCTTTTTCTTTTTGGAGCCGTGCTTGTTGTGTCACATTATCGGCAAGCGCTAAATCTACGTGTCCAAGATCGCACCCTTCTTTAAAATCTCTCAGAAAAGCTTTAGGATCTAAATCACCTAACATGTAATCTTGTTCAAATTGATATAGGATATCTTTACACCACTCATAACCGTAGGGATTATACGTCTTTTTTATCCAAGCAGGTATGGTCTCAGGATTATCGGGTAAAAGATAGATTAAAAATGCTTTGCCAGGGTATATTTTAACCTTATAACCAAAATGGCGAGAAAGTTGTTGTAATGCTTCTTTTTTACTCTTATTTTTGATGGCATACAGGTACAGTGTCGCAGCTTCGCTGGTTCGATCAATTCCCTTTTTACAATGTACCAGCATTGGCTTTTTTGCATGTTTAAAAATATTTAAGAGACGCTCAAGACTTTCTATGCTGGGTAGACGGCGACAGGACATGGGGATATGGTAATAATCTTTATCTGAAGCTAAGAGTTTTGAAGTAATAGTTTCTTCTGCATGATTTCTTTTTTTTCGTAAGCTGACAACTGATTTAATACCAAATTGTTTTATATACGCTTCAAGAGCCTGAGGTGATAGTTGAGCCGATCGGTACAATTCTTGATCGACGACGACATGAAAGTTGTTGTGCAGCGTTAATCTTTTTCGACTTCTGGATTTATGACGTGGTTTTTTGCCTTCTTTGCTATCAAGTACTGGTAATGCTCCAGGCTTGTTTTTTGGGATATCAAAACGAACTTTATGCTTGCTTTGTGATCTGGTGATATTAATTCTTTCAAGGGTGCCAGATATCTTTTGTACTACTTGATCTTCTGGGTTGCTTATTTGCATACAAAAAAGCATAGTAGGCGATACGAGTATTACATTTAGAAAGAGAGTAATTTTCTTCATGAAGAATCTCCAATAATAATCTCGTGAAATAAGTATTATTACTAATAATTTAATAATAATCGTACCAAGTAAATGTAAAAAATAACAAATATCTTTGATAAAACGATTTGAGTATTTTGTTCTTAAAAAATATAAATTTTTTGATTTAAAAAATAAACAGCATAAACTGTTTTGTGCTTAAAATATTGTCAAATTAAAAAAATATAATCTGGAATTACTGTATGATCTTTATTACAAGAACTATTCTGAAAAAGTTGTTACTCATGAGTTTATTGGTGATCTTGAATACGTCCGTATTTTCGATGGTTCAAGAAGGTATTGAAAGTCTTGAGCAAGAAGTCTGTGATTATGACAGTGATTTTGATCGCGATTGCAATGGAGAAGAAAAAGAAGATGCTTCAGAAAACACGAGCATGTGTAAAAAAATTATGCGTTGTGGACGTGTCGCGCTCATCGCGTATCTTGCAGTCTACCCTGCTCACCCGCTTATTCAATCTGTTCAAGGTTCTTATGTTCACCAACACCAGAAATTCAAGGAATGGGGTGATGGGCCCGTGAGACAAACATTTGATAGCCTAGAACGTGCAAACGATGTTTGTCGCCCAATACCAGCCAAACAGCCTGGATGCTGTAATGCAGGTAATAAAGATACGCTCGTTTGTTGCTATACGAATATAAAACAATGTTTTTCGATACCTTTGGATGATGGTCCAAATAACAACATGTATGGTTTTGACCTTGATGGAGAACCAGAAAGTTTCAATAGTGGCAATTATATGCAACGTGGGAATATACCGCTCAGAAATAGACAAAATATAGATAAACAAGATTTAAAAGAATCAGACGATCAGGAAGAAGAGCCTATCGAAATACCAGACGAGCTTTTTGCCTATACCGTTGGAGGGGGAAGTTTTGCAGAAGACAAAGCTGATCTTATACAAGCGTGCAAGCGTAAAGGGCTCTCTGATCAGATGAAAAATCTGTTATTAAGAGCGCTGAGAAAAAATTACGGACGTTAAAAAACAGCCATTTTTATTAATTTTTGACCTATTTCTTGATTTCTTTCCCATTTTTTTATTATTTTTTTCAAATTGAATTTAATCTTATTGACTTGCGGTAGGATGTTTATGATACAGTGAGAATGAGGTAGGTTTACTCAAAATTAAAGAATTAAAGAGGAGTTGTTTATGAAGAAGTTTATGCGACCAAGTATCTTGGCGCTTGCAATTATGCTGGCTGTGAGTTTGAACCCATTGGGAGCAATGGAAGGTGAAGTATTATCAACAGCAGCAAAACGCCTAGGTGAAGAAACCGCAGAAGCAGCTGGGAAAACAGTAAAAGAACAAGCTTTTGAAGCTGCTGTGAAAAGGAACGCAGAAGCTCAAGCAGCGCACGTACGGGCTACTAAAGCGTTAGAAGGTCATAGCTATGCACCAAACACGTCTACTGAGTTGGCTGCTAAAGCTCAGGTTGCTGGTCAAAAAGAAGCTGCCGAAACAACTGCTGCGAAGGCAGAGCAAGAGCTTAAGGCAGCTCAACAAGCTCATGCAGCGCAAGTTACAAGAACAGGGCAACAAATTGAAGAAATCAGGAGGATAGCTTCAAAAGATCGTGCAGCATTAGAACGCCAAGTAAATAAACTTAGTAGTGAAGCACCAGGTCTCTATGAAGCAAGACAATCAGGTGTTGATGCAATGTCGGCTATGCAAACGGCTGAGGTAGATTATAAAGATCTTGTAAAAAGTTACAAAGGGCCTGAAGATGTAGCAAATATAGAAAAGGCACTTAAAAACGTAGCGACTGCTGATGATGCATTCAAGCGGGCAGCTGTTGCTGAACAAAAGGCAGTGATAGATGCTCGAAGAGCGGCAGAACAAGCGACTTACGAAGATGGACTGAGCAAGGCTCGTCGGGAAACAAATCCTAAAAAAGCTGTAGCAGACGCAAAAGCTCATCAAGAGGTAGTGGCCCAAAAGACAAATCTTGCACAGGCACAAAAAGAGCAAGGTGTATTAGAGGCACAAGCAGATCGTGTAGACAGAGATATCAAAGCAAAAAAAGCAGAGATGAAGGGATTAAAGGGTAAGAAACCATTACGTGATGCTATTGATCGTCATACCCAAGCTCAACAAGCTAAATTAAAAGAAATTAGAAGTGCTTTGAAAGCTAAAAACGGAGAGGTAAGTCAAGCAGAAGATGCATTAAAGCAAGCAAATGGTGCATTGGAAAAACAAATGAAAGGTAACAAATACTGGAACTGGATAAAAGCTCATCCAAAAGCTTCGTTGGCAACAGTTATTGGAGTATTAGGTGCGGGAGCTGGAACAATATATTACTTTGGCGTTGTTGAAAAGACTAAAAGCGCAGCAGAGAGCGTAGGGTCAAGTGTCAAAGGATTATAATATTCGATAAACAAACACGAATTCGATAATTAAAAACCGGCGATTTTTAAAGTCGCCGGTTTTTTTAGGTCTCATATTTTTCTATTATTTATACAAGCTCATTAAGTTTGATACGGCAAATGTCGCTCGTTTGCCCATTATTCTTCCAAGCGTATTTCCAACGGGGAATTTTCTTGTTCGTGAGAAAAAAGTATCAAAACCGGTTTTGCCATCGATAATTTTTTCGGCAGCATAACGACCTAATGCAGCAGCCCATGGCAAGCCAGCAGCCCCACTAATATAATAAATATTTGGTGATGTTTTATCGTAATCAGCAATGGGTAGAATATCTTTACTCACACCGATAAGCCCTGGCCAAAAGTATTCAAAATTTATTGAAACATCGGGAAACTTCTTTTTTGTATAGTTTTGTAATTTTTTGAACATACAACGATTATTATGCTGTTCTTTGCCCCAAAAGATAGAAAGAAGATTGCTGCCACCAATCATAAAACGGTTGTCAGGCGTTATACGATAGTACTGATAAATTAAGTCAGTATCCCAGACCATGAGATTTTTTTCAGGAAATATTTTTTTTATCTCTGTCTCACGAAGCGGCGCGGACATCATAAGAAACGTTTGTGCGTGATAGATATCCTGGGTTAGTTTGTTAAGATTTGGTGCGAATCGGTCTACGCAGACGATGATCTTATCAGCCTGAATCGTTGCGGTTGGTGTTTGGACATTATTTGTATTTATTTGGATAACAGGCGTTTCTTCAAAAATTTGTACGTTTTGCTTTTCAAGGATCTCTTTCATAGCTTGACAATAAAGATAGGTGTTAATCCCAAATGTACCCGAGTAGCGCATAGCATTACAATATTTTTTTGATCCTAAAATTTTTCCAAGCTCATCAGATTCATAAAACGTGCTTTCGTACCCAAGCTTTAAACGTGTTTCATGATCTGTTTTAATTTGGCTTAGATCACGTTTTTCATGAGCAGTAATCAGACAGTCTTGCTCTTGATAATCGCAATACAGATCATATTTTTTTATATTATTTCGTATAAACTCGACGCCGGAGCAGACAAAGCCCCATAACTTTTTTGCATTATCAGGCCCAAAAAGATGATTAAAGTGGGTTAAATTATATTCTGAATCGGGGGTAATAAAACCTGAGCTTTTGCCGCTCGCGCCAGCGCCGCAATAGTTTTTTTCTAAAAGAACAACAGAGCGACCTCGTTCACGAAAATTTTGTGCAGCACTGAGGCCTGCCATCCCACCACCGACGATAACGATATCTGTTGTAATATTTTCTCGCAGTTGCTTGGGTGCCGTTTTTTTCAGATACCAAAAAACTTGATCTTGAGGGATAATATTTTTATTAAGCATGGGCGGTCCTACGATGTTTTAAGCTTGCTTTCAGTGAATCGGTTAACGTTATTTTCTGTTTTTTTGTTTTAGTTATTTTTTCTTTTTTACGTGCTGTAACTTTTTTCCCGGCTCCTTTTTTGATTGCTTTGGCAAGTTTGTTTGCAAACGTATCTTTATATTTTGCAAGATTTAATTTTTTCTCGCTCAGTTGACCAATAAGTTGCAGTGCTAGTTTGAGTTCGCCCGGAATAGCTTTTGTTTTCTGGGGTGCAATACTTTTTGTTTTTCTGATTTCATAAGCATAATATAACGTCGACAGTAATAAGATATCTTCGTATGGCTGTATGGCACAAACATGTTCTTTATCGTGCATAACAAATGTTCCAATCGCAATTTTTCCAGCGTGTTCAAGGGCTTGTGTGAAAAGATTAAACGCTTTTGAGCCACCCGTATGACAGGATACATAATAATGGTTCTCAAGATATAGGGGGCTTACCTGATCACGATCAACAAATTCTGTAATTTCAAGCGTATCAGTAGTATGAGGCTTAAGCGTATTGATTTTTTCTTTGGTGAGCACGACAAATTTTTTATTGCCAAGAGCAAGCCCTTTTACAATGTCATCCCATGCGACTTCTTTGTCGCAATGTGTGCAATATCGTTCATAATGTAAGGGTTTGTTACAGGTGTTGCATAACATCGTAAAATGTGTCGTTCGTGGTTCTATCGCTGAAAACAGTTTTATTGGTATTGTTACAAGTCCAAATGAAAGCGTTCCATTCCATATTGGTTTCATACACTGACTCCCATAATTCTCTTTGATATTTATTAATTCAAACGTATCTTGAATAAAAAAAGCTAGTATTTTTAAAAACCTGAGACGTTGTATGAAAAAACTGTTGCAATTGGTTGTTGGGATTTTGTATTTTGTGAGCTTTGGATTGTTAGATGGAGAAACTTTACGAGTTATGGTTTTTGCCCCCCATCAAGATGATGACGTTATTGGTTGTGGTGGAAGCATTGCAATGCACGTAAAAAATAATCATGATGTAACGATTGTGTATATGACATCGGATATGGGAAGCAAAAAGTGTATGAGAAAGTATGGGAAAGACGGTGTGAAAAAAGTGCGTGATGCTGAAGCGCGTCAAGCAGCAGATGTTTTGGGCGTAAAAAAACTTATTTTTTTGAATTGTGATGATAATTTTATTAAGCATACGCTTGAAGATACTCAAAAAATCGTCGAGATCTTATCGCAACTATTACATGACACAAAACCCCATGTTGTATATATACCCCATAAACACGATAATCATCCAGATCACATGCTTACCTATGATTTAGTTATGCAAGCACGAGAAAAAGCAAAAAATTGGCTTGTCCCAACGGTGTTATGTTATGAGATTTGGAGGCCCATACACAGAGTTTCATATAAAGAAAATATATCTGATTATATTAATTTGAAAATCACGGCAATACAAAAGCATCAATCGCAGCTTGAAGAAATGCGCTTTGATGATGCGATTAAAGGGCTCAACCAGTATCGAGCAATCATGTTTCATCAGGGTTTGTATTGCGAATGCTTTGAGTTTATTGGGATACGACAAGAATTTATGAAAAATATAACATAAGAAAAGTCCCAGGATCATGGGATTTGCGCTGTTTTGAAAAATTATTCGATTCGAGAATTAATAAGAACGGAAGAATATATGAAAAAGTTACTCGTATTATTGGGGGTTTGTCTACTTATTATAGGCACTTGGTTCTACTGGCCATCGGGCAATAAAATCAATTCTTATAATCAAGTTAGATCGGTATTTCAGCAGGCAGATCAAGATACGCTCGTTATATTTGATGTCGATGATACGCTGATTGTTTCACAAGATCTTACAAGTAGAAGTGCTTTTTTAGAATCAATCGAGGGTTGGCTTTACAGAATTTATTATTGGTTTGGGTATGCACCAGAACGAACAAAAGAGTATGAGAATAAACTTTTTCATGCGGTCTTTGCCAAAGCAAAATTTCAGTTAATCGAACCAGATATTAAAGATTATATTACAGAACTGCAAAAACGTTCAGTTAAAGTGATTGCATGTACTGCCATGTCTCCAGGGAAGTTAGTCATGATTGAAAAATCTGAAGAATGGCGTTACCAGCATCTTGCAGAACTTGGCATCGATTTTTCATCAAGTTTTAAGAGAGAGCCTATTGTTTTTGATAATTTGCAAAAACAAAAAGGGAGCTATCCTATGTATTATAAGGGTATATTGTGTGCCTCGCATAATCCTAAGGGCATTGTAATTGGGGCATTTCTTGACCGTATAGACTGGACCCCTAAAAAAATAATTTTCTTTGATGATAGTGCTGATTTCATTCGTTCTGTGCGTGATGAAATGAAAAAACGTAATATACCATGCGAATGCTACCAGTATTTGGGTGCTCGGCATATGCCTGGGATTGTTGATCGTCGTGTTGCGCGGCTTCAGTTAAAACGTCTTATTGAGCATGCCGAATGGCTGAATGATCAAGAGGCAAAAACAGTTATAGAACAGCAAGAATATAGTCATGTGAGACAATAAGATTCTGGTCAAGATTTAAAACAAGATTTAAAAATATCACGAGAAAGATCGTATGAAGAGTATAAAAATAGTATGTATTTTAGTTATCAGTTTTATTGTTGTACATCAGGCATTTTGTCCTAACTATGGTGCCCAAAGCATGGTAAAACCATTACACAAAGTAATTGTGAAAAGACCAGACCAAGCTTTTGCAGCCAAAGATTCTGTTCGATTGCATTATACATCAGGTCCAGATTTGACCAAAGCACAAGAAGAGCATGACGCATTTACCCAAATTTTAAAAAACGAAGGTGTTGAGGTTATTTATCATGAAACAAACTTACCCGACCATGCCGACGCAATTTTTGTTCAAGATCCAGTTATGATCACCGATCGCGGGGCTATTATGTTACGCATGGGTAAACCGTTGCGACGAGGAGAAGAAGAAGCGCTTGCCCGATGTTGTGAAAAAAATAGAGTTCCGGTATTGTTCCGTTTGCATGACCATGCGACCGCTGAAGGCGGAGATATTCTTTGGCTCGATTCAAAGACAGTAGCTATTGGCCGTAGTTTTAGAACCAATGATGAGGGTATTAACCAATTAAGTAATATTTTAAAACTGATGGGGATAGAAGTAATTGTTGTTGAGCTGCCATATTTTCATGGGCATGACGTATGCTTACGCCTGCAATCGCTTATTAGTTTAGTAGATGAAAAACTTGCCGTTGTGTATTTACCCCTCCTGCCGGTATCGTTTTTTCACTATCTTAAAAAGCATGGGTTTACGCTGATAGAAGTTCCAGAAAAAGAGTTTATGACAATGGGGACAAATATTCTTACCATCAAACCGCGTGTTTGCGTCATGCTTGGGGGGAATTCGATAACAAAAAAGCATCTTGAAGATCATGGTGTAAAAGTTTATACCTATAAGGGCGATGAGATTTCGCATAAAGCTGAAGGCGGGGCAACCTATTTGACCCGACCAATTTTAAGAAAATGAGCCTAAATATTTATAAAGATCGTTATGTTAGACGTTATTATCGAAGTCATTTGCTTACTACGTCATCCCAGGCTTGACCTGGGATCCAGGCAAAACTTTCGTTTAAACCCAAAAAAATTGTACAAACATGATTATAGAAAGTAAAACCTATGAACGCTCAAGATGTTCTAAAAAAATTAAAATCGTTAGCGCATGGCGATTTGGCAAGTATGGCGCGTTTTGGTGTTGATACCAGTAGTGCATGGGGTATTACAATGCCAGATCTACGAGCATTTGCGCGTGAGCTTGGTAAAGATCATAAGCTTGCTCAAGCGTTATGGGAAACGGGAGTTCATGAAGCACGAATATTTGCCAGTATGATTGACGAGCCCGCAAAAGTTACTCAAAAACAGATGGATACCTGGGTAAAAGATTTTAACTCATGGGATGTCTGTGATCAAACCTGCAAAAATCTCTTTCGTCACACGCCATTTGCAGTCGCAAAATGTCATGAATGGAGCAAAGCTCGTAATGAATGGGTAAAGCGGGCGGGGTTTGCACTTATGGCAGAGCTTGCAATTGGAAAAAATCTGGCAAGTGATAAACAATTCAAAGAGTTCTTGCCTATCATAGTACGCGAAGCGCATGATGACCGTAATTTTGTAAAAAAAGCAGTCAATTGGGCATTGCGTCAGATTGGTAAGAAAAATAAGATATTACATGGGCACGCTCTAAAAACGGCCCAAGAAATCGAGAAACTTGAGTCTAAAAGTGCACGATGGATAGCCAAAGACGCGCTGAGAGAATTACGGAGCGATGGTGTTACAAGACGGGTTTTAGAAAAATCGACATGATAACCAAAATCCCGAGCATCTGCTCGGGATTTTGGTGTACTTAATAAGATTTAATCTGCTGCTGCAACCATGGCAATTTCTACAATTGCGCCTCTGGGTAATGCACCAGCCTGGAATGTTGCGCGTGCAGGAGGGACCATATCTTTGAAAAAAGAACCATACAGTTTATTTACGGTAGGAAAATCATTGATATTGGCAAGCAAAATGGTTGTTTGTACAACATTGCTAAAATTCATGCCGGCTGCTTTTAAAATTGCAAGTAAATTGCTCATGATAAGCATTGTTGCCGGTTCAATATCGGTGACCAAGGTGCCTGTTTTCGGATCTAAAGGGAGTTGCCCCGAAATAAAGAGCATATTTTTCCCCTTTGGTACAAAAATTGCTTGGCTATAAGGTCCAATAGCAGCAGGGGCTTCGTTTGTTTCAATTGCTTTTTTAACACTTTTTGCATCAGTAGATTCCATAGGTTGCATAGCAAATACCTCTGTTGATACGCAAAGTCCTAAAGCAAGGGTGAATAAAACTTTGTTTGTTATCATAACAATATCTTTCTAATTTTTTTTGAAACGTGCGACTGAATCATCGAACTCATAATAAAAATTAATACCCTTTCTTTTAATAAAAACATGTAAAAAATAAACTTACGAGAACTATAATTTTAAAATACTAAAAAGTCTATGCAGCAAAAAAAGACTTACAGATAAAGAAAAAGCTCGATTTTTTTTTGATTCGACGCTATACATGATGTGCATTAAATAATATTTTTTAAGAAAACTGATTTATTGAGCTCTCACATAACGCTATGATAGTGTAAAGATTACGGGGTATTTATAAATTATTTGGGCGAAGATGTGGGGAGGGTCGTCGTATGAATTTTTTGGATAAAGACAAACAGATAGAGTCTATTGTTATTCCTCAACGGTTAACTAATAGCGCATGGGTTGAGATTGATAGACGTGCTTTTGAGCACAATATCATGAGTTATAAATCGATTGTCAAACCGGGGTTACTGGCGCCGGTTGTTAAAAGTAATGCGTATGGTCATGGTATTGGCCATATTGCAAAAATATGCGATCAACATGAAGCCGTCGATCTGATCTGTACCGTAAGTCTTTCAGAAGCGCTTTTTTTGCGGTCAATTGGTATACAAAAAAGCCTGCTGGTCTTGAGTATTTTAGATGGTAACTTAGACGAAGCAATAGCTCAAGATATCGATCTTGTTGTGTATGATCTTACAATAGCCAAAGAACTTGACCGTATTGGCAAGATTCTTGGCAAAAAAGCACGCGTGCATGTTAAAGTTGATACGGGGTTATCACGCCTTGGATTACTGAAAAATGATGCGATTTTGTTTGTCCAAACCCTCTCTCTTTTAGACTTTATTCATGTTCGTGGGCTTTTCACCCACTTTGCCTATTCTGAGTCTGACGACCAGACGTTTACTAATTATCAAATTGATAACTTTAATTTCGTAGTTAATACGCTTGAAACTCAAGGGATCTCGATACCATTAAAACATACATCCTGCTCTGCTGCTATTACCGCAAATATGAACTCTCATTATACAATGGCTCGTTTGGGGATTGGGTTATACGGCTTATGGCCATCACCAGAAAATAGACATATCACCCAGACCGATTTCCCGCAATTTTCGCTCAAACCAGTATTAAGCTGGAAAACACGCGTTATACAAATTAAAGAGATTCCTGCTGACAGTTACGTTGGTTACGATTGTACCCATCACGTAACACATGATAGTAAAATAGCGATTCTTCCCGTTGGCTATTGGGATGGGTATGACCGAAGACTTTCAAATACCGGTAAAGTTATGGTTAATAATCATATAGTACCGGTTGTTGGCAGAGTTGCTATGAATTTGATGATGATCGATGTGACAGGAATTAACGTGGTGCCCGGTGACGAAGTGACGCTCTTGGGTAACCATGCGGGCATAACAGCCGACGATATTGCCCAAGCGTGTCAGACCATTAATTATGAGATTGTTACGCGTATTAACCCAACACTTACCCGCATTATAACTTTTTAAGGACAGCGTGGCGCTTTTGCGCTATGATCTATGCTTGAAAAATATATATAAAAAAATCGGGGAGAGTTTTGGTATGAATTATCGATTTATAATACTTACTGGTGTCTTTTGTGCGCTTGCAGCAGGCGGTATTTTTGTCAGTCGTAAATATTCTGGTATCTCGATAATTACTGGCAAGCAAGCTTCTTATTTACACCCAACCCCCTATTTTACAACGTTATTAGATGACATGAAGCTCTATAAGCTTGATAAGTTGGATAAACAAAACGACTGGATTCATGGTGGTGATTTGTTTGAGCATTCAGTCTGGGTATATAACGCCATGTGGCAACTGATGAATACGCATTCGTTATATGCCAAAGGGCTTGTTTTAAGCGATCGAGAAAAAAAGATTATAGCATTTGCAGCTTTTTTGCATGATGTTGGCAAAGCAGGCAGATCTGAGCTCTTTAAACCAACTGATGATAGAAGTTATAAAATTACAAAAAATCATGCAGGAGAAATTACTAAAATTATGTATAAACCTGATCATCGAGAACATGCAACGATCGGGTTTGAATATTTTGGTGGTCGATTTTTCTCTCCCCAATCAAAATTTCAGAAAAGATTCTATCGCTTGAGTAATGGGTCGATATATGATTTTGATCGTTTATGTCACGAAATGGGAATTACTCAAGACGAACAAAAGTTAATTGCAATCTTGATTGGGATCCATTGGGATTTTGGTGACGTTAAGCGTGATCGCATGACACGTGAAGCGTATATTAATAAATTACGATTACTGACTCAAGCCGTAAATTATAATAACAACCAGTTGAGCCAACAATTGGTACAGTTAGCAGTCTTAATTCAGGTAGCAGATGTTAAAGGGTTATACCCTTGTGACGAACACGAGAAAACATTTTTGTTTGCACACCCGATGATCTTGCCCTGTACGCGACAAGGCTGTCAGTCTACTCCATATATTCTATGGGAATATGACGAAGCGTATTATAAACATCCCGAGGCACTTGATAAAATGCACCAATTACTTAATTATTACGAATCACATTAAATACGTGAGTTTGATATGAATTTTAAAAGCGATAACACGTCTGGGGTCAGCCCAGAAATTCTTCAGGCCATAGTACAAGCAAATCATGGGTTTTCAAGTTCTTATGGAGCTGATGATTACTCAAAAAAGCTTAAAGACAAAGTATCAGAAATTTTTGCCTGCGATCTTGAAGTCTATTTGACGTCAACCGGTACCGTTGCCAATGGGCTATCTCTTTCTGCACTCGTTCCCAACTACGGGGCTATTTTTTGTCATGAAAAAGGGCATATCAATACCGACGAAGCTGGTGGACCCGAGTTATTTACCGGCAGTGCAAAAATTGTTCCTGTTGGTGGGTATGCAGCAAAAATTAATCTCCAAGAAATCGAACAGCATATTCTTACTATGATCGCACTTCGTCCCCATGCAAGCAAACCAAGTGCGATTAATATTAGTCAGTTAACTGAATACGGGACCGTATATACGCTACAAGAACTAGAAGCGATTGGTGAGTTGGCAAAAAAATATAATCTTGCAGTTCATATGGACGGTGCACGTTTTACCAACGCATTGGTTTCACTTGGATGCTCGCCTGCTGATATGACCTGGAAATGCGGGGTTGATATTTTGAGTTTTGGCGCGACAAAAAATGGTGCGCTCATGGGCGAAATGGTGGTGATATTTAATAAAAAGTATGTTCAAGATTTTGATTATCGTCACAAACGAGCTGGACAGTTAATGTCAAAAACGCGATTTTTTGCTGCACAGTTATTAGAATATTTTAATAATGATTTGTGGCTCAAAAATGCTCGGCATGCAAATATAATGGCTACACAGCTTGAAAAAATAATAGCTGAGCATAAAACACTTGAACCTGTGTATCCGGTGCAAGCAAACGAACTGTTTGTTAAAATGCCCGCAAAGCTTGTCGAATTTCTTTGGAATAATGGTGCGCATTTTTATCACTGGGAAGCTGATGTGTATCGTTTGGTGACGTCATATTTGACCAGTGAACCGGATCTTACAAATTTTAGTGATCTGTTGAAAAAGTTTGAATATTGAATCTTTGGCGCGCCCTAATGGGCACCCTTCGAGACGCAAGGCTCCTCAGGGCGAGCGCCAAGTTATGTTACATATTTTCATTAGTTTCAAAGAATTAAAAATAAAAAAGCCTCTCTGTAAAATAGAGAGGCTTTTTTGTAGTCGAATCTCAAAGGCGCTCGCCCTGAGGAGCAATCGTAAGATTGCGTCTCGAAGGGTCGCCTTTTTATTTCTTACTCAGCGACTGCAATCATCGAAATTTCAATAACCGCATCTTTTGGTAAGCGTAAAGGCTGATATGTTTCACGTGCAGGAAGTTTGTTACTGTCGGTAAAATAAGAACCGTAAACTTCGTTTACTACCGGGAAGTTGTCCATGTCAGCAAGTAAAATGGTTGTTTTTACCACGTTGTTAAAATCCATTTTTGCATCTTTTAAGATGCCTTGACAATACATCATGACCAATGTTGTTGCTGCTCTGATATCGTTAACCATGATTCCCAAGTTTTGCTCGAAGGGGATCTGGCCTGAAATATACAAAGTTCTGGCACCTGTTGTTATAATTGCTTGATTATACGGCCCTATTGGAGTTGGCGCTTGTTTGGTTTGAATTTTTCGTGTTGTTTCAGGTTTTTTTGCAAAGCCAAAAAACGGTGTTACTGCAAAACCCAACGCTAAAACTATGGCATAAAGCTTTCTGGAGATCATAAAAAAAATCTTTCGCTTGTTTATTAAAGAGACACACATATTGATGATCGAATTATAATATCAACTAAAATTTTTTTTAATACGTAAAAAATTATTTTTTTGTCATTGCAAAAGTTATTTGTGTTGTTATTCTTTGTCAGCACTTTGGAGATCGTGCGAGATAGTAATGAAGATCGTTCAAAACAGTATAAATTTTTGAGACAAAGAAGGATTTTCATGAAAAGATTATTGCTCGCAGGACTGGTAACGCTGGTGCTTGGCGTTGGGAATGTGTATGGGATGGATAGTAAAGAATCGAATCCTCAGCCTCACGAAATTTCAACAACAACTTTGAAAGTTGTAACCCATACCGATGGTTATATCAATGGAAGACTTCCAAGTGATTTTTCAAGAAATAATAGAACTCATGCTTACAATAGTTGTAGGACCTATAACGATGTCATTGGTATAATAGAAAAAAGATTGGATCAGCAGCTTAAAGAGCAATCGGGATCAACAAGATCTGCAAAAGAACTAGACTCAATACTTAATGGTGTAAGTGTAGAACTAGAGACCCTTCTCGGAGTACAGTATTCGCGCGTTGAGTTTACGATTGCGTTGTACAATAGAACTCAAGTAAAGCGTTCAAAGAAAAAAGAAGGCGGTATTAGTGCAACGCGTAAATTACAATACCCTAAACCAGACAACATAAAAGGGCTTTATATTACGGTATCAACGCACAAGTCAAATTATGTTGATGAAAAAATTTCAGACAAATTTCAACGTGACAACCGTGCAGAATTTAATAAACGATTTAAAGGTGCTACCTTGTGGACGCATCTTATTGAAATAAGAATAAAGGAGTGTGAAGCTGATTTGAAAAGCCGAGATAAATTTTGGGAAATTGTCGAGGCATTTCGGGATGACATTATTTTATGGTTAGACGAAGAATTTATATCGATAGATTTTACCGTATATACCAAAGAAGATGGACCAATTGCATGGACATTAAATCGACCTACACATACAAGTGTGACTCAAACAGAACCTGATGTAAAAGAACACTCAAAAGAGACGCAGTATGTTCAAGATGATATCAATGGATTAACAGATAGTTTGAGAGATCTTGCGATTACTGATGCAGATATGAAAAAAGTTGTGGGAGACGGTGATGGGAAATATCAAGTTACTTTTCATGATTCAGAAGAAAGAGCAAGAATTCAAGCAATAAGAATAGAAATTGCTGAAGTGCGATCGATGCTTCGGGAACTTCTTGAGCAACGTAAATCAGGGACACCGGAAGAACGAGAGCGTGCGCGCGTTATTATTGCAGGCATCGAATCTGTTGGTGAGAAGGGGAGTGTAAAAATTGCCGAGATTGTTGAGGATAAGGGAGTTGCTCAATTAGTTGAACAAATTGGAAAGTATAATCAGTTTCGAAGATTTGTTTTAGAGTTAGTTTCTCATGCAGCGGATAAAAAAGATCCATTAAGAAAGAAAGCGCAATACATTATTAATGGGTTGCTCTATTTTGCAAGATTATTATTCAAAGAAGATCTAGATATAAGAACAATTATTAAAAACAATGTCGATTTTATCAAAATTGTGGCGTTTATCTTGTATACGAGTAAGCAAAAAGATGGCTGTACAAGAAGACCCTTGAATCTTTTTTATGCAAGTGACCCTGCTTATGCAAGAAATATTGATGCTACTTGTGCAGAACTGCGCGAGATTTTGCACCCTCAAGGAAAACCTGTAAAAAAAGCATGTTGCCAATGGTGCGGTTGTGGGTCGAAAAAACCTCAAGCTGCTGTTGCAAATTCAGGACAAGCAAAAACAAAATGTTGTAAAGGGGGTTGCTTGACCAGATGCTGTTCGGGATCAAAACCTGTAGTAGTTTCTCCTGAAGTTGTCCCTCAAAAATGTACCTGTAAATCGTTTAGTTTGGCAGCGGTGAAAACAATAGTATGTACTGCATGCCTAACAGCAGCGTGGGCTTTTTCAGAACATGTGCTTGCAGAGCAACATGGAGCCGGTGGTTTCTGGCCATTTGTTTAATTAAGATAATAGTTTTTTAAAGTAAAAAGCCCCACAACAATTATTGTGGGGCTTTTTTTTGTGTATTATTTTTTAGTCTTAATGATGCGGATTGCGTAGGCCGATAATTAATGCACTAATCACCAAAGTCCCACCAATAATATGCCATTGTGTTAAATGTTCGCCCAATAAAAAGAAAGAAAATATACCCACAAAGACGGGCATAGTGCTAAATACGATTAAATTGGTCGTTGCAGGACCAGCCCGTTTTATTCCCATAGAATAAAAAAGCATGCCTGCAGCAGTACCAAGTGTTCCGACATAGCATAAAAGCATCCATTGATGGCTACCTAGTGAATTAAAAGATGTAATAAATTCTTTGTTGCAAATAAAAGGGAGAATAAACAAAAGACCAGAGACGCCGGTTGCAAAACTTAAAAACAAGGGCGAAAAGTGAGCGCTTATTTTTTTCATGGTCATCGCATAGGCAATTTGCATAAATACCGACGCGATCATCAGGAATTCGCCGATACTTCCGGTTAAAATATCATAACTTATTCTGCCCTTGGTGATAATCATGGCAGTGCCGGCAAACGATAACATAAATGCAAGCAGTTGTGCTTTTTTTGGCAAGCGGCGTAAAACTAACGATAAAATAAATAATGTTACGATCGGGTTTATTGAGCTAATTAACGACACGGTTGTAGCCGGGGCATACGATAGCGCGGTAAAGAAAAGTATGTTAAACAGGAAGACCATGAAAAAACCCAGTGATAAAATCGCAGGTATATGTCGTACTTTTACCTGTTTAAATTCTGTATATGATAAAAAAGGTAAAAAACAAAGCGTTGATATGGTGTAACGAATAAATGCAAATGAAAGTGCGGGCATAGTTCCCGTAAGCATTTTGCCTGCAACGGTTGTTCCTGCCCATAATAATGCACAGCCAATTGCATAGATGATTGAAAGTGTCATAGTTATCTTTTCTAGTTAAAGTTGTTTAGGTTGTTTCTCTAACTGCCGTTCGCCCCGATGGAGCGAGTTTTACGAGCGAGTAGAGGGGTGCGACGGCTCAAAAATTTTTTAAAATTCTCGCACACCAATATAAATTTCTACACAATCTGGTTTTGTACTATCATAAAGCTCGAAATCAGCGTGATATGTACGTTGATGCTGTTGATCGTGTGAAAAATAGTCCCAAATTTTGTGCCATGTCGAAATAATGGCCTCTGGCATCGCACCTTGGCCGACAAATTTATAGTAGGTACTTGGCGTAATACTCATGCCGACCATACCGGCAGGAATTTTTCGAAGAGCTTTTACCGGCATGCCTATAATAAGAGAATAGTCACCGGTGTGATCGCCTTCATAATCGGTATACAGGGCGATTTTCTGGGTATCGTTAAGTTTATTAGGAATTTTTTCTGCGATATTTTCGGTAAAAAATCGTTGCCAAAGTTGGGGAATTTTTGCCGTTGTGGGATTTTTTTCTCGTTGATTGGAGGTGCGAACCTGAATCCCGATAATGTTCATCGAATCATATGAAACCAGTGTTGGATGTGTCATATCCTAACTTTCTTATTTTTATTTTTTATTTTTTTGCTTATTAAGTGATTGATCAAGAGTACTCAGTATTGCCAGAATGTCGAAAAAAACGCAAAATCTTGAGAATATTATTTTGTTTGTTAAGGTCGATCAAAAATCTCGGGTATAATTTTGGCGAAACTGTATTATTATTATTATTATACGCAAAATCACATAATGTTCTGAATTGTTATATGGATATTGTACTAGACGTCATCCCAGGCTTGACCCGGGATCCCAGTCTACGCTTATCCACGCCTTCCGGCTTGGCAAGCTACGATGGGCAGGCCAGTAGAGCATTCTGTCAACCCAGAAAATTTATAAACACTTAATGCAGGAGTAAAATATGTTCAAGCAAATGGTATCCCGATATATTCAGTTTTTACCGCTGGTCGCATTTCTTTGGACCGCACGCTATTTTGGTTTTAATGACACCGGATGGATGTATGCGTTTTATGCAGGCAGTGTTATAGCAATTATTCAAAGCGCGATTTTTGTTTTCTATAAAATATTTTTAAATAGATTTTTGCTGGCGATTAATCTTTTCTTGCTTGGCGGCGGTTTGGCATTTCTGACCAATTCAACAATATTGCTTAATGTGTACGATAACTATCAGCACATTATGCTTTTTGTTGCGTTAATTATTGTTGGTGTTGTGACTACATTTTTTACCAAAGCAGGTTTTGTTGGGGTTGAAAACAGCTCACCGGTAAAAACAAGACGCTTTTCGTTATATCTTTTGGGAGCTTCGGTTCTTGGGCTTGGCGCTGCCCTGGTTTTCAAAAATTACGGTATTGTTTCTGCAGCAGTTATTTTGATTCTTTTGCGGTTTTTGAATGAATATTTCGAGAAAAGCTTAAAAAATGGCTAAAAAACTCAAAATTGTCTTATTTCTCATGTTTGCACTTGGGATTGTTACATCAAATTATGGGATGGAAGTTCAACAGAGTATGACCAGTGCTGGAGCTGAAAGTAAAATACCTGCAAAAATAACAACTTATTTTGAAGATGTAAAAGCAGCTCTGTCAAAAATTAACAAAAAGCGTACGACATTCGGGTTTGACGAAGAAGTCACCAGAAATACTCAAGCTTTTGAACAGGGGGTTCTAAAAAATATTGGTATATGTCTTGCTTGGGCTAAAAGTGAAGTTATAGATAGTCAGATAATGAAGCAAGCACTAGCAATGTACATTGCTAGTCTTAAAGATTCTGGCCCTTATTGGGGTAGGTATGAGATGGAGAGCCGTTATGATGGTCTATTACACCAAGCGGTATCCAGTGATAATCGAGATGCATTAGAAGTACTTTGTATTGCACAAATAGCACCACTTGATAGTAAAGATTCATACCGTAGAACGCCATTGCATCTTGCTGCTCAAAAGGGCTACAACGACGTGTGCAAAATTCTTTTAAAATATGGGGCTCCAGTAGATGCTGAAGATTTTTTCGGTGAAACGCCATTGTGGGATGCTGCACGTAAAGGGAAGTCTGACGTATGCATAACGCTTTTAGAGGCTGGTGCAGATATTAATCCAAAAAACTCTTACTTTGGATCTGTTTGTCCAATTATAAGAATTGCGCAAGAATCTAAAGATGAAGCCACTATTCGTGTTATTCTGGAAGCCATTAGATGCACAAGAATAAAATAAATAAAAGATTATGATCTGAGTAAAAGTCCCGTAGAAATGCGGGACTTTATAATTTTTAGGTTTTTTTGATGAATATTTCGAAAAAAGCTTAAAAAATGCTAAAAACTAATCTTTTTTTATAAAAAACTTGCAATTAAATAATTACAAATAGTAAACTAATATTTAACTAGTGAAAGACTAATATTAGATAACGAAGGGGTTTTTTATGAAAATAACCAAAATTTTCTTATTTCTCATGTTTGCGCTTGGGGTTGTTACATCGAATTATGGGATGGATTGGATGAGAAAAGCTGAAAAAGTGGGAGATCAATTACATCAAGCAGTTGAAAACGACAATCTAGATGCTTTAGAAGCACTTTGTCGTGAAAACAGGGGATTACTTGACGGTAAAGACTCGTGGCATAGAACGCCATTAGACCATGCTGCTCAAAAAGGTTTCGATGGTGCGTGCAAAATTCTTATAAAATATGGAGCAACGGTAGATGCTGAAGGTATGATGGGAGAAACACCATTATTTGATGCTGCATTAAAAGGTCATGCTAATGTATGCAGAACGCTTTTAGCAGCTGGCGCAGATGTTAATGCAAAAAACAATTACTTTGGGCCTGTTAGTTATTCAATTGAAAGAGCAGCAAAAGACTCAAAAGATGCCGATACTATTAAAGTTATTCGAGAGGCTTTGGAATTAAAAGCTCCAGCTCAAACTAAAGCTGAAAATAAAATACCAGAAAGGGTAACCGACTATGTTGAAAAATTCTTTAAAGATACAGGTGTAAGAAGTGCTTTGGATCTTTATTTAGCCGAGTCACCTGATGCGATTGAAGATAAGCAACTTCAAAAAGCGTTTATGGAAAATTTTTATATGTGTTTTGCCTGGGCTAAATATATAGATACAGACAGTCAAATAATGAAACAAGCGCTTAAGAATTACATTAGTACTCTTCCAGATTGGAAAATTCGTTGTTCACGTTTATTGGATATGGCAATAGAAAAAGCTATCCAAGATGGTTTGATAAAAGAATAAAATAATTAAAGATTAAATCTCATAAAGTCCCGTAGAAATACGGGACTTTATTTTGGTTTTCAGGCTTATTGATTAACGTTCTTGATATAATAATTTTCTTTTAAATGCTCAGGCTCATTGAGTGAATTGTAATCAATCAAAATTTCTTCGCCAGCTTTGATATCTCTTATTGCATAAACGCCATATACCTTGACACCGTTAACAAGATCGGGATTGTTCACAGCAACTCTATGTGCAATATTTGGCGTTGGCGAATGGTTAACAAACCAGCCAATTTCTAAGCGATCAAATTGTTCAGGGGCTAGACATATTTCATCAGTAATATGTATACAATATTTTACAAAATCAGCGGGAATGTCTTTTGTTTTAAGTACTCTTGTCTTGAATTGACGATCTAAAAGTATTGTTCCTGCTGGAATATCATCTACTGCAAAAACACCAACGCCACCAAGTGATGAGGGTCTTAAAATAAGTAAAAATTCAGACATGTGCATAGTAGGTTTCCCCGTTAGACATAGTGAAGCTGTAAATAATGAAATGACTAAGATTCGTAAGATAGACATAGTATCTCCAATTCTGTGCATATATATTCTTGAATTTAGGATAACTCTTTAGATTTTCTCCGTCCATCATAATACTATTAAATCTTAGAAAATTACAAAAAGCCTGTATTTCTACAGATTTTTTATTCAGAAATCGTATTTTTGCGTAAAAAAGACCCATTTTGATGAATATCGCAAAGCCTGGTATAATGATTAGGTCTTTAATTATAGGTCTTTAGAAAGGGTTTTGTATGATTTCGAATAATAATAATTATTATGACTATGCACCAGTATCGTCTTCATATTCTCTTACATCGTTTATTCAACGTGTCTATGTATGGATGATGAGCGGGTTGCTTATTACGGCATTAACTGCTCATAGCTTGTATGTAAATCAGACCATCTTTCAAACGCTCTTTGCATCAAAGTGGGTCTTTATTGGGCTCTTGTTTGCACAGGTTGCGTTGGTTGGTTCGTTGGCTATCTTTATACAAAAGCTAAGCTACGCTGCATCGGTCGGGATATATTTACTCTATTCAGGGCTTGTTGGTATAACCATGGCGCCCATCTTTTTTGTTTATAACGAACAATCGATTTGTATGGTCTTTGCGATTACCGCAGGGATGTTTGCAACGATGGCGATGATTGGATATTTTACCAAAGCTGATTTAAGCAAGATGGGTAGTCTTTTAGGTATGGCTTTGATCGGGATTATTATTGCGTCACTCGTGAATTTATATTTTCAAAGCGCTGGCTTTGATCTTATTATTTCATATCTTGGCGTACTGATTTTTACCGGATTAATCGCCTATGATATGCAAAAAATAAAACATATTTTTCAAAGTGGTATCGGTCGTGATGGATCAGAAAATAAAATCGCAATTATGTGCGCTTTAACGTTATATCTCGATTTTATCAATTTGTTTGTGTTTTTATTGCGTATCTTGGGACAACGTAGAAGAGATTAATAATACGTTGGCGTGCCCTTACGGGCATCCTTCGAGACGCAAGGCTCCTCAGGACGAGCGCCAAATTATAAAAAACAAAAAAGGGCACCGGAAACGGGGCCCTTTTTTTATGCCTATAATTCTTTTCTGAGTGCCACGATTATAAAAATACTCAAGATCGCTGCGCAAAAACACCATACTGACCCGAGTGCTGCGGCTTTGAAAAACCAACTTGCAAAAAGAGCGGCAATAAGAGCAACCCCTAAGAACCAACCAAGTTTAAGTTGGGTTACAAATAATGACATAACAGTAGGGATGGTATACAGAAACAAATAAATATCTTGCAGTGCTAAGGGTGTATGCAAAAAATCGTAATAAAGACTATTACATGTTTCAAGTATAGTAAGCGGCGTTGTTGCGAGTATATATGCTGAATAGCTTCCGACAAGTATTCCCAATATACTAAAAACCCCAAGAATTTTTTTTCGATACGCATGTGTTTCAAACATCAAAAGGCCAATCGGGTTCCAAATCGGCCACAACACTTGCGCTATTATGATAAAAAGTAGCCCAGCACATTGGTGCAACCATGTATATTGGGGGTTATTTAAGGTAAGCCAAACAACTCCTTCGGCTGCTTGCTGTAGTGCAAAGATAAGAGGAACGCTTGCTAACATGTAATACTTTGGATAGTGACGAACTTGGCGTAGCGATACAAATCCAACTCCTGTCAGAACAGTTGCTGCAGCAAAGCTGCTTTGCGCTGAAAAACACATCGGGTACCTCTTTAATTATAAAATTATAAAGATAAATAAACAAAAAAGCCGTTCGCCCCGATGGAGCGAGTTTTACGAGCGATTAGAGGGGTGCGACGGCACAAAAAAAGCTCTGGTTTATGGATTGACCATAGACCAGAGCTTTTGATTCTTGCAAGAAATTTAGAAATTTATCGCGTGTTGATAATCGCATGCGCGTCATCAAGAATTTTGGTGTCAAATCCTTCGATGCGCAAAATATCAATTGCAATATGTTGATCTGAAATCCCCGGTTCAAGTTTGAATGGGTACGCTATAGAGCCATTACGTAAGTGATGCACAGAGACTTTATAGTTACTAAAATAGGGCGATACTCTTTCAAGTGTTGTTAATAACGGGAAGTGTGTTGCAATAACGCTAATATTATTTTTAAATTCACCGAGATGTTTTGCAACACTAAACGCCGCAGCTTCGCCTTCTTTTGGTGATGTCCCACTAAAAATTTCATCAAAAATCGTAAACGAAAATTCACGATCTTTTTGATTTTGTATTGTATTCATTAAATTTTGTGCGCGTAAAACTTCTGATTTGAATAACGAATTGCCGACGGCGATATCGTCAGAAATGTTAAGATACGTCGAAATTTTACTAAATGGTGTGAGTACTAAGTTTTGTGCAGGTGCAATGCCGATACTTTGGGCAAGAATTACATTAACGGCGATGGCTTTCAAGATTGTTGACTTACCGCCGGCGTTTGGTCCTGTCACAATAACATTACGATTTGCTGGTACCGACCCGAGTCTTAGAGCATTAGGAATGACGACTTCAGGATCGACAAACGGGTTCCAGAAATTATTAAGCTCGATAAATGGTGTTTGATTATCGATAAATTGTGCAAAACAAAATGTAACCGGTTTGTTTTCAAATTCTTTATAGAGTTGGGCAATTGAAACATAAGCGTCAATTGTTGCTACGGCAACGATAGCATCTTCAAGATCTTTTTTGACGTCATGCATGAGCTTGTAGGCAAGTAAGATATTACCTTTGTCTGAGAAAAACGATGGCTGGTCTTGAAATGTTTCTGTCGCTAAAAGTATGAACAAATCGTTAAGTTTTGCAGATTTTTGGGCAAGTGTTGTAAAGAGCTTTTCGATATTACCAAGCTCAGGGAAATTTTCCTGTAATACTGGGTTGTCTTGTAATAAAGCATGCAATTCTTTCATACAAGAAAGATATTGTGCGACATACATCAGTTTTTGTTGGATACATTTTTCGAGTAATATATTGCCTTGTGTCCATTCGATTTGTTCTTTAAGTCCCAGACCACATAAGATGCCTGAAGCAATAAAGCTTGTGCCATAAAACCATTTATTTTCAAAAATCGAAAACAAAGTAACTAAAAAACCACTGGACTTGTTAGCCCAATTTTCGACCCACTCAGGTTTTTCAAGCCTGTTGGTCAGAATTAATGTTCCATATGCACATAATACGATTGATGTAATCGCTGTCGAGCAAATACCGGCGATACGAGACCCATGACCGGACAGACTTTTGACTTCAAGTAATGCTTCGTTATTATTTAAGCGCTCGTTATCAACCAGAGGATAATCAAAGTATGAACGTCGTATTGGGTGCTTAAATGAATCGCGTCCCCAAAAAGAGAGCAAGACGTTTTCGCTCGTTGTTATATCTGAGATTTTTTTACGAAAGAGTGCTAAACGTGTTGGGTCACTGATCAGTTCTTTGACGATATTTTGAGTTTTTGTAATTTGTGCGACATCTTTTGTTGGGTTGGCAACCATGCCAAAAAACGTTACTTTGCCCAGCTCTGTTATTGTACGATCGAGCTTTGAACATAAATAGACTGCGACATCGTTGTTTCCGGCGAACAGATTTAAATCGTGCCAAGCTTCTGCGTCGATGACACAGTTTTGTCCAGGGTTTACTCGTTTTTCGTTGTCTTCCATGAATTGAAAAGCACGACTTCTTTTACGATGTGGGCTCGGTTGTAGATCGTTGTTCATTATGTGATTGAGATATTCGATAAAGTCATCGGTTTCCCAGTCTTCATCTTCCCACTCTATGGTGCCAAGATTATGCTTTTTGAGTTTTGTAAAAAGACCATTGGGTTTCGCTTCAGTATTTTTCTCAAGAATAGTTTCTGGTTTTTCAGGTTCAGCATGTACGATATTTATTACGATACAGGCTAATATTATGAATTTTTTTAACATAGCATTTCTCGCGATTTTTAAAGACTTTTAAGAAAGTTTTTGCGCGTAACTAAGATAATTTAATCGGGAGAAAAAGCTAGTTTTTAGGTTTACAGGGGGTTTTTGGTAGAAAATAGGGGTTTTAAGGGCGTTCGTACTGAGCTTGTCGAAGTATACGAGCGCCCTTAATTTTTAATTATTATACATGGGTTGGGTGATGGTACCATTTTTGACAAACGCAATCGCCTGCGCTTTTGCCCGAATAAGTGATTCGGCAAGCATTTCTTTTTTCGACGTAATGCCTTCGTCTTGCTCTTTCATTTCTAAGAAAAAGACTACTTTGTTTATTAAATCTTGCTCGATTTCATCGTAAAAAGTAAGAGGTAATGTTGAACCAGCAAAATCAAGAAAGAAACAAAAACGATGAACAAGCGACCATAAAAGATCATCAAGATCGTCCATATGATTAATAATATCATGTGCACCAAGAACTTGGAGTCTATTTGCGGTGTCAATAAACGACCGCCAAATGCCTTCAGGCGATTTTGGATTCCACATTGTTTTTGCCAACGCTGTATCTACAAATCTGATGGTGACATGACGAAGGCGTTCTTGCATCTCTTTTTTCATAGATTTTTTTTCATGCTTTTCAAATTCTTGTTTTAAAGAATTGGTTATTTCTGCTGCAAGATTGGTAATAAAATTATCTGGTGACGATTGGAACTGATTCATGTTTGAGATAAATCGTGACAGTATAACGTTTTCGATATTCTTTTTAATAAAATCGAGATTATTTTTTTCGATATCAGCTTCTTGGACTGAATAAAATTTAGCTAAAAATTGTGAAAAAGCTGCGAGCACTGGGTTAACAACGGTATCGTCGACCAGTTCACAGCTCTTAATTTTATTATAAAACAAACGAACGCCAATATAGACAGTATCTATACTAAGATTAAGTTCGTTACTCAGTTCTAAAAATTGGACGATATCAGTACTATCTTGTGATAGAACATCTGCATAGGTTGGATTATTATAGGCGTTTTTTACGTATTTAATAAACGCCGTATTAAACGCAGACGTTTTTGAGTTATATCCAGATTGGCGACTTTGCAAACTTAAACACGGGTTTGTTTTTTGTTCAAAATAATCTTTCATACAACGCTTGCTAAATTGCAATGGTGTTTCTTGATTAAGAACTTCTTCAAAATCTATAACGTTTGTAGTGTGTTGAGTATTTTGAACGTCTTTTGCATGCGTGCTTACAATCCAAAAAATAGAAGTCACCAGCAAGAACGTATAAAACATATTTTTTATTTTCATTACAGTACCCTTTCTGATACAGTACTCAGTAAGACTTGCTTACCCATTGATTTATACATGATTTTGCTCGAACTAAGTGAATGTACCAGTGATGGGTAATCATTTGCAAGTATTTTTTTTAATAAAAAAAGACACGATGTGCAGGAGAGTTTTTTTATGCCCCTTTATCAATATGAAGCGTTTAGTAAGCGTGGTAATAAAGTAACCGGTACTATTGATGCCGTTTCGTTGCCTGCTGCAAAAGAAATGTTGCAGGGGCAGGGCTTGATGCCGGTAAAAATTGGGGAAGTTGCGGGAGAAAAAGCGGGCTTTACCCTTGCAAGTTTATTCGAAAAAAAGATCCAATCTAAAACAATTATTTTGTTTACCAAACAGCTTGCGGTTTTATTACGATCTTCTGTCCCATTACTTCAAGCTATTGAGTTATTAATCGAGCAGTTTGATGGAAAATTTAAACGGGTATTAATATCAATTAAAGACGGTTTAAAATCTGGTGAATCGTTGGCAAAAGAACTTTCTCGTTATCCTAAAATTTTTTCTAATGTCTATATTCAGCTTGTTAAAGCAGGTGAAGCAACCGGTAAGCTTGATGCGATATTAGAACGACTAACGACGTATCTTGAAAAAAGTGAAGAAACAAAAAAGCGCGTCAAAAAAGCAATGTCATATCCTATTATGATGTTATCGTTTGCTTTGTTGGTTGTTATAGGCATGTTAACGTTTTTGGTGCCAAAGTTACGTGGCATGTTTGAAAAAATTGGTAAAGAATTGCCATGGCCAACGCAGCTTATGATTAGTGCGTCGGATTTGGTGACGGACCACTTTATACTTTTAACAATAGGTTTTGGGACAATAGCAGTTCTTTTTATGTACTGGAAGTCGACGCCATCAGGTCGCTATAAATTAGACGAATTATTTTTACGATTTCCGTTAACGGCATATTTTTCACGAACTAAAGCGATTGTTCAGTTCAGTAAAACATTGGGGATGTTACTTGAAAGTGGTGTTAACTTATCTGAAGCACTGGATATCGTCTGTAATATCGTCGATAACAAAGTGTTAACACAAAAATTACAAGAAGCACGTGATAAGATTATAAAAGAAGGTAAAATAGCAAAGTATTTAAAAGAGACTGGATTGTTTCCCAATATAGCGAGTTATATGATTAGCACTGGAGAACAATCGGGTAAACTTGCTGAAATGTTATTAACCGTTGGATCTGATTATGATAATGAATTGACTGAATTGACTGATAATTTAACGGCAACAATTACGCCAATCATGACCATTGTGATGGGTGTTATTGTTGGGTTTATTGTGATGGCAATTTTCTTGCCAATCATGAGTATGGGTGATATTGCAGGTGTTTAATTTTTAGATAGGAGTTTTATGAATTTGAGTGTGCGTAACAATAAAGCATTTTCGCTGATAGAAATCATGGTTGTGATTTTTATTATTGGATTATTACTTGCCGTCTTAGGACCGCGTGTTATTAAATTCTTGGGTAAAGGAGAAAAAGCTGCCATTAAGTTAAAACTTAATAATATTAAAACGGCGCTGACAGAATATCGTATGGCGACTGGTGAATATCCATCAAGTCGAGAAGGATTGCAGGCGTTGGTCGAAAATCCAAAACCAAATGATGAACGCTATCGTCGTCTTAATAGTCAGTGGCCATTTTTAGAAGGTGGAGACGATTCGTTAAATCAGGCTGGTGTGCCATTTGAGTATAATCGTCCACCGGTACGCTTTAAAGATAAGTACAAATTTTACGAAGTGATTTATCCTGGTGAATCGGCAGACGAAGAAGATATGCAAGAAACAGGGGCTTAATGCGTGAACAAATCGCGTTCAGCTTTTACAATGATAGAAATAATGGTTGTCATATTCCTGGTTGGAATACTGGCAACCATTGTTTTTCCACGGGCAATGCGCAAAGAGCCTCAAGCAGACTGGAAGACTATACTTGAAGATATGAATAATCTTGTCTTTTTTGCACGGCAAGAAGCTATTGCTAACCAACGAATGTATCGTCTAGCGTTTCATTCAGTTACGACGGGTCCTGATTTTGTTATCGTCGAAGAAGAACGTCAAGACCCAGAGAAACCAAAACAAAAAATATACGTACCAGCTACTTCGTACTATTTTACCCCACGATATGTTTTTCACCCCGCAATCAAGATTAAAGCTTTTTTTAGAGGCAAAAAAGATGTTCTTGAAGATCAAAAAGGACGTGGATATTGTCATGTTATTTCAGATGGGCTTGTAGAAGATGCTCTTATTCATATGACACGTAAGATCGATAACGAAGAAACAGGCGGGACATTTAAGATGATGCCGTTTTTTGGCAAGTTTGAGTTTTTTGATGGCTATCAAAAACCAGGACGGTGATGTTCGTGAAGAATTTTCATAAAACTTCTGGAAACGCGTTTACGATGATCGAAGTATTGCTTGCGCTTTCTATTTTGGCTTCATCGGTTGTTGTATTATCACGACTTAATGTGCGTTCTTTATTTCGGGTCATGCGTGACCGTGACGAGGTCGAAAAAATATTTTTGATCAAGAAAGATTTTTATAAATTTTTATATAAGCTCGACCAAAAAACCTGGCCACTACACGCGAAGCCATTGGTGCATAAATTAGAAAATCCCGAGATGACTATTTCTTCGTATGTACGTGATATTGATAAAAAATCGAGTTTGAAAAAATTTAAAGACAAAATTTATATAGTCCAGTCTGAAGGCGTATGGAAAAGTAGCGATCTGGTTTATAATACAAAGATTGTAAGCTTTATGCTCAAGCCCGTAAAAGAAAAAGAAAAGAAGTAGGCGCGAGTGATATAGGCGCTCGCCCTGAGGAACGAAGCTCGTAAGAGCGCAGTGTCTCGAAGGGTGCGCCGGATGAGTATGTGAGACCAATGAAAAAGTTACAAAAATCTTTTACTATTCTTGAGCTTTTAATATCGCTCTCGCTTTCAAGTTTTATCATACTTGGCATGATGCAAGCGTATCGCAATGTTATGCGTTATCTTGAAGATACCAATAAAATTATGAATACCAATCGTAAGATATGTTTGTTATTTCATCAGTTAGAACGTGATTTTTCATCGGCGTATATTCCTGACTTATATCAAGAAAAAAAGACAAAAAGTCTAACAGATAACAAATCGCAAGATTTTGACGAAGACTCTGACGAAAAACTGACTCAAAATACAGCAGAACAAAAAGAAGCAGCAAAAAAGAAAGCTGAAGAAAAAGCGAAATTAAGAAAAAGTTATTTTATAGCTACACCAGATGATCGCGCAGATCTTGTTAAGATCGGAGACAAACGATATCAGTTATTTAAGAACATAACGTTTATTTGTTCTAATCCATTGCAAATATATGGAGAAAAAATGGTTCGGCTTGTGCGCGTAAATTATGAACTTACGGTCGATAAACAAAAATCTAAAGGCGATACTATTTCGTATAAATTATGGCGCAAAGAGACGGCAGATCTTGCCAATGTAAAGTGTGTCATTGATGAAAATGCTCCACCTGGTAAAGCAAAGCCGGTACGGACATATCTCGTTGCTGACAATATTAAGTATTTTTTTACAGAATATATTCTCGTGAAAACAAAGAAAAAATCTGAATTAGGTATGGCTAGTACAGAAAAAGCAGAAAAAGAAGAAAAAATAGAAGAGCGAACGTTTGCGTGGGGTAATAAAAAAGAGTTCGAAGGTATTGTGCCACAGCGTATTGAAGTACGTATTGAGTTTTGGAACGATGAACTAACAGCTACTCATCAATTTAATACAGTTTTCCCGATCTATTCGTTTCCTACTATCAAAGAAAAAGAGAAAAAGAAAAAAGATAAAACACCTATAGATAATAATAAAAACGATAGCAAGACAGGAGCTCCGACATCTGGACCGAAAAATTCGAGCGGTCCACAGGAGGGGCAGGCTATCCAAAATAATCCTGTGGGTATCACATGAAAAAAAATATGAAAAAATCGGGCTCAGTTCTTATTTTTACCCTCATGATTTTATCGGTGATTGTCATTTTAACTGAACAGTTAATTAAAGGGGTCTTTGTTGGATCGCAGTTTACTAAAACTATGATTTATCGTGAACATGCTGAAATATTAGCATTGGGTGGCGTAACGCTTGCTATGGCACAATTAACGGTGACTCCTGATGGTCAAGAAGAAACAAACGAAAAAATACCTGAAGATAAAGATACAAAAAAAGATACTCAAGACGAGAGTAAAACGAGCAAACCAAAAGAGATAAAAAAGTTTTTGACCAATATTTTACCCCATGTAAATCGTTGGCAAGAGTTTAAACTCAAAGAATCGGTCGATGGTATTGATGGTGTCGTAAAAATTTGTATAACCTGTGAAAATGGCAAAATTAATATTAACGACGCGTTTGATTTTAAAAAGCAGGAATTTAAAAAAGGTATCGAAGAGGTCTTAAAACGGATGGAAGTTCCGGGCATGCTTCCGGCAGGCGAACTATTAACGCGTTTTACAGAATTTTTTAAAAAACGAAATAGAAAGTTGGACGATATTACTGAACTGTCAGATATTCCAGGGATTGGCAAGCTCAATATTTTTTATAACCCACCAGAAAAGCCTATAAATAAACCAGGTACTAAGAAAAAAAGTGAACCAAATAAAGATGTAACATTACAAGATTTATTTACGACATGGACTGAAGACGATACAGTAAATCCATTATGGTTTTCTGATTCAATGTGCGCAGTCGTAGGTTTTCGTAGGCCACAAGCAGATGATGCTAAATATCGCCAAGAAAAATTTAAACAATTTGTAGAAAACTTTAAAGAAAACATGGTGCAAGATTGGGATACAAATTGGAAAACTTTAGAACTTTTATATGACGAAAAACCTAAGGCTTTATCTGAGCTAAAAAAGATTTTTTCTAAAGAGTTTTGGCCCAAGATATTTTCTGTGCTATCTTATGGAAAAGTTGGGCATGTTGAACAAGTTGTGCTCGCTGTAATAAAAGAAGTAGGAGAGACGTCTGAGCAAGATGATCAAGAAGACGGCAAAGACGTTGAAAAAAAGGATGAAGCTCAGAGCTCTGCAGGCAAAGATAAAAAACCAAGTGAACCCAAAAAATATTTCAAGATCTTGAGAATTTATTGGATCTAATCACTTGTTAAACATAGGATGTGTTTGTGAAACTAGAAACGCGTGTTGGCTTATTTATTCTGGCAGCGATTAGCATATTTCTTTATCTGAGTATCAGCATCAGGGCTTTTCGTTTTGATCGTGATCAATATAACATGTATAAAGCATACTTTGACGATACCGGTGGGTTAGCGGTAAAAGCTCCTGTCAAAATTGCGGGTGTTGAAGTTGGCTGGGTTGACGAAATCAAATTGCTTGATGACGGCAAAGCTGAAGTTTTAATGCAAGTGTGTCGATGGAATAAACTTGCCAAAAATGCGTACGCTATGATTCATCAAGATGGCTTAATTGGTAACAAAGTTATGGTTATCGATCCAGGTGATCCATCGACCGGCTTTCTTATGCCTGGTGGAACGTTATCAATGCCGGGACGAACTCCAACAAGTGTTGGCGAATTACTTGATCAATTTAGAGATATTGCAACCAGTATTAACGAGATTGCAACATCGGTTAAAGGTGTTTTTGCAAGCCGTCAGGGTGAGCAAAATATGCGTGTGGCGCTTGATTCTATTGCAAAAGCGTCTGACCGTATGGCCGATTTTTCACAAATGTTACAAGGCACTATGAAACTTAACGAAGACAATATTAATAACGTTCTTGCAGATCTTCGAGTAACGATGAAAGATTTGAAAGAAAATGTTCCTGTTGTCAGCACCCGTGTTGGGGATGCAAGTAAGAGACTTGGTTCGGCATTCGAACAAGTTGAAGATGCTTCTATTCAGGCAAAAGATACATTTAAAGAAGCTGGCCAGGTTATGGAAAAAATTAATACGGGTAAAGGCTTGGTCGGCAAGCTTATTAACGAAGACGAAACCTATGCTGATCTTAAGAAAACAGTTCGAGGTCTTAAAGAGTATATTGGACGTACGCAATCACTTGGCTTATGTCTTGATATGCATGGCGAGACGTTATTACGAGATGATTATAATAATAAAGGCTATTTTGAGCTTAAATTGCGACCAAATTCTGACTGTTTTTATATGTTACAATTAGTTGCTGACCAATACGGAACGGTGAGCCGTGAAAATACAGAGTTTACGTATAAAGATGATAAAGGTGATGTCTTGAAGCCAAGCGAACTTGATATACCTTTGAAAGACAGACTTTGGTTTGCCAATGTTGACAAAACCGTGCGTGTGAAAAATAGTATTAAATTTGGCTTACAATTTGGTAAACGATTCAATCGCCTTGCATTGCGTGTTGGATTATTTGAGAGCTCTTTTGGTGTTGGTTGTGATTATTATGTGCCGTTGGTAACTGATAAGATACATTGGATTTCAACGCTTGAAGTATTTGATTTTCGCGGAGTCACCAGAACTCGTGGTTCTCGACCGCACGTTAAATGGCTCAATAGACTCTATTTCTTAAGAAATCTTTACACGGCATTCGGTGTTGACGATATGTATAGCAAACGGTTTGCAAACCCATTTATTGGAGGAGGTTTGCGGTTCGGTGATGATGACCTGAAGTATTATTTATCGTTCTTGCCGATTGGAAAAGCGAGCGGGCAGTAAAAGAACTAAGAAACCATCGTCACATTCATGTGATGATGGTTCTTCTTCGTCATAGAAAACGAAGCCTGTGTCATACGTTGGTTCATAAACATCTTCGTAGACGGTACTATATGAGAGGTGATACGTCTGTACGCGATTCGCGTTATTCAAGATGTGCATAGTTTCTTCTCTCTATTCTAAACGGTTTTAATCTCTTTTTTATTATTTTAAAGCGCTCTCTAAGCTCAGGAGTCTGAGCCCAAGCCTCGAACACTTTCATGCATAGAAATATAGCCAGACTCCGGTTTAAAGCAATCAAAATGTACAACAAGATAAAACTTTTTTTATATAAAAGCTGGAAGCACTGAGCGCACAAATATATTAATACAGGTTGTAATTATTTGTAATTATTTATATATAAGCGTGCTTTCGATACGCTGAAAGAAAAGCTTGAGCCGGCGGTAATCGTTACCGGTTAACAAAGAGAATTTTTGGCAAAATTGATCTAATTTTTCTTGAGAAAGCATATGCTGTTGCGATAGCTGCTGGATAATAACGAGTAATAATTCATCAATGCTTGGAATCTGATGTCCAAAAGCAAATATAAGATTGAGAAAATCGAACTTTTGAAAAAATAACTCTTGTGTTGCAAGAGAGCTTGGGTATATAAACGCATGAATTTTGCAGGGCTTTGGTGGGAGAAGATATAAAACTCTAGAACTATCTTTTTTATCAATATATCCAAGAATTTGAATTTTAAACGTCGTTTTTAAAAATTCAAAAATTTGTGGTTGTTCTTTGTATAATTCTTCTTCGGTTTTTTGGTAGGGAAATGGGTAGCGTAAGGGGTCCATTGATCCTGTTTGAATCTCAGTAACACAGCCCAAAATGATTTGTTCTTTAGTATCAACCTGAACCAACGACCCAAATTTGGGGAAGTTATCCCACTGCCAACATTGTGCTGTAACATGATCAAGACTGCTTTCGATGATTTCTGCAAAAGCGGGATTAGGTTCAGAAGAGGTTTTGTTGTTGATCATCATGTTCTGTATTTTCTTTTATATTGGTACGAATTTTTGAGATATATGAAACTCTATGCATAATCGTAGGGCCCTGAGATTCAAGAAAATCGATATGCTCTTTGGTCCCGTATCCCTTATGTTGATTGATCAAAAATGCTGGGAAGACCGAATTTATTGATTTCATAAGTCGATCACGGGTTACTTTTGCAATAATAGACGCGGCAGCAATCGATGTAGACTTACTTTCTCCGTAATTAAAATGTCTAAATTCTAAGTTTTCATGCATGTAAGATTTATCGACAACTAAGGGCATTGCGTCAATAAGCACATATTTTAATTTTTCATGAGCTATGGGCATTGTTTCAACAAGTTGCATATATGCTTTTTTCATCGTAAATAATGTCGCTTGATAAATATTTATTTTATCAATCACGATATTACTGGCGATTGCTGTCGAATAATAACAGTTTTTTGTTATCCATTTATAAGCTTTTTCTCGCTCTTCTTCATCCATGATTTTTGAATCTTTCAAAAGATGATAGGTCGTATTTTGCGGAATAATTGCTGCAGCAACGACGACTGGTCCGGCTAAACAACCGCGGCCAACTTCATCAATGCCGCAAGTATAAAGACCTTCGGCCCATGCAGATTTTTCATAAGAATTTTTGAGTCGCGGTGAAAATGCTTGTGTCATTTTTTTATTTATTTTTATCGAATAGGTCGTCTTTGTACTTAATTATTCTTTGCAATGATAGCACAAACAAAGTATTTTACACGGTTTTTTTACTTGTTATTTGCCATAAAGAAATCTATTTTTTTTAGATTCTGATTGTATTTTTTGTGGCATTTCTATTTGACATAGTTTATAATCGTGCAAGATGAGATTTTTGTAAATACAAAACCATGGGAAGGAGTACAATGTCATCAACAGAGTTACGCGTAAAAGAATTGCTACGTGAGCGGGGGTGGACGACAAAAGTTTTGGCTGAAAAGACAGGAATGTCCGAAAGCTACTTGACTCATATTAAAAATGGAACGCGACGTTGGAATGAAGATGCGCTGAAAAAACTTGCCAATGCATTTGGAACACATCCTGTAGATCTCTTTGTTCAACGTAGAAATCGTACCGATAATGTTGATTCTACGATAAAAATCCCTGACAATACTGCTATTGATTTACAACTTAAAATTGTACCAGTAATGGGCGACATTCCATCAAGCCCATCACCATATAATAATCAATTAACACAGGTAACAACAGGTTATAAAGACGTGTTTGTACCAGTTTTTAACAGCACCGATGACGCTATGTTTTGTTTGTGTGTTGAAACCAATGTTATGGCGCCAAATTTTGTCAAAGGCGACTATCTGATCGTTTCTCCTGAAACATGGACCAGATCTGGTGATATCGCAGCTGTTGAATACGGTAATGACACATTAACTAAAGCTGTCATGCAAGTTACCTATATGGAAGACTTTATTGTTTTAGAGTCAGTTAATCACAAAACACCTCCTGTGGCACTTATTCGAGGCAAAGATAATTTTAGAGTAATCGGTAAAGTAATTTATCGTTATCAAAGACTTGGCTAAGATTTCTTATAAATTTAAGCAAAAAGAGGCCGGAATTTTCCGGCCTCTTTTTGCTTAAGTGAGAAACTAAAAAACTCTGATTAAGCTATTTTGTCCCAAGATTCACTATAGCTCCGACAATCAGAGCACCATTGCTTGGTTTCATTTGAAATGCGAATCATATAATCTATTGTATCTGGTGGAGATCCCGCGAGTACCACTTTTAAGCAGCCATATAGAATTGACTTTATCTTTTCAAAACTAACCTTACCTTCGCCACCTTCTTTTATGGCCCATCCGAACAAGCCAAACTTAAGTTCATAGAGACTTAACAGTTTAGTTGTGCATTTTTTACATTTAATTTGTGGTTCGATTTCATTTTTTTTAAGATATATTTCATGTGCATCACTACATAAATATAAAAAAGAAGTAATGACGCAACCTTCTTCGAACTCTATCAAACGTTTATGAGTATCTAGGCTCTCATTAATAATTTGAGTACTGCTTTGTAAAGAACCTAAGAGAACAGTAGTCACAACGCAATAAATAGAAACTCTATTTTTAAACTTCATTCTACTACCCCCTTAATAAAACTTTTTTTAAATTACAACAGTATCACTTTTTGGGTTCAATTTTTTTGGTTTTTCTTCTGCGGCTGGATCCCAACAATCAACATTCTTACACTTTGGGCAAGCTATTTTAAAAATATTAGCAAGCCCAGCCATAGACTCGTCAATGAATCCTTTCTTTCCAGCTGAAAGCTCACGTACTATAGCAGCAATTACTTGGGGTATGACCTCTGCAGCTATAAGTTTTATAAAATAAGCTGCAGGATAGGTTGAAAATTCTACTAACCCCATTTTTTTGTTGCATTCACGACATTTCATGATCATTTGCATATCCTATTATCTTTTAAGTTAATACAATATCTCTTTGTATTGCAATGAAACAATATATCACGATTTATTTTTTTGCAACTTATCAACGATTAAAGAGTTTAATCCTGCTATTTGTATTATGTCTGAAAATTAAAAATTCTTTCCCAAGCCAAACATAATCTTTCTAAGAAAACTGTTATATTACCTTGGCTCTTGACTAGAATAGAAGTGGAAAATATTCAGTGCGTAAAAGCTGCATGATTTTCTGTAGTTTTTATCTGGTAAATAACGCCAGGACAAAATCACCGAGAAAGTAAAACCCGATACCCATTAAGATAATCCCGGTGATTTGCTCGATCAGGTGTAGGCTCTTTGGATTCATAGATTTGCCTAATCTGCTTGCAACGAGTGACACGATGGTAAAAATTGAAAGAGACCCTATGGCAATCATCAAGCTGCCACCGATAATTTGAACAAACGTCAGGCGACTAACGCCTTCTGGTAACAATTGGACACTAATAAACATAAAAAAGACCAGTGCCAGTGGGTTGATAATGGTTAGAAAAAAAGATTCGCTCATGATCCCGAATATACTAAGACCAGATTGTTCATGGGGTTGCTTATAGGTGCCTTTGCCCTCAAGCATACGAATGCCCGACAGAATAAGGGCACAGCCGCCGACAAGATCCATACATAAGATAATTTTCTTAGAGCCCTCGATAAGACTCAAAAGCCCGATGCCTCCGAGTAAAAATAAGAGGGTATCGCCAAATGCTGACCCCAAAGCAGTGAAAAAGCCTTTTAAAAAGCCATGATGGGCCGCCCGGTTAAATGTTAGTACAAAGATTGGACCAACGGCGGAGGCAACAGAAACTCCGACCAAGAAACATTTTAAAAAAAACCAATAATTCATAATAAACTCCTTGGATAACGAAATTCTTTGTATTATTCTACCACGGCAGGTAAAATAAAAAAAACAATTATCTAAAGCTGTTTAATAAAGTAAGACATAACGAGGCATACGTTGGAGCTTTTAAACAAACACCGAAGATCTCTAAAATTTGGTACTGATGGCATTCGTGGCAGAGCCGATGAGTTTCCGTTTACCAATGAAGCTCTTGTTCATTTAGGATGGGCAATAGCGCAATGGATTAATAAAACCTATGGGTCTGCGAGCACTAAAATTCTTATAGGGACCGATACGCGTGAATCGTGCTCTAGAATAAAACAGGCTCTTATTACTGGATTACAAGCATGTCCTGTCACAATTATTGACGCAGGCGTTATCCCGACTCCTGCTGTGTATCAGTTAATTAAGACAGAACCTGGTTTTGATATAGGTATCGTTATTTCAGCCTCGCATAACCCCTATATCGATAATGGGATAAAGTTATTTCAGGCAAAAACGGGGAAATTAAGCCCTGAAGACGAACAGATGATTAGTGAGTTTTTTGCCCAATCGCTTGATCAAAATACAGAAATACTTAGAGATCAAGAAATTATACAAGAAATTATATGGCAAGAAGTTATATGGGAAGAAGCTGCTTATAAATATATCAAAAATATTACTGAACGATTTTCGCCAGGTTTTTTGGCTGGATATATCGTTGTTCTTGATTGTGCTCATGGCGCAACCTATAAAGTTGCAGAAGTAATATTTAAACAGCTTGGAGCGTCAGTTATTGCTTATTCTGTTGAACCGGATGGTATTAATATCAATAAAAATTGTGGATCGTTACATACAGAAAATATACAAAAAGCAGTTCTTGCTCATGGAGCTGATATAGGCTTTGCATTTGATGGTGATGGCGATCGTGTCATTGCGATTAATAAAAATGGCCAGATAAAAGATGGCGATGATATCTTAGCGTTATTGCTTGAGCTTCCTGAATATAACAAGCTTGACCGTATTGTTGGTACGGTTATGACAAATCAGGGCTTTGAGAATGCTCTGAAACACAAGAATAAATTGTTATTGCGAACAAGCGTTGGCGACAAATATATAGCTTCTTGCTTAGATACTGAAATGCTGCCCCTGGGAGGAGAGAATTCTGGGCATATTATTATCAAAGATTATTTAGCGACAGGTGACGGGATTTTTGTTGCATTAAAAGTCTTAGAGTCAATGATTGTTAATAAAAATTGGTTATTACAAACGTTTGATAAACATGCTCAAATTCTTATTAACTTACCGGTTAAAAAAAAGAAAGATCTGGCACAAGAGCCCTGTCTTGATATTATCTCGGCACATGAGCAAAATTTGCGTGATGGACGTATTCTTGTGCGTTATTCAGGTACTGAGAATGTGTTGCGTGTTATGACTGAGGCTTTCGATTATGAGCAAGCGAAGGCGTGTGCAAGCTCATTGGCACAAAAGTTACAAGAAATATTGAACGCTGATTGAGTAGTAAACGATTATAGAGTTATAGTAAAACAGAGGGCTTTATGCACAGAATTCTTGAGAACATTAAAAATTTTATAAACACTTTGAAAAAGCTTTTTCTGAGTGGTCTTTTTACGGTTATTCCGATTACTGCAACAGTATTTTTTATTCATTTTGCTTATGGGCTTCTTACCCGTATTCTTGGTCCATTACGAAGACTTGAACCAGTTTTCTTACAAAATATTCCAGGGTCAGAATTTATTTTGGTCTTACTTTTGATTCTTTTGTTAGGTCTTATCGTCAAAGTCTTTATAGCTCGTAATCTGATTTATTATTTTGAACGCGGTGTTACCAAGATACCGTTAGTCAGAATTGTATATTCTTCAGCAAAAATTGTTGTCGATTTCTTTAAAATTAATGATAAATCGAGTGCAAATAAAAAAGTGGTTTTGATTACGTACCCAAAAAAGGGACAGTATCATATTGCGTTTTTGCTTGAAAGTGCTGCAGATTCATATGAAAAAGTGATTACTGACAAATATAAACATCATCCAGGAGAAAAATACTATAAAGTCTTTATGCCAAATTCACCAAACCCAACATCGGGGTATTTTTTTATTATGTCTGAAGATGATATCATTCATACAGATATTACGTTTGAAGAAGCGATAAAAACTCTTGTTTCATGTGGTTTAACGACACCTGAATCGTTAAAAAATTTGCCCGATAAAAAATAATTATGGTTCTTGTTCGCTATATATTTAAGCGTTATTTTTTATACTTTTCGGCAGTAACGATTATCTTAGCCGTACTGTCCAATATGGTTGAATTTTTCGAAAAGTTAATTCGTGTCAAGCATGCTGCAACCGTAACGATCTTGCATTTTGTTACGCTGAATTTCTTACCGTCTATTTTTGAGTATATGCCGGTTGCCAGTTGGCTGGTGACCTGTTTACTCATGAGAGAATTGCACCAGCAGTATGAATGGGAAATTTTACAAATTCTTTCGGTCAGTTACAAAAAATTATGTTCGGTATTTTTGTTAATAGGTATAGTTCTTGCTGGGATTAGTTTTATCGGCAAAGAGTATATTTCAGTATCTCTTGCATTCAAATCAGAACGATTTAAACAGCAGGCATTTAAGCAGAGTTCTGTGCAAAAAATTATTAATAAATGGATCTTGCTTGATCAAAATACGATATTACATGTTGGTTTTATTGATACAGAAACAAATAAAGGGTCAGATTTATTGTTAATCACGATGTCTCCTGATTTTATAATCGAAAAAACATTGTCAGTAGAGCATTTTAAGCTTGATCAGGAAAACCAGCAGATACTTATTGACGAGGGGACTGTATATTCTGTTTCTGATAGTATGTATAACAAAATACAAACAGAAAAAATATTTATACCTGGGTTATTTTCTCAAATTCAGATTAATCTTGAAATGCCGTCTCTTATAAATAGTATAAAGCATCTTATTTTTGATAAAGCTTATCTGCCTGCAAGCCTGCATAACGAATTACTCTACCAGTTTTTAAAGCGGTTTTTAGCCCATTTTCAGATTATTTTATACCCGTTATTGACGTTTTGTTTATTTGCTTTGTTCTCATATCATGCGGTTTTACCATGGGTTGCTATTTTGTTGGTGTACCCATTCATGGTGCTTGTTACAGCTTGTACTGATTCGTTAGTAAGGGCTGGTTTTTCTTCTTGGGTAGCATTATTACCCCTCATAATCATGGCTGGGGTGACCTTTCTGTGTCGTATGCGCCTTCGAGCTTGAAAAAAATCTATAATCCAATACACTGGAAAGCCAGGATCTATAAATTATTTTACCAAGGGTTTATATTTATTATTACATAAAGGATATCATGAATAACATGATGAAGAGCATGCTTGCATATGGTTTTGCAATAGCTGCTGGATTTGTTGGACTCAATGCTCAGGACGAACAAACACGGTCTTTTGCAGTGGTAGTGCCTCCTGCTCAACGCGAAGAGTTTAAAAAAGTTGACCAACCATTTATGTTTTTTAAAACCTTTGGAAAATGTCCTTATGCTATGCATTATGATCCTGCCGTTAATCAATTAAATTTTACTTTTTTGGGTAGTTATGACGCAAAAACAGATGCTGTTGTATATCCAAGAAAGGGTAAAGACTTTGAAACATTGACGCCAATGCGTTTTACTCAAAAATTTCTTGATGCGAATGTGCAAATTGACCGTAAATATAGCGGCCACCGTGAATCACATGCCGGTAAAGCACTTGAAAAATTTTTAAAGTATTTCGGCATTATTCATGATCATCAATACGAAGGCTCTTTCATGCTTAACGAATACAAGCTTGGTGTTCCTATGAAATGGGTTTTACGTGATCTTGCAGATCTTAAAGGGCTTATCGCATATTTAAGCAAGAAATTTACTGAAGAAGGAATTATTGCAACAAAAAGACCATTATTATTATTAGAAATGGTGCAAGATGCTGATAAACTTGATCAAAATGATAAAGAGTTTTTAAACATGTATTTTGAGCTTCTTGACCCATATGATATCAATGTTAAAGCGTTTTTTAGCGATTGCCAAAAGACATTGCTTGATGTTATGGATTTAAGTAAAGATGCAAAAAATGTTTTAGAAACTTATACAGAAATGGTTTTTGGTGGGCTTGAAAAAGAAAACCATGAATTCAAAGGTAAAGAATTTGCCGCTAAAATAACGACACTTGTATTGGCTGCGTTTACGACCGTAATGATTATCGATATTATCAGTGAGATGGTTACCAAGCCTCTGACAGGAAAAGTCAAAGGTGTTTTTGTTAAGAGAAAAGACGACCCACAGCTTGCGTTATTGCGAGAAATTCGTGATCGTTTACCAGAACCTACTGCAGCAGCTGTCTAAAACTTACGTTTAATTACATAAAAAAAGACCCGGACTGAAAAGTCCGGGTCTTTTTTTATTATTATTGGGTTTACGTAATGGGCACGAAATAACCCAAAAACTCTTTGTTTCCCATAGAGCCTTTGATAGGTGATTCGATAAGCCCTTCAAGCTTAAAACCAAATTCTTGCATACCTGCCGTGACTTTTGCGATAACTTTTTGGTGCACAGCATCGTCTTTGATTATGCCACCTTTGCCGACATCTTTGCGTTCAGCTTCAAATTGTGGCTTGATAAGGGCAATAATGCGCCCTTCGGGTTTCAGTAAGTTTTTTACTGCAGGTATTACTTTGAGTAACGAAATAAACGACAAATCAAGCGTAGCGATATCTATTTTTTCAGGTAACGTCGTGAGATTACGCAAGTTCGTTCGTTCTATAACTTTTACCCGAGGATTATCTGCGACTTTTTCATGAACTTGACCGTAGCCGACGTCTACCCCATAAATTTTTTTAATCCCATGCTGTAATAAACAGTCTGAAAAGCCACCCGTAGAGATACCGGCATCGAGAGCTACAAGATCTTTAACGTCGATTTTAAAACTATCAAGAGCGCCCTCAAGCTTGAAGCCAGCACGGCTGACATACTTGGGTTCGTCAATCGCAAGTTCTAGAGTAATATCTTCTGGAACTGATGTACCGGGCTTGTTGATAAGAATACCATTAACTGTAACTTTATTTTGTATAATAAAGCTTTGTATTTGATTACGTGTGAGATGGGGATATCGCTCGTGCACCAGAAGATCAAGCCGTTTTTTTGCAATAGCCATCGCGATATCCCCTTTAAAATTATGTAAGCGCTACTTGTTTAACTTTTTTAACGGGATTACTAATCGTGTCAGGTGATTTTTCCGGACCCAGTAAATCAATAAGCTCCGATTTTTTGAAGAAATAGCGCATAGTCAAGAGCTCTTCTTCTTTAAGAATTTTATCTACTGATAACGCAGCGTATAAATTATCATACGTTCTGATAGTAATAAATCCCGTCTTTTTACTTTTAAGAACAACGTTTCTAAAATCTTTTAGGGTCTTAACTTTTTCGCCATTAATCTCTTCGATGACTTCTCCGCGTCGTAATACACGAGCCTTAGATGCTTGAGAATTTGGGAAAATATGAGTAATAATAAGTCCTGGCTCATGTTGCAATTCAGGCTTGCTATAACGAACCAAATCTGGAGCTCTTGATAATAATAACGCTATATGATTCATAGTAAGTTCCATAACAACCATACCACCAAGATTTTCATAATCTGTTGTCTCTTGTTCAAATTCAGGATAGACCGAACGAACACTTGGTAAGTATTTGTGTTCGAGCTTAAATTTAAATTCAATACGTTTGCCTTTACGATAGACGATAAAGTGAATCATATCTCCTACGGTAAATCGATTAAGTAACTCAAATAGCGACACTTTGTCTTCGCTCCATGGGACATTTAACTCACCATACATGTCAATTTTATGACCGTTAATTTCGTATAACATATCTTCGTCTTTAACGCCCACGCTTTCAAGCAGGGTATTATTAAAAACTTTTGCAATATACCAACCACCTTCTGGGGGGTTGCCAAGAAATTTTACAAGATCAGGGGTTGCGATCGTAAAAATACAGCCTAGTGTTGGTTTTCTTAACAATTTAACTTTATGAAGATCTTTTAATGCGCTGGTAACTTCGTTAATCGGGATAATATATCCAACGTTTTGTGCTTCCATAACGCCCCGTGAATTAATACCAATAACATCGCCATTGGCATTAAGAGCAGGTCCGCCAGAGTTTCCAGGGTTAAGAGGAGCCGTAATTTGGATATAGCCAAAATAGCCAAGTCGTTCACGGCCACTGACAATACCCAACGTACTTTTTAATCTGGTTTGACCTAATGGATACCCAAGTGCAAGAACTTCTTGAGAACGTAAGACTTGATCTGAATCTCCCAGTTTTAAGTAGGGGATTTTTTTGAGTCGACTACGAATTTTTTCTTTCGACTCTTTCGTTGTTTTAAGCAACGCTATATCTCGTTCAGGGCTAACGCCGACGATTTCCATATCAAATCGTTCCATACCAAATGTTGGAATTTGAATTTGAATACTGCTTGCTTGGGCAACAACGTGATAATTGGTGATTAAGTCGCCTTGTTCGTTAATAAAAAAGCCACTTCCTGTGCCTTCCCCTTGTTCTGGGCTTCTATAGGGCTCAAGCCAATTGAATTCTACGGTTTGTGCATATACTTGGACAACCGTATCTTTTACTTTTTTTTGTACCGCAAGCCAGTTATTTACCTGGGGTGCAGATCCAAGTTGTTCACTAACTGCTACTTTGAAAGGGGCTGATTTTTTTGTTGATAGAAGTTCTGAAATTTGCTGCTGGAGATGATTCTGTTGCTGCGTAAAATAATAAAAAATCCCAAACAGGACAAGACAAACGGCTAGAGTAATAAGAATTTGTTTAAGATATCTCTGCAGCATCATAGGCATCCCTCGTTATTTTTTATGAAAACGCTTTTTAGAAAATTGTAGCAGATGCGCAGAAAATAGCGAAATCGAATATCTCTTTTATTTTATTTTTTCTTATTTTTGTTTATTAATTTTGAAGCGTATAATTTCAACTGCCGTAAAAAGAAAATACAAAACGAATAATAATAACAAGACGCGTACCAGCCCTAAAGCTATAATCCCAGCGCCAATAGCTATGGCTAAAAGCCCAAAAACAGATTTTTTAATGGTCTTAAACGCTGGAAAACGTAAAGAACTGACCATCAGGCCGCCTAGAATAATAACAAGTGCCAGTAAAGCGGGTATCAATTGAATAGGAATAATATTATTTTTTGAGTTCAAAACTAAAACTGCAAGAAAGCAGCCTGCAAGGGTGCTGGGCATACCGATAAAATATACTTTTTGTTCACTGTTCGTAATATTAAATCGGGCAAGGCGTAAAAGTCCTGCTGAAAGAAAGATGCCACTGGCGATCAAACCAAGAACTTCTATATGATGAAGCTGCCAACTGTACATCAGAATAGCAGGAGCAAGAATAAACGAAATCCCATCGCACAGAGAATCAAGCTGCATACCAAGATCACTTGTTGTGCCGGCGAACCGTGCGATTCTGCCATCAAGAGCGTCCATCAGCGCGCCGAGTAAAATAAAATAAGCAGCGACCTGAAATTTTCCATGGGCCGTTGATATAATTGAACAGAAACCAAAAAAAGCGTTTCCAAGAGTGAATATGTTGGGCAAAATCCTGAGGCTCCTGCGTAGTCGTAGACGTTGCATGAGCTTAGATGGCCCCATCTTTTTGCGCTTTTGCTTTAAATGTTCATGCAATTTTTTTGTCCAAACCATACCATAGCTCCTTAAAAAATTTCCAAAACACGCTTGTAAAAAACGCCGTTCGCCCCGATGGAGGCTTGCTTCAAGCCGAGTAGAGGGGGTGCGATGGCGTTTCTGACCCCCAAGATCATACTATAAATCACTGTAGCACAAAAGATTTTTTTTGATCAAGAAAGCTCGATTTTTTAAAAGCCGTTCGTCCCGATGGAGGTGCGTAGCACCGAATGGAGGGATACGTACGGCAACATGATTACTTTGTTATTTAGCAACACTGACCTTTGCATGGCGAAGAACTTTACCCTTGAGGGTATAGCCTTTGTTCAGTAATTGAACGATGTGACCGCTTTTGTGATCAGATGTTTCAACCTGGACAAGAGCTTCGTGAAGTTCTGGATTAAAGTCGCCCGTTGCTGGAATTTCTTGAACGCCCAGATCAGCTAAAGCTTTATGGAGATTTTTTTGAATAAGCTTAAACCCTTCAAACCAAGCAGATTTGGCAACCTCAGGGTTCTTTTCAGAATTTTCAATAGCTCTGTCTAAATCGTCTGCTATAGAAAGCATAGGTTCAAGAACTTTTTCTTGAGCAACATGCATCCATTCAGTACGTTCTTTTTCTACGCGACGTTTATAGTTCTGTAAGTCGGCGTTTAAACGCAAATATTGTTCTTTATAGTTTATCTGATCAGAATGTTCAGTTTTTTTTTCAGCTTCTGGAGTATGCGATTGACCAGTTTCTTCATGTGCCTCAAATGGTTTATTTTCAGTATTCATAATAAAAAAGCCTCAAAGGGTTAATAATTTTAGCCTATTCTAGCATAAAAATGGCTTTTGGGGATAGGGTATCATTTGTTTTTAACATTCCCAAGAGTTATAGCATCCATGCGGGTAAATAGAGAATGCGATTTTCTTCATCGAATGCAAGAGGCCCCGAATAACAAAAAACACCTATAGAAGCCTCAGGTGAACCCTTCATGAAGTTTTTTAAATTATTCAACTTTTTTGTTTCTATTTGGGAAGAATAGGTAACCTCAAAAGGGACTGTTTGGTTTCCAAGGGTAACAACAAAATCAACTTCTGCCCCCGCGGATGTTCGCCAAAAATAGATTTGGTGATTTTCAGCTTGGGAATCAAGCCAACTTTGCACATCGTTGAGAAACCAATTTTCAAACCTATGGCCTAGGGTACTTGTAGTTTTTAAAATAGAAAGATCATGAATACCGGTGAGATAACTCACTAAGCCATTATTAATCAAATAGCCCTTTGGAGACTTTACTAATCTTTTAACAGAGCTTGAAATGTAGGGAAAGAGTTCTATGTATTGCAGCGTAGCAAGTAAATAATTTCGGTATTTTAAAAGTGTAATTCTAGAACAATGGAGAGCGTCTATAATTTTTTTGTCATCTCGAACTGATCCGGTAAGTTCTGCAGAAATTTTCATGAGATTTTGGTATAGATGCAAATCTCCAATGACATCAATTGCTCGAATATCTTTTTCTAAATACGTTTGAAGATAATCACCCAGATATTTCAATCGAAATTGTTCGGATGGTTCTTCAATAACTTCAGGAAGGCCACCCCACACAAGATGATTATTCAATGATGTTTGAAGTATATTTTGAAATGGACGCATATGTGAGAAAATTTCTTTGAGAGTATCTATATTTTTATTATTAAAGATAACATCAAAGACATCACCGGAAGGCAATGAAAGATCTTGATGTTGAAGATGCGCTACTTCTCTGAGATTAAATTCACGAAGATTCAAAAGCTCAACTCGACCAGCTAAAGACTCTGCGGTCAGTTTGTGTAGATTAAGATGGGCTGAGCCGGTAAGAAGAAATTTAATATGACCAGTGTCTTTATGTGCGTCATAGATTATTTTTATTTGATCAAATAATTCTGGGCATTTTTGTGCTTCATCTATAAATACCCACAATTTTTTTTGACCCCCAATCTTTTGCAATGCTATTTGTTCAATCATGAGCTCAAGTTCTTCATTGGCAATTCGATTTCTTTGGACGAGTACATCCATGTTAAGGCGAACCCATTTTTTTTCAGGGTCAAGAGAGATGTAATACTCAAGCAATGTGGTTTTCCCAACACGGCGGGGGCCCAAAAGAGCACTGATTAAAGGTCGCTCGAACGAGGCAAAAAGAAATTTTTCGTTAGCCCGTATAATGTATTTTTTCATTTTTTTAATCTCTTTTTATTAACACTATTACTTTTACATGACAAAAATAACATTATAATGATAATTTTACATGGCAAAAATGTCAATACCCTGATAAAATTGCATTTGTTATTTACTATATGTTAAGTCTATTTGCGTTTAGTATTACTATGTGTTAAGTGGGCTTAACATAAGTAAAATAGCGATTTTATGATCATTATTCCCTTTAAATCGATATTTTTTAAGCTTTTTATAAAAATTCTAGAACTTTTCTTATCTAACGTGCCATCTTAATAAAAATAATGCACAAAGAGAAAATATGGCTAAAAAGTAAAAAAGGAGTAAAAAAATGTTCAAGAAAAAACAATCGATCATGAGAACTTTATTGGTAATCTTTTTTCTTTCGATACCACAGTATGTTGCTGCTGACCAAGAATTTAACGATGTTATCATCATATTAGATCCAAATGAAAGTGATGGAGAGTTTGGAGCGCTGATGACCGCTTTAACCTTGGCCCTTCACGAAAAAGCAGCTCCGATTATTGTGTCAGGTAGTTTGATTCGCAATTTTTGCACAATTATTGGAAATAAAGATGTTATAAAAGCTGCGGAAGATGTGAAAGCAAAGCTCAATGAAAAGAATGCAATATCTTATCAAGATGAAAAAGTTGTAGCGTCATTGGTTGGGCTTTCGCAGGATGATTGGTACGGCTATGTTCATAACACACGTGATTTGGTTCTTTTAGTTCCTAGAAAATATATAGATGCAAATATTGATAAAGCTGTTACCAATGTTGATGAGCAAGTACGCAAATGTGGTTTTGAAGTTGGTAATGGTAAACGCATTGACCCATTAACGCCTGAAAAAATTGTCGTATATGATAGTCCTGTTTGGAATATCGAACAAGCCATTGAAGACATGTTTCTTCCAAAAGCTACGAGCAATGCGAGTATCCCCAAATGGAATATATATATAATAGGGCATGGGCGTCCAGCTAAATTGCTGGGACAAGAAAAGGTTGATAATGAATTGAAACCTTTGGATCGTTTGATTGAAAAATATAATGGGTATATTAAAGAGTATAATGAGAACATACAAAAACTCATACAAGAGCGACCAGTATTACAAGACATTGAAAAGCTTGAACAGCAGCAAAGAGAAAAAATAGATGAATTAGCCAAGCTTGAGCCTGTATCAAAAAAATTAACAAAAACACAATTAGAAGAGTTAGAAAAAGCACGCGAAAAACTCACCGCAGAATTAACAAAAATACTTGAGGAGCTTAAACCAAAAAAAGATTCTTCTGCTTATAAAGACCTACAAACATTTCGTGCAAAAATCAAAACAGTAGCGGGTCAGATAGCAGATTCTCAACAGAAACAAAAAATGTTAAAAAATCCTGCGTATCATGCAGAATCTGCTAAAGTAGCCGGGCTTCTGTTTGGCGATTTTGCACGCCTCATAACATTTTTTGATACGCTACCAACCACGTTTTTATTTTATAGCACCTGTTTTGCAGTTGGTCGTAATCAGCAATTTGTGAATGAAATTTTACAAAAAATTAAGGCAAAATTTTGGATTGCAACCGCGGGGTTTCCGAATCTTTCATTGAGTATTCGGAGTCTGGCAAAAGTTGAATTATCCCTCGATTCAAATAAAAATATAGCGATGAAATTTCCTTATAGTTACAGGCAATTTTTTAGCTTACTGAGATTATTTTTTTCAGAAAAAGGGGGGGAAGTATTTGTTAAAAATGTTAAAAAACTTTCAAAAGAACAACGGCAAGCCGATCCATTAATGGTTATTCTTCAAACTTTAATACAGGAAGTGAGTGTATCTCAGAATAATCAGCCATTTATTCGTATTCCCAATGTTGGGGCTTTTAGTGCACTTGAAGCAGCTGAAAAAGTTAAAATTTTAACGTCGACCGTGGTCAGGGCTCATGAACTTGAAGGTAAAGATATAGAATTGCGAAATTGTGAATTTGTTTTTATCAACACACCGCGCATTTTAGTTCCAGTGCTTCTGGACTACAATGTTTTGGTTACGATGCAATCAAAATCAGAAACGTATGGAGGTTATTTGCATGAAGAGCCGGTCTTATATTTTGAAAAACTGATTTATCCATCTGTTATTGGAAGATTGAGTTCAAATCTTGTGGCAAAAAACGTTGAAAGTAACACAAAGATTCTTATCAAAGAACTCCATGTTGGGGTTAATAATAATTCTGGTATTACGCATACTTCGCCTTGTACGCTCCATTCAACATCATATTCAAAATGTTATAAATTGGACAACGTTATTATTACAACACTGCGAGAACCAAAGCCAGGAAAATTGAATGCTGGTGGTATTGACATAAGCCTCATGTCAGCAGGTGAAGTCTATAAAGCTCAATGGAAAAGAGATGATTTAACGAGCGACGACTACTATTCTAAAGACAACCCTTTGTTTGCTCTTGCTACAGATCAAGCTTCGGCTGCCGAGCAGCATAAAAAAGATTTTGAAAAACTTGCAAAAGATGCGGGGGTAGAAGAAAAACAAGCAGGCGAACCTGAACAGAAAAAATTGGGGACGATTTTTGCAAAGAAGGCAAAAGAAATCGCTGAAAAAACACTTCAAGAAGCCTTAACGTCAAAGAGTGAAAGGCTGCCTGGTCTTCTGGACCGTATGTACAAATTAGGAACAATTGATATGAAAGAGTACGAAACGTACCTGATGAAAATGCCTTTGGATATGAAAGAGGTTGCAGTCGATATTCTTACAAAGAATACCCAAGATTCTAAACTTGCTTGGAAAGTGAAAGTTGCTTTTGGTGAGCTTCTTAAAAAAGTACAAGAAGATATAAAAGTTGAAAAAGAAAAAGTAGCCACAGAAGCGAAGCAAGCTGAAGAAGCTGAAGCCAATAAGGGAGAAGAAGAGGCAACTGATGCAAAAGAAGAGGCAAAAGCGGCTCCTTTAGTACTTGAAAAGCTTAGTCCCGGTGCTGAAAAAGTCTTAACGAAAATAGCTGAACATAACAATTGTACTAGAGAAAAGGCATATGCAATATTTTTAAAATCATTGCCAGATTTCACGCCAAACCAACCTGTTAGAAATAAACAACGACTCTCTAAACATAATTTAGGCTTAGGTACCAAGCAAGAAGCTGTTAACCTTGCAGAATATCGAACATTAAGAAACGAACATAAAAATATAACGCTTGAACAAAGAAGAAAGATACAGAACGATTTACGCAACTTGGGCATTACCTATCCTGAACATGACGCGTTAGAAGAAGCTCTTGCGAGGTAAAATTCGTAACCTCACAAAAAACAAAGAAGAAGCGGCTTGTGAACAAGCCGCTTCTTCTTATTTAAAAGATTAATTATTTAGACTTTTTGCTTCTTATTTGCCGGCTCAACGGCGCCATCAGATTGTGATGTTTTACAATCATCGCAAATAATGTCTTTTGGTGACATCTTACGTACCTCTTCCATCGTTTTGCCAAACAATGAAACCCATTTTTTACACACAAAACATTGATCTTGAGGGACATCTATGACAAGTTTGTTTACTGATTTTTGTGCTAGTTTTTCATCAACTTTTTTTCCTGTAAAACACGGACCAGTAGTTGGATGAACCCAGCGCCATGAACCGTAATTATCATCATCACACGTCCATTTCTCAGGATCAATTTTACGAAGCTTTAAAAATTCGCGAATTTTCTGAACTGTTAAAGGTTGAGCATCTTGTCTTGCTTCAGTACTCATCTTGTCATCGAATAATGTAATCTCAGGATCTGCTTTAGCATCTGGATATGGACATAATGTGCCGCATCTCTTACATGTCAAACCTTGCGTCGACTTTTTGGGTGCTACTTTTCCTTGAAAAATCCCCGTTGTAGGAGCATTTGCCCATTGAGGATTCCATATGGTAACTTTATTTTGTGCTTCATGAGCTTGGGTCCACGCCTCTTGATCATTTACAAGCTCGTCCATGGATGGTGAAGCAGGGGTACCACTTGTTGGTATAGATTTTTTTGATTCTTGCTTTTCTGCAAGACGCATTTGCTGCAAATCTTGCTTAGTAAGAACTTTAAAACCTTCATCGTGTTTACGCTTTAGGGCAAAACAATTGTCAGAAACAGCGCCAAAAATCAGCGCAATCAGTAAAGAATTCACTATTTTTTTCATTGAAAACCTCCATATAAAAGACTTTATTTTAATCTTTTTATCTTAACCAAGAATATCATATTAGTCAATTTTTGATAAAAACTATTAAATTAACGCTTTTTGAAGCTTTTCAAGATTATTTTTTAGTGATTCAAGCGATTTTTGAAGAGGGGCTGTTGCCGATGATACTGGTACTTGGAGCGTTGCCCTGACTTCCATTAAAAGCTTACCCAGCATATTTTTACCCGATCCATCACCCCCATCACCCCAAAAAGTGTCATTTTTAGTGTGTTCGACAATGGTACGATTGTTTGTTTTGAGCAGAAGCTGCTTTAAATTTTCATGTTGCTTAAATTTATACGGCAATACTTTTTGCATGACATCGACATTAACAGTTTTCCAATCTGAGCGAACTTTGTTTTTATATGTTTTATTGGCAAGATCAAAAGCATTTCGAGGCGTAAGGCTGAGTCTAATTTCTTCTTGAATTTGTTGATCGGTAAATTTTTGAGCTTGAAAGTAATGTTCTGTCGTCGGCCATAGTTTATGATCTATCATAATCGGTGCATAATAAAAATTGGTGAATTCATAAAATGGGGCCTGTTTTTCATAAAAGTTAACAGGACCTATAGAAGTAAATTGCTTTTGATCGTTAAGCGTATTATACGCATTTTCTTCTTTATTAAGTTCTCGTGCAAGATAACACGCTATTTCAAATTTATTATGAAATATTGCCATTGAAAGAGGTGTTTTTTTACCAAAAGTAGTCGCAGACACTTTAATTTTAAATGGGACAATTGATTGCACGACAGACAATTTATTGCTGGATACGTCTGTTTCAATTGCTTTAATCAGCTTATCCCAGTCAGCCTTCATACCAAATAATGGCTGAAACATGAGTAAAAAAAATAGCAAAATTATTCTCATTTGTTCTTTTCCAATTCAAGTGTCATAAACCAGCCGACACGGTTCCAGCCAAACAAACATGCTGCTATATATGCCAAAAACTGTAACGGTTTGCTTTTATAATACAGTAAATCATGTTTTGTTACCGTTGCTTTATGCTCGATGATTTTTACGGGTAGGGGGGCAAGAATTTTACGGACTTCTCGAAACGTATACGCTTTAGTTCCAGGGCTTTCTTGATGGTGATACAAAACAGACTTTATTTTTCTAAATGGTTTGCCCTGTAATAATGCAGCAAGTAAATAACGATAAAATGCAAAAAGTGCGCTGCGATTATAGATCATAATTTTTATTTTACCGCCTGGTTTGCAGACGCGAATAATTTCTTGCAAACACTTTATCGTATCAGGTGAGTGGTGAATAACACCCCACGAATAAACAAGATCAAAGACATTATCTTGATATGGAATATTTTCAGCATCGGCAACTTGTATATCAGCTGCTTGTAATCCAGCAAGAGTTAGGCGGTGCCGTACATTTTCTATAGCTTCTTCAGATATATCAATACCATGAGCGTGAGCTCCCGATCGTACCCATTGAATAAAATCAGTTCCTGCTCCTACACCAACTTCCAAAACTTTTTTATCACGAAAACGTGAAAATTGGGCAAAAGAGAAAATCTCTGGTTCAATGGTGTAACGAAAATTTTCAATGTCTTCAAAATAAGCTTGTGAAAATTTAGGACTATCAATAAATTCAGTACCACAGCTTGCGTGATTCCAATATTCACGAACATTGTTTTTCAACTGAGCCTGATCTTGCTCCATCTTCATACTCCTTTTTATTGAATATTAGAGTAAATATTTTCAATATTTTGTATGTGCTTTTCAAGCGAAAAATGTTGTGTGCAAAAATTGTAAGCTTCTTGTCCCATATTAGTACAAAGTTTTTTATTACTTAATAACGTATACAGTGTATCGCTCCACGAATCTATCTGACAAGGGTTAACTAAAAAACCGGTTTTATTGTTAACGATTAACTCATCCAGAGGGGCAAGCGCTGATGCGATAACAGGTTTTTTCATAAATCCGGCTTCGATGACCGGCCGTGCAAAGTGTCCCACGGTTGCCGGAAAGACGATAACATCACTACAAGACATGATTTCAGGTACGTTGGTAATAGGACCAAGAAGCGTCGTCGCGTGATTTATATTGTTAAAGACGTTTTGTACGGTGTTTTTGTACCGTGATGCCGGTAAAATTTTTTGGAGAGAGCCCGATGTAAAAGATTGAGATAAGTCGCAATAGCCTGCGACGAGTAATCGGGCTTCTGGTATACGTTTTAAGAGTTTTTCAAACGCCTGAAAAATAACAAGTGTCCCTTTTTCTTGTGATAGCCCACCGAGAAATAAAATGGTTGGACCCTTCGAGACTATTTTTGATAAACGAGCGGGGTTAAATATATCGGGATCGACGGCGTTATAGACGACACGCGTCTTTGATTCATGTACCCATGGCTGTGCGTCGTTATGACAAATTGGGACAATCGTGCTCGCATATTTTTTTACACACGACGTTATTATTTTTTTGCGTATACCAAAATATCCTGGTGCCAATGGTTCCCGAATATGCCAAACGACGGGAATTTGTTTTTTATGAGCGACCATGCCCCATGCAATTAACGAGCTGGTATTAAGATGGATAATATCAGGCTTGATACGATCGAGCCAAATATTGGCAACATAAAAATATGTTTTAAAAGTATCGATAATAGATTTTACAAGATACGGTACATGATACCACCGAAACCACCAGATTTTCGTATGCGGAAAATCGTAGGTATTTGTTGGGCCGTATGTTTCGATATCATGCTGTTTATACATATCGATAATTTCTGAGTTATGTAAAAATAAGACAATGGGATGATATTTTGTACGGTCCAACGATTTAATAAGATACAAGAGGCTGAGTGGCGCTCCTCCCAGACCCTTGCCATGATGAATATAGAGTATTTTTTTCTTATTATTATTGTTGTTATAAAAGCTCATCAATAAATTTTTCTGATAATTTGTCTGACAACGTTTCAGGTATACTATCTAATTGATGTTCGTCTTGTTTGTCATGACGTCCAACACTAAAATACGAAATCCCCAGCGCGTTAAAATCACGTGGATCAAAACAGTTTCGTCCGTCAAAAATCGTTTTATCTTTCAGGACCAAAAAATCTGTTGGTTTATACTGCTTAAACTCGCGCCACTCAGTCGTGATAATTAAAAAGTCAGCCTGCTGTAAGACGTCAGATGCTTTATGTGCATAGGTTATAGCATCTCCAAAAATTGGTTCGATAGTACTTTTGGCAACAGGATCGTACACGATAATTTGTTTACACTTTTTTGCCAGCTTTTGAATAATATCAATCGATGGCGCACAACGAGTGTCATCTGTTTCTGGTTTGAATGCAAGCCCCCAAATGCCAACAGTTTTTTGCGCAAGATCTTGCTGATAATGTCTTATAATACGGTCAATAAACCATTGGCGCTGATTATTGTTAATCTTATCAACGGTTTCAATCAAACTCATCGGAAGATCATACTCTATGCCCATATGAATAAGTGCTTTAACGTCTTTGGGAAAGCAGCTGCCGCCGTAGCCAATACCGGCATTCAAAAATTGTTGCCCAATTCTTTTATCAAGAGCCATCCCTTTTTTTATATCGTCAATATTTGCGCCGACTTTATCAGCGAGAAGCGCCATTTGATTCATAAAACTAATACGGGTTGCAAGCATTGCATTTGATGCATACTTTGTCAGTTCTGCAGAAGTAACCGTCATGGTAATAATTTGATTTCGGTCTTTTATAAATGGTTGATACAAAGAAGACAGAAGTTGTGCTGCTTTGGGTGAGTCTACGCCGATAACAATACGATCAGGAACAAAAAAGTCGTTAAGCGCATCGCCTTCTTTAAGAAATTCTGGGTTTGAAGCAACATCAAACGTGACAGTATTATGAGTATTTCGTTGTTGAACATATGAAGAAATTATTGCTTTTACTTGACGAGCAGTTCCAACAGGTACTGTCGATTTGTTGACGATCAAGCAATAATCTTGTAGGGCTTTGCCGATTTCAGTTGCAACATGCCATACATATGAAAGATCTGCAGATCCGTCTGATCGTGATGGTGTTCCAACGCATGAAAAAATAACATCAGGTTTTTCTATCAAGCCTTGAGCAATAGAACTTACAAACGTTAACTTTTTATTTTTGATACCAGCAGCAACCAATTCATCAAGTCCCGGTTCATAGAATGGGATTTTCCCATGAAGAAGCGCTTTAATTTTTTCTTGGTTATTTTCAACAATGGTAACCTGATTATCTTTTTGAGCAAAACAAGCACCGGTTACCAACCCAACATATCCAGCTCCCACAACTACAATCTTTTTCACGGAGTCTCCTTTTTTCAGCTTTTATTGCCCTACAGGCATACTCTTAAGAAGCAAGTAAATATTTCCAGTAATTATATGTTTGTGCTGCAATTGCTTCATGAGAATAATGTTTTTCAACCCGTTCTCGACCTTTTTTTCCGTAAGCCTCTCTTAATGTATCATCTTGCATTAAAGCTTTTAATTGTGCAAGAAGACGATCTTTGTTTTTTTGTTCAAAAATCAATCCAGCGTCTGCGACGACGTCTGCAATCTCTCCGGCATTGCTTGCAACAACTGCCACTTCACATGCCATTGCTTCGATCAGGACATGTCCGAACTGTTCTTTCCAGGCAGGTGTATCATACGATGGCAATACCAGAATGTCAGATTCTTGTAATAACTCAGGAATTGCTTCATGTGCAATAGTTTTTTCGTGTGTTATACGATTGTTACACGAGTATTTTTTAATCTCATCTATAAGATCTCTTTCACAGGGGCCAGAACCGACAAATTTTAAATACCAATCGGGAAAATAATCTGCTAATTCTGTAAACGCTTGTAAGAGTAAAAATATCCCTTTTTCTTCGACAAGCCGACCAAGATAGACAATCGTGCGTTTATGTACCGTATTTTTTCGTGGGGTAAAAAGTGTCAGATCAACACCCAATTGCGGGAGAACAAGCATATTTTTTTTTAATTTTTTTTCTTGTAAAAGATTTTGAGCATGCTTATTACCCGTAAGAGCTCCATCAGAATTTTTTATATTAAATGTTGTTATCGGCGTCCACAATAAACGATATTTGAGTGAAAATACGGGTCTCCAGTTAATCCATGTAAAAAACAGAAATTTCGTTGGGAGTCGTAACAGTTTTGCACATATAATCGCCTGAAAATAACTTAACGCGTTATCGCCCTGTTCAACATGAATAATAGCTGGACGAACTGTTTTGATAACAGAAAAGAGTTGTCGTATGTGATAACTATAAACCGTCTCGTTGCCGGCGTTATAGGTATCTAGTGCGATAAACGTACAGGTATCTGTTTGTTCGTGTAAAAGATCTTTTGTTTCATGAGTAAATAATTTTCCAGGCCATTTCTTAGGAAAAATAACGGTAAGCTGTATATCGTTATAAAGATGGGTAAGAACCTTCCATTTTTTACGATTAATGGGAGCGATATACGTGTGACTGATAACAAGAATTTTCATAAACTATTATATTTTATTAAGAATTTCCATATGACCAAAGCAGCGACCCAGGCTTCGCATAAAGCTACGCCGGGCACGGCAAGGTCGAGCATTAGCCCGCCCGCCATAGCCTTGGCGACGGCGGGGCCTATTTAAATGTCGCCTAAAGGCTTCCCAAATTATAATCGAAACATAATATTCCCATGCAATAATCTTTAAAGTGTTCATGAAGACAATCTTTCATGTGCGGTAATGCAAGCCTTTATGGCGGCACATGATTAGGCCAATGCGAGGTTTCCGCTGCTTTGGTCGTAAAAAAATTAATTCTCAGCTTGAGCTCCTGTTTGGTTTATATGATCTTGCGACCTATCATGATCAAATAAATTTTTAATTTCGGGATATGTTTTTATCAAGGCTTTTTTGAACTGTTCATGAATAGATTCTAAAGAAAAATACTCCTGAATATATTCACGGGCGTTTTTGCCCATGGTATTAAGCAGTTCTGGATTATTAAAAAGCTCTAAAACTTTTATTGCCATCGTATGTGAGTCGTTAATATCAACAAGATATCCAGTTTTATTTTCAATAACATAATCTTGTGTGCCACCACATTTTGTTGCAATAACCGGTGTCCCATGCAACATCGCTTCAAGACCGACGATACCTAACCCCTCTTGATGTGACGTAATAAGCATCAGTGATGCCCTGCGATATAACGTCGTCAGATCCGCCGTGCTGAGTTGTCCGGTAAAAACGATATTGTCAAAACAGGCTGATTTTGAAAGCATATTCATGGTTTCGTTAACCGGTTGTTTGCCAACAATATATAATATAATATTTTTATTTTTTTCATGAATTTGTTCAAATGCTGCAACAAGCATTTCGACGTTTTTACGAGGGTCGCTAAATCTTCCAACCGCAAGAATAATATTTTCTTTATTTTTATGTATCGGTAAAGCTTTTGAGCAAGCGATAGGATATCCACACTGAACAATATTCTGTTTATCTGTTATTTCTTCAAATCGTTTTTTTGCATACGAACTAATTGCCATAGTATAAGAAGCGTTTCCAAGAATTTCTTTTTCTATGGTATCCATACGCCCAGAAGCTAATCTATTAATCAAAGCCCGAATACCGTGCAATTTTTTAACCCGTTCTGCACGATCTTCATGATACGGTGTTCCGATCCATAATATAAATCGTTTATGTAATAAACTGACAGAATGAGCAGCTATACAGGTACCACTGACAACAATAAAGTAATCATAGTCGTTTAATAATCGTTGCCATGTTTTGATGGTATACGCATAATGACCGGGCTCCCAAAAAGCCCAACGAGCACCAATTTCAATACAATGCATACCAAAATAGGTAAGCGTTTTTTCGGTCGATGTAAATTTTAAACGCTTAACACTTGTTGCAACTTCGTGATCAAAACCAAGAAAAAATACCGTAGGTTCAAAGTATTCTTGGCAAAAATCGTACATGACTTTGAGCGATGAAAGAACGCCGCCATAATTATACGTGTTGCGAATTGAAAGAAGAGCGATCTTAGGTTTTCTTATACTATTCATATCAAAACTTCTCAACACTTTTATGTTTTTTTTGCAACAAAAAAAAGATCTGAAGACAAAACACAGCTTTTTATAATTTTAGCACGTCGTAATAATCCGACAGTTTTTTTTACGGCAAATTGTAATGGTGGCGAAAAAAACTCTGCGATAACCTGAGGCGAAACGCCGCCTTGTTTATCGATGCGCACTATTGAAAAACCAGCTTGTTCCAAACTTGTTCGTAAGGTTTCTGGGATATAATACCGTTTATGGGTCAGATCACTTCTATGATAAAACGTTAAATTATACGCGGGCAAAAATTTGTCGTCATCATGGGGCACCGAGCCAATCAAGACACCATTTTTCTTACATAGGCGATACAGTTCTTTAATTAACTGTTCTTCTTGAGATATATGTTCGATAATATCAAACGCAAGAATTGTCTGAAAACTTTCGTCAGCAAGCGCTATTGTTTGTTCTAAATTTGCTTGTAAATAGAATATATCATCAGGGGGAGTGATTGATTGGTGATCGATGGCACATACTGATATATCTGGGTACTGTTCTTTAATCCACGCACTGTAATAACATTTTCCAGCGCCAACATCTAATAGATTAGTTCCTGATATGTAATTTTTTATATACCCTAATTTTACATCAGAAAGTTTGTTACTTTTTTTATTCACATCGCTTTTCTTCACGCTTCAAACTCCTTCTTGTTTGCATTGTTTTATTCATGAAATAGTCCAGCTGCTTTGCAAGGGTGAATTGTTGAACGTGCGCAAATGCTTTTTCCGCCATCTGTTTTCTTAGTGTATCGTTCGAAAGGTAAAATGCTATTTTTTTTATCAGTTCGTCAACAGTTTCAAAACATGCGATATTTTCGTCTTCTTGAAATAAAAGTTCAGATTGTTCATACGTGCGTTGGGTAAGTATAAATGCGCGGCTTGCCGGAACTTCAAATGTTCTCATATTGTGTGACGTAATATTTTGTTGTCGTATAAAATTAAGAACGATTTTACTTTCCTGAAAAACTTTTATCATATTGTGCGCATAAAGAGCAGGGCCTTTAATATACTTATGCAAGATACTTGTTGGTGCAAGCTGTTCTTGCCAACGGTTACCCCAGATTGCAAGTTTTATTGTGGGCAAGTTTTTAATTACGTGCGTAAGCCATTGCTCTCGCTCAGGCTCCCAGGTGCCAACAAAGCACACATCTGATGTATATGTTTCTAAAATTTCTAAATTTTTATTCGGTGAAAATATTTCATGATCGTATCCGAATGGGAAATAGGTAACGTTATGACATCCTGCCGACTGTAAAGCTGGTATCAGCATTTTAGACCAGCATAAAAAATAGTCGATTATATGCAAAGATGCCAAAATATTTGCATGTGAATTACCGTTCCAAAACGTAAACGGGTTATCAGGATGAAACCCAATAATTATGGGATTATATTTGTGTTTGATATACGCAAGTGTTTTTGGCGTAATATTATCGGGCTTTATGAGAAACAAAATATCAGGTTTTATGGTATTTATGGTCTTAATAAGCTCATAGTTACAGTAATAATTATTAAGTTTATTAAATCTAAAAATATTTTTTTTGTTATTAAACGTTATAACGTGATAGTTACATGCTTCAAGAGCACGCGCAAATGATTGTGTATATGTATAAACGTCTGGATTATTATTGATCTTGCCGACCAGTACGATAGTTTTTTTCATGTTTTTTTATATTTTTCTGGGGTTTAACAGGTTAGTTTTGCCCCGACTTCGCCAAGGCTTCGACGGGCAGGCTGGATCCTCAGCCATCGCAACATTATTTATTATCTTGAAACGATCGTGCCGAGATATTCTTCATAATGGTTGGCATATTCAAACATGATATAATAAAATCACGCGGGGTGCTGCCAAGTTTTTTCAGGACAATCATCCAAAAGTGTATAGTCGCAAGTGACATAGTTAGTGCTATCGCACACGCTCCGCCAAACGCCTGATATGTATAGACTAATACTGGTCCGATTACGATAATAATAACCGCCTGACCTATCTGATTACGCGTTAATTCCCATGGGCTTTTAAAACCGTATAAAAATAGTGCTGGAACGTCATCAAAAAACGCGCGAAAAATTCCGTAAATTACTAATACCTGATATATAGGAATCATGGGAATCCATTGTCGTCCAAGAACAAGAGGAACCCAAAAGCTCGCCATCAGCCCCATACATATCTGAATCGGGACCAATAAGAATAATTTGAACGCCTGCGTTTTCATAAAAACGTTTTTCAAATCGTGCATACTCTTTTGATACGCCGAATATAACGGTGTTGTTAGTCGTTCAAAAATATCGGTAATACTTAAAGGAAACGTTGCGATCATAAATGCTTTTGCGTAAAGTCCTGCTTGATACGAGTCAGATACTATCCCAATTAAAAAGGGCATGAAGTGATAGAGCATAAGCCCAAAAATACCACTAAGCCAGGTTGCATACCCAAACGTTTTAAAAAAAAGTTTTGCGACGTTTTTATCAAAGGCAAACCCTATCTTCCAAGGGCTTGCAATGACATAGCCAACAGCAGCAAAGCCCTTGGTCACAAAACTTTGGAGTACTAAACTATAAATCCCCCAGCCAGATTTTGCAGCAATAATTGCCACCATATAACTAACTAATATCGCACTGCATTCAAGCCATGCCAGTGTTTTGAGTTTATATGTTTTTTCAAGAACCAGTCTATGCGTAAGCCCCAATCGTTCGATCCAATAAATAACAGAAAGTATAATAATTATGAGATAATATTCTTGTAAGATATATGTTCTTAAGAATTTTTGTCCCAGCACTAATGTCATTAATGGGATCCCACCAAGAAAAAATCGTATCCAGAAATGCGTACTCGCTGCGGTGTTTAAATCAATTTCTCGATGCGCCATAAACCCTTGGCGCCAGCCCCAATTTACGATCAAATTAAAACAGTTAAAATAAAAAAGAGACATGGCAATAATGCCAAAATCGCGCGGCGATAGTAAGCGCGCAAGCCAAAGCGAAAAGACAGTATTGCACAGCGTGCTGCCAATATTACTACTCAGCAACCAGGCAAAATTATTAACAATCTGATCACGCGTGATAATCATTTGCCAGCCGCTCGCCCTGAGGAGCAATTCGAAGAATTGCGTCTCGAAGGGTTCTAACGCACAATACTCTTGTATATTTCATATACTTTCTCTCCGTACGCATCCCACGTAAATTTTTTTATCTGTTCTTGGCCATTCTTTCCCATGAGCTTACACGTTTCTTGATTGTTATAACACCACCCAATTTTTTCAGATAACATATCACTATCTTGCGCAGGAATAATAAAACCATGCTCTTGATCGGTAATAATATCTGGCCCGCCCGTATTCGTCGTACAAATAACCGGTAAACCACTGGCCATTGCTTCACCCATTACCATGCCAAAGCCATCTTCTACAGAAGGCAAAACAAATACCGACGACGATCCATAAAGATCACGTAAATTTTCTCGCGATGTCGAGCCATAAAAGATTATATTTTTTTTCAGGGGCATGTTTTGTAAGACCAGTTTTAAATCTTGAGCAAGATTGCCAACGAGTAATAACTCTGTTTGCTCTTCGGGAAGATTTAATTTGTTCCAGGCCTGTATAAGATACTGAACCCCCTTGCGGAGGTTTAACAAACCAACAAATATGACACGAAACTTCTGGCGCTTGTCATCCTGAACTTGATTCAGGATCCATTGCTTATTATCATCAGAAATATGCAATCGTGGTTTCGGCCGCTCGCCCTGAGGAGCGACGTAAGTCGCGTCTCGAAGGGTGCGGGCGGGCAAAAAAAACTCGACATCCATACCACAAGTAACTTTCAAAAGTTTATGCTTGGGCACTCCCCATTTTACAAAACTCTGATACGCAAATTCAGAGAGCGTCATAATATAATCAGCCAGCTCGTATTCTTGTAGCATCTTAGCAATATTTTTTTGATGTAGGGGAATAAACGGGACATTAAATTTTTCATATTCTTGTTCCAGCAACTTCTTTTGTTCTAAAATATGACACGAACCCGACTCAATAATAATTTTGGCACCAGCTTTGCGGGCTGCTGGGATACTTTTAAGCGCGTAATGCGCCCACCCTACAAAGATGTCGATTTTTTCAAGTTTTGAAATATGTGAACTGACGAAACGATCAAACAGGTTATCTTTAAACACGTTATACGAAGATTTTTGAATTATCCTGTCGAGACGTGCTTTAAGAAATATATGATCAAGTATAGAACATGACGAGATATTGGTGACATGTTCACACGCAATACGTGTACGATCATATTTTGTGTAACTAAATGTAAAAAGACGTTTTAGACTGTTTCGCTTTTCAAGCTGTTGGGCTAGATGTAGGGCATGAAACCGCCCGCCCGCTGAGATGACGATTTTCATGAGACAGCTCTTTATTAATAAACGTTTCAAAATACTTGATTGTTTTTACTAAGCCCGTTTCCAAATCGATTTTTGGCTCCCAATTCAAAAGTTTTTTTGCCTGAGTAATATCGGGTTTACGTTTTGTTGGGTCATCTTTTGGTAACGGTTTAAAAACAATTTTTGAAGAACTTTGTGTTACGCGTAAAACCCGTTCTGCTAGTTCTAATAAATTAAATTCTGTTGGGTTACCAAGATTCACTGGTCCGGTAATGCCCGTTTCAGTATTCATCATGGCAAGAATGCCATCGATTAGGTCGTCGACATAGCAAAAAGAACGTGTTTGTTTGCCATCGCCGTACATCGTTAATGGCTTATTTTGGAGCGCCTGCATAATAAAGTTACTCACGACACGGCCGTCGTTAGGGTCCATGTTAGGACCGTAAGTATTAAATATGCGAATAACTTTTATATCAAGATTATACATACGAAAATAATCAAAAAATAATGTTTCGGCGCAGCGTTTGCCTTCGTCATAACATGAGCGGATGCCAATGGGGTTTACATTTCCCCAATACGATTCTTGTTGCGGGTGCATGATAGGGTCACCGTACACTTCACTCGTTGACGCTTGCATGATGCGCGCGTTATGTTTTTTTGCAAGTTCAAGCATATTCAGCGCACCAAGCACACATGTTTTTGTTGTCTGAACAGGGTCTTTTTGATAGTGAGGCGGTGAAGCGGGGCACGCGAAATTAAAAATCCAGTCGATCGTATTATTCCCAAGATCAAGCGGCTCAGTAATATCATGCTTAATAAACGTAAAGTTTTTATTGGTCAGTAAGTGTTCGATATTTTCGAGCCGTCCCGTACTCAAATTATCAAGCGCTATGACAATATTACCTGCTGTCAGTAAGCGCTCGCACAGATGACTTCCCAAAAAGCCGGCACCGCCGGTTACTAAAATTTTTTTCATACTATCTCCAAAAGGGTTCAAGATTACAAATTTGTGCTGTTCGTAATCCCAGGTGATAAATAAAAGATTTTGTTCAAGCCATTCTTTATCAAAAGAATAGGTGATTGTCATGATATTGCCAGTTTTTTTATCGATAGTATCTGATGTGATTGTTCCCATAGAGGTAAGTTTGTTATACGGGTTAAACCAGACAGACGGATTATGTGATCTTATACGAAGTTTGTTATTATTTTGTGAAATAGAAACGTAATTTTGATTAATTGGTTTATTACTCCAAACAAATGTCGAATTATCGTAATAAATTTTTTGAGTCTCTGGGATATTGCGCATTCTGAGAGCTTGTGCAACTCCTGTTGGAAAAATATCATACGGGAGTGCTATAAAACACAGAGCTCTGTTTTTGATTCTTGGATCTTGAACAAGCTCGTCCAAAGCTTGCGACGTTTTATGAAGTATATTTTCACGATAGCCCATGTGTTTAGCAAGCAAGATTATATTACAGCAAGAGATAATCCCAAAAAATATACAAAATAATTTTGTACAAAAAGCTTTAGACCGATCTGATTTGTACTGATAATACAGAATGCCAACGATTAGAAATATAATAAAAAACGGGAGGGTTTTGTATAAGTAACGTGATGAGTAATACCGTAATATTGCCGGCCACATGAACATGCCCATACTAACAAGACAAAATAACATAACTTTTTTTTGGGTGTTTTTATAAAACAACCAGATAAGAAACGTAAAAAATAAAAATATTAAAGAGCCCTTGAGTAATCGATTACCCCCGGGCAACCATGAGAGATTGCTGATATCGGCACCAAACGTAACAAGATCGAAAAACCTGTTTTTAAAGTTAAGAATAAAATCGATGGGATTAAGAATTACTTTTATGTCTTTACCCGATGTTTTTATGGGATGAGCAAGCATACGCATAATAAGATAAAAAATATCTAAGAGCCAGAAGCCCAAAGTTTTCTTGAAATACCAAAGATATGGTTTGTTTGGTTTATAGAGCATGAGCGCAAGTATGCCCCAAATGGGCAAGATAAGTGCGGTTTCGCGTGTAAAGAGAGATATTAAAAATAAAAAGAGTGCTAAGAAATACGCCCAGAATTTTTTTGTGTCGATATAATATTTAACGAGCAAAATAATAATAAGTATAAACGTGAAGTTTATCACGTGCATTTGTCCGGCAACCCAGCCCATCCAATCCCAATAGCTAATATGAAACCCAAAAAAGAGCGCTGCAAGAAACGAGATTGTTATAGAAAAGTATTTTGTAAAAAAATAAAAAAGTAAGACACTGTTGAGTGCATGAAAAAAGATCATGACAAGAAAATAGCCGTAGGGGAAAAAGCCGAATGCTTTCATCTGGAGTGCATAGAGTACATATGAAAGTGGGCGGTAGAGTGTTGCGAAAAACGACTGATCTTGCATGATAACGTTATCAGGCTGGACGACTGACGACATGCCGGGTTCTGAGAATAACTGCGCGATATGTGAAATACTAGTAATATGCGAATGTAAAATAACTCCGAAATCATCGTGTAAAAAGCCCCATTGAGTGAATGGCAAACCCAAGATACAAAAAATCAAAACAAAAAGCGCAATGCTTAAAATTGTTTTTGTGCTCAAAAAGTTTTTCATGATTACCGTGGTTTTTGATAAATCCCAAAAAGCGATAGCCCATAGGGGAATGGGACGTGATATGTAATTAATTGGGTTTCGAAATTCAGAATATTATAAAAGAGCGTATTAACTTTTGAGGTCGCATTGAATGTCATGACTTCTTTGTTTTTTCTGTTTTTATTGATTATGCGTTGTAAGACAGCCGCAGGAAATAATAAAAAATTCCAGTACCCCAATCGTATTTGTTTAAAATCTGTAAAAAGTTTTCGAATCATGGGTTTATTATATCTTCGATAATGTTCTAATCGTCGGTCATGTTCGCTATACAAAAAATTAAATGCAGGAACAGTAAAGATAAAAAAGCCACCAGGTTTTAATGTTCGTAGAATCTCATGAACAGCTTGTTGATCGTTTTCGATATGCTCGAGAACATCAAATGCGACAATGCGATCGAAAAAATTATCTTGGTATTCAAGATTACATGCATCGGTAAGTTTTTTTTCAAAAACAAGATCAGATGGGATTAAATCAAGCGCTTTTTGATTGACGTCTATTGCATAAATTTTGCCAAAATTTTTTATAATTTCTAAGTCATCACCGGTACCAGCGCCAATATTAAGAATATTATGTGATAAAGACTTTGTTGGTGAAGAATGTTCGACTGAGTTTAAGAGACTAAAAATTAACTGTCTTTTTGCTTTAAACCAAAAATGTTCGCTGCTTGCACCAGCTTGATAATCGTTATAATCCATAAAACTTTCTCTCTTTTTTTAAGATCTTACATAAAAATAACGATAACATTAAAAAAAGTTTATGTGTAACGCGAAAGCAATTTACTTTTTACCCAAACCAGTTAGCCTTAAAAAAACAAAATATAGAGAAAGATTTTAGTAAAAATCAGGAGAGAACGTGGTTAAACAGCGCCTACTTTCAATCGTGACACCCGTGTTTAACGAAGAAGGCAATATCGCTGAACTGTACCAAGAGCTCTTGCCCATTTTATCCCAACTTACTTCTTTCGATTCATATGAAATTCTCATGATAAACGATGGGAGTTGTGATCGGTCGTTACAAATCATGAAAGCGTTAGCAGCGCAGGATAATCGTGTCAAAATTATTTCATTTACCCGTAACTTTGGTCACGAGCCCGCGACGTATGCAGGTATTGTGCATGCCCATGGTGATGCTGTTATAATAATTGACGCCGATCGGCAAGATCCGCCAGAACTTATATTAGAATTTGAAAAAGAGTTTAATAACGGCTATGACATCGTGTACGGTCAACGGTCAAAACGGTTAAACGAATCGTGGCTCAAAAAAATAACATCAAAAGCGTTTTACCCGTTATTTAAATTTTTAACACGTATCGATATGCCGCGTGACGTGGGCGATTTTTGTTTATTGAGCCGTAAAGCAGTAAATTGTTTTAAACAGTTACCAGAACGGTCGTTATTTGTACGAGGGTTAATTTACTGGTCAGGTTTGCCCAAAAAAGCAGTGCGATTTGTTCGTCGCAGTCGTGGTGCTGGCAAATCACACTATAATTATTATAAATTAACGATTTTTGCCCTCGAGAATATTATTTCTTTTTCGACCGTCCCCATTTACTGTATTATTTTTTTCTCGTTATTGGTGATAGCACTGTGTTTTGCAGGCAGTCTTGCTGCATTTGTCATGCATATAGGTGGTTATGTCGTGATGACCGGTTGGACGTCACTGATGATTTGTATGCTCTTTCTTTCAGCAACGATGTTATTTTGTCTCGGTATTATTGGGTTATATATTGGTAAAATTTTTCAAGAAATTAAAGCACGTCCAATTTTTATGATTGACGAGAAAATTAATTTTGACTCAAAAGTTACAGAAAAAATAGGTGAGTATGGGATTAGTTCAAGAACTGAACAGACTACTTTCACGTCGTGAAAAAGTTGCGTTGGGTATACTATTTTGTGCATCGGTAATAGTATCGTGCATCGAAACGTTTAGTATCACTGCCATTATGCTTTTTATTTCTGTTGCTACTAATTTTGATTTGGTACATAAAAACAGATGGTACGCGTTTGCATATCGATTAACCGGATGCTCTTCGGCAGCCAATTTTGTTTTATTATTTGGGGTTTTACTGATTGGCTTTTATGGTATTCGTGGGATTTTAAACGTTATATATCTCTATCGTGTTAATAATTTTGCTCAGCAGCGCTACCGTTCATGCTCATCAAAACTGTTTTATCGGTTTTTACAGTTTCCGTATAAAGATTTTGTTACCCGAAATTCTGCCGTAGTCTCACAGGCCATTTTTAATTATAGCGGTAATCTCGCGCATATTCTTCAAGGCTTACTCATGCTTTCTTCAGAAGTGCTTACCGTCGTCTGTGTCTACGGGATGTTGTTTTGGGTGAATTGGAAAATGACCTGTGCCCTGACGATTTTGTTGGGTGCAAAAATGTTCTTTATTTTTAAAATCTTTACGCGAAAAATTGCCGAAGCGGGCAAGAAGAGTCATCAATATTCTCTTGAAATGTCCAAAACGTTTAATGAATCGTTTTGGAATTTTAAGATGATTAAGCTTGCCAGTAGTCAACGTTCGACATTACAACGATTTGCTTATTTTGCAGAAAAGAATGCTGGGATTAATGTTATGAATTCAGTCATGCAAGGCACGCCTCGATTTATTTTAGAAACGATAGGCTTTTTGACGTTACTTTTTATGATTCTCTATATCGTTTATTATTATGGAAACGCCAGTGCCATCATTCCAACAGTCTCTCTTTATGCTCTTGCCTTTTATCGACTTTTACCCTCGATCAATAAAATTTTAACATCGTATAATCAAGTGGTTTTTTGTAAACACGGGCTTGCGGGTATCGAACAGTATTTAACATTTGACGCTGAAGCTGGGGGAGATCGGGAAATTTTTTTTCATAAACAGATTGTTTTTGATCATGTTGCGTTTCAGTATCTTCCAGACAAGCCTATATTACGTGACGTTTGTCTGACGATTGAAAAAGGGCAGCGTATTGCGTTTGTTGGTGAAAGCGGAGCTGGTAAGAGTACATTAGTTGACCTGGTGATGGGTTTGTATAAGCCACAAGCTGGTAGAATTAAAGTCGATGGTATTGAATTGCGCGAAGATATGTTTCCCCATTGGCGAGCCCAATTTGGCTATATCCCCCAGTCGATTTATTTATTTGATGGTACGATTGCTGACAATATTGTATTTGGTCGCGAATATAATCAAGATCGTGTAATTAATGCACTGAAAAAAGCGCGTATTTACGATTTTATATGCTCGCATCAGGGGCTTGAAACAAAAGTCGGTGAAGCTGGTATTACATTAAGTGGCGGTCAAAAACAACGAATTGCTATTGCACGAGCGTTATATAACAATCCTGAAATTTTAGTATTAGATGAAGCAACGAGTGCGCTTGATAATGAAATTGAACGAGAAATAATGCAACAAATATATAGCTTGGGCCATGAAAAAACAATTTTTATTGTTGCGCATCGTCTGAGTACGATTGAAAAGTGTGATAGAATTTTTAAAATAGAAGACGGCCGAGTTTTTGAAACGACGTTTACGCAGCATACACAACAGAGTGCTGCTCTCGTGGTCTAAGTATAAAAAAAATGGGAGCGTAGTAATGAAGAAAGCACTTATCACGGGAATTACCGGACAAGATGGGTCGTATCTTGCAGAGTTTTTACTTTCCAAAGGCTATGAAGTTCATGGGATTATTCGACGCTCTTCAAGCTTTAACACCCAGCGTATTGATCAAATTTACAAAGATCCACATGAGCTTGGTGCGCGCCTTTTTCTCCACTATGGTGATCTTTCTGATCTTGGCGTGATTAGTGAGATTATCTGGAAAATTAAACCGGACGAAATTTATAATCTTGGTGCCCAAACACACGTAAAAGTTTCGTTCGATATGCCGGAATATACCGCAAATATTACTGGACTGGGGACAACAAGAATTCTTGAAGCGATCAGACGTAGCGGGATTCAAACCCGTTTTTATCAGGCCTCTTCTTCTGAAATGTTTGGTGATGCGCCAGCGCCACAAAGTGAAAACACACCATTTAGGCCTCGTAGCCCCTATGCAGCGGCAAAACTGTATGCTCATTGGATGACGGTTAATTATCGTGAGGCATATGGACTTTTTGCCTGTAACGGGATTTTATTTAATCATGAAAGCCCGCGCCGTGGTGAAACGTTTGTCACCAAAAAAATTACGCGTGCGCTTGCCCAAATACTTTTGGGCAGACAAAAAAAATTATACTTAGGAAATCTTGACGCGCAGCGCGATTGGGGTTTTGCGCCAGAGTATGTCGAAATGATGTGGCTTATGCTGCAACAAGAAAAAGCGCAAGACTATGTTGTTGGTTCCGGCGTGAGCCATACGGTCCGTGAATTTGTTGAAAAAGCATTTTCATATGCAGGTCTTGAGATCGCATGGCATGGTGCTGGCACCAATGAACGCGGGATTATTGTTTCTGTTCATGATCGTTGGAAAAATAGTGTCAAACGTGGGGACTGTGTCATAGAAATAGACGCGCGTTATTTCAGACCAACAGAAGTTGAAAATTTGTGTGCAGATATTTCAAAAGCACGTCGAATACTTGGTTGGCAGCCAAGAGTTTCGTTTGAAGAACTTGTTTCGATTATGGTTGATTATGATTTAAAAAATGCCCAGATAACACCCATTGGCCGCGGCATTAAAGTTTGTGAACAAAAAGATTTTTTGTATACCGATCATTCGTTTGCTGTACCGTATGTACTTAATGTACTTAAAGATTCGATTTGATAATTATTAATTAAAAAAAATAGGAGTTCTTATGCTACGTATCAAAACAGGTATTACTCAATTTTTACTGATTAATTTCGTTCTTTTTTTATCATGTTATGGGAGAGTTATGGAGTTTTCATCAAAAATTTATGTTGCGGGGCACACGGGACTTGTCGGGACTTCGTTAGTAGATAATCTTCGAGCTGCTGGTTATAACAATCTTGTACTGCGTACATCACAAGAACTTGATTTGCGCAATCAACAAGCAGTATTTGAATTTTTTGAAAAAGAACGTCCAGAGTATGTTTTCTTAGCTGCTGCAAAAGTCGGTGGGATTTTATCAAATAATACGTATAAAGCCGAATTTATCTACGATAATCTTATGATTGCAAGCAACGTTATTCATGCTGCCTATAAATTTGGTGTTAAAAAATTATTAAACTTGGGCTCGTCGTGTATCTATCCAAAATTCGCCCCACAGCCATTAAAAGAAGAGTATTTATTAACGGGCACGCTTGAAGCAACCAACGAACCATACGCAGTTGCAAAAATTTCGGCTATTAAGCTTTGTCGTTATTATAACGAACAATATGGAACAAACTTTATTTCAGTCATGCCGACCAATTTATATGGTCAGCGCGATAACTTTAATCTTGAAACAGCGCATGTGTTTCCAGCACTCTTTCGTAAATGTTATTTAGCAAAATTATTACGAGCTGGCGATTTTGAGGGTATCAAACAAGATTTATTACGCTATTTTCTTGGCTACGGTCTTGATGGCAAGTTTGAGTTTACGCAAACAGGTATCAGAGAAATTCTTGCAAAAATAGGTGTCACAGAAAGTACGATAACCGTTTGGGGTAGTGGTAAACCATTACGTGAACTCTTATATGCTGACGAACTTGCCAGCGCCTGTATCTTTTTAATGCAAAATTATAACGCAGCTGACATTGGCGAATGTATTAATATCGGTTCTGGCCAAGAAATTTCAATAAAAGACATGGCGCTCAAAATTAAAGAATATGTTGGTTTTGATGGGACGATTGTTTTTGATGCATCAAAGCCTGATGGGACGCCACGTAAAATTCTCGATGTTTCACGCTTAAATATGCTTGGTTGGCATTCTAAAGTTACCATCGACGAAGGTATTAAGCGCACGTATGCATGGTATCTTGAACAGAGTAAGAAGAACAGAGCGATATACCAAGAAATAAATGGGGTTCGAAATGTTGCCCTATAAATCTATTCTTATTACGGGCGGAACAGGGTCGTTTGGTAAAGCGTTTATTACAACCATTTTACAAAACCATCCAGAGGTTGAACGCTTAATTGTTTTATCGCGTGATGAATTTAAGCAGTTTGAGATGTCGAACATGTCTGTATTTAAAAATCAAGACCGACTACGATTTTTTGTTGGTGATGTTCGCGATAAAGACCGTTTATATCGTGCTTTTGACGGTGTTGACGTTGTTATTCATGCTGCTGCGCTTAAGCAAGTGCCATCATGCGAATACAATCCATTTGAAGCAATAAAAACCAATATTATGGGGGCGCAAAACGTTATTGACGCTGCAATCGATCGTAAAGTTAAACGGGTTATCGCATTAAGTACTGATAAAGCCTGTGCGCCGATAAATTTATATGGCGCAACAAAATTATGCTCAGACAAATTATTTATCGCCGGTAATGTGTATGCCGGTTCGCATGATACGCGCTTTTCAGTGGTTCGCTACGGTAACGTTGCCGGAAGTCGCGGGTCGGTTATACCGTATTTTCAAGAACTTTTGGCCGCTGGCGCCAAAGAGTTACCCATAACCGATTATCGTATGACACGGTTTTGGTTACAACTCGAGCAAGCGGTCGACATGGTGCTCATGGCATTGCATAGTATGCAAGGTGGTGAGCTGTTTGTTAAAAAAATTCCATCAATGCGTGTTGTTGATTTGGCGTATGCACTTGCTCCCGATATTCGATTACGCGAAGTTGGTATTCGGCCGGGAGAAAAAGTTCATGAAATGATGATCACGACAGAAGACGCATATTATACTACTGAGTTTGATACACACTATGTTATTAGACCGGCATTTGACGTTGTCAAAAAGTTATTGCCGGGCGGAAAACCAGTTGATCGTGATTTTGAATATCATAGTGGTAATAATACTGAATGGCTTTCGATTGAACAAATGCACACGATGATCGCGAATTTATCGAGTCAAGAAAATTCTGATACGGGTTATGAAACAAAACCAGCTATTACGGGCATGCCAAAACGTGTACGGGAGATGCTTGATGTTCTTTAAGCAAAAAACGATTCCCTACGGCAAGCAGTCTGTTTCGTGGGGAGATATTTGGGAAGTGGTAAAGACCTTACGATCGAATAATCTTACGCAGGGGCCTAAAATTAAAGAGTTTGAAGATGCCCTATGCGCATATACCGGTGCAAAATATGCCGTTGCGCTATCAAATGGGACTGCAGCGTTGCATCTTGCTACATTAGCGTTAGATATTACAGAAGGTGACCAGGGCATAACGACACCCATCACGTTTTTAGCTTCGGCTAATTGCATGCTCTATGCCGGCGGTTCAGTGACGTTTGCCGATATTGAAAAAAATACAGCAAATATAAATCCCGAAGAAATCGAAAAAAAAATTACGTCTCAAACAAAAGTTCTTATTCCGGTACATTTTGCAGGGCAATCGTGTGACATGCGTGAAATATCTCGTATAGCAAAAAAGCATAATTTATTTGTAATCGAAGATGCTGCGCATGCAATTGGCTCAAAATATAACGATACGATGGTTGGTTCATGCAAATATTCAGACATGACTATTTTCTCTTTTCATCCGGTAAAGACTATCACAACAGGAGAAGGTGGCGTTATTACGACCAATAATAAAGACTTATATGAAAAATTATTGATTTTAAGAACGATTGGTGTGACGCGTGATCCTGCACGTTTAACCCAAAACGACGGCCCATGGTTTTATCAAATGCATGATCTTGGGTTTAATTATCGCATGACCGATATGCAGGCAGCATTAGGAATTTCTCAGCTACGACGTTTAGACAGTTTTGTTCAAAGAAGACGAGAGATTGTCCAGAGTTATCGTGCGGCTTTTGCCCATGATCCCCGCTTTGCATTATTAGAAGAAAAAGCATTTTCTCAAGCAGCGTTTCACTTGTGTCCGTTATTAATAAACTTTGATATCGTGAAAACCGATAAAACCCAACTTTTTGAAAAGCTCAAATCACGCGGCTTATATTTACAGGTACATTATATTCCGGTACATACCCAACCGTATTATAAAAAGCTTGGTTTTAAAGAGGGTGATTACCCAGTGTCAGAACAGTATTATAGAAGTACGTTATCGTTACCACTTTACCCATTGTTAAAAGATTACGAAGTAAAAAATATCATACAAATTATTAAAGAGATTGTACGGTGAAAGTAGTTATTATTGTGCAAGCTCGTATGACGTCAACGCGCCTACCGGGCAAAATTTTAAAAACAGCACTGGGCAAACCATTGCTTGAATATCAAATAGAACGCTTACAAAGAGTTACATCTATTGATGATATTATTATCGCAACGACTAATAAAGCAACCGATGACGTAATTATCGATCTTTGCGATCGCTTAGATATTAACGTTTTTAGAGGTGACGAACACGATGTTTTATCTCGTTATTACGGAGCAGCTCAGCAATCGTTTGCCGATGTTATTGTTCGTGTAACGTCCGATTGCCCATTGATTGATCCAGTAATTATCGATTCTGTAATTAATTTTTATGTTAATTATCACCCACAGTATGATTACGTTGCAAATTGTTTAGAACGAACGTTTCCTCGTGGTATGGATACCGAAGTTTTTTCTATAAAAGCTTTAAAAAATGCTCATACACATGCTTCAAAGCTTATGGAGCGTGAGCACGTAACACCGTATATTACTAGAAATCCTGGGCTTTTTACGTGTGCAAATATAGCTCATGAAAAAGATGCAAGTCATCACCGATGGACGGTAGACACTCCAGAAGATTTTGAATTAATACAAAACATTCTTGAGGGTATTTATCCCCATAATCCGTATTTTACCATGCAAGATATTCTTAATTTTTTAGCAGAGCATCCCACATTATTTTTTATAAACGCTCATGTGGAGCAAAAACATGTTTAAAATTGGATTAAAAATTTGGTCAGTAAACCAAAATTATGTGCGCGACGCGATACGATTATTTGAACAGGGGTATTGTCAGTATATCGAATTGTTAGCAGTGCCCGACTCTTTTGAAAAAACAATTGGGCTCTGGAAAGATCTTAAAATCCCGTTTATTATTCATGCGCCACATTTCAATTTGGGCTTGAATTTTGCCAACCAAGAAAATTTTGAAAAAAATATGCGTTTAGTGCAAGAAACGTTACGCTTTGCTGACGCGCTTAATGCCCAATTTGTTATTTTTCATCCCGGTGTTAATGGTGATACGCAAGAAACAGTCAGGCAATTAAAGAATATTAAAGACCAACGCATTATCATAGAAAATAAGCCGTACTGGGGTATAAAAAATCGAATGCTTTCTAAAGATTATCTTTGCAATGGCCATTCTCCACAAGAAATTGCATCAATCATGCAAGAAACGGGTGTTGGATTTTGTTTTGATATAGAACACGCTATTGTTGCAGCAAATGCTCTTGCTATTGACCAGATAGAGTATGTGAAATCTTTCTTAGCGCTTAAACCAACCATGTTTCATATTACTGATGGAGATTGGCATGGTGTTTTTGATCAGCATAAACATTTAGGACAGGGTAATTTTAAGTTTGATCAAGTACTTGGTTTATATCCAGCTGATTGCATGATTTCAATTGAATCGGTACATGACTATCAAGATCGTTTAAATGATTTTGAACAAGATGTTACATATTTGCGAAGTATCGAAAAATCTATTCAAGAACAATTTGTTATAAAACCGGCACAAATTTCTGATATGCGCGATGTTTTTGAGTTATCCAATGATGCGACAGTCAGAAAAAACTCTTTTCTTTCTGAGCCTATTATTTGGGAAAATCATGAAAAATGGTTCACACAAAAAATTCAAGACTCAAAAATAATATTTTATATCATCAAAACGCGAGTGCAAGATTTTATAGGATATGTTCGTTTTGACCCTGAAGACGATGCATACGAATATAGAATATCAATTCATCTTACTGATCGTTACCGTGGTAAGGGGTTTGGTAAAAAAATTATTGAACAGGCGACACAGCAAGTTCTTAATAATGGCTTGGCAAAAACGGTTATAGCTTATATAAAAGAAGAAAATGTACCATCTTTAAAAAGTTTTGAAAAAGCAGGATATATCCATGCTGGCAAGACGATTAAACATGATATTTCCTGTTGGGTGATGAAATACCGGTGAATGGCGTGATGATAAAGCCTGTTTATTGTGATATGTATGATTGTTATAAATGTAGGAGATGCGATGAGTGCTGTTACTCATGAAGTAATGATTGCTGGGAGAAAAATAGGGGTAGGACAAAAACCTTTTATTATTGCTGAAATGTCGGGTAATCATGATCAATCGCTTGAAAAAGCATTAAAAATTGTAGAAGAAGTTGCAAAATCTGGCGCAGATGCACTTAAATTACAAACGTATACACCCGATACCATTACGCTTGATTTATCACACGGCGATTTTTTTGTCAGTAATTTACACAAAGATTGGGATGGGGATTCTCTCTATAATTTATATAAAAAAGCGTACACGCCCTGGGAGTGGCATCAAGAGATTTTTAAACGTGCACGCGAATTAGGCTTAATCGTATTTAGTACACCATTTGACGAAACAGCAGTCGATTTTTTAGAATCGCTTGATGTTCCGTGTTATAAAATTGCTTCGTTTGAAAATGTGCATATACCTTTGATAAAAAAAATTGCTGCAACCGGTAAACCAATTATTATGTCGACCGGCATGGCAAGCGTAGCAGAATTGCATGATGCTGTTGCTGCGGCACGTCAAAATGGGTGCAAAGATCTTATTTTACTCAAATGTACCAGTAGCTATCCTGCAAGTCCTGTAGAATCTAATTTGCTTACGATCCCCCATTTGCGTAATTTATTTGATTGTAATATTGGGCTATCTGATCATACATTAGGTATTGGCGTTGCCGTTGCAAGTGTTGCTCTTGGTGGTGTTGTCATTGAAAAACATGTGACATTATCACGTGCTGATGGCGGCGTTGATGCAACATTTTCACTTGAGCCCGATGAACTGAAAAGTCTGGTGATAGAAACCGAGCGTGCGTGGCAATCACTCGGTACTATCAGTTATGCGCCAACCGCAAAAGAGCGTGAGTCGGTACGGTTCAGACGTTCTTTATATATTGCAAAAGATATTAGAGCTGGAGAAGTTCTAACAAAAGAAAATTTACGTAGCGTTCGTCCTGGTGGTGGGCTGGCACCAAAATATTTTGAAGATTTATTAGGTAAGAAAGTTACTTGTGATATCAAAAAAGGGACCCCTGTTTCATGGTCGCTTGTTTCGAAATAACAGAAAGAAGATGATATGGAATTACACAATCAAAAATCTGAAGTCATACGTGAGCGTATTGCAAATTCAGATAACCTTCAAACACGAGCCAGGACAAATAACCTTTATGCGAGCAATAATTTTGATGCATGGGTCGATGAAATTTTAAGCTCATTATCATATACCAGCGTTTTAGATATTTGTTGTGGGACTGGTAATCAGCTTGTTAAATTTGCAATAAGTAAAAATATAAAAAAAGTAATTGGTGTTGATATTTCACAGCCATCGCTTGATGTTGCACAGCAGCGGGTGAAAGAGTTGGGCGGACAGTTTGATTTTTCTGTAAAAAATAGATCAATAGATACACTTTTTTCAGACCCAGAATTTGCTTCAACTCGATTCGACATAGTGTCATGTTTTTATGGGTTATATTATTCAGCCGATGCAACCAAGTTATTGCATGAAATTATTGATCATCTAACGCTGCAAGGAGCTATTGTTATTGTTGGTCCGTATGGGGATAATAATCATAGTTTATTTACGTTACTTGAGCGTTTTTTTCCAATCCCGGAATTTGTTAAGCGAGCTTCGTGTACGTTTATGCCTGAAGAAATTCTTCCTGTATTATCACAATGTATGCATGTACAAGAACAATCACTCGTTAATACAGTAAAATATCCTAGTGTCTCGTCAGTGCTTGATTATTGGAAAGCCTCGACTTTTTATTCGGTACAACATGAAACATTTGTTAAGCAAGCTTTAGAAGAATATTTTAAGATTAATACAGAGTTTATTGTTGAGAAGCATATAAAAGCATATATCGCGCAAAAACATTCGTAATTTTAAGGTATTTTTATGGGTAAAAAAGTATTAGTCGTTGCAGCCCATCCTGATGACGAAATTCTCGGTTGTGGGGGAACCATAGCCTGGCATGTCAGTGAAGGTGATGAAGTACATGTGTTGATTTTGGCCGAAGGAATGACGGCACGCAGTGATCAACGAAAGAAAGAATTATATGTACATGAACTGAGTGCTCTTGCACAAGCGGCATATACGGCAAATAATATTTTGGGTGTGCGTTCAGTAGTATTACAGAACTTTCCTGATAATCGCATGGATTCAATTGATTTGCTTGATATTATAAAAGTTATCGAAGCAAAAATTAAAGAATTTTCTCCCGATATTGTGTACACACATCATGCTGGTGATGTAAATATCGATCATCGAAGAACGCATGAAGCGGTTATTGCTGCAACACGTCCAATGCCAGGTGTGTCAATTATGAAACTCTTATTTTTTGAAGTGGCATCAAGTACTGAATGGCAAGTCCCGTATTCTGCAACGCCATTTACCCCAAATTATTTTGTCAATATATCGCAAACACTTAATCTGAAAATAAAAGCGCTTGAAGCGTATGCTTCCGAAATGCGCGACTTTCCTCATCCACGTTCATATCAAGCTCTTGAATATCTTGCTCGATGGCGAGGTGCTATTGTCGGTGTGGACGCAGCTGAAGCGTTTTTTTTAGGTCGAGCCATCGTTGGAAAGAATTAATCTTGGTGTGTTGAAAAAAATAATAAAAAAAAGCTGATTTTTTATAGTATGATGAAAAAATATATTAAGAAGGGATTAGAATGAAGCAGTTTGTCAGTTCAATGGGTTTATTACGTCGGGTTTTCACTATTTTTTGTGTAGGTTTTGTGTTTGTTGGATTAGCGATTGTTCTTCGTTATAGGGTGATCAAAAAACCTTTTGGTCTGAGTGCTCCGTGTTTTACATTTTATAAAAAACTGAGTGCCCTTGGGTGGGATACAAAGAAAAATCTCTACTATGATAGCTATCTGCGTGATTTGGTATCGGTCTATAGAAGTCCTTATTTTTCTGAAGAAGAAAAATTTGCTGATGCTATCAAAGCTGGGCATGACGATAACCAAAAAGTTGTACTTGAGCTCTTTGATCATGATCTAAAAAAAATAGTTGCCTCTGTGCTCTATCAATTGGGGTGTGTCAAATTTAGTAGCGATCAAGTCTACGATGTGGCGGTGCAAGATCTTCAAGCCCACTTGCAGGCGCGATATGCTGGAAATCAAGAAAACGTGCAATGTATGTATACCGTGCTTGATTGTCTTATGGCTACTCAAAAAGAGCAGTTACTCAAAACGCGCTTTGATTTTAAAAATATTATCGTTACTCGTGATATTGGCACACGCAATATTGCTGAAAAACAAACGGATACTTTTGAGCGCGATCGTATTATGGTTATGGGCATAATTCTAGACACTGTAATAAAAAAAGAGTTAACACCACGTTTTTATGATTATGACTATCTTGATGAAATAGAAGTGATTGCTGAATCTGTCTACACGCTCTATCAAGAAGCAGGAAGCTCTCGAGGACAAAGATTTTTGCAGGCACTTACGCTATTAACTCATACAGACCAAAATAATAACCAAAAGCTTAGTCAAAAAATTAAGAGCTTTTTGGGGGAACAGCATCCGTATATTCCACAAAGAGCGACGTCTGATCCATTACTCAAAAAAGCAAATCCTGCCGTACACGATGCCCTTGCAGGTATAAAAGCCGAAGATAATATGCAAGGCTTTTTGGACGCGAATACAAAATATTCTGGCGAGCAGTTACAAAAACAAGGTAAATTCGATTCACGGCAGCTATCACTGTTGCGTGGATACGAAAAAAATCATCATCTTATGTTACGCACGATTATTAATTTGATCAAAGAAGGTAAGCTTACCAAAAATGATGAAGTTCTGATTATAGGTCCTCGTTATGTCGATGAAATTCTTTTTTTTAGAAAACATTTGGGATTACCTAAAACCATAGGGCTTGATTTGTGCGCCAATGATCATGTTGTTGTTGGTGATATGCATAAGATGCCTTTTGAAAATGGACGGTTCAAACTGATTTATGTTTGTAATACATTATGTTATTCGTATCATGCTCGCAAAGCCGTTGACGAGATTGCGCGTGTTTTACAACGTCCAGGTTATGCTTGTATTATAGACCATGGAACATACATAGAAGGTGCAAGTCTTATTGGGCGTAGTGATGTTATGAATGCAAATGCATTGGTTGGGATGTTTTATAAAAACCGATATAATCTCCTGGCAAAAGATAATGGAACACCGCTCGTACGTTATGCATCGCTTAACCAATCAAGTTGTGCTCTTGAATTATATTAATTAAGAGAGAGTAGTATTTATGAATCATAAAAAATACTTATTGTATCCTGTTCAAATTCCGGTTTTATTTTTAAGTATGCTTGTGTTGTGTGCTGGAGTAGGGGTTATTTTAGGATTCAAAAGATGCAAACGCCATTTTGTATTTCATGAAATCCTGCATCCAATTCGTGATGCTTATCAACGCACCCCTTCTTTATCATATATTTTAAAAAGCTCGCCAGAAGAAATTGCTGATTATGTTACTCAGTTAAACAAAAATGGTATTGTGCATATTAAAAGCTTTTTGACCGCTGAAGAATTTGCAGAAATGAAGAACGATTTTGAAGGGTTTGTAGGTCATATCCAAGCGAATGCAGCAAACGTAGACGACGAGGGTGCTGGATTTACCGAAGACTTTTTTAGCAAGAAAGAAAACGCATACTATTCGACTAACCCGTTCAAATATTCAAAACAATTGGTAAAGAGTTGTTGTAACAAAAAACTTACTTCGATTATAAATCACTATTTCAAAGCAGATACCTATATTTATCGAGCGGGTGCCGCGCGAATTTTGCCGATAGATTCAACAGGATATGGATCGTTTCAGTGGCACCATGATGCATGGGGTAAGTCGGTCAATGTCATGTTTCTTTTGAGTGATGTTGGTGATGGTGATCAGGCGATGACCTACGTTATGGGTTCTCATAACATACGGCATTCGTTTGAAAAATTTATGCGTTCCCGTCTGAGTTTGGATTATTGCAAAGAGCGTATGACAACAACGCCTATCTTTACTTGTAAGGGCAAGGCAGGAGATCTTTTTATTTTTGATACCAATGGTGTTCATAGTGGTAACCGAACAGCAGGAAGAGCACGAGATACGTTTATTATAAGTTATTCGACGGGAAAAAATCATATTTGGCGTTTTCCATTTGATCATGCCAAAGCAATACAGTACACAGAAAATGGTTATAATCCATTTGCAAAGGTAATCGCAGAATGTAAAAAAGATCCGAAAGCACCCATGTTTCCAGAAATACGTAGTTGGGTTGATGGTGTTTTACAGATTAATACATGGATATAAAGAGGAGAAGCATGAATCAGTTTCAAACAGCGCAAGAAACATTTTGGGCAGGAGCTTTTGGTGATGAATATACCCAACGAAATCAGGGTAATACGTTAATCGCCAGCAATCTTGCGTTATTTTCAAAAATTCTTTCGCATACATATTCTGTGCAAACCATGATTGAGTTTGGTGCAAACATAGGTCTTAATTTACGTGCAATCAAACAGTTATTTCCAGCGATAGATATCGAAGCGCTTGAAATAAATACGCAGGCAGCAAGCGAACTTGCATCGCTTGGGATCAGTAAAGTGTATAATCAGTCTATATTAGAATTTAATCCAACCAGTCAGTATGACTTTGTACTGACTAAGGGCTTTTTGATTCACTTAGAGCCAGTAATGTTAAAAAAAGTATACGATACGCTCTATCAATCTTCGAAAAAATATATTTGCTTAATCGAGTATTATAATCCAAGCCCGGTTGAAGTACCATATCGTGGATTTAGCGAACGTCTTTTCAAGCGTGATTTTGCGGGTGAGATGCTTGATTGTTATAAAGACTTAAAACTTAAAGAGTATGGCTTTGTATATCGACGTGATCAAAATTTTGCTCAAGATGATATAACATGGTTTTTGCTTGAAAAATAAAAAAGGTGATGTATGAAATATTGTAAAAACTGTGTTATGCCGGTGACCAAGCCCGATTTACATTTTGATGTTGACGGTGTTTGTATAGCGTGTCGTAATTTTGAAAACCGTAAAACGGTTAATTGGGATGTGCGCAAAGAAGAGTTATTACGCATTCTTGATCGTTATCGTTCCAAAGATGGCAAAAATTGGGATTGTGTGATACCGGTGAGTGGTGGTAAAGATAGTACCTATCAAGTATTGCGCATGCTTGAACTTGGCATGAATCCATTGTGTGTTACGTCAACAACGTGTGATCTTTCTGATATTGGTCGTAAAAATATCGAGAATCTTAAATCGCTTGGTGTCGACTATATCGAGTTTTCACCCAATCCTGTTATTCGCAAGAAATTAAACCGTATTGGTTTAAAACAAGTTGGTGATATTTCATGGCCTGAGCATGTTTCTATTTTTACGATTCCTGTTCGTGCGGCTGTCCAGTTTAATATTCCGTTACTTATTTGGGGAGAGAGCGCTCAAAATGAATACGGAGGTCCAGCATCGGCAACGCAAAACAATACGCTTGATCGTCGTTGGCTTGAAGAATTTGGTGGACTGCTTGGTTTGCGCGT
>Ga0207111_10004_pt1 | contig 87446 bp, 60 predicted proteins | sample Alteio_BWMinHeat_71_FD_153577 | JGI IMG/M metagenome (GOLD analysis project Ga0207111, IMG submission 153577) | Enriched cells from forest soil in Barre Woods Harvard Forest LTER site, Petersham, Massachusetts, United States -... | ecosystem: Environmental > Terrestrial > Soil > Temperate forest >... | reverse complement strand
TTTAAATTTTCAAGATTTCAAAACGTCAAAACTACTGCGCAACCTCGGCTGCTTTCAGTTGTGCAGAAGCAGCATTTGCTTCATCTTGAGCTGCAATTCTTGCCGTTGTGGCCGTCGCATGTTTTTCTGGATCATATTCGTATTTGTATTTTGAACCAATGTTTCGTCCCCGAGCAGCTTCTTTCTCTGCTATCGTAGCTCTGCTTAATTTTTCATCGAAAACTTCTTTCATAGCGCGCGAATCTTTCACAACTGTTTGCCGAGCTATCACTACTTCATGTTCTGCAGCTTGTACTTTTCGAGTTGCCGCAGCTATTGCATCCTGGTCGGGTTCAGAAGCTCCCTCGAGTGTTTCTAGATTTTTTTGTGCCGTGACAAGTTTTTGATGAGCAACTTTTTTGCTCGCTTGCGCTTTGGCAAGATCTGCTTTGGCTGCTTTTTCTTCAGCTGCTGCTGCAGCATCAAATGCTTCTTGGAATTTTGCAGGATTTTTTGCGGCATAACGGGTAGCTTTATTTGCTTCTTGTCTGAGTTTTTTTAAATTTTCCTGAGCAGCAATTTTCGCTTCTTGCGCTTTGTTTAACTCTTGTGTCGACTGATTTAATTCTTCTTGTATAGGCGCAGATTTTGTTCTTTCATACATTTGAGCTCGAGTTCTCTGTCTCATCGTGCTTTCAATTTCAGTCATATCTTTAGGTTTTAGTGCTCCCACTTTGGGCGTACTGAGTTTAACAGGTTGAGGTGGGGTTGGTCTTGGGGTGTCAACAATTATTCGTTCTAGAGTAGCTGCACGTTCTGCGGCTGCTTGTTCTGCCCTTTCAAAAGCAGCTCGTTCTGCCATGCCAGCTTCTCTTTCAAGCGTTTGTCCTAACCTCTCGACAAGTTCTCCTTCCATTGCTCGTAATGGGACCAAACTTATGCCCAGCATAAGTGTCATTAACACTCGCAGAGTTTTTTGATCTTTAATTTTTCGCATATATTTCTTCATAAGCATTTCCCCATTTTTTTTACGTTATTACATTATTTTGCCGCATTAGATTTTTTAAGAGCGTCCATAACCGCTTGGTTCGCGTTATGAAATTCTTGTTGTGCAGTATTCAATTGTTTTTCAAAAGCTTTTAGTTGTTTTGCTAGTCTTGCTTTCTCTGGACCAAAATGAGGGGCAGCAAGTTTTTCATCTAATGTAATTTTAATTTTGGCATTAAGAGAATCTATTTTATGTTGAGCAGCTATTGCAGTTTTTTTCAGTCTGGTCGTTTGAGCACTCGTTGCTGTTTTTTGTGCTCTTTTTACTTCATCTTCAGCTGCTGCTTTTTCAGGTGATTCGGGGTTTACCTTTTTAAATCGTTTTTGAGCATCAGCCAATTTTTTCTTAGCAGCTGTTTCTGTTGCCAGAGCATCTTTCGTCTCTTTTTCTGCGGTGCTCATTTTTGCAGCAGAGCTTGCCTCTTGAAGTTCTATTGTTGCTTTATGTAATTCACTTTGAGCGTCAGTTACAGCACGTTCTTTTGCATGATATACATCATTAGCTTCTTCCCATGCTTGTGTTCCTTGTTGCAATCGATTTAATTTTCTGAACGCAATTCCTTCGTCTACTTGTGCTTGTGTTAGTTTTTTCTGAGCTTCTGTAAAAGAAGCCTGTTTGGTCTCGATCGCCATTTGTTCGGGCGATATTCTCGCCGCTGTCTTGATCTGTTTTGCTTTTTCAGCTGCTTCTTGATCGGCTTTTTTAGCTGCAGCTTTTTCAGCTGCGTCTTGAGTCTCTTTTTCAGCTGCCCGAATTTCTGCAAGAGATTGGGCCTGCTCAAGTTCTACCGTTGCTTTGTGTAATTCACTTTGAGCGTCCATTACAGCCTTATTTTTCGCAAGATATATGTCTCTTGCCTCTTTCCATTCTGGTGAACCTTGTTGAAATACTTGACTATTGCTAAACAATTCAACCGCATTTTTCTCTTCTAATTCTGCTTGTGTTAGTTTGTTCTGAGCTTCTGTAAACGAAACCCGTTTGGCCTCGAGCGCTATTTCTTCAGGTGTAAACTCTCGAGCCAGTGTTTTGGCTGTCCCGAGTTCAATAGGTCGTGCAACTTTTTCTCTTGGTTCAGTGAGGCGCTCTGGCTTTGGTGTAAGTTTTTCTCCGCGTGCTGCCGCTGCTTCTTGTTCTTCAATGAGTTTTTTCTGTAAGTTTGCTCTTGCTTGTGCATTCTCAGTAATTGCTTGTTTAATTTCAGCTTCTTCCATCTGTGCTTTCATGAGTGCTTGCTTTGCTTGTACGTTCGCTGTTTCAGCATTGGCTAATTCTCTTTTTGCATTTGCGTATTCCTCGTCAGTCCCGTTCTTACTTGCTTCGTCTCGAGCTTTTTTCGCTTCGTCTAATGTTTCACGGGCATCTTGCTCTGCTTGCTTAGCTTGTGCTAATGCATCTTCAGCTTTTCGCGCAGCTATTTTGAGTTTTGTATTTTTTGCTGCCAATGTATTATATTCGTCAATATTGGCTACTGTTCCTCCAGCGGATTCTCCAGCTTCTTCGTCTTCAACATATTCCCATCGGCCTTCAAAAGCTCCAGCTGTTTCCATTGGTTTTTGAACAGCACCTAGTTCAGGTCTAAGTTTAGGGTGTAAAGCTTGTACTTTTGGGGCAACATGCGGTTGTTCCATGTGTGGTTGTGGGATTTCTTTAAGAGCTGCCCTTTCTGTGACTGCGTCTGCTTCGCCTCCAAGCGCTTCCCGAGCCGCTAGTTCAATTTCTCCTACGTCTACTGCTCTCAATGGAACCAAGCCCACGCACAGCATGAGTATTATTATCCCCTGTAATTTTCGCATACTTTTCTTCATAAACTCTCCCTTAATTTGATTCAGCAATACCAACACTCGTACCTACAACTGCAGCTCCACCAACAACACCAGCACCGACTTTAATAGCAGTTTTTTGTTTGGGAGTTCTCCTTTGCCACGCTTCAGAAACGCGTTTACGTGCACGGGTGACCATACTTTCTTCTGGTCCGCCTTGTGCTGCTTCAGGTTCAGGTTTGTCCAGCACAGACTGAGCAGCAGAAATAGGAGTTTGTGCCTGCTCTGCAAGTCTTCTTTGTGTGTCGTCAGCAAGTGCTTTTGCACCATATTTCTTACGAGATTCTTCTTCTATACTGACAGCCTTATTATACCTTTCAGTTGCTTGAACAACTTTTTCTCGCGCAGCTTTTTCTGCATTAAAGATTTTTTTTATTTGTTCGCTCGTCAGATGATAATTTTTCGATGCTGCACCCATTTGTTGAGCAGCTTCAGCGAGTTTTTGTTCAGCATCTTGTTTTGCTAATTTTGCATTTACAGCAGCTTGTTGATTTTTATGGATTGTTAAGACATCTGACGTATCGTCGATGACAGCTTGATCAGCTTGGAATTGTCTTAGTCTTGCAAGCTTTTCTTCGGTACTACTTACCAGATAATCGACGTTTTTTTGTTGAAGCGCTGCATTTTCTGCATTGCTTTGGGCTCGCAGAGCTTCTTGGGCTCTATTAGATGGATGAAGATTTTTATAAGCAGTATTAATTTTTTCACGGCAGGCAGCAGCTTCTTCTGGAGTTATATCGTTTTTTCCAAAACTCTCAGCGTTATATTGATCGTACAATCTTTGAGATGCAGTCTCAATTTCGCCTTGTGTTGCTGTAGATTTAAGACCAAGTATTTCATAAGCATTTTTGCCATTGAGTATTCTCGACATTTCTGCTTTTCTGGTTGCGGCAAGTCTATACGCAAATTCACCGGGTGTTTTTCCTCTTCCTAAAACTCTACTTGCTTTCTTGTATGTAGCCCGCCATTCCCCTTTACGCGCAGTTTTAAGTTTATCGATTACGTCACGATCTATATTGCGAGATTTTACAAGGGAGTCAAAAGCTTCTTGAATATTACTTGAAGTAGCGCGGACTCTTGCCAAGAATGCACGTTCTTCTGCCGCAGTCATGCCCGCCATTTCATCAAATTGGGTATCTGTATCAAATTTATTTCGTAACGTGATATATGCATTAATAATATCTTCATCTTTTGCATCAGACGCAACACCAAGGACATCTTCAGGTTTTTGAGCATAAGCTATTCTTGTCATTTCCTGATCTCTGAGCGTGGCTTGCTCCAAAGCGTTTTGTTTCATGGCATTGCGACTAAGCTTGGCCTTGGTATAGCCTTCGCCAGAATCTTGAAATAAATAGATGTGTGATTGGGGTTCTAGCGCTTGCGTTGATCCACCACTATCAACAAAGATACTTCCACCAGCTCCTTGTCTGGGTTTTCCATATATGATTTTTGGTTGAACTTCTCCTGGTTGAAGAGGTTGCTTAACCCCTATAACTTTTTCTTTAAGAAGCATTTCTCCATGCTCCTGTTGAATATACGACAAAGGTTCTCTTTCTACAGAAGATGAGACCTCAGAACCAAGTTCTTTCACCGTCGATCTTAACGCACCAACTTCCATTGCTTCCAATCGAACCAAACTCACGCCAAGTGCGAGTACTATGAGCGTCTGTAATTTTCGCACACTTTTCTTCATAAAACTCTCCCAGTATTTTCAATAATATTTTCTCACGATAGTCCTATACTCATCGTACCATAAATACTTTACTATCTGTCAATAAAATTGAATTTGGGTTGGGGGAGAGGGATTTCGAGATTAGTATCCATATATATAGGGGGGCTTATATCACGTCTGTTATATCAGCTAACGTATCGAACGTTTCTTCTTGATCTGGTTGAGAGGTTGGTTGTTGAGCGGGAAGGGTTTGTTGAGCTTCCGTGCCCGATGGAGTTTCTTGCAAAGCCTGGGGAGTAACCGCTGTTGGAGTAACAGCGACTTCAGGGGCGGCCGTGTCCGCCGCCATAGCCGGGGCGACGGCGGCTTGAGATATGACTTGAACTGGTGTAGTGGGTTGTTGAGCTGCTTGCTGGTCTGACGAGTTCTGAGCGACCGCTGAACCATCTATTGGAGCTGAACTGTCAGCACTTACGCTTACGTCTGCTGTGGGTTGTGCTGCAGAAGTTTGATCTGTTGGAGCTGCTGCGCCCGTGTCTTTAGGTTTCACCGTGTCCGACACCTCGACATTGCTCGGTACGACAGCGCTATGGCGTGCAGGCGAGACTTGAGCAGCGACGGGAGCCTGGGATTCTGTTTCTGCAGCAGCACCGTCATCACCACCAGTTATATCAGAACCAGTATCACCACCATCAGCAGATCCATCGCCACCATCAGAACCAGCATCTCCTGCGCCGCCTGAAATATCAGAAGCACCGCCATCACCTGCGCCTGAAGTTTCTTCTTCTGATGTCTCAGAAGCTTGAGCGAAGACAGAAGGTTGTTGAGCAGCATGGTATGACGGCGAAGCTTGCCTGTTCGTTATAACTACATGAGCGACGGCAGGCCGGTATGTCACAGCTGCGCCCGTGTCTTCTTCTGCTGCGGTATCGCCCCCGCCATCGTCCCTGTCCGCCATAGCCACCTGGGCGTCGGCGGAAGATTCTTCTCCACCATCTGACGCTTCTGTTTCTGCCGTGTCCGCCTCGACATAGCTCGGCGCGGCAACGGAATGGCGCACAGGCGTGATAGCTCGCGCTTGAGCAGCGTGGTATGATATTTGTGGCGCTTGCCTCTGAGCAACGGCGGGCTGGTATGTCGCAGTTGCGCCCGTGTCTTCTTCTGGTGCTTGGTCTGTTTCAGCTGCAGAACCGCCGGATTCTTCTTCACCACCTGACGTTTCGGCTTCTTCTGGTTGTACGGTTTCTTCGGGAGCAGACGTGCCCGGCCCCTCGACATCGCTCGGGATAGACTGCGCTTGAGGAGAGACGGAAGCCACGGCTCCTTGTGCTACAGGTGCGTGAACTGATGTTGGAACTTTGGATGCTCCTTTTTGAGCAACAGCTTTAGGTTGTTTTGATTTTTTTTCTTTTCGAGCTTCTTTTCGTACAGCTTTTTCTTCTTTTTTGACTTCGCGTTCTTCTTTTATTTTGCTCTTTTCGTCTTTTATTTCCTGCTTAATTTCATGTTTTTCTTTTTGTGTCAGCCCAGATTGTTTTTCTTCTTGTTTCAATTGTTTTACTTCTTGCCGTGCTTGCTGAATCGTCTGTTGTGCAACGTGAGCAGGTTCTTGCGTTTGTTGCTTGACGGGGAACAGTTGAGCGAGTTCGAGATGGTTTTGAGCTTGATGCGTCGCAAGATCTTGGCCTTCTTGCCGTGCAGCTAACATGTATGCTTTTTGCGTTGCATCTTCAAGCTTTTTTTGAGCATCAGCGAGTAGCGCAGCTTGCCTGCCGGCCGTCTTGTCCGTCGACCTGTCCGTCGAAGCTTTAGCGAAGTCGGAAGCTTTACCCTGCCCGGCGGAGCCTGGGGCCAAGTTGGAAACTTGAGTAGAGACGGGCGCTTGTAGGGAAATCTTTGCTGCGCGTTGAGCGCGTTTCGCATCTTGTTCTGTTTTTATTGCAGCTTGTTGCTCAGCCAGTTTTCGTGCCGCTTGCTCGACGGAAGCTTTTTGCTCAGCCGCTTTTCTTCCAGCTTCCTGACCGGCTCGATACGCAGCAAGTCGCGACATTTGAGCTACTTGTTGAGCAAGTGCATCAGTGCTTGCCGTGTTAAATGCATTGGTGTATGCCGTATTGTAAGCAGTGATAAAAGCCGTACTTGTTGGGCTGCCAGCAGGCGGCGCAGGAATTACCTTAGGGGCAGTTGATCCAGGTTTTGCACTCGTACCAGCTTTTTTCCCATCAGTTGTTCCAGCTTTTGTTCCAGCTTCTGTATCAGCTTCTGCTTGCGTAAAAGCTTTTTGTACCACTACTTTTTGAGCAGCCTGTTTTTGAGTAGCCTGCGGGACTTTTTTTGCAGCGAGTGCCTGAGCTGCTTTTTCTTCTGCCGCTTGTTCGGCAGCTTTGTGCTCCACTTCTTCTTTCGCCTCTTCTTCTTTTTCCGTGCCCGGCGAAGCCTTGCGCGAAGCCTGGGTTGCTTCTTCTTCTTCTTGGGTTTCAGCTTGTGTTTCTGTGCCCGGCGTAGCTTTATGCGAAGCCTGGGTCTTTTTTGACTGGGTTGCTTCTTGTTCTTTTTCTTCTCTTTCTTTCTGAGCCTCTTCTTTTGCTTGTGCGGCCTCTTGCGCTTCCTGTTCTTCTTTGTCAGCAGGTGTCATTTTCCCCGCTGTTTTTGCTTGTGATTTTACCGCTTCCAGTTTTGTACTACCAATACTTATACATATCACCAATAACACAAAAAAATATACTACGTAGGGTGATTGACGTATAAGTTTTTTCATCGACTGCTCCGTTAGTTATTTTTTAACTTTTGCTTGCGCTTTTCGCGTTGATGCAAGTTTAGCTTGTGCTTTATTAACATCTTTCTCTGCTTGTTTTAGTTGCTTTGTAGCTTTTGTAACTTTTGCTTGAGCCGCTGCAACTTCTTGTTTAGCTGCTCTTTGTTCATTAAGAAGTTTTGGTGTTTTACCCGTTTGTTTAATGTCGCTTTGGATGTCTGCAAGTTTGACTTCAGCTGCTTTTTGGGCTCGAATTGCAGCTGATTTAACTTCAACCTGAGCAGCATGTACTTTGCGCGTTGCAGCGAGTATTCTTTGCTGAGCTGCTTCTAAATCAGATGGCGATAGATTTGGGTATTTCACGAGTGGTGCAGCTTCTTGTACCTCTTGTTCTAGTAGTTGTTGTGCTTGAGCTAATTTTTGCTCAGCTGTAGCGAGAGCACCTTCTTCGGGCGAGAGTCCTAGAAGTTTATATGCTTTTGCTAATTTTTGTTCTGCTGCAGTACGAGCAACTTCTTCTTGTGTTGTCCCGAGAACTTTGTATGCTTTAGTGCGCGCGACATTTTCACGCGTTTCCCCGAGAACTTTATACGCTTTGGCGCTTTGCTTGACAGGCTTTGGCTTTTGAACTATCGCTGATTCTGTAGTAACTTCTGGTTTTTTTGTTACTACAACGACTTCTGGTTCTTGTGCTAGTTCTCTGTTTATGCGACTTTCAATTTCCGCAATATCTGCAGCTCTTTGTTGAGCGCTTGCAAGATCAGTTTTATCAGCTGTACCTATCTTTTTATCAAGAATCTTTATTTGAGCAAGTTCTTCTCTAAGTTCTGCGATCTCTTCGTCGGTTGGCATCATATTCTCTTCGAGCTTGTCAGCACCATCACGCAAAGCTTCGAGTTGATGATCGAAGTTGCCTTTCAGTACCGTTAATTGCTCTACATTCATACGAGCACTTAATTCTTCTGGTTGTTCTGGTTCAACATCTGCTCCAATGTCTAAATGTTTTATTTTTGGAACTGATGTTTTTGGAGTAGTGTGCGTTGCTGCTTGACCAACTCCTCTGCCTTCTTCTTTTAGAAGTTGTTCTTCAGATTCTTCAGCTATTGTGCGAAGACCACCTTCCATGGCTCTCAATCCAACCCAACTTGCGCCAAGCATAAGTGTCACTATTACGATCTCTTGTAATTTTCGCATAACGTTTTTCATAATTCGCTCCCGATTTTTTGAGTGCTCTTTTAAAAACATCTATTTTGATCGTATCACAGATACATGTTTATCTGTCAATAAGATAGAATTCGACACCATTCGAAGTTGGCTTTATGCGTTATTCTAATAAAAAAAATATAAATATTGTCATCCTGAACTCGTTTCAGGATCTAAGCCTTAAGAAAGAATCCTATAATTTTACAGTAGCTAAGACTTATACAATATTTATATAAAAAAATATTAATTGAATGGATCCTGAAACGAGTTCAGGATGACAATGCGAGAGATTAATACGATGTAATGTTAACAATTGATAACAGGTTAAACAAAAAAAAGCCTTTCGTTTAAAACCGTTTTTTAACGTTCTCAACGAAAGGCTTTTGAAAATTGCTTAATCAGTTATTTAGTTCCCGGTACTTTTTTGCTCCCAAATAGTTTTTGCCATATCGAACTCCCTCCCTTTGCTTTAACGTGTTGACCAAGCGCTTGTTGTTTAGAGTCCAAATTTAATTCTTGCAGTTTGATGTTTTCGTCAAATATTTCTCCAATTTTCTTTTTATTTTCTTGAGATGCGCTTTGTACTTTCTTTGCCTTTTGTTGCTTCAAATTTGCAATATCATCGGTCAAGCTTTGTATTTCAGACTCTAATCTCGTAATTCTTATTGTTGATTGAACTTTAACGTCATCTTCAAGTGCCGCATCTTGATTTTTTTGAATTGTTTCCTGAGCTAATTTCCCTTCGGCTTTTGCTTGACTAGTATCTTGCATTATTTTGAAGCGTCGCGCATTCATGTTTGCGCCTTCTATTGCATTAGTTGCATTTTCTACACTTCTTTGAGCTGTTGTGATAGCAGCAAATGCAGCCTCTATATCTGCTGGTGTTTTTGCTTCATCCAATTGAGTACGAGCAGTTGCTAAATTTTCTTTTTGAATAGATAAATTTCTCGTCGCTATTGCAGCCCGGTCATATTCAGCCTTGCTGCGAAGTTTTGCTTGTTCGCTCAAATATTTTTCTTCACTCATCTTTTGCTTCTTTAATGCAGCCAAGTCTGTATCCAAATCAATATTTACTTTCTCAGCATCAAACTGTTCTTGGGTTAGTTTTCCTGCTTTCAATTGTTCTCTTAATTTGACGAGTTTACTTGATTCACCTGCAGGTTTTATTGTTTTCGGTTTAGATGTAGATTTTGTACCTGCTTTTCTCATAGCGTCTTTAAGTTGTTGTTTTGTTTTATCTACTTCTTGTTGAGCAGTTCGTTCGTTAGCCATTGCTCTTTGCATACGCACAAAACTTTCATCTTCAGAAGCTTTCTTTATTTCTGCTTTAGCATCCTCCAGTCTTTTTTTAGCTTGTGCATGTGCCGTTGATGCTTTTACAATTTCTTCTGGAAGTGCTGGCGGGGTTTTTCGTGGGCTTTTTTTCTCATGTTTTGCTTCTTCTTTTCCTTCTTCAGGTTTTGGACTTGTTGGAAGCGGGGGAGGGGTTTTTTTCCCTGTTGTGACTGGAAGTGGGGGTGGAGTTTTTCGTGGACTCTTTTTCTCTCCGTGTTTTACTTCTTCAGATTTTTGACTTATTGGAAGAGGGGGAGGGAGTTTCTTTTGCTTTTCACCTTTTTCCATGGCGCTCAATGGGAGTATCGCTATTCCAAGCATGATCGACAATCTAAGTAAATGGTGTAATGTTCGTATAAACTTCTTCATGACCATCTCCATTTAGTTATTTTCTGATTTATCAATAGCAACACCAATAATTGTCGCTGCTCCTACTCCTGCCGCGCCAATGACGCCAGCAGCTTTCTTTTGATCTGGTGTAAGACGTTGCCAACGTTGTCGCAGCGTAGGGGATGCTTTTTGGTTTTGAGTTTCGATCGCTTGAGCAGATTTTTGTTCTTCTGGAGTTGCTTCTCGCTCTGGAGCTCCCGCTTCAGCGAGCACTTCTTTTGACTCTTCTTGTACGAAAGTTGGTTCAACCATTCTAACGGGCGCTTCTTCTGCTGGCGCTTCTTCTGGTACAACCTCTTGAACAAGTGCTCCTTCAGGCACTACTTGTTCTTGAATTGCGACTTCAGGAACAGGCATTGCTTGTGCCGCTTGAGCAGCAGCTTCAGCTGCACTTGTTAACTTCTTTTGTGCGTCTGCTAAAGCTTTTCTTGCTTTAACAAGCGATTGTTTCTTAAGAGTCAAATTATTGTCTTGAAGTTCGATGTTTTGATCGAATTTTTTTCCAAGCGTTTTTTTCAAAGCTGGATCAATTTCGCCCTTTAGCGTTGCTTTCTTTTGCTCCTTCATCAAAGTAACATACTCGTCCATTTGTGGAACTTGAGCACTTAGTCTATCTATTTCTATCTGTGCCTGAAGTACGACGTCTTTTTGAAGAGCGAGTTTCCCATCAGCTACTATTATTTTTTTACGGGCAGCATATTCTTCAGGTGAAAGCTGTTCAGACTTTAAGGAATCTAAGGCTTTTTGAGTATTGCCTTCTATTTCCCAGCGACGAGCATTCATTCTTGCGCCACTTTCAGTTGCTGAATTATTTAATACCTCTAGTTGAGCTTTGTTTATTGATGCAAATGCTTCATCTAGTACTATTTCTGGATTAGCTAATTTTGCAAGAGCTTCTTTTTCTACCCTTGCCCTTGTTGGGCTAACTACTGGAGCTTCTTGTAGCCTATCCAATGTTGCCTGAGCTTCTTCTTTTACCGTTTCCATGTCTAGGTTAGCTAATTTTGAACGAAGTTCTGCGAGTTCGTTCTCTATTTTTGGTAGATTACCTTTAATCATATCAGCGCGTTTAGCTTCAGAAACAGCGCTTACATGAGCTTGTTCGCTCAAAAATTTTTCTTTACTTATCCGTCCAGCAGCTTCTTGATCTTCTAATGTCCTTATAAATTGCTTTTGATTTATTTCGCCATTAGCCAATTGTTGTTTCACTTGGTCAAGGTCCATGAGTGCTCTTTGTCTTGCTTTCATAGCTTCTAATGTTTTTTCTCGAGTAGCTGGAACTGGTCGCTTAGAGGTAGGCTTCGCGGCAGGTTCAGGGGTGGGCTCAGCTTTGATTCCGGCTTCGCCTTCTGCCAAAACGGTCTCAGCAGCTTTTGGATTTACAGGAGGCTTTAATTTAGGCTTTGTTTTTGGAATAGCGGGAGCTTTTGGCTTGGATTGCACAGGAGCCTGTAATGCTTCTTGTTCAGCAGCTACTGGTTCACTTATAGTAACTTTTAGTGGTGCAACTTTCCCCTTTATTTGAGGTGCTTTTAAAGCCTTTCTTTCTGCTAACAATGCTCTTGCTCCCTCCTCGGTCTCAGCGAGTCCTGCTCTCTGAATTGCTCCAATAGCTGCATCATCTGCTGCTTCTGTACCGGCGTTTGCAGCTTTTTGAATCATTCTCTCAGCAAACTCAGATTCGAGTGATGCACCCAATGGGATAAAATTCACGCCCAGCGCGAATACTAAAATCATATACTTAATTTGTCTCATAATTTTTTTCATAACATCCCCTTTAAACTACTATTTTTTTACAATCATATTTTCACTGTATCATAGTCGCATTGTTATTTGTCAATACTAGGTACATTCAGGAGTGGGAGAGGGGAGTTTTACAGTTTTTATCTTGTGGTGCCATTTGCTTTCGCATTGTTTGCATTGTCATCCTGGTGACACCTGTTAGTTGTAAATCCAAGTAAATTGTGCACAAGAATTAACAAAAAAGCCCTTCGTTGTACACGAAAGGCTTTTTAATTTTTGACGCGTTTTGCTTCAAGAAACTATTTCTTAATACTTTTTCTTGCTTTACTCAGCGCTTTTTCAGTGTTAGACAAACGTTTTTTTTGAGCACTAATTTCTTTGGCGAATGCGCTTAGTATTTTCTTATAATCCGGAGTGTTTTTTTGCACCTGCTCTTTTGCTTTTTTTACATGATCAATATCTTGTGTTATTTGTTTAACATGAGCTTCTAATCGTGCAACTTCTATTTCCTGAGTTTTCATTTTGATTTGTGCATCATTCAAGTGATCACTCACCGTACTCTTTTTTGATTCATGTAACGCATCAATATTTTTCAATACGTTTTCTTGCGTTTGATTAAATTCTCTAATTCCAGTTGTTACGACTTCAAGATTTGATGCCTCAGATAATGTTTGAAGAGCTTGTTCATGAGCTTCTTGTAATTTTCTGGGTGTTGGTTGCCCCTCAGAGCTATCTACAGGCTTAAAATCTTCTCCAGAATCGCTTGTTACTTTTTCAAGTATGAGTAATTCTTTGTCCGATCTTCTATATGCTGCGTGCAATGGGTCAAAACTTACGCCAAGTATAAAACCCAATGTTATTAGAGAATATATTTGTCGCATAAAATTCGTCATCACATTTACCTCTTTTCCATCACCGGCTTGGTTTTTATTGGTGATGACATACTTTTAGCAGCAGCAATTCTTTGTCTGAGTGCGCTACTTTTTGAAACTTTTGCTGCATAGCGCGACACTTTTTTTGGTTCTGCGTTTTTCATGATCTTCGTCTTTTCACGCTTTCCACCCAGTTTTTTTGATGGCATAAGAGCGGTTTCAATCAGTATAGCGCCTTCACCATTGTTATAAATATTCCCGCTTTGGTCAGTTACAAAGAGGGTGTCTGCAGCATTGACTGCAACTTCGGCAACGCCTGATGATGGTTTGCCATCAGCGCCCGCAAGGTGGGTCCATGCGTTATTGGTAAATTGCCAGAGGCCACCTTGATACGAACCATAAATATGGTTTCTGTTTGCAATCGCGATATGATCAAGTTTTATGTTTTGTGGTGCCCATGCATTATTGCCCGTGTAAAGCTGGGGTGTGTTTGTTTCATCGATAATCATGACTACACCGTCAACACCTGCTGCCACATCAATGCCGACATGTCGTGGATACCATATATAGTATGACGTATGTAATTGGTACACAACATTGTTACTTCTATCAACCGCCCAAATATTACGACCACCGCCAACGGAGATGCGATCAAACGTTACGGTCTTACCGGTTTTTTCAAACTTACCGGTAGTTTTATTGGGTTGCTGTTGATCTCTTTCAGGCAGCACCATAAAATTGTCAAGATCCCAGTTATAAAGATATACTTTGCCTTGTGCATCAAGAATCATCATGATGCCATCGGATGAAACCGATACGCATTTGAGCGGGCTAATTATTTTGCCCTTTTTATCAACTTTTTTTGCATCATGTTCATGTGCAGGAAGGTTAACCCATGCACTTGCAGCATTTGTTTCTGATGCATTATAGCGCATCAAACTTGTTGAATCTGGTGAAAGACACCACGCTTCTACGTTGCCATTGCGACAGCCAACCGAGATGCTTTTTGTAGCACCTCCTTCTGGCGTAAAGCTGGCGGGAAGGTTTACTGGTGCAGGAGTTTGTTCAGCAGTACTAGCTGCAGTACTAGCTGCTGGCATGCTTGTTGTTTTTCCCATATCTGCAGTTATGCCCGTTTTTGCACCTTGTGGAATTGCCGTGCCAACACGTGTTTTCGGGATATAACTCGTTTGATGCGCAGTATGAGATTCTACCGCTTGTGCCACACCCATTGTTGCAGGTTCCCAGACGGTAGACTGTTCTTGCCCCGTATCGCCTGCGATCGCTTGTTGTTTGGTAAGCACTTCTTTTTGGCGTATATATGCTGCGTGCAGGTTTAAGCTCACGCCAAGCACAAGTGCTCCTATCATCAATAGAGAGTGTATGAGCCCTATACATTTCTTCATGATATTCCCTCGATTTTATTCTCGTGTTTTTTCTAAGGGCTGTTTTTGGGTTGTTTTTTTACCAGCTGATCTTTGCTTTGCAGCCTGGGCTTTAGTGGGAACGTTTGAACCGCCTTCTTCTTCCTGTAATTTTTTTCGAGAAGTACTTTCTTTTTTAACTTTTACACGTTTAGTTACGCGTTTACGCAATTTTTTCTTCTTCTTTTGTTTTTCAGTGCTTTCAGTTGTCTCACCAGATGTATCGTCGTCTGACGTTGCTTGTTCTTTTGTGAGTACTTCTTTTTCTCGTATGTATTCTGCTTGCAATGGGTTCAAGCTCACGCCAAGTACGAGTGCTGCTACAAGTAGACATTGTATTTGCATAAATTTTTTCATACTAGTTCCTCGTTTTTTTTATCTTTTTGGTGTAGCCGGTTTTTGGGGTGCTGCTCCACTGGTTTTAGCTCTTTGCTGTGCAGCCTGGGATTTAGTAGGAATGTTTGAACCGCCTTCTTCTTCATGTATTTGTTGGATCGTCATTGGTTTTTGAGAACCACCTGATGTATTCTCCTCTGACATTGTGCTCTCGTTACTACCTGATGGATTGCCACCTGACATTGCGACCACGTTACAGCTCAGGCCAAGCACGAGTACCACCAACCCTACTACGCTTGTCCACGCCTTCAGGCTTGGCAAGCTACGAAGGGCAGGCGCCAGTACATATTGTATGTTGTTTTGCATAAATTTCTTCATCATATAATCCCTTATATTTTTGAGTGAATGTTTCAAACCTACTCTTATTTTCACTGTAGCATAAACGGCTTACTCAAAGTCAATAAAGTTATGCAGACGCTTCCGCCTACTCGCAAAATATTATTCGATTTTTAATAATATAGATTCTTTATAAGCGCACGACTGTTTGAGTATCGTGGTGCATAGCACCATCGATACAAGTTGGGGCGCGTTAGGGATTCCAAAGGTCTCCTTTGGGGCACGGGGGGTCCAGGGGGGTGGTTGCAAAACCACCCGCCATGGCGTGAGAACATGATTGATATTGGTATTTCTGAACAGACTATGATCTGGTGAAAAATAAAAACGGGCTGGAAAAATTTCCAACCCGTTTTTTATTAATTTAATATTAATTTAATAAAGCTTACTCAGCACTGGTTTCATCACCCATATCACTGGTCTCTTCACCCGTACTACTCATGTCCTCGGTCTCACTCGTATCACTTGTTTCATGCATATCACGAACTATTTTCTTAACCGGCTTTTTGACAGGCATCTTTCCTAATCTCGTCGCAACTCCCGTTCTTTTTTCCCGTGCAGCTTGCTCAGCTCTTATTTTTCTTATTTCCTCAGCATTGGCTTTTATATTTGTCGCGGTAAATGCTTCCCGTTCACGTATCGCTTTAATTTCTTGACGATGACGCTTCTGCGCTTGCGTCATTTTATGTTTATGTTTTTTCTTCACGACAGGTTCTTCTTCTTCAGTTGGCGCTTCGCCTCCATCTGTCGGTTCTTCAGCTGTACCATCAGTAGGAGTTGTTTGTCCAGCTTGAGCGGCTTGAGCTGCTGCTTGAGCAGCGGCTTGGGCTGCAGCTTGTGCTGCTGCTGCTTCGCGTTCTTGTTTCGGTTTAACATATCCGTAATAAACACCAAGACCTACGCCTGTTCCAGCTACTGCTACTGTGCCGCCAACGATAGCAGCTTTTTGTGGGGTTGTTCTTTCTGTCCACATTACTTGTTTAGCACGTTGGAAACGCGAAGGTTGTGCTGCAGGTTGAAGCTTGTCTCCAGGTTTAACTTCGGGTGCTTTTAATTCAGGTTTTGGGACGCCTGCATGTTCTGCTTCGGCGGCAATGCCTTTGCCAGCAACTCCGGCTCCCTCTTCAAGTTCTTGTACAACTACCTTCTCTTCTACACCTTCCATTGCTTTTAATGGCGCCATCCCCATGCCAAGCACAAGTGCTAAAACGAACAAGCGTTGCAATAATTCCATAAACTTCTTCATTACCATCCCCTTTTTTATTCACTCATCTCTTGCTTCACGGTCTTTCTCATGCCCATTTCTTTTTTTCTTATTGCGCGCTTTTCTACTGGATGCTCTGTCACTATTCTCGTCTTTGGCCCGTGTTCTTTTACTGTTTCAGCTTTAGGTTTTACACGTTGTTCTGAAAATCTTTCAAGTTTTTGTAAGTCAGTAAGATTTTGACCGCGCTTGCCTGCTTGATGAATAGTTTTAGCTCTTGTCTGTTTACCTGGCTTTTTTCCACCATGAGTTCCGGTTTCATCTGGTGTCATGCCAATGACAGCTGTTTCTCCCGGCGTCAAGCCCATTCCCGTTTCGTCTGGTGTTATGCCCATTCCAGTTTCGTCTGGCGTCATGCCTGTTTCGTCTGGTGTTATAACAGCACCACCTTGAGGACCGCCTTCTACTGGCGTTTCGATAGTTTCAGTACCTTGGGTACCACCTGTTTCAGGTGTTTCTGGTGTCATACCAGTTTCAGCTTGTTTTGCAGCAGTTTGGCCAGAAGTTGTTCCTGGCTTGTTATGTTCATAAATTTCATATGCTCCCACACCTGCTAATCCAGCAGCCCCAAGAGCGACACCAGCTCTTGCTAACTTTTGCCCACGACTCAATTTTTTCGGCGCTGTTGCTTCAGATCCTGAATCTTTTCGTAGCGCTCCTTCTCCCGCTTCTGCTTCACCCGGTGCTGGTTTTCCTGCTTCAACTCTTGGTCCTACTCCTCCTACGGCTTTTTGTGTTACCGGTTGTGACTCTGCTCCTGTTTCTGCTTCGAGTCCTGTTGTATATGCCGGTGCTGGTTCTACGGGTCCATTACCTGTTTCTGCTCCATATGGAGGTGGTGCTTCCCCGGGTTTCTTACCTTCAAAAAAAGCTCTTCGGTCTTTTACACTAACTTGTAGTTTTGGTCCACCTGCAGCTCTTTCTCGAGAAAGCTGTAGAGCAAATTCTTCTTGTTGTACTCCAATTTTTGCCTTTTCAGCGGTTGCTCCTCGGCTTGTAAATTTTGCTAGCGCAGTTCTGTCAGCTTCTCGAGCAGCTTGAACGTCTCCTTCTTCAGCAAGTTCTTTGGCTGCTTGAGTAAGAAATTCTCCTTCAGGCATTGCTCCCAATGGTGCCATGCCCATACCAAGCACGAATGCCACAAAAATCACCGACATAAACTTCTTCATAACCAATCTCCTTATATATATTTATTTAATGTATATACTTCTAAACCTATCTATTTTTACCATACCACACACGCATGTCTATTTGTCAATAAAAAACAAAAACCCGGCTGAAAATCAATCCAACCGGGTTCTTTAATTTCTTTTATTTTTTACAGCGTTTATTCGCTTGCCATCGAGCTCATGCCCTCGCGTGTTTTTGCGCCGGTTTCTTTCATATGTTCAGCACTGTATTTAGTACCATAGCCTTTTCTTACGGGTCCCGTTTGTTTCATATGTTTGGGCGTGTGTTTGGTTGCCGCCGGTTTTGATGGTGTAACGCCAAGTCTGCGATCTTCTTCTTCGCTCATTCCTTCTCTTGTTCTTACTCCCGTTTCTTTCATATGTTCAGCGTGGGGTTTAATGCCAGATTTTGTAAAGCGTTCTCTGTCTTCTAATTTACGTCTCATGCCTTTATGTTTCATACCTGTTCTTTCAACGGGTGTCGTCTCAGGCATTTCAGGCGTCTCAGGTGTTATAACAGCACCACCTTGAGGGCCTGTCTCTTCTGGAATTTCCATCGTAACGGGCGTTGCCATTGTTACTCCTGTATCAACCGGTGTCGCGGGGATTGCTGCTTGTTGAGGAACCGCTTGACCGCCACCGCTCGATTTTTTTCTTGTAAGAACTACCGCTAATGTAATACCACCAGCTACTACTGTTGCAGCTCCTAATGCTATCAAGAGATTTCTTCTTGTCATTAAGCGTTTAAACCGTGCTTTTGCGCCTTGTGATGCATTAGGTTTAGCAGCTTCTGCTTGTGCGACTTCAATATTATCATTGATTCCATTTACTTCATTTTCGAGTCTGGCTGGATCCTGAACCACCACTTGGGCATTTTTAATATCTGAAGGCGATGCGTCTGGAACTACTTTGGCTAATTCTTCGGGAGCAGCACTTGCTCCTAAAACAGCTGGTTCGGGTGCTCCAAATTCCGGTAGAATTGGCTCTTCAACTCGTCCTTCCCAGGCATTCATTTCTTCCGGTTGAAACGCTACAGAGGGTTGACCCATAGGGGCATTAGCCCTTTCGACAAAAGCAGCCATTTCTGCTTCATGTTCTGCTTGTTTTGCTGCATATGCTTTTTGTGCTGCTTGTGCCATTTGTTCTTCTGTCATTTGTGCACCTTCTGATTTAACAATAGTACCTTTTCTGGCTGCAGAGCTAAGATCAGATTCAGACAGTGATCTAGTGAGAGGTTGCCCTTTTGTGACTTGAAGTTTAGGTTGTGAAGCACTTCGTTTTATTGTTATTGGAGGAGTTGGTTTAGCTCTTTCTGCTGCGGCTGCACGTTGTTCGAACGCTTGTTCTGTTTCTCCTTCAAATCTAACAAGCGCATGTTCGCCTGTTTCTCCACCTTCTTTAGCAGCCATTTCAGCAAGTTCTCCCAAAGCCCTATATTCCGCTCTCAATGGGGCCATGCCCATGCCAAGCATGAATATCACAAAGATCACCGGCATAAACTTCTTCATAACGAATCTCCTTAATTTATTTGATTTATATACTCTAAACCTATCTATTTTTACCATACCACACATACATGTCTATTTGTCAATAAAAAATTGACTTTGATACAAGAGAGGGTAGGAGGGGGTTCGCAGGCGTTTCCGCCTACGCTTACCCACGCCTTCCGGCTTGGCAAGCTACGGACGGACAGGTCACCCTGCACCCGATGAAAGGTGTGTTTGCGCACACCTTTCAAATCCACGCACTATGGGCTGCGCCCCTAGAACCCGCTGACGCACTAACGCATCCAGCCGTCGCTAAAGCTATGGCGGACAGGCCGGCGATTTATCCGCCGAAGCTACGAAGAGCGTAGGCCGGATGGCGCTTCGCGCCACGCTCGTTTGAAAGTGCTTATAAAGAATCTATTATTAAAATAGGAACGAGCGCCTGACATAATTTCTTAATTACTCGTCGATTTCTTCGTCATCACTTATATCATGTACGACAGGTTTCGGTTTTGTTTTCGTTACCGGTTTCGCTTTTGCCTGCCCTTCGTAGCCACCTGGGCGTAGTAGGGTTACCGGTTTTGCTGGCTTTTCTTTGTTGCAGATTTTTTCTTTGGTGTCACGTAACCTTCTTCTTCTAATATTTGTTCTTCTTCTTGACGCTGGAGCTCACGTTCACGTTGACGAGCAGACTTAGGCTTCTGCGTAGAGCGCTTGGTTTTTGATTTTTTTGGTTTTTTGGTTTTTGCTTTTCCATTTGTTGTTGTTTGCTCAGTGCCGTCGGTTGTACCACCGGTTTGAATTTCTATTGGTTGTTGTTCAATAATAACTTGGGATTGGTTTTTGTCCGGGTTGATGTCTTTATAGAGGTTCACGCCGGTTTCAACGGTTGCTAATCCAGTTACAGCGACCCCACCAACGATCGCAGCTGTTTTCAGTGATTGTTTACCAGCTAGTTGGCTTTGTACACCCAAGATTTCAAGATCTACGTCGTAATAACTTTCACCTGCTTCTTTTAATGCAGCTTTTTTAAGCTTAAGTTCTTTTAGCTTTGCACGAAGTTTTTCAATGTCTGCCCCTAATTGTTCTGCTACTTCGTTTGCGCCTTCACCACCTACTTCTGCTGCTTTACCTTTTGCAACAGGCTCTGGTTCTTTCGCTGGTTTGACTTCTCCTGATGCTTTTTGGGTTACTGGTCGCCCAGGTTCTTCCTCTATTGTTTCTGCTGAAAGTTCTGGCGTTGGAAGAGCTGGTGGTTTCGATTTTGGAAGAGGGGGAGCCTTTGGTGCCCGAGCGAGCAATTCTTCTCTTTTCTTTGCTTGGTCTGCTAATAGATTGTTAAAGGCTCTTTGATCACCGGACTCTGCTGCGGTCTTCAGAGCCGCAGCATGATCAGCTGATTGTTGTTCAAAGGCTGCAGCAAACTCTTTTGCTTCCATTGCTTCCATGGCGTTCAATTGAACCGAACTTACGCCAAGCAATAAAAACATTACTGCAGGCATGCATAGTATTTGCCGCATAAACTTTTTCATCAACAGCTCCTTCACTAGATGTTACCAATTATTCGTTGGCGCTTGCTTCTTTTTTAGCTTTTTTAGATTTCGTCAAAACTTTTTTAACTTTTGTTGCTGGTTTCTTTGGCTTCTCTTCTGCTTGTTTCTCTTCGATCGGCGTTTCGCCTTTTGCTCTTTCTTTGATATCAGCTGCGGTTTTACGATTCTTACTTGAACCGCCTTTTTCAGTTTCTATTTTTCGTAATTCTTTTTCTTTCCCTTTTTTGCCTTTTTCGCCTTTAGTTTTTTTAGGTTTCTTTTTCTTAACTGGCGTTTCTTCTTCGCCTGTCCCCGTTCCGTCACCGGTTCCTGTTTCTCCTGTTACGCCAGTCTCATCTGTAGTTCCAGTGTCTCCAGTGTCTCCAGTTCCAGTGTCTGTACCACCTTCAGTTTCTGTTCCTGCTGCTGCTTCTGCTGGAGCAGGTGCATTATCACCACCTGTATGTTTCTTAATAAGAACAAGGGGAATAGTGACTGCTGCCCCAACTACACCAACAGTGGTCACAACAGCTCCTACTGTTTTTGCCAAGCTATTGGTTACTGCTTCAGCTTCCCCAGCAACCTTTTCGGCGCCTGCCTGAAGTTTTGCTGCGCCTGCTTCAGCTTTGTCTCCAAGACCTTTAGCTTTATCAGCAGCTTGTGCGGCTTTTTCTTCAGCGTTTGCTCCAAGATTTTTAGCTTTGTCAACAGCATTTTTAGCTTTTGCAAGTTTACCATCAGCGTCTTTTCCAAGTTGGGCTACAGAGTCTTTCAGATCTTGTCCAGCATTGTTCCCTGCGGCTTGAAGTTTAGCAGCACCTTCTTCGAATTTGTCAGCAGCATCTTGAGCGACACTAACTTCGACCTTAGCGTTTTGTACAGCACTCCCTGCATCTGCTATTGCTTTGTTTGCCAATTTTGCATCTGCAGCAATGGCTGCTGGTACTCCAGGTTCTCCTGCGGGTTTTAGTGGTTCTTTGACTTCTGGAGCTTGGAGATGTTCTCCAGCTAATGCAGCATCTCTTTTTGCAGCTAATTCGACGCCTTCTCTTTCTGCTGCTTGAGCACCAACTTCGCCGGCCTCTCTTCCAAGCTGTTCTTCAGCTACTTCAGCTACTTCTACACCAGCACGGGCAGCTGCTCCCAATTGTTCCATTCCGAATCCAAGCACTGCCAACAGTACGAGATTTTGTAACAGTCTTATAAACTTCTTCATATATATCCCCTATTTTTTGAGCAAAAAACTTCTCAATTTAATCCTATTCTTACTGTAGCATAGATATATGGCTAACTGTCAATAATATTAAATTCAGGATAAGGGAGAGGGTACAGAAACAAAAAAGCCGGCTGGAAATTTCCGGCCGGCTTTTTTTGTTCGTATTATTTTTAGGTCTTATACTAAACCTTCAAGTGATTGATCACCAATTTGTTCTGCTTCTTGGTCTGCAGCTTGTGCCGCCGCATCGGTTGCAGCACCGGTATCAGTTCCTGTGTCTACAGCTCCTGTATCAGTACCAGCATCAGTTGCTGCACCAGTTACCGTTCCTCCTGAGACAGCAGCTCCTGAATTATCAAAAACATTTCCACCAGCAGCGCCTGCTGTAATGGCAGCGCCAGTACCAACTACGGCAGCTTGTGTTTTATTTGATGAGCCGCCACCGCCAAAAATACCATAACCAACACCGACTCCAACGGCAACTCCAGCACCTACTTTTACTGCTGTTTCAAATGGATGCGCTTTGTAATATGCTTTTTTCTTAGCCCACCATGCAGACTTTCCGTCTTCAGTTAATTTCGTTATGTTCGCTTTTTGAGTTGCGACTTTTGACTCGAGCGCTCTTATGCTGTCTTGATTAGGGTTCTCAAGTTTTTTTACTCTAGCCAATTCTCGTTCAGTAGCTTGCAGATCAGCTTTTGCTGTTTTAAAAGCAACTTCAGAATCTTCGAACACTTTGGTTACTCTTCCAAGCTCAGTTGCATCTTCTACACCTTTTTTAGCCCATATTTGCGCACTTTTTGCCTTGTTGACAGCTGCGTTTTTTTCGGCCCTTGTTTTATATTTTTCATTTGCACCAAATCTTGCATCTTCAGCTTCTTTCAAGTCTGCTTCAGCCTTTGCCAGCTTTCTATTCGATGCTACTACTTCTTGAGCAACCGTTTGTTCATTAGCAGCAGCAGCTTCTGATGCCATTCTTGCTCGATAGGCTTTTCGAGCAGGAGCTTCTTTGACAAGGAATTCTGATTTTTTAGCTTCTCTCAAGGCTCTATTGGCTGCTTTTGCTTCTTCGGCCGCCCTTGCTATAGCAGCATTATCTTTTGGTTGTGCTTTTTGAAGTGCGGCAAGTTTTTCTGTTGCAGCTTTGTCGGCAGCCTCAGCATTTTTTACTTTGCTTGCAGCTCTTCCTTCATTAAATTTTTGAAGTTTATCTTCAGCTGCTTGTTTTACTTTTGCAGCCTGAGCCTTAACTCTTCCCGTGAGCGATTTTTGCGACGCAGTTTTTTGTTTTAAAAGATTTTCTTCAGCTGTTGCTTTATCTACACTTGCGTGAGCTTCATCTATAGCTTTTTGCGCAGCCTTTTTATCAGCTTCAGTTGCTGTAGCAGTCAATTTTTTTTGACCAGCGGTTGCTTCTTCTAATTTTGCCTGAGCTGCAGCTTTGGCATCGGCGATCCGTCGTGCTTCTTGCTCAGCAGTTGTAGCAGCATCGCCTCCTACAGTTCCTATAGCTTTATTAGCTCCTTGCAGCGCTTGAGCAGTTTTTTCGCCAACTTTTTCTCCGGTAGTTTTGTCGGTCAAACTAGGTTTTCCGGTTTTTGGTGTTGCTGGATGTTCTGTAACTGCAGGTTCTACTTTTGCCGGTGTTGCTGGGTGTTCTCCAACAGGTTCTACTTTTACAGGTTCTGGGTGTACAGCGCCTGCTTTTGGTACTCCAGCTTCGGGTTGAATAACTTTGACTTCTGCTGGGACATTTGTAGGGTGGACAGTAACGTGCTCGGCTGCAGCTGGCATATTTGTAGGGTGGAGGGTGGTTGGCTTGAGGCCGCCTGGTTTAGGAGCTAATCCTGGTTTACGGGCTATTTCTTGTGCAGCCTTTCGTAGTCTTAATTCTGCTTGTAGCTCTGCTTCAGACATGTTTGGATGTGCTTCTTTAATTGCTTGAAGTGCAGCCTCATCAGCGGCTTCTTTCGCTGCTAATTCACCTGCTTCTGCACCTAGTTTTGCTCCTGCTTTGGTGGCTAGTTGTTCGGCTCCTTCTTCAACCACTCTTGTTCCAAAAGCAGCTTCGAGCTGGTTAATCCAACATCCAAGCATAAGTACAAGCGCCAGCCCTACTACGCTAAAGCTACGAAGGGCAGATAGGCGCTGTAGTTGTTTGATAATTTTCTTCATAATAAAAAATCCTCTTTTCTTGGTGATTATTGGTTTGCGTTCGCGCTTGCGTTTGTACCAGTTGCGTCAGTACTACTTGCAGCAGCTGGAGCTGATTTACTTGAAGTATCTTTTGGGTGACCATAGAGACCATACAATGTAGCGCCTCCTAGAAGACCTAACGTGACTGCGATTCCAGTTTTCCATGGATGCCTGCCTATGCTTGTTGAAACTCTGTCTGCGGCATTAGCCACCGCTTCTTTTGCACGAACATATCTTGATCGAGTATCTACCAGTGTTGTATTTGCTGTATCAGCTTTAGCTTGTAAAGCCTCTGTTGGGCGGCCTTCTTTTTGAGCAGTTCTAAGTTCTGCCGAAGCTGCTTTTGCTTCTTGTGCTGCGTTTGCCTCCGCTACCGCTGCTTGCCCTTCAACAACGTAAGCGTCTCTTACAGCAGGTAATAATTGTACCGTTTCATCAGAAAGTGTTTTACCTTTTGGAGCTTTACTTTGGATGCTTGCAAGCCATTTGCTAAATCGCGATTCACCTTTTATGGCTGCGCGTGTGTTTTGAGCTATTACTCGACTCTTTTTTGCTTGCGCTTCAGCTTCCTTTACAGCTTGTTGTGCGTCTTGCTTTTCTTGTTCAGATAAATTGCGTTCATTTAAACGCTTTCGTGCTTGTGCAAGGTTTTCAGCATCTTGGGCAGCATCACGATCTACTACGGCAAGCTGAGATCTTCTCGTTGCTTGCAGAGCTTCATCTTTTGCTTTTGCATGTGCTTGCTCAGCGGCCGTGAAGTTATTTTCTGCATCTTCTTTAGCCGCTACATTATTGACTTCTTCACCTTCTGCTTGAACTTTTCCTCGTGCTTCTTGAGCTACTTTGAGGTCGAGCTCTGATTTTTGAACAGCTGCTTGAGCAGCTTCAATTTCTTGACTTGTTTTTGCTACTTGTTGTTCTGCTCTTTCTACTGCTGAGCTTGTAAATCTTTGTTTAATGCTGGTAATTTTTTGTTTCGCTTGCTGTGCGAGTTGCTGAGCTCTGCTTGGTTTTGGTTCTGGTGCCCCAAATTCACGTTCAGGCTTTAATTTTGATTCTACTTTTAATGGTTTTTTTACTATTTTTGGCGGGGCATTACGCTCCGCAGCAAACTCAGCCGCTTCTCTTTCTTGAGCTTCTAATGCTGCTTTTTGTGCTGCTGCACGTGCAGCTTGTTCTTCCGCTGATAGTCCTACTCGTTCTGCTTTTGCTGCTGCTTGCTCCAAAGCTATATCATATGCTGCATCCAATAGTGCCATGCTAATGCCAAGCATGAGGGTAATTACTAATAAACCTTGTATTTGTCGCATACATTTCATAACTTTCTCCTTCTTCTATTTAATTTTAATCGCGTTGTTTCGGGGTTTTCTCTACAGGCTTTTGAGCTACTTTTTCTTGCCCTTCGAAGCCACCTGGGCGTAGTAGGGTGGCCGCAGGTTTTTGCGCAACTTTTTTAGCCGCGGGCTTTTTAGCTACAGGACGCATTTGCTCTTTCGCGCGACTTATCGCATGCTTTGGAGCTTTTTTAACCGTAATCGTTGTCCCTGTTTTTTGCGCAGTAACGCCATCATCACCTTTATGATAAATCTCATCAGGTGCTGTAATAAATAAAGTCCCGACTGCGTTAACTGCAATTTTATGAATGCCGTTTGCAGGCTGGCCATCTGCGCCCAGGAGTTGGTGCCAGCCGCCTTTGTCATGACGATATACAAATCCTTGATATGTTCCGTATACATAATTTTTCGTACCGACAGCAACGCGATCAAGTTTCATGCCTGCAATGGGATGCCACTTATTATTACCACCGTATACATGCGGTACATACTTATCATCAACTGAGACGACAAAACCATCAAGCCCCGCGCTGACCGAAATTCCATCAACCATCGGCATCCATGTATCGGTTTTATTATCAAGTTGGTAGACCATTTTTTCATCAACATCGACGCCCCAAATATTATCTTTATTGCCAACGGTGATAAAATCTATTCCTAAGGGTACACCGACATGTTTTGTTAATGTACGCGTCTTTTTATCAAAGCTTCGTTTATGCCCGATACGAATCATGGCGAACTGTTGTTTGTTCCAGTTATAACGGTATGCTTTACCATGCGTATCAAGAATGAACATTTCACCGTCAGATGAAATAGCGACCGATTTTAACGGACTAATCGTTTTATTTTGCATGTCTTTGGCGATCATAGGAGTCCATTGAGTACTTTCTGGTGCCTGCTCGCCAGAGCTTGAAAGCGACGGCTGAGCTTGCTGGGCCTGCCCGCCAGAGCTCTGTAAGAGCGACGGCGGGTTATAGTGAAGAAGATGGCTGCCATCGGGCGCAACACCCCAAACTTCAAGAACTCCGTTCCGGCTTCCAACGGAGATATCTGCAGCTTTACCAAATGTATCAGTAAAATCAGCAGGAAGATTGATCGTCATTGATGGAGCTCCAGCTTTGGAAATTTCTGTTATTGGTTGTGATGACTCAATTGTTTGTGGTGCATCAACTTCTTCAACATCATCGCCAGCAACTTGAATACGTTGTACAACACGTTTGGCAGCGGGTGATAGAGGCGCCATTATCATGGTTCCTAAGACAAAAATTAAACACAACTGTTGTAATAATTTTTTCATAAGCTTCTCCGTTTTTTAAGGTCTTATTAATTGGCCTGTATCACTGTAAGTAGGCTGATAAGCAGGTCTTGCTAGAGCTTGCTTAGCAGCAATCGCTTCTGCTTTAGTTGGTATTCGTTGCTCGGTTGCCCTGGTTCTCACTTGGCTCTTCATTGGGATTGCTTGTTCACGCTGTTGTACACGCTGTAGTATGTGTTTTGGCGCACGACGTTTTCTTTTCTGGGCTTTCTTAGCTTTAACGATCTTTTTTTGTTGTTTAATATGCTGAACAAGTGTGCTTGTCGGGATTAATTTTTCTGCGTAGCGAGAATCGGGGTTACTTGGACCTTTTTCGATGGTCGTTGTCAGCATTTGAGGTTTACCGCCTGCGGTTGCTGGAGCGATCGCTTGCCTTAAGATGGTTGTGTCAGCAAGTATAGGTTCTTGAGCTTGCGCTGCAAGCTGGGCAGCACTTGGTAATGGGGTAACTTTTTGTGTTATAACAACCCCTTGGTCGCCCTTATTATATATGTTACCACCAAAATCTGTTATAAAGATGGTGCCTGCAGCGTTAACAGCAATTTCATAAACACCGAATGCAGGTGTGCCATCTTTGCCGTTTACTTGCGTCCATGCATTGTTGGCATATTGCCACATGCCACCTTGATATGAACCCAGAATATAATCTTTACTGCCCACGGCGATGTGATCTAATTTTGTGCCAGAGGCACCTAATGGAACCCATTTACCATCGCCGACATAGCGTATTGGTGCACCAGTTGATGTATTGCCGGTTTCTGGTGTTGGGGGTGGGCCGGAATTATCGATCGCAATAACGGTACCATCAACACCGGCGCTTACGCGTATGCCTGACGCACGTGGTGTCCACGTTGTTGTTGCGGTGTCGTAGCTATAGATAATATTGGCTGCTGAATCGACGCCCCAAATTTCGTTTTTGTTACCAATCGAGACCATATTAAATGCTAAGCCATTTTCGGTTCGCGTAAATGTCTTTTTTGTTGTGTCATACGTATATGCATAGCCGATTGGAAATGCGGTAAAATTCTTTTTATCCGGATTAAAGCTATAAACTATACCTTGGTTGTCGATAATTAAAATATTACCGTCAGATGATACTGACACCCAAATAACAGTAGTTATGACGTTGCCTTGATCATCGACGGTTGGTATGATTTGCCAAGGGCTTTTTGCTTGTGTTTGTGTTGCATCATAACGAAGTAATTTATCTGCACCTGTTGTTGGATCTTGAGGTGAGATAGACCATGCTTCAAGTTGTCCACCGCTGCTGCCCACCGCAACACAGAATGTTGTGTCTGTTTCGGGAGTAAAACCAGGAGGAAGATTATACGTAAGTGCACCGGCAGCTTCTTGCTCGGGCTCTGCTTTTCCGGTTAATAATTCTGATTCTGATGTTGTGCCTTGCAATGCTTCTAAGCCATAGGTTGCAGAACCGGTAAATAATGCACCTAATGCACCACCTGCGACAGCACCAAAGCCTTGACCCTGTTGTATGCCGGTTGCAATTGCCTCACCCGATTTTGTGATTCCCATAGCGGCTGAACCGATCATTCCGCCGGTGACGGGTCCAATGGAAATGGCGCGCGATAACCCTTCGGCAATGTTGCCGCCGTTGGCAATATCAGTAATCCCTTTAACGGGTTCATTTAACGATACTGCTTGAAGTAACCCGTTGCCGACATCGTTCCAGTTACCAGATGCAAGACCAGAGCCCGTCTCTATAAAACCTTTAACGTTGCTTCCAAGCAAGAGAGATTCAGAAGCTCCCATGCCAAGATCGGTAAAGCCATCACCAAAATGTCCTCCGGCAATTTCTTCTGCACCATGAAATGTTCTTTGTATCCCTTCCATCGCGCCGGGCGCAAGATTTTGGATGGGCAATGGAAGAACAATGTTTCCTGCTTGAGTGATGGTGTTGGCTAGACCTTGTCCAATATCGCTAAAGCCAGAAGTATCCCCCGTTACAAGTTTGCCAATACCTTTACCGGTTTGTATTAACCCTTCAACCGTACCGACAACACCTTCTTCAACCCCGGTGCCGATCATCACCGCAGCTTGACCGACGATATTTCCTGCACCTGAAGCGATAGATCCAGTAATATCAAGTGCTGATTGTGTAATATCACCACCGCCTGCAGCTCCAGCGACTGCGGCAACTCCTATAAGCGGAGCTGCAGCGACGTATTCAACAGCAGTCAGAGCTCCTGTCCCAGCAGCTGTGGTAAGTTCTGTAAGTCCTGTACCGACGTGCCCTTGGACAATGTCTTGACCTGCTTGAACCACGCCTGTTGCGGTTGCCACTGCTTGCTTAGTAACGGTTGATACGACGTTAGCAACGCCTGCAACGGCACCACTTAAAACGGGTATTTTTGCGGCTACGATAGCTTGTACAGGAACAGATATGACAGTGTTTACTACTGTTGAGACACCATCTTTAACTTTATCCCAGCAATCGCTAAACCATGAAGCATTCAGTGCAGACATGTGTATGAGCATCAAGATAAGAATAAGAAGTTTTTGTTTTTTCATATTCGTCTTTCTCTCTTTAATTTTTTATTAATTTTTTGATTGTAACCTGATTTTCATCTTATCATGGCACGACCAGCAAAAGTCAACACTTGCTATTACAGAGAGAAAGATGGGGTGATTTAGATATTTTTTGATAAAAAATATTTGGGTGAAACAGTAACACGTGCGTATACGTATTTAATCGCCAGCATGCACAGTGTCATGCCAGACGCCATAACGAAACGTTCAAGCGCGACAACGGGTATAAGAGAAAGCCATTGGCCAGAAGAAAGATTGCACGTGTATAACACGATAATGCTTCCCGTTGCATGTGCGATAAACGTACTTTGCAGCATGATCAAGAAAATATTTTTTTTGTATACATATTGTATAAAGAAAAGTGCGATCGGAATAAACCAATAAAAAGAGTATGCGTATGCTTGTGCGCCAATGGGGTGGATACTAAAAAGTGCGATACACAAAACGGGAAATAATACATGTAATAAAACGTTGGTGATACGAACAAAATATTGTGAGTTATTTGTATTTATAGATCTATTTATAGATATAGAGAGTGTTGCAAGTGCTGTTGGGATACCCAGTGTGATACAAAGTTTTGTGCAAAAAAATTTAAGCGCAAAAATAGTTATAAGCGTTATTGATGATAACGTAATCCCACAAAAAGCGCCCAGTAATGGAAGTAAAAAGTTAATGCCCGAAAATTTCATGGCGTACGTACCCAGTACAAAACTAAAAGTGAATTTTGAAAGCACACTGGTTATTGCAATAAAAAACGCAGATAACGCAAATTTTGATATCGTTTTCATAAAACTCTCTTTTATATATATAGAAGAAGCTTGGGATCATTTTATCTCAGTATCTTACCAGAAAAAAGGCCGGACTAAAAGTGTCGCCCCTTTCAGGGGCTTGGGGGTTGGGTTTGTGATGTCCCAAACCCACCGCTTACGCAATGGGCTAATAACTGTCATCCCTAACGGGATTGCCATTGGTAATTTGATACCCGTAACAAAATTCATGACATAAAAAAAATTAAACGTTGTAGAAGATAGAAGCGCCATTAGGCGCGACAGTTATTAGCCCACCGTGTAAACGGTGGGTGTATAGTAAAACAAAAACCTAAGCCCTGGAAGGGCGACACTTCCAGGGCGTTAGATTTTTTGCTACTTTGGACACCATACGAGTGTGTATTAATAAAAATTTTGAATAATTTTGAATAATAATAATAAAGAAGGGATTGCATGAGTATTAAGCCCGATAGCTGGATTCGGTTAATGGCGAGCCAAGAAAACATGATCGAACCGTTTGTTGACCGTCAAGTAAGAACCGCTGAAAACGGCATAGGTAAAGTTGTCAGTTACGGTGTTTCAAGCTACGGTTATGACATTCGCGTTGCCGATGAATTTAAAGTTTTCACCAACGTTTTTAATTCGATTGTTGACCCGAAAAATTTTACCGCAGACTCTTTTATTCAACGTGATGGCGATATCTGTGTTGTACCGCCAAACTCGTTTGCACTTGCACGCAGCGTTGAATATTTCAAAATTCCAAGAAATGTTTTAACGATTTGTCTTGGCAAGTCGACCTATGCTCGTTGTGGTATTATCGTGAACGTAACGCCATTTGAGCCGGGCTGGGAAGGGCATGTCACGATTGAAATTTCAAACACGACGCCGTTACCGGCAAAAATTTATGCTAACGAAGGCATTGCGCAGGTTATCTTTTTTGAAGCTGATGAGCAATGTGAAGTTTCGTATGCTGACCGTAATGGTAAGTATATGAAGCAACGAGGAATTACGTTACCGTTATAAGATAATATGAGTGGTTTGCAGTAGATTTTTTGAGCGTCATCTGTTTAAAATGTATACTTTGATTTTGTGAATACGTTACGCACGTCATCCCCGCGAAAGCGGGGATCCAGCCGTGCCCGTCGAAGCCTTAGCGAAGTCGGGGCAAAACAATCGTTAGTTCTTTCACAATAAAATTTTTTAATCTTACTTCATACGATTTTTTTGTTTTGGGGTTCAAGAAAGTAAGCTTTGCCTGGATCCCGGGTCAAGCCCGGGATGACGTACATAGTCTATGACGCTTTGATTTTAGAGTTACATATAAACTTGTTATATAAAGCGTTTAAGAAACACAGTCTTTCATGTGAAATAATTCAAGCCTTTATGGCGGTACCTGAATAGGCCAATGCGAGGCTTCCGCTGCTTTGGTCTAATAAAAATTCTTAACTTCTCATCCCAATTCAGGTGGATACCCGGCAGCAAATAACAGATCGCGTTCTTTGATCGCGACATCGATATAACTTGTAACCCAGGCAAAATGTGATTTTTGCCATTCTGTCTGGGCTACTTCAAATTCTACGTGCGATATATCGCCAATCTCTAACTCTTGTTGCTTGAATTCAAAGTCATTTTTTGCGCGGGTGTAATCGACGTTTTGCGCTTTGAGTTGTGTTAACGATTTTGAGAGTGTATAAAATGCGGTTTCGACTTCTGACTTAATTGCATTAATAAGCTGCTGATTATTCAAAATTTCTTTGATCATGTTTTCATGCGCTTCGTTTGTTTTAAAATAGCTTAAAAGACCATCGAAAATATTCCATGAAAATACAGCACCGTACGAATAAAATTCGCGCCCAAGATAAAAAGGGTCGGCGATTTCACTACACGCTGGCTGGCGGCCTGCGGTTGCAACGAGTGAAACAGTTGGTAGTTGGGTCCGGCGCGCAATACGCTCAGAATCTTTTTGGATACCAATTTTTTTGAGCCCTTGTTTAATTTCAGGACGATACTGAAGGGCATATTGATAGTACGTTTCGATTGGTTGTAATACTATTTCTCGCGTACTATCCCATTCGAGTCGTGTCGTTTCGAGCGGGTTGGTATTTTCATGCATATTGATACTAAGCTTAAGCGGTTTGCCCATCAAAAATTCAAGTTTGCGTTGCGCAATATTACTATCGTCTTTATATGAATAAACATTTGCGGTATTAATCGCATAGTTTGATGTTTCGTTTAAATAATCGGTTCTATTTAAAAGATCGAGTTTATCGCGATGCACAGCTTGATCATACAATTTTTGTGTTGATACTTGCAGTGACTGGAAAAATTTATACTGATTTTGTAAAAGCCAGCTGTGCAAGAACGCTTTTTCTACTTCACAACGAACAGTTTTTTTTGCTGCTTCACTCAGAAACTCAACAACAGCAGTATTTTTTTTTGCACGTCGATAAAACTCTTGGGGCCCTGCGAATGAGTAGAGAAGTTGTTGTGCGCTCATTGTTGTGGTATTGGTCGAGCCTGATGTGCCTTTATAGGCAATCTGATTACTCGTAAAATTTATTGCTGGTAAATAACCGGACCATGCTTGCCGTGCGGCCATCTTACTTGCTTCTATATAATGGTCATATGCTTGTAGGTCGGGCCGATGTTCCATCGCGATATCGACTGCTTGTTGCATACTTAATGTCGCGATTGGCTGATGGCCTATAGATTCAAGAAATTCAAGCTCGTGGGTAATAGTTTTTGATTTAGGACTTACACGTGGTGAGATTACGATAAAGAGTAAGAATACTCTTGTTATGAGCGCACGATTCATAAACACACGTCTCCTGATTATTATTGGTCTATCTGGGGTTTAGCACGCTAGCGTTGCCTGGATCCCAGGTCAAGCCTGGGATGACGCGTCGCGAGAGTGCACGTTTATTTTTCTAGTAAGCGACTAAAAAAAGCCGTTCGCCCCGATGGAGCGAGTTTACGAGCGAGTAGAGGGGTACGACGGCGTCTCCAGAATCGCCATAATCTTGTTGTATAACATAGTTGGCGTTAGCTTATACATGCAATTGGTCGTGTGCCCAGCATTTTGATTTTTTCCATGAGTTTTTTCGTAGACATGCGGACATTTAATTTGAATTGCGTTGGAACAATTTTGATCGGTTAAGAATGGTCCATGTTTATCTTTATTGGTTGGACCAAAGATACTGATTGATGGGACGCCCAAAAAGTCTGCCAGGTGAATAAGGCCGGTATCCGGGCCGATAATAAGTGATGCATGCGTCAGAAGATGGGCGGTTGTTAAAAGATCCCAGCGGGGAGATACTTTTATCGAAAGATTATGGTCGTGAATATACTGTGCCAGTGTTTGGGCAGGATTACCAAAATCTTTGCCTAAAAGAATAGTATCGTATTCGAAAGACGTATTTTTACGTTCGTGAAGTAATTCAAAAAGTTGGCGCCAATATGTTTCGGGCCAGAGCTTTGACTCCCAGGTTGTGTTTGGGGCAAGCAGGATATATTTTTTAAGAGTATGTTCAGTGAGCCAGGCACGCACAGTATTTTGTTTGCTTTCTGGTATGGCGAGCGTAAAATCTTTTCGCATACTAGTAATACTTGGGCAGGTAGTATAGCTGTTTTGTAAATCGTATATTGCGTGACTGGCAAGTGCGAGATTTTTTTGAATAATATTGGTATAGACAGGGCTTATCTGAACATCAGTAAACCAAGTAGTAAATCTATCGCGGGCGTGCGCGCTATCAAAACCGTATTTTTTGCCGTGTAAAAAGTATAATAAAATACTTGTTTTTAAAATCCCCTGAAAATCGATAATAGCGTCCCATTGTGTTGCACGAATTTCTTTCATGATATGTATTGTTATGGGGAGATTTTTGGCTGCAAGATAGTTATCAGGTAAAACCCACGTTTTATCAAGTATTGGTTGGTCAACCAGAAGGGCCGCAGCTTTTTTTTGAACGAGCCAGCTTATCGAACTTTCTGGGTATAGTTTTTTTATCATAAAGAGCGCTGGCAGTGTATGTATAACATCGCCAATCGCAGAAACACGTACAAATAATATTTTCATGACGCTCAAAAATCTTTCAGATGGCGCTCCCAGTTTCAGGTCTCGCTTGTCATCCGTAGCCACGGAGGGCGTAGGATGAAAGGGTGCGCAAGATATAATTGCTTTATGCTATCTGAGCATGTTAGCCTATTGTAAGAATTTTTTGAACTTTAAAATGAGGGAACCTATGGAATTAATAACAAAAATAAAGCTGTTATTATTAATTATCGTGAGTGTGGGCTCACTAGTCATGCTCTATTTCTGGTTAGATAAGCGAAAAAACAGAACAAATCTTAAAGCACAGGCTCAGTTTAAAATCCCTACTGATAAAGTGAGAAAAGTTGTTTTAGATAACGGGATGACCGTTTTAGTTTTTAAAAAAGAATCGAATCCTAAAGTTCTTGTTCAAATAGCCTATAACGTCGGTTCTTCGGTTGAAGAGTCGGGGGAGCGTGGGCTGGCTCACTTGCTTGAGCATATGATTTTTAAAGGCACCGAGAAACTTTCTGAAGGTGATATCGACGCAATTGCGCGCAAATATGGCGCAAACTTTAATGCGTTTACGTCAAATGATATGACCAGTTATTATTTTGAAACAAATAAGAACAACTGGAAACCGTTTGTGCAAATTCTTGCCGATTGTATGCAAAATACGCGCTTTGACGAGCAGCATTTGGCGTCTGAAATTAAAGCAGTGATCCAAGAATTAAAAATGTTAAAAGATAATTACTGGCGCTTAATGCTGTTAAAAGCATGTGAATTAGTATTCCCTCCAAATCATCCGTATCATACGCCCGTTATAGGCTATAAAGAAGATCTTTTAAGCTTATCAGCAGAAAATTTGAAAAAATTTTACCAAAAATATTACCAGCCTGAACGAGCAACGTTATTTATTGTTGGCGATGTTGATATCGACGAAGCGATTAATCTTGCACGCGAGCAGTTTGAGCACATACCCAATAAAAAGACACCGGAACGAACACAAGAATTACCAATGCTTATGCAAGAGCTGGTCACCAATCGTACGCGACAGTATGAAGATGTTGCGCGTGACATGATAGGTTTTTACTGGTCGATTCCAGGCGCAAAGTCGTCTGACGAGATTTTATCGTCTGCCATTGCTGACTTATTAGGTCGTGGCGAGGGGAGTCGGTTATATCGTGTTCTTGTTGATGAAAAAAAATATGCGACGGCCGTGTATGTCAGCCCATTAAAATTTATGGACGCAGGGATTTTTCTTATTTATATCGAACCGGTTGAGGGTAAAAGCGCCCAGTGTCGTGAGGTTGTCGAATATGAGATAACAACTATGATCAAGAAGGGGGTTACTCACGCAGAACTGACCCGCATGAATAAATATCAAAGCAGGACATTTTTTGAAAAAATGGAAAGCTTGGAAGACTTTACCGATAGTTGGATTCGGTCTTTTTTTGCAACCGGTGACGAGTTAGAGATTTTTAAGCGCGTCGAAAAATATAGTAAGATTACATCAGAACAAGTACAAAGTTTTATGCAACATCATCTTGACCCGTTCTTGATGAATCAGATTGAACTTGTACCGTTACCTGAAGATAAAAAAGAGTTGCGCATCAAGCTTAAGAAAATGTCAGATACTATCGACCAAAAGATTTTGAGTCGTTATGTGCGAACAGCTCCGGTTGAAGCGGTTCGGTTTGTTCATCAGATTGCAGAGCCAGAACCGTTAGAGTTTGTTTTTCCTAAAACAGATAAAGTTATCGAGTTAGAAAATGGGCTTAAAATTTTTGTAAAACAACGGGATAACGCTCCGTTAATTAGTGTAAACATAAGTTTTAAAGACGGGACATATTTTGATACAGCTCAGGAGGGAATAGCCGTTGACCTGATGATGAACATGCTTATGGAAGGCAGTAAAGAATATTCTAAAAAAGAGCTTGTCGATTTTTTTGAAAGTTATGGTGCGTCCTATGAGTTTGATCATAATGGGGCGCGTCTTGAAATGTTGAGCCAAGATTTTGAAACGCTGACGACACGTTTAATAAAAATTTTAAGAACGCCACTTTTTGAACAGGACACGTGTGAAAAAACAAAAACGATTTTTGTGCATAATTTTGAACGCAGCAAAGATTCGGCACAAGCAGTTGCGATGCGCTTGTTATTTAGTACCGTCTATAAGCACCATACGTTTAGTTGGAGCTTTGATGATGCTATTACACAAGTCCAAAGAATAACGGTACAAGATTTGGTAGATTTACATAAAAAACATATGGTTGCAGAAAATCTTGTTGTTTCTATTGTCGGCGATTTTGATCTTGATCAGATGGAAACGTTAGCAACAAAAATTTTTAGTGAGCTTCCTGCTGGAAGTCGTTTTGTTTATGATCTACGAGGCGGTATGTTTACGCCACAAGAACATATCGATCATCTTATGCTTCGTGATCAGGTGATCTTGATCCTTGGTCAGCCATCATCGGTTGATATTTATAATCCTGATCTGGTGCCGCTAAAATTACTCAATACCATCTGTTTTTATTCATTGGGTTCTCGATTGTATCAGTTGCGAGAACAGTCAGGACTGTTTTATAGCGCGTTTGGACGGTTTGCCGGAAAAGCGGCCAAAATTCATGGCATCGATTATGTTGGCGCTGTCTTGAGTCCAGATAAAGTTGCAGTTGCCGAAGAACAAATTCGCGCCATGGTCAAACACGTGTCTGAGCATGGTGTTACCGAACAAGAAATGAAATCTGCACGTCAATTGTATTTAAAAGATCTGATTGACGCTGTTTCTGATAACAGGGCTGTTGCGCATATGTTTTGTTATCTTGAAGAGATGGAACTGAGCCAAGATTATTATGATAATGTTTTAGAGCGCATCCAGACCATGGAGCTTGCAGATCTTAATACGATTGCCAAGTGCTATGCGCATACCCATGATATGGCACGCGTGCGTGTTGGGCGTATCGAGGGAAAGTAAGTTATCGCGATAATTTAAATTTTAGATATTTATACAACGCAGTTATGGGATTACAGAATAATAAGCGCGCTCCTATTCGTGGGAGCGCGTAATATAATGGCTGTGTTGCGATCAGTTCTTTTGCATAATTCCCGCATGAGATATCTGGTTCGTAAATACAAACGTTATCTGGCCCAAGCGCGGGGCGTATGACATCGATACAAGCGATTAAAATACGCCTGACCCATATTTTTATAAATTCTATAATTTTTTTTATTATTTTTTTAAACACAGTTTGATCCTCACATTGTCACCCTGAGAGCTTTATATATTCTTGAGTAAAAACTCTTTGAGCGTATCAAACGATATTTTTGATACAAAACGAGATACGATTAAAATAGATATAACCGGCTTGAGATACAATTTTTCTGAATAAAAAATCTCTTTTGCGCGACGACGTAAAAGATTTCGATCATGGGCTTTACCACTCGAGCGTGGTGTGATGACAAGAAGTTTTCCGGAAACTAAGACTTTTTGAAGTTCTTCAGGAAGTGTATCGAACGATACCTGCAAAAGTTTAAAGCCATGCTGTTTTTTTCGTAGTTCAGCATGGCTAAAAATTTGATCAATCTCTTTTTTTGAAAAAGAAAAAAGCTGTCGAAACACGCTAGCCCTTCGTAGCCCTTTGGGCGTAGTAGGGTTATAAATTATACAGCAAGTCTTTTACGACCTTTTGCGCGTCTTCTGTTAATAATTTTACGGCCATCTTTAGTTGCCATTCTTTTTCTAAAGCCGTGTTTTTTCGCTCTTTTTCTTCTACTTGGTTGATAGGTTATTGACATAATAAGCTCCTACAGCATTTTTCTGATAAGTTTTTGTCTAAAAATAAACAATTAAGTAATGACCATTTTATAGAAGAAACCCAGTTTATGCAAGGTTGGTCTTGACCCCTATAAGTAACTGTATAATAAAATTTTTAAAAAATCGTATTTTTCTCTTAAAAAACATGACAAAAAGAGTATTTTTTCATTGACAAAAGTTTTAAAAATTTTATAATTGAAAATTATGGATATATTATATAAAAAACCTATTATTTGGGGGGAGATATTGTATGATTACTTTTTTTAAAAAAAGCGCAATTTTGCTTATTTTCTTGTTATCGGGTGCAACATTTACTCATGCGATGGACGATAAAGCAAGCCAACCGTCTCAAGATCAAATACTTCACATAACAACAACCCCGCCTGATGCAAGACGTCTTCAGATGTCAGGTCAGGGGCAATTAACACAATCAGATCCGACTGGTGATAATCTTCCAAATATGGCTCCAAGTACTTCAGATTCTCCAACAACGCCACTTGCTACAGATGATAAAGCAGGCCAAAGAGCGCAGCCTGAAGATCAAGCGCTTCAGATAACAACATCACCGTCTGATTCAAGACACCTTCAGATTCCAGGTCAGGGACAATTAACACCACCAAATCCAGGTTCCCCAATAACTCCAACAAGTCCAACACCAGGTCGTAGACTTACCATTCAGTTTGGCGCAAACAAAGCAGCAGCCCAGCAACAGGAATTTAAAATTCAGCAAAGACAAGATGATGATCGCCCTCACATTAGCAATCGCTTAAGAATATGTCTTTGGACTATGGCGGGGATACTCGGTGCAATAAGTTTAACGGGGATTGGTTTTGCAATATATCGTGCGACTTCATAAAAACTTTATCTTGTGAGTGTATGTATAATATGATTCAGGGTCTTTTCTCGTAAAACCGTTTGGCCCAGAAGATGCGCATTAATAGGGGTATCAAGATCATCAGGTTTTTCGATAAAAGCTTTGAAATAGACAAACTCACGTAACCGTCTGCTGTTAAACAGATGTAAATACTGTTGCATATCGCGCAGGTCGATTTTAAGATTTTCGCTAAATGTAATCTGGTCTATAATAATTTCTTCTTTGAGCTGTTTTTCTGCTAATTGTTCAACTTGGTATAAAAAATCTTTTTGCGATCGATACACCTGATAATCGGGCTGTTTCATGAGCGATAACAAAATATCTTCGACGCGTCGTAAAATCAGATGCTTTGGGATTTCAAACCGATGTTTACTGAGTAAAAGATGAAAAATTTCTTCGATAATTGTTTTACGTTGTGAGATATCATTGCGATACGAAAAAACTTCCATAAGTTTATTATGAATATCCTGTTTATTTTTAAGCTTAAATGTCGTCTTAAAAAGATCTAACGAGATACTTGACCCTTTTATTATCGCTTTAATAGTGATTAAAAAATTAAACTTTTTATTTTCTACGTAATTAATAGTACCGCCCAGTTCAAGCTTATTTGTTGCAAATTCACTGCCAACTGTTTTGCCAAGAAACAAAACTTTAAACGGGTCAGGAAGATCATGGTTTTTTACTTTGATCCAAAAGCAACTGACTAAGCTTGGATGGATTGGTGTCAGATCACTGGTTAAAAGTGTTGCCTCAAAACAGGCCCAGTCATTTTCTTCAATAAGATCAGGGTTTTGTTTTTTTGTTTCACTGACTTGCTGTTCAACAAATTGAACCACCTGTTTGTCCAGATCTTTATATCGTTTTCGCTTCGGCGATTTAAATGCAAAAAGTTTCCATTCTTTAAGTTCAATAAGATCTGCTGTAGAAACATCAAAATTATAAACAAATTTTCTTAATGCTGGTTTTTCAATACTGGTGAGTCGAGGATAGTTGGCAAGTGGTACTTTGCGTGCGATCAGCTCGTTGGTTAAATAATCAGAAACAAGATGACGAAAAATATAATTTTTTAAGCGATAATGTAACTCGTCTTTAAAATTTTCTTCGATATATTCAGACGGAACTGCATCATCTTTAAATCCTTCAAACGATTCGCGTTTAAAAAGCTCTACAATTTCTTTATGAATAGCCGCTGTAACGTCATCATTAATTTCGATACTTACTTTAATAAGATGTGACGAAGATGGCTCTGCTTTGAATGTGAGAATCAAATGCTTGAGCTTTTTTGATAAAAGTTCCATTGATGATTGAAATATTTCAGGGTCGTTATTTGGTATAGGACCAGCTTGACTTGTTACTATCATTACTTCTCTCCTTTTTATATATTCTTGCTTTATCTTAACAGTATAAAAAAGACCTTACCAAGAACGTCAAGGTTTGCAAAAATTTTTCTTATCAATAAAACAAAAAGGGCACGCGTGATTTTATTTTTCACGGGTGCCCGTTACATAACTTATTTTTAATTGCTTACGGGATTGCTGCTCGACCTGCTTGTGTTGCTTGTGTTGGCAGCGCTGTCTTGGTTTGTTGCGCTGGCTGCGCTGTTTGGTTTCCAGCTGGCGCAACTGAGCCTCTCAAATATTTATTTATCGTACTTCTGACTTGTCCAACGGTTAACCCATCGGGTGATGCATTCATTCTGGTCAAGATCTCAGTAATAACCGTTTGTGGCATTTCGCTGAGCTGGGCTTGCAATTTTTTGACTTCACGAAGATCATTAAGAATCTTTTGAATATCTTGTGGCTGTGCTGTTCCTCCTGTTGCAACGGTTGCTTGCGCTGTATTTGCTTGAGTCGCTGCTTGAGCTGTTTGAACAGCTACGTTTCTGTCTATTATAGGAACCCTGCGTGCTGGTTGTGCATTGTGTACAAGCATAAAGCCGGTAAAGATCATAGCGAGTAATTTTTTAGATACGTTCATAAAAGATCTCCTTAATATTTATACGTAATTATTTATACGTAATCTATACATGATTTAAGTATTAAAAATTTTTGTCTAAAAATCTTGTTACTACCAGATTAACAGATTGAAATTATCGAAGTGAATGATTTAGAAAAAGATGTGGTGCAAGGGAGGGGACTTGAACCCCTATCCTCTTTCGAGGGCTGGCTCCTAAGGCCAGTGCGTCTGCCAATTTCGCCACCCTTGCAGAAGTGGGTCGCCAGGGACTCGAACCCTGAACCTGCAGATTAAGAGTCTGTTGCTCTACCAATTGAGCTAGCAACCCATAAAAATTTCATACGATCTGCTTAGAGTAACAAAAACGATAATAAACTAAAGTTTTTTCGTTCTAATATCACATCTTCGAAAGTTCAAGCTCTTGATACAGTTTATACTGCTCAAAAATATCTTTTGGCCAGGTCGCTTTAATATCAATAATTTCATGAGTTTCTGTATGCTTATGAGCTGTTAACACCGGAGGAAGAAATGCAGAAATTTTAAGATCTCCGACGATACGTTTATTATTCTCTTTCAAAATTTTGATATGTCTTGGGTCGCGCATCGTGATGCCATAGGTGTCGACCAGTTTTTTTGCTGCTTGCCCATCGCCGGTCGATTTGATGGTTTGTACAAGAATCATGAGCTCTGTAATTAATTTTTTTGTTTTTTCAAGATCGATAATATCAAGCCCGAGTACCGAATATTCTTGGGTGAGCGCGCTCCTGTCCTTCGATACCTCAGGACGAGCGCCAAAAGAGTCTTCGGGTTGAGCATCGCTTGAACTTATCGAAATTTTTTCTTCGATCAGTTGTAACCCACCGTGATCGATTAAGTAATTCATGATCGTATAATTTGCGCGTGCATGGTCGCCATCGATTTGTGTCGCGCCATCACTTTGTTGCAAAATACGACGCAACCCTGTTGCAGCCATCTTGATAATAAGCCATCGAGTCAAACCCTCTTTGCCCAGTTTATCAAGCCATGATTGTAATAAACCCTGTTTGACTAATGCATCAAGATGAAAAACACTGACATATAACGCGATAATTTCTGCGCGCATTTCTTCAATCGTCGAATCATAGCCTGCAAGAAATTCTGAGCAATTTTGATTGGTGACGGGTATCGTATCGCCAACAGTATATGTTTGCCCACCAATAGTCAGATTATCCCCGTTTTTAAACGTATGGGTTGCAAGCTTCCCACTGCCATGACCCAAGGTCTCATGCAATATACATTGAACATTCCAGATATCATTTGAAAGATTCTGGTGTAAATCGTGCTGTAAAAACCAGGCAGCGTCTTTTTTGGGTAAGAAGAGCATGATCGAAAGTTTAGGGTCGATCTTGACAGCAAGACTGCTGGTTGCTGGATAAATAATTTGTTTAGAGCCGTAGTCAGCTCTAATTTCTTCGTAATTGGGCAGACAATATGCTGCTGTTATCAACAATGGCCCAAGTCCACCAATCCCAAAAACCTGTTCGTTAATTGACGCATTTGGAATTTTTGAGCTCGAAACCAGATCGCGCTTAAATGCTTTATCAAACGGTAATTGCGCTTCGATACCGGGAAGAATGCTGTTAAGCTTTTGCATGTCGACCGTTTTAATCGTGACTTCGGCTTGAAACGAACCGCGATGGCCCTTAGGATCTTGATACGTTTCAATAAAGCCGAAATTGTAATCAAGTTTGCTTGAGCTTTTAAGCCATTCAATCGAATGTAATTTAAACTGTTCTTCGTCACCAGTTTGTAAAAACTTAATAAGATAATCTAAACTTTTGACCAAATACTCATCAAATTGTTGTGGGAATGCTTTTGCATGGTGATACGCTTTGGTTAACCAATGGACCGATACTTCAAGCTCTTTGGCATATTTCCCCTGGCTTGAATATAACATGATCATGGGTATGCGTTTACCACGTTGCGTTTCAACATAAAAATAGGCGTTAATAGCATTGCGTTCTGTTGGATCAAGTTTTGCGTAATCTTCTTCGGTAAAATCGGGCGAATAAAAATTAACCGCACTTTGTTCGATACTATTGGGGATCGTTAGCGTTGGTTCGTAGGTATCATCAAAAATTGATTTTTCAAGTGCTTCGACAACTGTTTCAGCATGTCCTATTGAAAGTTTTTTCAGAACAAGTAACAAATTGTCTTTTGTCAGGACTTTAAGCCCAAGTTTTTTGTGGGGTTCGTTTCTCGTTTGAGTGTTCGCGTACAAAATAATTACCGTGATTGGTCCAGATATAAACAAGATAGGTTTTAACATCGAGTATAAAACGTTTAATATCGAGCATGGTATCTGGGATATCTGATAAATCTTCTTCATGATTAAGAATCGTTTCGAAAAGATCACGTATTGCCAAAGCATTTCTATGATGTTGGTCGGCAGCAATACGATTACCCGGCAGGCTTGCACGAAATAAATAATAAATAAAAATACGCTCTTGCGGTGTTATCGTATTAAAATTTTTGGGTAACTCTTCACTGTATTGCACAGCGATTTCGTGCCATTTTTCAATGCCTTGGGGGGCTGGGGGTAATTTCATAGAATCTCCGCGAAGCTTACTGATAAAACAGATCAATGCAAATATTACACACACAAGTACTGGTACGTAAATAATTATTTTTTTCATCATATTCTCCCATCTTGATAACGATCTTTTAATAATAACGAGATTGTGAAAAAAAAGTTAAGTTTTTGTTAATTGCTTTTTAGTATCTGTTTCTTCTATAACTTTTTTAATTGGGTTAGACTCAAGATAAACTATTTCATGAAAGGGTTTGTGTATGCTTGTAATTATTTTTACGATACTCGTGAGTTGTTTCTTTGTAACAACTGTGCAGAGTTCATATTCGACCCATATTTCAGATATTTCAGAACATTGTCTTATTCCGGTATGTATGCCATTATTTGATACAAAAAAACCTATGTTACAAAAAAAAGTTGAACATGTGTTTCGCCAAATAGCAGAGCTTGTATCTCGATATGACCATTATTATTACGGCTTGATGGGTTGTGTTATAGACATTCTAAGAAATTTACCTGCTGAGCGTTATGCTGTGATAAAACGCGTGCTTGATGAAAACACAGAAGACGAAGGTTTTATGTACGATCTCTTTTTTGAACTTAATCGATTAGTATGAGTTATTTATATGAATTTAGAAACGCCGCTTGAATTATTAAGTCTGCAAGAGACACCCGAAGATAGAGTTTTAACATTTGAACCAAGTGGTTTTGATGACTATCTTGGGCAAAAGACGATAAAAGAAAAATTACAGCTCTATGTTCAAGCTGCAAAAATGCGCGAAGAGCATTTGGATCATCTGTTATTATTTGGACCACCGGGTTTGGGTAAGACAACACTTGCGCATGTTATAGCCAAAGAGTTAAATACAGGAATTAAAATTACGAGTGCTCCTGTTTTAGAGCGTAGCGGTGATCTTGTTGCAATACTTTCAAGTATTGGCCCGAAAGAAATATTATTTATCGACGAGATTCATAGATTACCAAAAAATGTCGAAGAAATTTTGTATACAGCAATGGAAAATTTTTGTGTCGACGTAATTATTGGCCAGGGGGCAGGTGCAAAGTCGATACGATTACCCTTAAATCCGTTCACGCTTATTGGCGCAACAACGAAAACATCGTTAATATCGGGCCCATTACAGACCCGTTTTGGTATTGTTGAAAGACTAGATTTTTATGAGCCTGAAGAACTTTCGGCTATTGTATCACAAAATGCCCAGTTCTTAGGCTTGCCAATATTGCCCGAAGCGGCGTTATTAATTGGCCGTCGTGCCCGTGGCACCCCGCGTATTGTAAAACGTATTTTACGAAGAGTACGCGATTTTGCTCAAGTTAATAAATTTTCCGTTGTCGATATACCCGTCGTTAATCAAGCGCTTTTATTTTTGGGCATTGACGAAGATGGACTTAATAAACTCGACCGTGATCTTTTGACGCATATCATTAAAGACTTTGATGGCGGGCCGGTCGGTCTTGAAACGTTAGCAGCTATGACGGGCGAAGACAAAGAAACCATCGAAGATGTTTGTGAGCCATTTTTAATTCGTATGGGGTTATTACAAAAATCTTCACGCGGCCGACAAATCCCCCCACGAAAATTATTGGGTTTGAGAAGAAAATTGTTGGGCGAAATTATTCCAGAACAAAGTTCTGTTTTTGAATAAGTAATTCTATAAAAAATTTCTTTTATTGATTTTCTTTTCTCTTTTCAGGTAAAAAAAGAAATGGGCTGTAGTTGTTCTATTTCTTATTCTTACTTGGGGAGAAGGGTTATGATTTCACGATATAGATCATATAGTAGGTATCTTTTAATGACAAGCATGTTTGCATGCTTTTCTGTTACGTTATCGCATGGCATGGGTATTATGTCAAAAGTGGCATCGGGTGTTGGGTCTGGTTTGTATTCATGGGTTGCACAACCGGCAATACACTATGTGGGCGGTTATCTTGTTGATAAAGCAACAGAAAGATTTATTACCGGTTCGTTAGGGGGCGTGCGTTCTATTAGTGGAACAGCATATGATGCGTTGATAGCAAAATGTCAGGAACGATCAAATGCGAGCTCGCAACGTCTCGATGGTCATGTTAGAGAACTTCTTCAAGCATTTTATTTAGTTGACGACGAAGGAAACGTCTCAAGCATGGTCAAAGAAGTTGTGCTTTCATCGGTTATGGGTGGTGGATGCCCATGTTGTAATTGGTGGTGTATGTGTCGCGGCTGTTGTCGTGCAACACCGACGTTTTTTAAGATAGGCTCAGTTATTGTTGAAAAATCAGTTATAGAATATATACGCCAATCATTAGAGAGATTACAAACATATACGCCAACAGCAAAAGCTGCTACATGTTTTCTTGGACAATGTACTCCTGATGCTGTTCCTGCTGCTCCTAAAAAAGATGAGGGTTGGTCAATTTTTCGCGCATTTAATTTGATGGGCGACAACGGAAAAGTTCCAACGGTTGTTCAAGCAGTTGTCAACGGAATAACACCTGATGAACCCGTGAAAAAAGGTGGTGTTGGCGGAGGAAAGCCTTCGGAACAAAAGACGAAATTTTTATCGGTCAAAGAAGCAGTAAGATTGGGTAAAATTGAGCGCGTTGATTTTATAGACGAAGACACAATACAAGATGCTCAAGAACTCGCAAGAAACTATGAAGGGGAAAAAGAAGAAAAAGAGTTAGCCCCAGTAGAAGATAACTCAGGATCTTCTGCATCAAGCAGCGACAGAGGCGAGTCAGCAGCCGGAAGAACAGAAGAGCAGGCGTTAGAAGGTGTATTACAAGCAGACGCGTCAGAACACTCTTCAGAACGCGAAACACAAGAAGTTTTAGCAGACGCAGCAGAACAAGCAACGCAACCATCTGGAGAAACAGCCCAAGCTTCAGGAGAAACAGTACACGAGGGGTAAAATACGTATTTTTGTAACAAAAAAAAGCCCTTGGACATAAAATCCAGGGGCTTTTTGATTTTTTGCTATTTTTTCATGAACAAATTACGCCTTTATCCCCATTTTTACGAAAAAATTGCGCTCTATGATAATTTCTTATAAAATTTAATTATGTTAAAAAACCGTTTAATTTTTACTATAAGGAGTGAACAATGGAAAGATTGTTCGATAAACCCCTCGGGGACCTAAAACATAAGCCTAAGCTTTTGGAGCTTGCAAACCATCTTGATGGTCGTAACTGCTTTGTTCCTGCTCTTATTTCTTCTTTATCTTCTTCTTATTTAGCCTGTTCAGGCATTCAGACTACCTTTGGCTTCGGCCAGATGTGTATTATTGTGGCGTAACGCTACATATTCAACTATTTCCTAAAAAATTTTTGTTTTTGATTTTGTAATTTTTATATTCGTTTTCTCCGTGATATCTCCATAAACGGGACAAACGTGTGAAAATTTCGTTCGCGTATATTACGTATATACAGAATAAAAATTTCTACACGTTTATCCCGATAATAAATACACGGGGGACAAAATAAATACTTGAGGAGTATCTCATGAAATTCTCAAAAATACTCTCTGCTGGCATAGCACTGTTTGCTATGTTGTTTGGTGCTGGAAACGTTGTACTGTCACTCGCGTTAGGTCGTGATGCTGGCAACATGGTAGGCTATGCCCTTATTGGATTTATGATTGGTGCCGTACTTATACCACTTACGGGATTAATCGCTGCGATGTTGTGCGGTGGTGATTATAAACTCTTGTTAGGACGGGTTGGAAAAATTCCCGGGTCAATAGTCGCTGCTGTTGGCATGGTTTTAATAGGACCATTTGGGTGTATTCCACGTTGTGTAGCGACATCATATGTTGCTATAAAACCATATATGCCAGGTTGCAGCATTTTGGTTTTTAGTCTTGTTGCATCGGCTATAATTTTTATCGCGACGATTCGTCAAAATGGCGTTATCGATCTGCTTGGACGGTTTCTTGGCCCAATAAAATTGATACTCTTATTTGCTATTATAATCAAAGGGATTTTTGTTGCACAACCATTAATTGCATCAGGAATTCCTGCATCAGATATGTTTGTAAAAGGTTTATTCGAAGGCTACGGAACGCTTGATTTGTTATCGATAATTTTCTTTGCAGGCCTCGTTGTTTCGGGGCTGCGAAAAAATGACACGATGGGAGTAACACAGGATACTCGATCACTTGCGTTGGTTGGCGTTAAAGTTGGATTGATTGCTGCGTTATTACTTGGACTTGTCTATGCCGGTTTTTGTATGGTTGCTGCAATGTATGCTGGACATTTGCCCGGTGTTGACCGTTATGAATTATTAAATACATTAGCACCACTCATTCTTGGCCAAAAGCTGGGCTTGCTTGCAAATATTACCGTTGCTGTTTCGTGTTTAGCAACAGCAATTGGTATATCAACGGTGTTTGCACAATATCTGAGTACAGAAATTTTTAACGGGAAACTACATTATATTTGGGCGTTAAGCATAACGGTTGCGATGACTGGTGTGATGGCAAATCTTGGTTTTAAAGGCATCATGAATGCTATTATGCCCTTTGTTGAGATTTGTTATCCTGCGTTAATTGTTCTGGCGTTATTTACCATTGCCCAAACTTTATTTGGTGTACGACTTGTTAGAATGCCATTTTTTGCTACGCTGTTGGTGACAATTTTTATTCGATGTTGGTAAAAAAAGTTAAAGCGCTTACATGAACTATAAACTTGTGTAAGCGCTTTAATTTATACATATGGAGCTTATTCATGATTCGAAAAGTATTAGCCAAACACGTAGTATTTTTATTCGTCGTACTTTTTTCACAAACAGTTCTTTTCGCAGAACAGTATTACTGTCTTTGGAGTGAAAAAGTTGGAAACAAAGATGTGTTTTGTTCACGAATATATGATTCGGAAGCAGATCTTAAGAAGCATCTTAGTTATTTTCATATTGATCGAGAATCGCGTCCTAATCGATGCTTTTGGAACAATTGCAGAGAGTATTGCGGTGATTTAACACTCTTAAAATATCACGTGCTTTATCATATAGAGTCTGCTGATTTCTTCTTGAAGGTCGGTGAAAAATCTCAAGAAACACCGCAAGAAAAACCGAAAAAAAAGCCCGCAAAAAAAACAAAGAAAAAGAAGCCGGTGTATAAAAAACATGAAGATGCAGATTTTGTTCCAGCCAATGATTCTGATGGTGATTCTGATGGTTCTGATGAAGACGCTAAAAATACATTTGTGTGTAAGTGGATGAGTGATGGAAAAAAATGTACCAAGACTCATGTTTCTTTTGAAAGTTTGTATCAACATATTCTTGATGATCATAGTAAAGAATCAAATCTTGCATGTTGTTGGATGGGTGATAGGAAAAAATGCAATTATGCAACGGACCGTGGTAGTAATTTTAAACGACATCTTACAGCCCATGCAGGTTTTAAACCTCATGTGTGCACATGGAAAGATCGTGAGGGTAAAATATGTGGAGAAACGTTTAATCAAAAGCATCATTTTAACAGTCATTATCGAACACACACGGGTGAAAGACCGTTTGGGTGTTCAGGATGCAAAATGACATTTACTGATAAATCAAATGCACAAAGACATTTGCTCACGCATAAGAGTGAAGATGTAAAAGTTATTGACGTTGATCCACGTACATCAAAAAATTATCCAGGATCTGACGATGAAGATGAATCAGATGAATCAGAAGAGTCTGATTTAGATTTAGAAGAAGTTGAGTAACGAAAGGGTCGTATGTCCCAAAATATAAAAAAAATAATTTTTTTTGTATTCGTGATCATGCTTGGTTCACGTAATCTTGTTGCAAAGCAATGTTTGTGGCGGGATGTTGAGTGTGATGCGCTGTGTGATGATGACTATGATTCTGAAGAAGAATTATGTGATCATGTCAAGACACATATAGAACCTCATCGTAAAATAATAAAATGTTATTGGGCTCGGACTCACAGAAATGTAGAAAGTCATTGTGGGCGTTTATATAAAAGTCAAGAATTTGATGAGCATATAGAGGCGCATATACGGCGTTATTTTGATGAGCACGTAACGAATAAAAGCAAAAAAAGTTTTGAAGAATATGAGCAAGAGCAAAATCAAGAGCACGATATTGTTGAAGTGGTCGATGAGCAAGATACTCAGGTAATTAAGCAAGAACCAAAAGAAAAAGCGATACAAAAAACAGATACAGCAAAAAAAAGTCCAACGAATATTGTTGTCGAGCCCAAGAAAAAAATATTAAAAAGAATCAATCATGATGGGTTGCCTTACTTATGCCAGTATCCCGGAGAAAGAGGGTATATATGTGGGCGATCTTTTGAGACGTTGGATGAACTTGAAAATCATCAGAAAAAATATAAACGTGCTCTAAGAGATGCAGGGCGGGCTGGAAAAGAAAGAGATGAAGTAAAAGAGTGGGTTTGGCTAGATTAAGCATAAAAAATAAGAAAAATTTTTTTTTACAAGAGGGCACAACTATGTGCCCTCTTTTTTTTTGTATTTTTTATTCGCCTGCGTTTAAAAATTTAAACGCATACGCAGCGCCAACGCCACCAAGTGATGGACCAACGATATAGAGCACAAGATATTTAAGTCCTGCTCCCGATCCTGATACAAGATCAAGAAGAATGGTTCCAACACCAATAGCTGGATTAAAAGCGCCGCCCGTTGTAGGTCCGACGGTCAGTATCGCCGTGAAGAGTGTAAGCCCGATAGCGATGCCGTAAATATCGGTTGTTGCAAATTTGCGTGCTGTTGCAACCGTTAAGATCACGAGACAGAATACAAACGTAAAAAGTGCTTCAAGAAGTAGTGCTTGCAATAATGTAACATCAGGTGATGGGGCTGGATAAAACGTTTTTCCTGCAAGGACAAAAAAGAGTCCAGCTGCAGCAAAGGCGCCTAATGTTTGAGATACTATATAAAAAGGCACATCGGTAAAACTCAGTTTTCCGCGAAGCCATACAGAAAGGGTTACTGCTGGGTTGTAATGACCACCTGAAATATGGCCGCCGATATAGACAAGTGCCATGAGCATAATACCAATGGCAAGTGGATGGCCACTGAGACAAACAGTAAGTGTTAAAAAGAAGGTACCAACTAATTCCATCAAATATTTATGTGACATAACGATCTCCTATTTATATATTTTTTTATAGTTGTCGGTTAATTTTTTGCTCTTCCCAAAGAGCTGTCCCCTTTCATCTTGGTTTTAATCGCATTCACGATAATTTCTTTATTGGCTATAACGGTCTTTTCAAGCGTGTCGCTGAGTTTGTCAAACTCAGCTCTTGAATAGTCAAATTTTGATGTTGGAAATGCTACCTGATTGGGAAAATAGATAATAAGTGGTGCTTCGGGATCTTTTTCATCATAAAAGACGCTTACCTGTTTTTTCTTAATACCGGTATGGTTAATGAACGGAAATGGAATATCTTTTTCGTGAGCATAGTTTTCTGCTCCTCGAAGTGCAGGGGCATTATTATCGGTAGTATCTGCCGATGCATCACAGATAATAATAATATTAGAAGCGCGTCTTAATAGGGGCGGGATCGGGATGTTAAAATCGAACCCACTGTCAACAAGGGTGTAATAGGTTTCATGCGAGAAACCACATTTAGGTATGTTTTTTGTAAAGTTAAAAACCTGTGCGGGAGAAAGCCGAAATTCTTTTAAGAATTTTACCCAGGATGGTTGTGATGAGCTTTTGAACAATATTTTTGTAAAAATAATCATTTCAAGTTCATGCAAAATTGCTTTTATATTAACGGCAAACGCTGACCCGCATATTCCCATCAGATACCCAAAGGTTTGTTCGGGGGCGTGATCGGTGCTGATGCCCGCATCAAATTTTTTGCCGAATGCTGCTATAGGAACCCAAGCTTTTAATTGGTGACAGCCTGCTTCGTAGGGAGTAAATTCAAACCAATCGTAATTTTTGTCTGAAGCGTAATCGATGACCGAAGTATATAACGGAATAGGATACGCTCCGGTCGCAATTTTTGGTGCAAGATCAGATAAATATACTTTTTGCCCATTCTCGACAATAGTATCAAAAAGAAAATGGCCCAAAATTGCCCCATAAATATCGACGAGCGATACATGTTGCCCATAATAAAACTTTTTTTCGATATCTTTCGTGATGGCAGCAAAATCGATATCGCCTTCAAAAACGTTTACAGAAACTCGTTTTCTGAGAAAAGTTCGAAAATCGTCAAGTGATATATTTTGTGCAAGCCACGATGCCGACATCCATGCAGAGCCTGATAGCGTGGCAAAATAGAGTGCGCTATCAAGCACGCCAATTTTTTCAAGACCGCGCATAAATCCCGTTGCTGCGATCATCGCTCGAAAGCCTCCGCCACTACAGGCAATTGAAACATGTGGAACGTGTTTTGAAGATATCGAAGTGTTTAACAATCGTTCTATTGAACGTTTAACATGAGGTAAGCGCGCATGAATTGCTTTAAGTTCTTCACGACACACGTCGGTGCCGGTACGAACGCGATATGTTTTTACGCGAGAGATATCGGTTTTGACGGGTAGCCCATAGCAAATTTGTGCGATAAGCAGCAGGCCTAAAAGTCTTAAAAGCTTTTGAGACATAGCGAGCCTCTCATAACTATTAAATCTATTAAATTATGTGCTATTACATAACTGTTATAAATAATTATGTTGCTTGAGCTTAGCGATAAGATTTTCAGGAAGTCAATAATATGAACCCATACAGGAGAGCATAAAGAATTTTGTGCTTTTATAAGAACATGATACGGTAAAGATGTTCGTAATTTTTTAGTAACCAAGAGAAAGGGTTATCGATGTTATTATATCGTATTGCGATAGTATTGTTGTTGAGTTCAAATGTTTGTGCCATGAATATCAAAATACAAGAAGCTAAAAAACCTGGTAATGCAAGTAGCGCTGAGCGTTCTATGGCTAAATTTGATCAAAAATCTTTTGATACAGGGTTGCAAGCTTCGCTTGAAAAGTGGCGAGGAAAAATGAGTTTTTGCACGCACAAGCTCGTTGATCTTAGTACGATTTATGTTCGTACGAATTTAGGTATTGGAAAGCAATGTCAGCTTGACGTCGATGAATTCTCGAGATTTGTGACCACCATGTGTTGTACAGGGTTCCGGTTTCCAAACATGGATCAAAAAGAGATGGACGCTTTTTTAACAAAGCCCGATGAAAAAAATCTTGAAGTATTATTGGCTGTGTGTCGAAACTATACTATTTCAGGTGATATGCTTGAGTATTTTCAACAGTGCATTGGTGTTACAACACTGTTAGGTGAATGTTTTAATACTATTCTTCAAATACACCAAGATGCGGGAATATCCGGCATAGAAATTACTGAAAACTCATGTGAACTTAAAAAGACCATGGAGATGGTGGTTGATTATTACCTACTTGCCCTGGTTGCCTCGATTGGTATTTTTCAAAAAATGGTCAAAAAACATAAGGATTATGCCGTATTGAAAGACACGATAAAAACTTTATTGCATCATGAAACAAATTTGTATGATAATTTTGGGCGCGTGTTTTTTTGTTGTGACAGGATAAAATCTTTGGCATCTGACCGTTCTTATGACAATTTTGTCCAGCATGGTAAGTGTGGCCAGGCACCGCAAGGGCGATGGCATCAGGCGTTTAAAGTTTTGGGTAAAGCGATGGGTAATTAAAAGAATTCGACAAAAAACGCGAAAATCGCTAGGATGAGCGAATATTAAATATCGTTAGGTAAGAGCGTTAAACCCCCATTTTCAGGAGCCCATTATGTCAGGACATTCGAAGTGGTCAACGATTAAACATAAGAAAGCTAAAGAAGATTCCAAGCGTGGCAAAATTTTCACCAAATTGATCCGTGAAATCACCGTTGCTGCACGTGAAGGTGGGGGAGATCCGGCGGGTAATGCAAAGTTACGCTTGATTATTGAAAAATCAAAAGCGGTTAACATGCCACAAGATAACATGATGCGGGCTATTAAAAAGGGTACGGGCGAGCTTGGTGGTGCTAATTATGAAGCATTTACCTATGAAGGGTATGGCCCATCAGGAACGGCAGTAATTGTCGAAACATTGAGCGATAATAAAAACAGAACCGTATCTGATCTTCGTCATGTGTTTACGAAAATGGGCGGCAATCTTGCTGAATCGGGATCTGTTGCTTGGATGTTTGGTCATAAAGGCGTAATTCGAGCGACCGGTGCGTTAACTGAAGATGATCTTATCGAAAAATTATTAGATTATAATATCGACGATGTTATTCTTGAAGACGGAATTTTTACGATCACCTGCGCGCCCCAAGATCTTGATCCGGTTAAAAAAGCGGTCGAAAAAATGGGCATGAAGGTTGAATCAGCCCAGATGGAGTGGGTGCCGCAAAACCCTGTGGCACTTGATGATACTGAAAAAGAAGAAAAAGTTTTTAAAATGCTTGAAGCACTTGATGATCTTGATGATGTTCAGAACGTGTATTCAAATATTGGTGGTTAAAGGGGTATCTCCCTCGAGTGGTTCGATACGATTGCTAACGCAATCACTCACCACGTACGGGGTATCGGACAAAAAAAGTAGTTACTATTAAGGAGATTGAATGCTCATCAGCATGACTGGATTTGCAAGTACTTCATGTGCGCTTAAACTGAATAATGGAAAAACCATTTCTATGGCGATTGAAATAAAATCGGTTAACAGTCGGTTTTTTGAGGTCGTATGCAAGTTACCCAGCTCTATAAGTTATCTTGAAGTTAAAATTATCAATCTTTTGCAAAAAAAGTTGCTGCGTGGACGTGTATTTTTTACCATTCGTTTTGAAAATGGTGCAGACCAACTCGAGACGATCGCCCCTGCGTTAAACGTTGCTAAAAGTTATGTTGATGCAGCAAAAACACTGCAAGAAAAGTTGGGTCTTTCAGGTTCTCTTTCGATTGCAGACATTTTACGACTCCCCGATATTTTTATTACCGAAAAAAGCGCTTTTCATGCTGATGATGAACAAGTAATGTTGAATTATGTTGAGCAAGTTGCAGATCTTTTGACCAAAGCACGTGAAGAAGAGGGTAAAACGCTTTCGCGTGATTTTGATAAAATATTTGCATTGTGTGCAACGAAGATTAACGAAATTACTGAATATTTTAATGCGCTTATGAATAAAACAAAAGAAGAGGTTAAACAACAACTTACGTTATCTCAAGCGGGTGACGAAGCTGCGAAGTTACGGTTAGAAGATTTATATAGCATGCTCAATAAAATTGATATTCACGAAGAAATCACGCGCTTTAATAGCCACCTGGCAAGCGTGAAAAACTTTTTACCCATAGCGCAAATTGAAAAGGGCAAACGGCTCGATTTTATTTTGCAAGAACTTTTGCGTGAAACAAATACGATTATGGCAAAATGTTCCAGTTTTAATATTAGCTCTGTTGGGGTTGATATCAAAGTTGAATTAGAAAAAGCTCGCGAACAGGTTCAAAATATTATTTAAATAAGTAATAAAGGGTTACATGCACGACCAGTTAGTACCAGAAAGTTTATTACAGCGATCGAAAAAAATACTCTTTATTACCCATTTAGCGATTGGTGATTTTACCTATCTCCAAACATTTTTTCGTGCTTTTGCGCAAAAATATCCAAACTTGACGATTGATATTTGGGTTGATGAAGTGCGCAGAACCCGTCTCTTTTGGCGCTGGAAACATTTGAAAAAATATGCGTTATACGATTGGCTTGCTCAAACACCTTTTTTTCGTAAAGTATATAACGAAACGTACTCTGTTTCGGGTTTTAAACGTTCGTTATTTCAAGCACGTCAAGAACAGTATGATATTGTCGTTTCGTTGGTAACAATACGTCATGCCCGATATGCCAGTTATGCACGGTATATCGCTGGAAAGAATTTTGCTGGTGGTATGACGACCAAAACCGAATGGTATGAACTTTCTCAAAAAAGAATATTTAAAAAGCTTGATGCACAATGTGACCTCTCGACCATATCTTATGAAAAAGATAAAAAAGAAAAACATATAACCGACGATTATGCATACTGGTTTCGTGCGTTCTTTGGTCTTAAACTTGCACCAGAGCGTTACGCGCCTTTTATTGTTATTCCCCGCACATGGATGTTATATGCTAAATTGCGCTTTTTAAAATGGAAAATTGACAAGAGAACTAATAAATTTAGTAAAGTTATTTTTATTAATGCTTTTGCTAAAACTGAAAAACGATGTTGGCCGCTTGAAAAAGTTTTTGATCTTATTCGGATGCTGAAAAAAAATGATAGTTATGGCGATATGAGTTTTGTGATTAACGTTGTCCCCGAAGAAGCAGCTGCTGTTATGCAAGCGTACAAAAAAAACGCAATGCCCGGGATCTTTTTTGCATCAGCAGATCTAAACTTTTTTCAATTGCCGGCAATCATGTCGATTTGTGATTTAATTATTTCCGTTGAAACATCGGTGATTCATTTGGCGTCTACAGTACATGTACCGGTGATTGCACTTATGCGTGCAAAAAACCCAGAATGGGCGCCATGGGACCGAAAAAATAGTCATCTGGTTGTGTGTAAACAACGCAATGATTGGGTTAAAGATATTCCCGTTGACGATGTTATTCTTGCTTTACAACAATTTGCACCAGAATTTTGTGCTTCGCAGATTTCCAAAGAAATCGAACATCAAGAAGTTATATAACGAAATTATTGTGTTATCATGATTTTTTCTGAGAATATATTTAAAAAAAGTTCTTAGGAGTTACCATGTTCCCCCAAATAAAAATTCGTTTTTTGCTACTTGTGCTCAGCATGTTTAATTACCAATTATCTGCTATGACCGAACAATCTTCTTCACAAAAAGTAACTCTTCTTGGGACGGAGCAAGAGCAGCCAGCATCATGGAACTGCTGCAAAAAATTTAAAACGTGTCTAGGTAAAGTATATGATTCGTGCGCAGATTGCGTCAGCAAGGTTTTTCAAAATCGCTGTGTTCTGAATTCAACGGCAGCTGTAATCAGCCTTGGCGCCGTTGCGCTTGCCGTTTATGGTGCAGTATCAATGGATTTTAGTAGCCCATTGGTTGCTATTCCGCTGCAAAACTTAGTTCTGAGTTCAATGGTAATTCTTCCACCAGTGCTTCTCAAAAAATTGGCAGTCACGCAACTGCCTGAAGAACAAGAAGCTCAACAAATAGCATATTTCCATGCTTGGATGGGAGGAATGAATATCCTGAACGCAACACGTTTTATTATATTGTTACTCGAAGATCACTCTACAGGCATTATTATTTTTTCAGTAATATACGCTCTTCATTCAGGAAAATTTATTGTTGAAACATGGAGAGCATGCGGACCATGCACAAGCATCGCAATGTTATATCGTGTTATTTTTCAAATCCCCTTTGATGCCGTTAAAGAAAGAATTTTTTACCACGTCCTCTGCACGCCTTCAGGCACGTGCTCAACAAGCGCTTCCAATATAAATCAAAATAGATCAAATTTACACAGTATCCAAGAACTCGATGAGCAAGAAGTTTTTAGTAACCTTCATAATAATTTCGACTATAACCGTAACCATAAACAGTATAATATCTGCGCATTGACACCCATGCCTCTTCACGCTTTTGTCTGTCTGCTCTTTCATTTTGTTTGAGCACATTGTTTTGCTGTTTATCTTTTTCTAACTTTGCAGCATGCTGTTTTTTTACTTTTTCAATATCGCGCTCTGTACAATGACCTTGCGTTATAAGTATAGCAGTTTCATAGTTACCTGAATCGAGCGCTTCTTGGATAACTGCCCAATCGATTCTAGATCTATCAGCGCCTGCATGAACAAGAACTCGTATTGCTGGGACCGATTTTTTGCTCAGTGCGATATCAAGTGCCGTTTGGTGATCATATGTTTTTTGATCAAGCTCTATACGTCCCCGAAGTGCAACGAGCGTTCTTAGGCAATCTATATAATCGTGTTCTGTTGCAAGATGCAAAGGCGTCATCCCATCGTCGTTGGTTGTGTTAACATCGGCTTGGTGAGAGACTAAAAAATTTATAACCCCAGGTCTATTTTTGAGCACAGCCCAATGCACCATAGTCTCGCCATTAATACGACTATTGATTCCATAAAGATTAATAAAATTTTGCAGCTCTTGAGCATTGCCAACTGATATACTGGTTTCGAAATATTTTAATGTATCACCTGTAAGTAGTATGGGTTTACAACAGCAACAAAAGATAGTTTTGAGACAAAACATCGAGAGTATAGTACCGCTGGTGGTCATAAAAAATACGAAAAATAGTACGATTTTTTTCATAATGCTCCCCCCCGGGATTCATGAATAATAGTAACACCGATCTTTTATCATTCTTACAGTTTTGGCCTATCTTTTTCAAGTAATTCTTCGAACTGTTGCAGTTTAATCAAAAACTATTGACTTTGATTGCATCACAAAAATATAATTTTAAGTATTGTTAGCTTGATAATTCATAATAGACCATATTTTTTGAAGGAGGGAAAATGGTGTAATTTTTCGGCAGAGAGAGAAATGGTCACGTTGTTTCTTCCTCTCGATTTTTTTAAAAACAATAAAGGAGATATCCAAAAATGAATATAAGTTTATATAAGAAAAAATATATTTTATTCATCGCTTTGTCACTGTTCTTAACATGTCAGTATGTACAAGCAGTTGTTAATTTTACTGGTACGTTAGCTGGTGATGTTACCGGGACGCAAAAAGCAACAGCTGTCAGCCTTGTTGGTGGTCTAGGTGGTGTAACCAAAGCACAGATCATCAGTGGTGTCAGAGCTGCGAATGCTGCAACAAATGCAAATACCGCAAGTACCATTGTCAAACGCGATGTATCAGGCAACTTTTCTGCGGGTACGATTACAGCATCGCTGAACGGGAATGCATCAACAGCAACCAGTGTTTCTAATTTTTCTGGGAGCCTGGCAGGCGATGTCACAGGTTCGCAGAGTGCAACCGTTGTTGGTCATGTTGGTGGTGTAACGGCGGCAAATGTGGCGAATGGTGCAAATGCAGCGAACGCTGCAACGAGTGCAAATACAGCGAGTAAGATTGTTATACGCGATGGATCAGGTAACTTTTCAACGCATAAGATAACGCTCGATGAACTTGACCCTCTTACGACCAATACAATTAGACTCAGTGGTAATCTATCATTACCATCAGATGCTAAACTCTTGCTCAATGAAATTGATCTTCTTACTACTCAAACACTTTTCATCGATGGCAATGTAGCATTGGGTGAAAATGCTTCGTTCTTTGTAGATTTTATATCAGGAGCATCAGGCTCTTTAGTTAATACGATTGTTGTAAACAATCTTGGGTCTGTCAACAATTTTACTCCATCAGATAAGTGTTTAAAAACTGATATAACTGATTTGGATAGCGAGCTTTGTCTTGATCTTGTTAATCAGATGAATCCTCGTGAATTTGATTATATTCCTGCGGTAAAAAAAGCTCTTGGCGATGATGGAAAACGCCATGTTGGCTTTATTGCACAAGAGTTAGCAAAAGTTGATCCGCGCTTTGTAAGTTTTATGTCAGGTTCAAAAATGTTTGGCGACCTGACAACCGAAGAACTTGCTGTTGTTAAACAAGAACTGTTTGTTCCATTGCTTGTTGGGGCTCTTAAAGCAGAAGATAAAAAACTGTTAGATCAGCTTGCTCAAACAGAACAACTTCAAGCGCGGGTTAAAGTATTAGAAGAGTATATTGCATCTATGAAACGAGTTTAAAAAAGGGAATTTTTATGAACATACGTAAAAAATATATACGTGTAACGCAGCTATTTTTCTTATTGACTATCGGCGTATTAGGTCGAGCCAATGCAGGAAGTACGACTATTAACGGGATTCTCACCGTTTTTGGTTCTGTAGACTTTTTTGCGACGACCAGTTTGCTTGGTGTCACGGTTGTGACCAGTACTATGCACGCTGCTGGTCCTGCAATATTTACGAACAGCTCAAAGTTTTTTGGTCCGGTAACGCTCAATGGAGCATCAACAATTAACGGCACTACAATTCTTGCGGGTAGCACAACGCTGACGAATACCACACACATTGCAGGTCCTGTAAGCATGAGTAATACGGTGACACAGAATGGAGCAACAACTTTTAACGGTGCTACAACGCATAATGGCTCTGACACGTTTAACAGTTCTGCAACTTTTACCGGTAGTGAAACACATAATGGTGCTGCAACGTTTAACGGTACAACGACGTTATTGGGTAGCACGACACTGACCAATACCACACACATTGCAGGTCCTGTAACGTTTACCGGTAGTGAAACACATAATGGTGCTGCAACGTTTAACGGTACAACGACGTTATTGGGTAGTACGACATTGACGAATACCACACACATTGCAGGTCCTGTAACGTTTACGGGCACTGAAATACATAATGGTGCGGCAACATTTAATGCCCTTTTTGGTAACTTGAATGGAAATGCAAACACAGCAACGACAGCAACCAATTTTTCTGGCAGTCTTGCCGGTGATGTTGTCGGGCCACAAGGTTCCACCTCGGTCAGATTTGTTGGTGGTGTCAGTGAGCTCCAGATATTCGATATTTATGAAGCAGTACTCCTGGAAGCAACCTCAACAAATGTAGCGGGTGTACTTGTCGAACGCGATGATGTGGGCAGTTTCCAAGCCAATCACATTATTCTTAATGGACTTGATGCCCTGAGCACGAGCACGATTTTAGTTGCTGGTGGTAACCTCGCATTGGCCCCAAATCTTACATTCTTCGTCGACAACATAGCCGGTGAATCGGGTACATTAGTTAACAATATCGGGGTAACGAATCTTACGGTTGTTAACACCATGGCTCCTTCGGATCAGCGTTTAAAAAATGATATTACTGATTTAGATAATGAACTTTGTCTTGCTCTGGTGAATCAACTTGTTCCTCACGAATTTAACTATGTTCCTGAAGTGAAAAAAGCGATGAATGATGATGGCAATCGCCATGTTGGCTTTATCGCACAAGAATTAGCAAAAGTTGATCCGCGATTTGTGAGCATTCCTGCTGGCAAACGAACACTTGGTGATCTGACCCTTGAAGAACTTGCATTTGTTAAGCAAGAACTCTTTGTGCCATTGCTTGTTGGTGCACTTAAAGCAGAAGATAAAAAAGTGGCGTCTAAAGCAGAACGTGCTGAGATAGAAGTACTTCAAGCACGGCTTGAGGCTTTGGAAGCATTGATTGCATCTATGAAAAATAAGTAAGAAAAAACAAGTAAGCAAAAAAAAGGGTTTTTATGATAACATGTAAAAAATTTATGCTTGCAACACGAGCATTTTTGTTATTCTCGATCAGTTCATTATGCCAGCTGCATAGTGCTTCTAAAGCAAATGCGAGCGCAAATTTAGTAGGGGATGTAACCGGTTTACCAGCTGCTACTATTGTTAGTAAGGTTGGTGGTGTGAGTGCAGCAAAAATTGCGAGTGGTGCCAACGCTGCTAATGATGCAACAAGTTCAAATGTTCCAGGAACTATTGTGATGCGCGATTCATCAGGAAATTTTTCTGCTAGCAAGATTACACTCAATGAACTTGATCTTTTTAATACGAGTACGTTTTTCGTTAATGGCAATGTATCGGTTCAGGGAAATATAGCGCTTAAGTCCGGTAAAACTCTGTATGTAGACCACATAGTTGGTTCCTCCAATGCTTATATTAAAGAAATGGCGGTTACTAATATGATCGTCTATGGAAATTACTTAGCCCCTTCGGATGAGTGTTTAAAAACTGATATTACTGATTTGGATAGTGAGCGTTGTCTTGCGCTTGTCAACCAGCTGGTGCCTCATGAATTTGACTATATTCCTGAAGTAAAAAAAGCTCTTGGTGATGATGGAAGTCGCCATGTTGGCTTTATTGCACAAGAGTTAGCAAAAGTTGATCCACGATTTGTGCATATTGCTCAGGGGACACAAAAAGTTGGTGACCTGACGAAAGAAGATCTTGCACTGGTCAAACAAGAGCTCTTTGTTCCATTGCTTGTTGGAGCTTTAAAAGCCGAGCTTGCTGAAATACAAAGACTTCAGGGTCGTGTGGACGTTCTTGAAGCACGTCATGCTGCGCATTAAGATCAGCTCATAGAATAATTTTGCTTAAGCAAAACAAAAAAGCCCGCGAGATTTTATTCTCGCGGGCTTTTTTTTGTTATACTATTTTTTGTTTACGAAACGGGAGATGGTGTTGAAGTTATTACTCAAATTTCAAATTTGTCTGATATGTCTTCATATTCTTTCTCTTTCTTGTGCATATAATTACAATAATGCAGCAGCAGTATCTGGCTCTGCGCAAAAAATTTTTTTTTCTTCTAATTTTTTTTCTTGTCATGATATTTCTATCATGCTCACCTCTGATAAACCACTTGTTTACCTCGATTTTAACGCAAAAAAAGAGCTTCTAATGCTTGCTGTATTACTTGATCAAGAAGATTGTACGCAAGATCTAACGCGCTGTTCTAATACACTTATTCAAGGGGGTAATCTTATTTTCTTGGATGATATAGAAAATATAATCGAAGTGCTTTCAGGTATGATCAAAAATAATACTGACCGTTATGATGAACATGTGCATAATTGCGTAGACGCCTTGCAACAATTACTCCAAGAGCTTGAAACAATTTCTATTACCATAACACAAGAAGATAGATCTTCTCTACGAGACGTATTTATTTGTTCTAACGTAGCGATAGAAGACACTGAATGTATGGGCTATAGCGTGAAAAGCATGCAAAAAAAGCCAACAGAATCAAGACAGGATACATTTTCACAGGTTACCGTTAAAAATCATCTTCAAGTAAAAGGCAATAGCTCTTTGGGCAATACAACGATTAACAAAGGGAAAACCTTAACCGTTGCAGGTACGCTTGGTGTCATGGGCAATACATCATTGAACACGCTGAAGACTTCAGGTCGTGCTACGTTGAACTCACTAACTGTTTCTGGCGCTACGACATTAGATGGGCCTATAAATTTGAAAAGTCCATTGGATATAACAAGTACTTTTACCTATGGTAATTGGCATAATATTGGCGGAAACAAAAGTATTAATAGCATTAGCACATCGGGTACTCATATACTCACACTCACTTTTGCAAGCTTGGCAGGTTCAACAAACCCTTTATACAAGGGAGCAAAAGTAAAGATCAAACTTTTTGTTTCCGGGTCAATAGATGGCACGAATTCTGAAAATTATTATGAAAGTGATTTATTAGTCGCTCCAGGAGCTACACGTGGCAGTGCATCAAAGCTTATACCAATCAATGAAAGCAGCACAAATATTGAAGGGACTGCGACAATCTTGACAAGTGGCATCTCAGGAACAGGAACAACGGCGTTTATCAATCTTACAAGCTCTGCAACAATGACCGGTCAATCAGTAGCAATTTTTTATGCGGTAGACAGTGATAATCTCACAAGCGTTGCATAAAAAACGGTCAGTTCTTTTTTAAATCCATTTTTTTAAAACATATATTCGTGCAGGCTTTTTTATTATTTACGAGAAAATATCAAACTGTTGATTCTTCATGATCAAAAGTTTTACGCTTCTGATCTTTGGACGGCAAATATATTTTGAGTAACGAGTAAGAGGTGCTCATGCTACGCGATATTCTATGTAAAAAAAACGAACGAAGATATAAAATTTTTTTGTTCATGTTCTTATCTTCTATTTCCAACAACCTATTTCTCATATGTGCGCCAGGGACAACCAATTCATTGTCTATTAATGCGAACCAATCAATTACGGGAAATTTGGCAGTCGGCGGCACATTGAGTTCTGTGGGGGGCTTTTCGGTGAATGGTAATAATTTTACGGTTGATGGGTTTGGAGATACTTTTATTGCCGGTGCAACGACACTTGTTGGTAATACCATTGAACATGGGACATTAACCGTTACAGGTTCGGCCAGTCACATGAATGCAGTAGGCCTTGCAAGTACACTTAACGTTGCCGGTGCAACAACATTGAATTCTGTTGCTGTTGCAAGTACCCTTAACGTTGCCGGTGCGACGACGATTACTGGTAACGTCATTGAACATGGAACACTAACGGTAACAGGTTCGACCAGTCACATTAATGCAGTAGGTCTTGCAACTACCCTTAACGTTGCCGGAGCGACAACATTAAACTCGCTGGCCGTTACCAATAACGCAACAATCGGTGGCACCCTTGGCGTCACCGGCAACACGGTTGTTGGTGGGACGCTTGATGTTGCTGGAAGTCTTGGCGCAGGATGGCACCATATTTTTGGAGAAAAATCGCTTACCAGTATTGGAACAACAGCAACGCCCGTATTAACGATTACGTTTGCAAATCTTGCTGGTTCGACCAACCCTCTTTATAAGGGTGTGCGTATTAATTTGCACGTTGCTATTGCGGGCTCTGTAACGATTTTTACTGCTGCCAATTCAGTTAATTATTATTTTGGACAGCTTATTGTTTCACCGGGTGCGACCGCGACAACTGCATGTACCTTGGTTCCTTGCAGTGAGTCGTCGACAAATGCCGCTGGAAATCCAATAACGGTGACCAGTAGTATTACAGGAAATGGAACGGCCGCGACATTAAATTTAACTGCTTCGCTCGCCGTAACCAGCCCATCACTCGCGCTGTTTTATGAAATTATGGGTGATAATGTAACGAGCGTTTCGTGATACGAGTAATTATGTAATACTAAAAAAAGCCGGCAAGATGTACATCTTGCCGGCTTTTTTTATGTAAATAATCTTAAATTGTTGCCGAGTTAAATATTTGAACGTTATTGCTGCCCGTATTGGTAACAGCGATATATGATCCCGATGGCGACCATGATAACGAGTAGGGATACGAACCGGTATTTGCATAACCAACTTGTAATGATGAGATATTGCCCGATGTATTAACATCAAATATTTGAATCATATTGGCATAGCTACTGATTACCGCGAGAGATCCACCCGTTGTGTTCGACCATGTTGGTGACCAGATGAGAGCGATTGGAGCAGGTCCAACCAGTTGTGAACTTATTGCTGCTGATGATAAATGACCTGATGCGTCCAAACTGAATGTTTGAATATTATTGCCATTTTGATTAGCCACTGCAACGAAATTGCCATGCGGTGAAATGGCTACTGAGCTCGGAACACTGGCAGTTGCTACGTCACTGACCAATAATAGATTACCCGATGTATCAACAGAAAATGATTGCAAACTATTACCGGCACTATTAGCAATAACGATAAATCCACCCGTTGTATTCGACCAATTTGGTGACCATGCTACAGAAAGGGGACTTACATCGGTGCTTGCTGAACCGGCTGGTGACAGATTACCCGATAGATCAACACTCAATGTTTCAACAGTATTCCTGTTATTATTGTTAACGGCCGCAAGAAACCCACCGTTTGGTGACCATGCGACTGCGTAGGGACTTATACCTGCAGTTTGTGAGCTCAGCACTGAAGAAACAGTGCCCGAGGGGTTAACACTAAATGTTTGAATAGTATTGTCGTTATTATTGGCTACAGCAATCAGCCCGCCGGTTGATACAGACCAATTTGGCGACCAGGTGACCGACGTGGGAGCATTGCCTGTAGCATGTAAGCTGAGTGTTGATGAGATATTTCCCAAACCATCAACGCCGAATATTTCAACATTATTGTTATTTTGGTTCGTGACCGCAACATAATTAGAAAGTGGAGAGAAGGCTACTGTAGCAGGACCATTGTTTGGGGTTCTTGTTTGCGATGTGTTTCGGTTAATTATGCCTTTTGTCGTGCCACCTGTGTTTGTTAAAGCCGTAAGCGGCTTTATAGTGACTTTACCATTGAAATTTGTTGCGCCACTGTTGATGACACCTTGTGTCGCGCCACCTGTTTTTGTTAAAGCCATTGATAAGAGCATCAAAGATAGAAATAATTTTTGCATCGATTTCTCCTTGAGAAAAAACATACTTTGGAACAACAACATTATTCTTTTTCTAATTTTTTGAGACGATTACTCAGTTCATCAAGCTTTTTATTTTGATCTTCAAATACTTTATATAATTGTTGATATTCACGAGTTTGAGCCTGTAAACGTTTACGCATATTCGTCAGTTCATCCTGATGTTGGACAAGTTGTTGCGCTTGTTTTTGATATTCGTTCAAAAGCATTGGTGTTAGGAAGTGATAACGCACGGTTTCTGGTTGGCCATCTTTTTCTGAATAGACCACAAGCTCAGGCGCAACTTCTGCAACTTCTTCGGCGATCAGACCATACTGTTGTAATCCTGTAGGATCGATATCTTTTTTATATTTAAACGTCACGGGACGAAGTTTAAGAAGCTTTTCTGATGCTGTGCTTATGTCAGAAATATCTTCTTTAAATCGTTTTGACGACGTTGACGTGCCAAGTTGGTTACTGCCATTAATAAAGACTGCGGTACCACCGCTGCTTGTTACGCCGTTAATACCGGTAATAAAACATTTTGTGGCTGCCGCACCACCAATTCTTGTAACACCGGTATCTCCAGCAGTTCCAGAGTTCCCAATGCAAATATTATTGGTGTCACCTCCAGTAAGGGCATTTCCTGCCTGAAATCCGAGGCAAACATTGCCGGTACCTGATGTGATGGCGATCAGGCTTTGATAACCAACGGCCGTATTTTGAAAGCCGATGGTATTTGATGACATCGCTCCCGCACCAACGGCCGTATTTTGAGTACCAGATATATTCGAATCCATCACTGCCTGTCCAATCGCTGTATTATTTGCTCCCATTCTATTCAAATCCATAGCAAACGTTCCCATAGCGGTGTTAGACCCACCGGTAGTTACAGCCAGGGCTTGAAAACCAACAGCAGTGTTGCCACCCGATGTGGTAAGTGCTGCCAGGGCTTGATAACCAATAGCAGTAGTTCCATTTACTGTTGCATTTGCACCGGCTTGATAACCAACTGCTGTGTTGTTAGTACCAACATTTGAAGCAGCCAGGGCTTGAAAACCAACTGCAGTGTTGCCAGTACCGGTTGTAATGGCTTCCAATGCCGCGTACCCAATCGCAGTGTTGCCAGCTCCTGTTGTATTTACCGGAAGCGTGTTCCAACCCAGCGCAGTGTTCCCAAATCCTGTTGTATTTGCTGCCAGGGCATTATAACCAACGGCAGTGCTTGCATCTACGGTGTTGTTGATCAGGGCAGCATGCCCAAGGGCAGTATTGGCGTTAGCTGTCTTATTTGAAAGAAGAGCATTCGCACCAACGGCGGTATTAAAATTGCCCTTCGTGTTTGCTTGTAAGCTAAATACGCCAACAGCGGTGTTATCAATTCCATTAATATTGTTCATAAGACTTTCAAATCCTAACGCAGTATTATTAATGCCGTTGGTATTATTTTGAAAGCTAAAAGCTCCAACAGCAGTATTTTGAGAACCAGTGATATTGAGTTCCATAGCAGCAACACCGATGGCGGTATTATCTATCCCCTTGGTATTGTTTTGTAATGCAACATAACCAACGGCAGTATTATTGATACCCGTGGTATTTGCGTTCATAGCACCCGAACCAACAGCGGTATTTTCTGTTCCATTAATATTGTTCATAAGACTTGTAAATCCTAACGCAGTATTATTAATGCCGTTGGTATTATTCTCAAGGCTAAAAGCTCCAACAGCAGTATTTTGAGAACCAGTAGTATTTAAATCCATAGCAGCTGCACCGATGGCGGTATTAGCTCCTCCTTTGGTATTGTTTATTAATGCAACAAAACCAACAGCAGTATTATTGATACCATTTATATTGCTTTCCATAGCAGCATAACCAACAGCAGTATTATTAATGCCGTTCGTATTATCCAGCATACTAAAAGTCCCAACAGCAGTATTTTGAGAACCTGTGATATTAAAGGCCATACATTGGTATCCAACAGCAGTGTTACTATTGGCGATCGTGTTGTTCGCTAAGCTCGAGAGACCGACGGCGGTGTTCTGATTTCCATGGATGTTGCTTAAAAGAGTGCCAAATCCGAGCGCGGTATTATTAATGCCGTTGGTATTAGACGCAAGACTATTATACCCAACAGCAGTGTTTTGAGTTCCCGTGATATTGGCTGTCATACTTTGGAAACCAATGGCGGTGTTAAAATTGCCGATCGTGTTTGCTTTAAGAGCATTATAACCAGTGGCAGTATTGTCTATTCCTGTTGTATTTGCAGTAAGTGCAGCACCTCCAAGGGCAGTGTTATTGCCACCGCTCGTATTTGCAAGCATTGCAGTAGCTCCAAGTGCGGTGTTATTCAGGCCCGTAGTATTTGTTGCCATAGCCTGATAACCAATAGCAGTATTTGCCCCTCCTGTTGTATTTGCATTAAGTGCTTGAAATCCCAGAGCAGCATTGAGAGATCCTGATGTATTTGCCGTAAGTGCTTGAGATCCAACACCGGTATTGGAAGATCCACTCAGCTTTAAATTTCCAGCGCTTGCACCAACAAAGGTGTTGTTTGTTCCAAAGTTGTTAAGAAATCGCACGCCATTGATTTGTAACGACCCTATATTAGTCGTCGTCGAATTCGGGAGATTAATGCTGCCGCTAAACGTTGTTGTTGTTGTTGGACTGCACGGGTCTATTTCGTTGACATAGAGTGTTGAATTACCGCATACAAAGATATTTTTCTTGATTGCCAGGTTACCTCCAAACGTTGTACTACCGGTAACATCAAGGCCGCCAAGTGTTGCCGTGCCGGTGACGAGCAGCGCTTCATGTAAAATAGTATTTTTATACACATCGAGGGTGCCCTGTAATGTTGTACTGCCGGTAACATCAAGACCGCCCAGCGTTGCCGTGCCGGTAACAAGCAGAGAACTTGAAAGGCCGACGGCACCAATAAGACTTGTCGAACCGGAAACGGTTAACGTGCCGTGTTCTATAGTATTACCAACAAGCGTTGTTGTACCGCCAACAACCAGATTACCAGGAACCGTTATGTTATTAGAAGTGCCGAGTTGACTGCTGCCATTAACCACGACCAGACTGCCCGAGACACTGGTGCCAGAAATTCCAGAAACATAGCAAGCAGTAGCAGTACCAGAAGCAGATCCAATTCTTATGACACCAGTTTCGCTACTACTACCAGCAGATGTAAATGAATCAGAACCTACGTAAATATTACTATTTCCTGTTGTCAAGCCAAAACCAGCACCAGCAGAACTGATATTCGAACCAATGGCAATATTATTGGCACCCGTTGTATTGCCAACGAGCGCTTCAAAGCCAAGAGCAGTATTGCCATTTGCTGTCGTATTTGCACCAAGCGCACTGCGGCCAACGGCGGTATTCTGAGACCCTGTAGTATTTGCAACAAGAGCTTGATATCCAACAGCTGAATTTCCGTTTCCTGATGAATTTGTATCCATTGCATTGTATCCAACTGCGGTGTTGTTACTCCCCGTTGAGTTCAAATCCAATGTATTATATCCAAGCGCAGTATTGTTTGCACCTGTTGTATTTGCAGCAAGGGAGTTCCAACCCAGGGCAGTGTTAGCAAAACCAGTTGTATTTGCGGTGAGCGCATTATAACCAACGGCAGTACTTGCATCGACGGTGTTTACTGCCAGTGTATTATAGCCAAGAGCAGTATTGCCACCCGTTGTCGTATTTGCAGCAAGTGAGGTCCAACCCACCGCAGTGTTAGCAAACCCTGTTGTATTATTTAAAAGCGCAGTAAAACCAACAGCAGTACTTGCATCTACCGTATTTACATTCAATGCTTTAAATCCAAGAGCAGTATTGCCACTATTGGTGTTATTGAAAGCAAGCGCAGCCCGGCCAACTGCTGTGTTGCTGCTGCCCGTTGTATTTGCATCTAATGCATTATACCCAAGGGCAGTATTGTTGGCTCCCGTCGTATTTGCAGCAAGTGTGTTCCAGCCAAGGGCAGTGTTAGCAAACCCTGTTGTATTAGCAGCCATTGAATTAAAACCAACAGCGGTACTTCCATCGACGGTATTGGCAGCAAGAACATTATAACCAAGAGCAGTATTGCCAGCACCTGTCGTATTTGCAGCAAGAGCACTCACACCAAGAGCAGTATTGTTAGCACCTGTCGTATTTACAAAAAGTGCTTCAAAGCCAACAGCAGTATTGCTATTAGCTGTTGTATTTGCACCAAGTGCACTGCGGCCAACGGCGGTATTCTGAGACCCTGTTGTATTTGCAAGAAGTGCTTGATACCCAACAGCAGCATTCCCGTTTCCTGATGAATTTGTACTCATGGCATTATAACCAACTGCTGTGTTGTTACTACCCGTTGTATTTACATCTAATGTATTATAGCCAAGAGCAGTATTGCTTGCTCCCGTTGTATTTGCAGCAAGTGAATTCCAACCAAGAGCAGTATTTCCAAACCCTGTTGTATTCTGAGCAAGCGCATTATAACCAACGGCAGTACTCGCATCTACGGTGTTTACAGCCAGTGTATTATAGCCAAGAGCAGTATTGCCACCCGTTGTCATATTTGCAGCAAGTGAGGTCCAACCCACCGCAGTGTTTCCAGACCCTGTTGTATTATTTAAAAGTGCCGTAAAACCAACAGCGGTACTTGCATCTACCGTACTTACATTTAATGCTTTAAACCCAAGAGCTGTATTGCCACTATTGGATGTATTTGAAGCAAGCGCACCTCGGCCAACTGCTGTGTTGCTGCTGCCCGTTGTATTTACATCTAATGCATTATACCCAAGGGCAGTATTGTTCGCTCCCGTCGTATTTGCAGCAAGAGTATTCCAACCAAGGGCAGTATTTCCAAACCCTGTTGTATTCGCTGTTAGCGCATTATAACCAACAGCAGTACTTGCATCTATGGTGTTATTGGCCAATGCATTATAACCAAGAGCAGTATTTGATGCGCCGGTTGTATTAGCATGCAGAGCAGTGGTTCCAACGGCAGTATTAGTTGCTCCACTCATTTTTAAATTTCCTGCATTTCCACCGACAAACGTATTATTCGTTCCAAAATTAGTGAGAAATGGCACGCCATTAATTTGTAACGATCCATTATTTGTTGTTGTTGAATTTGGGAGACTTATGCTGCCGCTAAAGCTTGTCGTTGTTGTTGGACTGCACGGGTCTATTTCGTTGACATAAAGTGTTGAATTACCGCATACAAAGAGATTTTTCTTGATTGCTAGGTTACCCCCAAGTGTTGTACTACCGGTAACATCAAGGCCGCCAAGCGTTGCCGTGCCGGTGACAAGCAGTGATCGATGCAAAATACTGTTTTTATACACATCAAGTGTGCCCTCAAGTGTTGTACTGCCGGTAACATCAAGGCCACCAAGTGTCGCTGTGCCGGTGACAAGTAGTGATCGATTTAATGTAACGTTACTATTCACGATCAATGGTCTGGATAATATCGTTGTGCCGGTGATACTCACTTGACCACTAAAGCTTGTCGTGAGTCGATCATCTTCAAGACCAGTGCCCAAATTAATTGGATCGATTTGATCGACAAGAATTTTGCCGTTAAAGATAGCAGTTCTTTTTACATTGAGCGTACTACCTAACGTTGTACTTCCGGTAACATCAAGACGACCGAGTGTCGCAGTACCGGTGACCAGCAGTGCCTCATGCAAGATAGTATTTTTATACACATCAAGCGTACTTTGCAGTGTTGTACTACCGGTGACATCAAGACCGCCCAGCTTTGTGGTACCGGTGACCAGCAGTGCTTCATGTAAAATAGTATTTTTATACACATCGAGTGTGCCCTGTAATGTTGTACTGCCGGTAACATCAAGACCGCCAAGTGTTGCCGTGCCGGTGACCACTAGATTGCCAGCAATTGTTACGTTAGGGGAAGAGCCAAGTTGTCCGCTGCTATTCACTGAGACTAGATTGCCCGAGACATTTACGCCAGAAATTCCAGCAATAAAACAGGTTGTTTGTGCGCCTGTGCCAATTCTTATAACCCCTGAATCTCCAGAAATACCGCTGTTACCAATGTCAATATTATTGCTGCTTGTTGTTATGTGCTGACCAGCATTAGGACCAATTGCAATATTACTATTACCGGTCGTGATGCTGCCTAAACTATTGTACCCAAAAGCAGTATTTTGGGTCCCTGTTGTATTGGTTGACATACTATTATATCCAACGGCTGTTTGATTACTGCCATCGATATTACTCAAAAGACTCGACATCCCAACAGCAGTATTATTAATACCATTGGTATTATGGGATAAACTGTTCACACCAACAGCGGTATTTTGAGTTCCGGTTATATTAAGTTGCATACTCTGAAAGCCAAGAGCAGTATTGTTCGCTCCTGTTGTATTTGCAGTAAGTGCAGCACCTCCAAGGGCAGTGTTATTGCCACCGCTCGTATTTGCAAGCATTGCAGTAGCACCAAGTGCGGTGTTATTGCCCCCCGTAGTATTTGTTGCCATCGCCTGATAACCAAGAGCAGTATTTGCTCCTCCTGTTGTATTTGCATTAAGTGCTTGAAATCCCAGAGCAGCATTGAGAGATCCTGATGTATTTGCCGTAAGTGCTTGAGATCCAACACCGGTATTGGAAGATCCACTCAGCTTTAAATTTCCAGCGCTTGCACCAACAAAGGTGTTGTTTGTTCCAAAGTTGTTAAGAAATCGCACGCCATTGATTTGTAACGACCCTATATTAGTCGTCGTCGAATTCGGGAGATTAATGCTGCCGCTAAACGTTGTTGTTGTTGTTGGACTGCACGGGTCTATTTCGTTGACATAGAGTGTTGAATTACCGCATACAAAGATATTTTTCTTGATTGCTAGGTTACCCCCGAGCGTTGTACTGCCGGTAACATCAAGGCCGCCAAGTGTTGCCGTGCCGGTGACCAGGAGCGCTTCATGCAAAATAGTATTTTTATACACATCAAGCGTACCTTCAAGTGTTGTACTGCCGGTAACATCAAGGCCACCAAGTGTCGCCGTGCCGGTGACAAGTAGTGATCGATTTAATGTAACGTTACTATTCACGATCAATGGTCTGGATAATATCGTTGTGCCGGTGATACTCACTTGACCACTAAAGCTTGTCGTGAGTCGATCATCTTCAAGACCAGTGCCCAAATTAATTGGATCGATTTGATCGACAAGAATTTTGCCGTTAAAGATAGCAGTTCTTTTTACATTGAGCGTACTACCTAACGTTGTACTTCCGGTAACATCAAGACGACCGAGTGTTGCGGTACCGGTGACCAGCAGTGCCTCATGCAAGATAGTATTTTTATACACATCAAGTGTACTTTGAAGTGTTGTACTGCCGGTAACATCAAGACCGCCCAGCTTTGTGGTACCGGTGACCAGCAGTGCTTCATGTAAAATAGTATTTTTATACACATCGAGGGTGCCCTGTAAAGTTGTACTTCCGGTAACATCAAGACGACCAAGTGTTGCCGTACCAGTGACCAGGAGCGCTTCGTGCAAGATAGTATTTTTATACACATCAAGCGTACTTTGCAGTGTTGTACTACCGGTAACATCAAGACCACCGAACTTTGTGGTACCAGTGACCAGTAACCCTGCATGCAAAATAGTATTTTTATACACATCAAGTGTGCCTTCAAGCGTTGTACTGCCGGTAACATCAAGACCACCAAGTGTTGCCGTGCCGGTAACAAGAAGAGACCGATTTAAGGTAACGTTACTATTCACGATTAACGGTCGAGATAAAATAGTCGTGCCGGTGATACTGACTTGACCACTAAAACTTGTCGTGAGTCGATCATCTTCAAGACCCGTAGTCAAATTAATTGGATCGATTTGATCGACAAGAATTTTACCATTAAAGATAGCCGTTCTTTTGACATTAAGTGTACTACCAAGCGTTGTGCTTCCGGTAACATCAAGACGACCAAGTGTTGCCGTACCGGTGACCAGGAGCGCTTCGTGCAAGATAGTATTTTTATAAACATCAAGCGTCCCCTCAAGTGTTGTACTACCGGTGACATCAAGACCACCAAGTGTTGCCGTGCCGGTGACCAGCAGAGCTTCGTGCAAGATAGTATTTTTATAAACATCAAGCGTACTTTGCAGTGTTGTACTGCCGGTGACATCAAGACCGCCGAACTTTGTGGTACCGGTGACAAGTAGCCCTGCATGCAAAATAGTATTTTTATACACATCAAGCGTGCCTTCAAGTGTTGTACTGCCGGTGACATCAAGGCCACCAAGTGTTGCTGTGCCGGTAACAAGTAGTGATTGATTTAATGTAACATTACTGTTAACGAATAATGGTCTGGATAAAATTGTTGTGCCGGTGATGCTGACTTGACCACTAAAGCTTGTCGTTAAGCGATCATCTTCAAGACCGGTGCCCAAATTAATTGGATCAATTTGATCGACAAGAATTTTGCCGTTAAAGATTGCAGTTTTATTGACGTTGAGTGTACCCGCGAGTGTTGTGCTTCCGGTAACATCAAGCGTGCTTAAGGTTGTTGCGCCGGCGTTGAGTCCAGCCAACGTTGTTGAACCCGTAACAGTAAACGTTCCGTGTTCGATTGTATTACCAACAAGTGTTGTTGCACCGGTAACATTTAAGTTACCACCAATAGTTTCATTATTGGTAACGGTTAGCGAGTTTAATGTTGTTGCACCAGAAACATTGAGTGCTCTATGCAAGATAGTATTTTTATACACATCAAGCGTACCCTCAAGCGTGGTACTGCCGGTAACATCAAGGCCGCCCAGCGTTGCGGTGCCGGTAATAAGCAGTGATCGATTTAAGGTAACGTTACTGTTAACGATCAATGGTCTGGATAAGATGGTTGTGCCGGTAATACTGACTTGACCACTAAAGCTGGTGGTTAAGCGATTATCTTCCATGTTGGTGTTGAGATTAAATGGATCGATTTCATTCGCAAGGAGCTTTCCTGTAACGGTGAGCATTGCAGTGACCACATTTTTAATAGTAGTAAAGATAATGGTGCTTGAGCCCGTAACGATCACGTCGTTGAGGAAGGTAGTACCCGTTACCGTCAACGAATTGTTATTCAAAATAGCGACATTACCACTAAAACTTGTCGTTACGCTTGGACTACGCGGGTCAATTTCGCTGACAAAAAGCGTAGAGCCGTTATTGATATAAACATTACTGGTAAAAGTGTAGCTCGAGTTGCCAACCCCAATTATTCCCGTCGCTTGGTCTATAAAGAGCGCTGACCCATTAACAGGAGTTTTTGCAGTACTCGATGCGACGATGCGTCCGACAAAATTTGCTGAACCGGTCATACGTATATCGGCATTGGTGTCAGCATTCTCTAAAATGTAAGAATCGTTAAAGGCTCGGGTTGGGTTGTCGAGGATATTGGTACTGAGAACGTTATTATCAATCGTGAAAAATTCGTGTTGTTGGGGTGTATTATTGGAATTAAAAGTAAAAGTAACGTTGTCATAATGGATTGATGGGACAACATATGCATCATCACATTGATAAAGTCTGAGTGTTGTTGATTGTTTTGTTTGATTGTGAGTAATCGTGACAGAAAGCGGGGTTAGTTTTTGTAATGCTTGAATAAAACTTTTTAGATTTGGATCGTGACTTTGCATTGATGCTTTTGTCAGCACGTTTTCTAATACTGATAATGGAACAATTGAACATCCATCGTTTACATCAGAATTATTATGAGGTGATGCTAATAGTACAAAGAGTTTTTTTGAATCTTGACCAAGATATACCAGGGGCTCATGTGCGGTGAGTATGGTAAAAAGATCTCGCGGATCTAAAATAGTTGTATGATCTGATCTAGATAAAGTTTGTTGATCCTGAGAATATCCAAAAAGATTCGAACATGGGATGACAAAAGTTTGCAAAATCATAATGAAGAGCAAAAATTTTGCGCGCGATCGTTGTTTTAGATAATAAAACCAAAATAATCTAGGATTTTGATCTGATTTTTTTTTCTTTAATATGAGAGACATACCAGGACCCTTTTTGAAAATTATGAATACTTCTCAAGGCGCTCGCCCTGAGGAGCGAGCCCATGTTAATGGGTGAGCGTCTCGAAGGGTCGCCTTGATTAATTTTTTTTATCAAACCGGCGCATCCTTCGAGACGCAATCTTACGATTGCTCCTCAGGACGGGCGCCGTTTTACATTTCATGGTTCACTTATTAATTATGTCTATGATAGGTGATCTCAACCCTGCAATGTCAAGAAGATGCAAAATTAAATTTTATGTTGGATAATACGTGCGAGTGTCTGCTATAACGTGGGAAGAACGTGGTAAGAACGCGGGAAGAAAAATCAGTTTGTGAGAAAACTTGCAAACTTAATTGTCATTAGAATAACCTAAAGCAAAAAGAAGCTGAGCGTAAAAAATATATCAAATAAAAAAAGGATTGGATGTGAGAGTAGGGCTGGGATGTATTGTCTTTTGTTTTTTAAGTCTTTCTATTTTTCACGCTTGTCCGCTGACCGTTGGAGCAATCTCATTAGTGTCTGTCGAGCCTTTGAGAACTTTTCCCGCTGTTGACATCACACCGAATCAAATTTTACAATTTGCCTTCATGCAAAACGGTTTTTCATTTCAAGATGCAACAACATCGTGTACGTTTGGCGCAGTGTTTCCTGTTGCCGGCCCTGTAAATTTGCGAGGCGGCACTATTTATCTTAATACTGATCTTATTTTTCAAAATCCAGCAAATCTTATATCAACAGGATATTTGTGGGGTAATAGTCATCGCGTTGATCTATCACTGAGTATGACATGGCTTTCTTCGACATTTCAATCGCAATTTCGTGACACGTCTATTTTATTGAGTAACGATTTTACCATTGCAGGGACAGTAAAATTTTTAGGTACCTGTTTAATCGATGGACGAGAGAATAATGTAACCCTTGGTCAGAATGCCAATCTCGTTATTGGCCATAATGCGAGTTTGACTTTACGTAATATGGAGCTGGATGACGTTTTAGGGTATAAAATTCAGTGTCTTGATGATAGTTCCCGTCTTATTTTAGATAATGTGCGCATCATTCAGTCAGGTGATTATACGTTTACCCGAGGTTCGATTTAGTTTGTTAATAATGTCGATTTTGCGGGCCAAAAGATATTCAATTTTTCTCCTGTAATAACAAGTACCATACAAGCTGATGCGATACTGTATTTTGATATTGGGACAACATTTAATTATAGCCCAAAGGTTCCCAATAAAACATTACTGTATATGAATGATCAAACGTCGTTTTTATCGTTAAACGGTTGTTCGTTGCTTGCAACACGTACAGGATTGGAATTATCTCAAGGCACGTTGATCATTGATAATCATGTGACGGTGAGTAGCCAGGCACTCTATTTAGCAGAAGGCATACAACTTGACAGTTCATTAAATACTATTTTGCTGAGTAGTGCACGGTTAGATTTGTTTGGGATTATTGTTGCTAATTAGCATGATTTAGTAGTAAAGGAATCATGATGCATAAGCGCTTGATCATAAGATTATTATTTTTTGCCGGTGCTCTGTATCAGCATTCTTTTGCGGGTATCCAATTTTCTAATCGTGATTCAACGATTGTTGTAGGCTCATCGCGCTTTTTTGTCAAGCAACCTATTACCGATTGGACCGGTACACTCGAACAAACAGGGTCTGTTTTTGGCAATGCTATTTCTTTTAATAACGGGATTTTAGATACTAATAATACGCCAGCATTAGCAACATGTACGTATATTGGTAATCCAGCACGTCAAATTACGTTAAATTCTCAACAATCGATTCGTTCTGATGCAGGAACGTTTTTACCAAATATGAGTGTGATTAGGGGTGGTAATACGCTTCAGGGAGCGCCACTTTTTGCTGCTTCTCCCGCTATTACGTTAGCGAGTAATTTGAGTCAGCTAACGCTTGCGGTTAATACCAAACTGGGTACTAATATTACTATGAATGGCGGATCGATTATTTTGGGTAACGATTTAGATATCGGTGATGGTAATACACTCACGGGATCGGGATTTGTTTTTTTTAATAAAAAACGGTTGTCATTTGGGGGCGCTGATATAACTCAAACCCATACGATAACCTATATCGACGCGAGTGACATAGTATTATATGCCAAAACGTCGCTTTATGGCCAATGGATTTTTGGTTCGTCCGGGACGTTGCAAGAAACGCATATCACCGGTAATGGCAATATTCTTGATTTGACATCAGGTGGGACGATATGGGTTAAAGCGAATGTAAAATTATATTTAACGGATATAAAAATTAAGGGCTTAGGGACAGGCTGGTTTGTTTTTGAGAACCAAGGTTCGCAAATTATTCTTGAGAACGCAGAAATTGAAATGGACAGGAATTATACCGTTACTCAAGGTGGCATGTATGTTAATGGTCAGACTGTTATCACCACAAAAAGCAATATACTTACGTTTGCAAATAATAGTACGTTAACCGTTGATGGCGTTACGCTGTGGTACGATACCACGACGTCTATGAATCGTTTTAATATTCAGCCTTCGGTCGGAGCAACGAATTATTCGAATATGCCGAATGGGAAAAATATAGCGACGATTAATGCTGGAAGAATTGCATCGCCTACCGATGTTAATGCTACGGCAACCACACAGTGTTGTACCAACAATAGTAATTCGATTATTCAGTTGACCAATTTACTCAGAACAACAAGTAATCTCGTTGTCGTAGATGATATTTTATTAAAACAAACAAGTGAAGCGTTGGTATATACGAACAGAGTGAATAGTAACGCGATCGTGAATTTGAGTAACCAGGTAAGAACGAACAGCAATGCAAATGCATATTGTTGTAGAGTGAATAGTAATGCGATCGTAAATCTTAGCAATCGAGTAACCAATAATAGTAATGCGATTGTTTATCTTAGTAATCACAGTAACGCGAACAATAGTGCATTACTTATTCAAACCAGCAACGCGGTTGTTAGCCTGAGCCAGTGTTGCAAGAACAACAGTAACGCAATTGTTGCGCAGCATTGCTGTACGATTGCCGATGCGCCATTAACATCAGATGTGGTCATGAAATGTAACTGTGATATTGCGCCGATCAAAGCAATAAACGTTCAAAATAACTTGACGATTGATGGACAGGGTGCGTGGATTGAATTTGATGAAGCGTCACATCCACAATTTGTGGTTGCAGCTGATACAACAGTAACATTAAGTAACGTAAGCTTGTTACGGGTTAACGGAACTACGTTTAGCTTGGGCACAAATGCTACGATAGCAATTTCAGGCTTAGTCGTTATTGAGGTAAGTGATGACGTGACGTTTACGACTGAAAATATCGTCATGCTCGGTACAGCAACTAATCCATCGATTTTAATTATTCGCAGTCCTGACAATTCCAGAGTATTCACCATACAGCCAATTGTCGTTGGTGGTGTTATTCAAAAAACCTGGAATATTGGTATTAATACGCTTGAGATACAAAATTTACATTTGGTTGGTGTTGAAAGTATTGCTGCAACATCGGTTGTAACCCCAGGAGGCTTGTTGGTAGGTCAAGTTGCACTTGGTGGAAATGCAACGGTTGATGTTAAGCAAGATACTGATCTGAGTTTTGGTGTTGAGCATATTAATAACACTATGAGATTATTAGCAAATAATCTGACGCTTAATAATTTCTTACTCTATAGCCCATTTTTTGAGAGCGCGTTGCATATGCAATTTAGCTTGTCGTCGTTAATGTTGGGCAACCCACAGGTCAATTTTGCGGATAACTTATTGTTCTTATCAGGAGTTAATGGCCAAGCAGAGCTTGTATTTGATGATTATTGGGCGGTCGTATTTAATCAAGGGGTCAATTCATTTGATGCAGATGTCAATTCGTTTATTAGTGGTCGAAACCTGGAAATTCAGAACTTCCCGATCAAACAAAGTTCTTCTGATCTGATTTTAGATTCGACCTTGGTTCTCCATACGACATTGCCAAATGCGATTGATTCGTCGTTTGTTAAAGCTCCAGAGCTTTCACGAGCACCGGGTAGACCAAAGATTATCACGGCGTTGAGTATGATGTACGAACAAGTGCTGAAACGTTCAGAACTAAAATTACAGAACGAATATGCTCGGTTAGAAAAAAAACGTAAAGAGAAAGAAAAGCTTACACAACAAGCACAAATAGAGGCACAAAAACCTAAACCACAAAAACCAGCACACAAGCGCCCTCACAAGAGCAATAAAAAAGAGTACGTTCTGCGTGACGAGTATGACGTAGCTTTAGCGCAGGAAGACGAGGCTTGCCAGAACGAAGACATCTTGAGTGATATGCAAGACATGAAAGTATTTCAGACTCCTGATCGCTCGTTCCCGCTGCCTCCGAGCAAGATAACATTAAAAGTTACGGGTCCTTCAGTTGATTTATCGCAAGCAGAGGGCACGATTGTGGTAAGTAACGGTACGATTAATAAGTTTGGTGCCGATCCAACACTCCTATTAAATCTCTATATGCTCGGCGATGCGACATTAATACAAGCAGATCCGCCCGTGAAAAAATCTATTGGACCTATGACCAGGGCAGTTCCCAATAGCCACTTGAAAAAGCTGACAACACAAAATACGCAAGTTTTTGTACAAAGTGATACCAATAAAATTTACGTGAAGCAAGATTCAGAAATTAATAGGACGGGGTTTAACTTCAATACGTTACTGACAAGTCAGACGGTATTAGATTTTATTTTTAATGGGTCAACGTTTGCTCCCGATTTATTATTTATCCCAACTGATCTTTCAACTAAGACGCCTACGCCAAATCACATAACACTTCCTGATAATAGTCGCGTAGAATTTACCGGTAAAGGCACGCTATGGATAGCTCCAGATTTTACGGCAGTATTGCAGCCAACAATTTCTTCAATACATAGTAACCCAAGAACGACCCTTGCGTTTTCTGATGGCGCAAAAGTAAAATTTAATAGAACAACAAGTAGTACCAATCCAAGAGCGTTTAGTGCCCCATTTGCCCTTGGTCAACAGGTAACTATTAAAGGAACCGGTGCAGTTACTATAGATACAGGAGCGCAGGTATTGGTTGAAACGGGACAACGATTGGATATTGGACAAGCTCACCCGAAGACCAATATTGCGCTTACGGTTGACCGCTTGGGTGTTTTAAGTGTTGATACGTCAGTGCAAGAAATTAATGCGCTTGTTAAAGCACTGAGTGTACCGACGTCGATTTCGTTTCATAATGGGACCTATAGTATTAGTTTAAATGAAGGGGCTTTATTTAATATTGGTTGCAGTGCACAGGCTGAGATTAATTGGGATAGCACGAATAACGCTCCAGAACAATCAGGAATTCTTACCAGCTTTGCGATTAAAAATCGTGCGGTACTGACTATTTATCAAACGGGCAGATTGGTGATGGGGAGAAATCTGCCAATTACAGGATCTGGAAGTAATTTTGGATTGGGTGGCAAATTTTTATTCGATCCATTCGGTGGGCTTATTACGGGCAATGGGATTGTTGCGTTGGGTATCAGTGGTTTTGAGGGTGTAATTCAGCCGATAAACGCGCAGCCTGAATATGTAACCGCACAAGGTTTTGTTCGGTCATTAATTAATACGGTCCCAGCATTAACATTTGCGACCGTATTTCGTGATAGTAAGGGCAATCAAAAACTATTTAACGCCGGCTTTACGACTGATCCCGTCACCGGTGCTATAACGTTAATTAATAGTTCTGCTGGGGCAGTTATTGACCCAACGGTAGCGCGTTTATTTATTTCGTTATTACCAGGTGATGAAATAATTGGAGATGATCCAAATACCGGCAATGTTTTTGGATTTAATAACGGTTCGCGTTTTACGATTTTGCCGAGTGGACAAAGAATAAATAACTAATTTAAAAAGCACAGAAAGATTTGAATATCTAAAAAATGTTGCTCTTTGTCATTTCTTTTAATTATCCTAATATCATAACGATTTATGGACCATTATTTGAATGGAGCATTCTATGGAATTGAAAAATATTATCAAAATAATAAACGGGGCAATGCAAAAAGCAGGGAGCTCTGTTTACAATCTTGTTCTCTCGGGAAGTAAAAATATTGTTACTTCGATGTCAAACATGGGAATTTCTGCTGGAAATATAACAAAAAAAACAGGTCAGCATATAAAAGATGGTGTTATGACGCTTCAAGAAGTGGGAACAAAATCTTTAGAAGCAACCAAAGAGTTCAGCAAGAATATTGTACACAAAAGTGAAAAATTGACGTCTTCTATAAAAAGTGCTGGGAAAAATGCTGGAACGTGGGCAGGAAATTCGACGAAAAATATCGTAAGTAAAATCTATGCGCAATGGGCTACACCAATAAACAATAAAAAATATAGTTTCGTCGCAGGGTTTTTAGTAATACTCTCGGTGGTTGCCTATTTTTCGTTGTATTATCGAAATGTGGTTGTAACCGAACGTAAAAAAATGTTGCTCGCGCAGCATGATGTTCTGAAAAAAATCGAAACAGATATTTTTCAAGAAAAAGCGGCTATAGAGAACAAGCTGGTAACGCTTGAAAAAGATATCGTAGCTATCCAAGAAGAGAGCCAGGGAAGAATTCATGAATTGGCTGCTGAAAAAGCTGCAATAGAGCATAATCTTGCAGCGCTTGAACAAAATATGGTGAGCAGTCATAAAAATGATATGCATAAAACTGATCAATTGACGGCTGAAAAAAAAGCACGAGAAAAGAAGCTTGTCATGCTTGAAAAAAATATAGTAAGCGTACAAGAAGAGAGCCAGGGAAGAATGCATGAATTGGCTGCCGAAAAAGAGACGCACGAGAAAAAGTTAGTGATATTAGAAAAAAATATTGCTGCTGTACAAGAAAGTAGCCTGAGAAAAATTCATGAATTGACTGCTGAAAAAGAGGCACAAGAAAACAAGATGGCGGTCTTAGAAGAAAACATGATGGATCTTGATGAAGATGATGTAAACAGTCTGAATGAATTGGCTACCGAAAAAGAAGCGATTGAGCAAAAACTGGTAATGCTTAAAAAAAATATAACGGACATACAAGAAGATAGTTCGGGAAAAATTAATCGATTGTCTGCTGAAAAAGAAACAGGAGAAAAGAAGCTGGTAACACTTGAAGAAAAGATGGCTGGTGTGCAAAAAAGTAGCATGAGAAGAATGCATGAATGGGCTGCTGAAAAAGAAGTACAAGAAAAAAAGCTGGCAGTACTTGAAAAACAGATGCTCACTATTCATGAACATGGAGAGCGTAAAGCTGACGAATTTGATGGTGAACGGGTTTTGATGGAAGAAAATCTCGTACTATTAGAAAAAAATATACGAGATACAGAAGAACGTAGTTTGGGAAAAATTAATGCATTGTCTGCCGAAAAAGATCTGATGGCACAGAAGTTATTAGCACTGGAAAAAAACAGAGCAGCTCTGCAAGCGGGTAACGTCGGTAACGATAAAGAATTGGCTGCTGAAAAAGCTCTGATGGAAGAGAAGCTTGTCAAACTTGAAAAAAATATAGCGAGCGTGCACGAAAGTAACGTCAGTAAGATGCATGAATTGGCTGCTGAAAAAGCTATGATGGAAAACAAGCTGGCAGTGGTCGAAAAAAATATAGCGAGTATGCACGAAAGTAATGTCAGCAAAATTGATAAACTGGCTGCTGAAAAAGGTGCGCTCGAGAATAAATTGGCGGTGCTCGAAGAAAATATCTCGAACATGCACGAAAATAACGTGGGCAATATTAATGAATTGGTAACTGAAAAAGTTGCGATGGAAAAAAAGCTGGCGGTGCTTGAAAAAAATATGATCGATATTCATGAAAGTGGTGTGCGTAAAGCTCATGAATTAGTTGCCGAAAAAGGTGCAATGGAAGAAAAGCTGGCGATGCTTGAAAAAAATATAACGGGCATGCACGAAAGTAATATGAGCAAAATTAATGAATTAGTTGCTGAGAAAACTGCAATGGGGGACAAGCTTGTCACACTTGAAAAAAATATAATGGGTATGCACGAAGCGAACATGGGCAGAGATCATGATGTGAAAAAAGCACAGATGTTATTTTCTGAAAAAATAACGGCGACCGAACAAAAAGTTGCTTTTTTAGAAAAGAAGATTGAAGAATTAACCAAACAACAGGAAAGCTCACAAAAGACATTGGTACATGAAAAAATCAAAAATGAAGTTGAGCGGCAAGTGAGCATGATACAAGAGCATAAAAATCTTCAAGCAAAGAGAAAAAAGACATTGCGTAAATTACTCGATCAGTTAGCAGATGAAAATGATGAAGTTTAAAATATGGATTTTATTGTTTACGATACTACACGTTAGTTCTGGAATAAAAGCTGGCGATGATGTGCTTTCAGACGAGTATATTCAAGAGCAGGTACAGCAAGAGCTTGCGGACAAGCTTATACAACAAAAACAAGAAATAAGCCAAGAGTCTTTTATTGAAAAAAGGGTGCGCGAAGAGGTTGCTGAAAAATTAGCTGAAGACAAAAAAAAAAAAATGAGATGGCCTGCCTCTCGCCGTCGTTATAAAAAAATTTATCCATTGCCATTCTGGCCATATTACACCCTGTTTTTTGATCACCGAGACATGATTCAGATAACCGCAGACTTTCAGTTTGCATCGCAGGCCTATTCTTCGCATGGCGCATCAGAAGATTTATCAAAGTTAGCATTTGGTCAAGCGCCCATTACACTTCAAAATATTTTATTGGTTAGTTCATTGATACAGCAAGATAAATTTATTTTACCGTGTGTTTCTCAAGCGGTTGCAACGGCGTGCCCAACATTGGTCACCCAAGTTACCCCAGGATCGGGCGCTGCGTGTAATTTTGGGGGCGTATCACCGCAATATACGGTCAATAAAAATGGTTATTACTTAGGAGCTTTGGCCTGCCAAGTTTTTGATTTTGATGCCTCTGAGCACAATTATCAGGTTGCGTTAAATTATTCACGTAATTTTGCACACGGTGATGTCACCGTTGGCTTTCATGTGCCCGTTATTGCAAAAAGCCATACCCTTACATTAAATCCGACATGTATTGATCCGGCGATACAGGCAAATCTTAATTGTATCGCAAACAATTCAGGTAATTCAGCGCTCAATTTTACCCAAACGTATGGGACACTTGAAAACTTTTTTCAAGCAATTTTGAATGCAAAAAAAATTACTTTTAATCACAAATCTACCGATGTTGCGCTGGGCGATTTTGTTGGATTTTTGAACTTTAGAGTCCATTCGCCGCGCGTGAGTAGATTAATGTTTGGTGCTTCGGTGTTAATTCCAACAGGTCGAAAACGAAATCCGTCGCAGCTCTGGCCCGTCGAGTTTGGCAATGGAGGCTTTGTCGAGCTTGCCGGTTTTGGTTCGGTGTTATGGGGAAATGGTGGCGTATGGAACCCGTATCTTCATGCAAAAGTAAGTGGGTCGATAGCTGCACATGTTGAACGTCGCGTGCCGCAAATTGTATCATATAATGCAAGCAACCCAGCGTTAACGGGCCAATCGCCATGCGCTGCTGGTTTAAATATCTTATTGTCATCAGCTGTTGGGCTTCAATCAGCGGCAAACGGTGGTGCTTTTTGTCAACCAGATTCAACGGTTCGTGGTTTTGCAGATACGGTGCATCGTATAAAAATTCACCGAGGGCCTGAGTTTTTTGGACAGCTGGGTAATATTTTTGCCGGAATTTTTTCTCGAAAAGATTTCTTGGATTTGTATTATGACTTGTTTCTCAAGGGTCGTGACTATCTTGCTTCGACACAGAATAGAACAACATTAAGCCCTGATATCTGGACAGCAAATACCTTTCGCGTGTCTCATACCATTGGTCTTAACTATAGTTACCAATTTAATGAAAGCTATCGTGCTCGGTTAGGTGGCAGCTATGTTTTTGCCGGTCGCAATACGCCAAAAACTTTTGGCATTGATCTTCAGCTCAATATCGATTTTTGATGGGTTGGGTTACCAGTAAAACTTATACCATTCACATGAATTAATTTCATGAATTATGATTAATGTATGCCAAGATCATGATAACAGAAGCTTTGACTACACGTCTATATCACAATAATTATGAAATTTCAACGTAAGTCTTTTTGATTTTGAACAATTAAAACATTAAAAGAAATGAGTTCTTAAATTTAAAATCGTAAAGCCCGCGAGATTTTATTCTCGCGGGCTTTTTGCATGAATAAGAATTTTTAAGCTACGCTTTTTGTAATTCCGGTTCCTTTTGCCCCTCAACTTTTTTCAGACGACTGCTTATCTCTTCAAGCTGTTTCGTTTGAGCCTCAAAGAGTTTATGCAGTTGTTGATATTCGTTTAAAAGCATTGGAACCAAATCATGGTAACGCACTGTTTCTGGTAGGCTACCCTGGTAAATCACAAGCTCTGGTGCAACTTCTGCAACTTCTTCTGCAATTAAACCATATTGTTGTACCCCCAAAGGATCGAATTCTTTTTTATATTTAAACGTCACGGGACGAAGTTTAATAAGACTTGCTGATGCGGTGCCCATGTCATTGATATCTTCTTTGTATCGCCGTGATGACTTTACGGTGCCAAGTTGTCCAGAGGGCGCAACAAACACTGCGGTGCCAACACCACCACCACCGGGGAGTGTTACGCCATTAATTCCAGTAATAAAACAGGTTGTTTCTGCGCCAGTGCCAATTCTTATAACGGCTGAATCTCCGGCAATACCGGAGCTACCAATGAAAATATTATTACTGCTTGTTGTTATGTGCTGACCAGCATTAGCACCAATTGCAATATTATTACCCCCGGTCGTGATGCTGCCTAAACTATTGTACCCAACAGCGGTATTTTGAGTGCCTGTTGTATTGGTTGACATACTATTATATCCGATGGCGGTTTGATTACTTCCATTGATGTTGTTTTGAAGACTCGACATCCCAACAGCAGTATTATTAATACCATTGGTATTATGGGCTAAACTGTTCACACCAACTGCAGTATTTTGAGTTCCGGTTATATTGACTTGCATACTCTGAAAGCCAAGAGCAGTATTATTTGCACCGATGGTATTGAACTGTAAGCTGCCTTGTCCAACAGCAGTGTTAGGAGTTCCGGTAGTATTGTTTAATAAGCTATTTACGCCAACCGCTGTATTACTGGACGCTGTGTTTACGCTTAAGCTTCTGCTGCCAATGGCGGTATTTCCCGATCCTGTTGTATTGAATGAAAGAGCTAATGCTCCAACAGCAGTATTTTGAAACCCTATGGTATTGAGTTCTAAACTTGCTTGACCAACGGCTGTGTTAGAAGCTCCCGTATTATTGGTCAACAAACTATTTTGACCGACAGCGGTGTTATTGTTTGCGGTGTTTGCTGCCAAGGCTCTGCTTCCAACGGCGGTATTTGCCGATCCTGTTGTATTGAATGAAAGAGCGAGTCTTCCAACGGCAGTATTTTCAAACCCTACGGTATTGAGTTGTAAACTTCCTTGACCAACGGCTGTATTAGAAGCTCCCGTATTATTGGTCAACAAACTATTTTGACCAACAGCGGTGTTATTGGTTGCGGTGTTTGCAGACAAGGCTCTGCTTCCAACGGCGGTATTTGATGATCCTGTAATGTTTGTTGAAAGTGCAAATGAGCCCACGGCAGTATTGTCAAACCCTGTTGTATTGCTTGTTAACGCGTTATACCCTACAGCAACGTTTCTCGATGCCGTTGTATTTGCTGCTAAGGTATTTGCTCCAACAGCAGTGTTTTGCGTTCCCGTGGTATTGGTTGTCATACTGAGGTAACCAATCGCGGTATTAGAACTACCGGTTGTATTTGCATCTAATGTATTGTATCCAAGTGCAGTATTAGTTGCTCCCGTTCCATTTGCAGCGAGCGATCTCCAACCGACTGCGGTATTTGCAAATCCTAGTGTATTGTTTGCTAAAGCTTTATAACCAACGGCGGTACTCGCATCTACGGTGGTTTGGCGCAGTGCATTATAACCAAGTGCAGTGTTAGAACTACCGGTTATATTTATAGACAATGTATTATGGCCAAGTGCAGTGTTAGAACTACCGGATGTATTTTGTTGTAAGGCCCCAGTTCCTATGGCAGTATTCTGTGACGCTGTATTCGATGTAAGCGCAAACGAGCCTACTGCAGTATTTTCTGATCCTGAGACATTGTTTAATAACGTATTAGATCCTACAGCAACGTTCTTCACCCCCACGGTATTTGAGGATAAGGCATTTGCTCCAACAGCAGTGTTAGGCCCTCCAGATGTATTTGCGGCTAAGGCATTTGGTCCAACAGCAGTGTTAGAGCTTCCTTCTATATTTGCCTTTAACGCACTGAATCCAACAGCAGTATTAAGAATACCATTGGTATTCGCTTGAAGGCTTTGGTATCCAACAGCAGTATTTTGAGTCCCCGTTAGATTGAATTGCATGCTTTGAAAGCCAACGGCGGTGTTATTTGATGCTGTTTG
>Ga0207111_10003_pt1 | contig 107911 bp, 84 predicted proteins | sample Alteio_BWMinHeat_71_FD_153577 | JGI IMG/M metagenome (GOLD analysis project Ga0207111, IMG submission 153577) | Enriched cells from forest soil in Barre Woods Harvard Forest LTER site, Petersham, Massachusetts, United States -... | ecosystem: Environmental > Terrestrial > Soil > Temperate forest... | reverse complement strand
ACAAGGAAAGGGGTGAGCGCGAAGTGAGCGCCGAACAGCGCGAGCGTAGCGCGAGGGCGAAGCAGCGAAACGAAGTGTAGCGTTGCGGAGCCCTTAAAATGAAGACGGATGAGCGAAAATGATAAGCACTCAGGGCGCCCCAGCGACCCTTGCGTAATGGTGATTTTTGGTGCTGGTGGTGATCTTACCAAGCGCAAGCTGATTCCCGCCCTGTGCAATCTGGCCAGCGGAAATCTGTTGTCGCAGCAGTTTGCTATTGTCGGTTTTGGCTACAACGATTTCACTACCGAATCGTTTCGTCAAAGGCTGACTGAAGACATCAAGAGTTTTGCCACCAGTCCGGTTGATCCGAAGGTTTGGGCGTGGTTCCAAGAGCGCATCTATTACGCCCGGGGCGATTTTTCCGATGTTAAGGCCTATGAGGCTTTGAAGAACCAATTGAAGGAGATTGATACAAAACACAAAACCCAAGGCAATCTTTTTTACTATCTTGCGGTCGCCCCTCGATTCTTCGGTGAAATCGTAAAGCAACTCGGAGCTGCGGGCATGACCGAGGAGCAAAACGGCCAATGGCGGCGCGTGATTATAGAAAAACCATTCGGTCACGATCTGGAGTCAGCACGCTCGCTGAATACTGAGATCAAGAAAGTCTTGGAAGAGCGTCAAATTTACCGCATTGATCACTATCTCGGCAAAGAGACCGTACAAAACCTGATGATGTTCCGTTTCAGCAACAGCATCTTTGAACCTATCTGGAACCGGCATTTTATTGACCACATCCAGATCACAGCCTCTGAAACCGTCGGAGTAGAGCAGCGCGGTAGTTATTACGAAACCGCCGGCGCCTTGCGCGACATGGTTCCCAACCATCTCTTCCAACTTGTTTCGCTCACCGCCATGGAGCCGCCCATTTCTTTTGAAGCCGATTCGGTGCGCGATGAGCAAGCCAAGGTCCTTCATGCGCTTCAACCATTCAGTCCAGAGGAGGTTTTGAGTAAGACCGTGCGCGGCCAATATGGCGAAGGAATAGTGGCTGGCCTGCACGTTCCCGCCTATCGCGCCGAGGCAGACGTCTCACCGCAATCCAACACTGAAACTTATGTCGCGCTTAAGCTGCAGATTGATAACTGGCGTTGGGCGAATGTGCCGTTTTATCTGCGCACCGGGAAAGCCCTGGCAGCACGGGCGACGGAAATTGCCATTCGCTTCCATCGTGCACCTTTCATCCTGTTCCGCAACACTCCCGTCGAGAGCCTGCAGAGAAATGAGTTGGTAATCCATATCGCGCCCGATGAAGGCATCTCCTTGCAGTTTGGCGCCAAGGTCCCTGGACCGGTCATGGAGCAGGGGACCGTCAAGATGAATTTCAATTATGTGGATTACTTCGGCAGCAAGCCCAGCACCGGCTACGAACGTCTGCTCTACGACTGCATGATCGGGGACGCCACGCTGTTTCAACGTGCTGATATGGTCGAGGCCGGCTGGGCGGTCATTACGCCGGTCTTGGACGTATGGAAGGCCCTGCCTCCGCGCTCTTTCCCTAACTACCCGGCAGGTTCGTGGGGACCAAAGGAAGCCGACGACTTGCTGGCACATGATGGCCGCACCTGGCGTGCCATTGATAAAGAACATCACTGACTAGAGCGTTCAAATCAATGAAACCTGAAATTACAGTTGCAGCCGATCGCCAGGAAGTATGCCGCATTGCTGCCGCTGAGCTTCTCGCTCAAGCCAAGCAAGCTGTGCTGGCCCATGGGCGGTGCGCAATCGCCCTTTCCGGCGGGTCCACTCCCAAGGATTTATACACATTGTTAGCCAGCGACCAGAAGTTGCGCGAAGGAATCCCCTGGAGCAAGACCCATTTTTTCTGGGGCGATGAGCGCCACGTTCCGCCCGATCATCAAGAAAGTAATTACCGTATGGCGAATGAGGCAATGTTGTCGAAAGTGCCTGTACCGCAAGCCAATGTGCATCGTATTAAGAGTGAGAATCCTGATGCCACCATCGCTGCCGATGATTACGAACGCGAGCTGCGCGGTTTTTTTAAAATTCAGGCGGGAGAATTTCCCCGCTTTGATATCGTTTTGCTGGGGCTTGGCCCCGAAGCCCACACAGCCTCGCTTTTTCCGGGGACAAAGGCGCTCCACGAGCAACAACGGCTGGTGGTGTCGAATTGGGTGGGCAAGTTTTATACCGACCGCATCACCATGACGGCTCCGGTCTTTAATCATGCCGATGAAGTGATCTTTCTCGTATGCGGCGACGATAAGGCCGTGCCGGTGAAGGCGGTCCTTGAAGGGAAGTACGAACCGGAGCAACTGCCAGCACAATTGATTCGTCCCGAAAAGGGAAGGCTCTTATGGCTGCTGGACCATGCCGCTGCGAAGTTCCTGGGCAAAGATGTGAGCTGAAAATATGGCTGCAAATAATACCATTGTTTTTCTCTTCGACGTGGATAACACGCTGCTCGACAATGACCGCGTCACCGCCGATTTGAAGCGTCATCTGGAGTGCCATGTCGGGCTTGAGCGGCAGCGGCGCTACTGGGAAATTTTTGAGCAGTTGCGCAGTGAGATCGGCTACGCCGATTACCTGGGGGCGCTGCAACGCTATCGCATCGAACACCCGCGAGATCCGGGATTGCTGACGGTCTCACATTTCATGCTGCATTATCCGTTTGCTACCCGCCTTTATCCGGATTCACTTGACGCGGTGGAGCACGTTAAGCAGTGGGGAAAAGCCGTTGTTCTGTCCGATGGAGATGTTGTTTTTCAACCTCACAAGGTAGAAGGCTCAGGAATTTCTGAAGCTGTGGATGGAAATGTCCTTATTTACATCCACAAAGAGCAGGAATTGGACGATGTTGAATGCCGCTTTCCCGCCGATCACTACGTACTCATAGATGACAAGCTGCGTATTCTGACCGCGGTCAAGAAAATCTGGGGACCGAAAGTTACGACAGTTTTTCCCAAACAGGGACATTATGCCCATGACCCACAAGTGCTGGCCACTCTTCCGCCGGCAGATATCAGCATTGATCGCATCGGGGACCTGCTGAAGTACGATTTGAAAAGCTTGAAATTATCGTGAGGAAATTCTGGCGGAGAGGGAGGGATTTGAACCCCCGATACCCTTCCGGGTATGTCCGCTTTCGAGGCGGATCGTTTCAACCACTCACGCACCTCTCCGCGTCAAAAATGGTGGTCTCGGTTGAGATCTAACTGCCTTTACATTTTAGCAGGGTCGCTTGATCACACATAGACAGCTCACGAGTTGACAGCGCCAGGCAATTTATCAATAATGGTCGGGTATTCTTATTATGCGCACATGGCGATTTAGCTACGCTTTTACGTACCGCTACTACTATGCGAGTAGCGGCGTGGGGCAAGGCGTGTGTGCGTGAAGTAAAGACGCAATACTAAAGTAAAAGCCGAGTTCAAAACCCACAGCCGCGACTCTAACAGAGTCGCGGTTTTTGTTTGGGCCGTAAATTTGGCGGGGTGGTATTGAGGTTCAAGATTTGAAAGATCCATCACTATAAAACAAATATCAAGGAGCGCGAGGTTCAATGATTATCAACATGCGAGAACGAGCTACGGAAGAGGAGATACAACACATTATTGATCGGGTGAAGGAGGCTGGCTTCCAGGCCCACGTCACCCGCGGGGCGGAGCGAACCATCGTCGCCGCCGTGGGCAGCGGAGGGCGACGCCACGAACTAGAGGCGCTCGCGGCAGCGGTTGGCGTAGAGGAAGTTGTTCCTATCGCGCAGCCATTCAAACTGGTGAGCCGTCAGGTAAAACCAGAACGCACAGTGGTGGATGTAAGCGGCGTGCGCATCGGCGACGGCAGTTTTGTGGTAATCGCAGGGCCGTGTTCCGTCGAGTCACAGGAGCAGTTGTTCTCTACAGCGCAGGCCGTGAAGGCTGCTGGGGCCAAGATGCTGCGCGGAGGCGCTTATAAACCTCGCACGTCACCTTACGAATTCCAGGGCCTGGGCGTTGAAGCGCTAAAGTTGCTGCGCCAGGTCCGCGAAAAATTTGGCCTGCCCGTGGTCACCGAGGTCATGGGTACAGAAGATGTAGAAGTGATCTGCGAGCACGCCGATATGCTGCAAGTCGGCGCGCGCAACATGCAGAATTTCAACCTGCTGCGGCGACTGGCCAAGGTTGATAAACCGGTGCTTTTGAAACGCGGTCCTTCAGCCAGCGTCAAAGAGTGGCTGCTGGCGGCTGAATACTTGCTGGCGGGTGGAAATCACAATGTTGTGCTCTGTGAGCGCGGCATCAAGACCTTCGAGACCGAGACCCGCAACACGTTGGATCTGGCATCGGTCGCACTGGCGCGTGAGCTCTCGCATCTGCCGGTGGTCGCCGATCCATCGCACGGAACCGGAAGACGCAGCCTGATCCCGCCCATGTCACGCGCCGCGGCAGCATTGGGCGCTGATGGACTCATCGTTGAGGTGCATCCCTGTCCGGAGCGCGCACTCTCTGATGGGGCGCAGTCCCTGGATTTTGCCGGCTTCGAGAATCTCATGCGCGGCCTGTCTCAACCCCTCCGCGCTGAATGCTGAGAAAGCCAAGCACCACACTTCCTCGCGCATAGGAGATCGCTGGGTAGAGACGTAGCTTGCTACGTCTCTACATTTGATTACGAAGGACACGGAATCGTGGTGTTTTCAAAGGCGGAACTCGAAACCTGAAACTCGAAACTGATTTAGAGCCTCTGCGCTCCTCCGCGTCCTCTGCGGTTTAATTCTCATTTCCGGTGGACGTAGTAAATTACGCCGCTGTAATCATCAGTCAGCAGGAATGAATCTGTCCCAATGCGCAGAATGTCGCAGGGACGGCCATATACGGTTCCGTTTTGCAGAAATCCGGTAATGAAATCCTTCGGCTTGGAGTGCTCGGTCACGCGTACGACTCGGTAGCCTCGCTGCAATCGTCGCTTCGATGAACCATGCAGCGCTACCAGAAAGGAATTCCGTAAGGTAGGGTTTTCCCCGCTGGAATCGAAATATTCGAGGCCCAGCGGTGAACCGTGAGCGGCAAAGGTGTCATAAGGAACAGGCACCTGGGCGCAATCCACCTTTTTAGTAGATGCAGCAAACTTAGGGTCGGGGAATATTTCGCCATCTTTGAAATAACAATAGGGCCAGCCGTAAGACCTCGTATCGGTTGCCTGCAGTGCACTGTTGTCGAAGGAGAACATAGTCTCATCAGGTGCATCGTCTCCCAGGTGATCGGCGCCCATGTTCGTGGCAAAAAGCGTGCCGTTGATAAAACGAAGGCCCACAACATTGCGCAGCCCTGAGGCAAGGATGCGTGCATGCTTGCCGTCAGGATCCATGGTGGAGATGGTCGCGCGGATCTCTTCTTTTTCCTCGCAGGCATTGCAACTGCTGCCCACTGAAATATACAGCTGCCGCGGGTTTCCGGTGTCGCTGAAAACAATAGTGCGTGTCAGGTGCCAGCCGCCATATTTGTAGCTTAAGCCGTAATCAGGATAGGTCGCCAGAACCTCCGGCTTGGAAGAGGGCGTGGTCTCGCCTAAACGAAACTTGTAGCGCTCAAGTTTGTCAGTAAGCGCCAGGTAGAGCCAGTTTTGGCCGGCCGGGTCGGTGTAAAACGCGGTACTGTTGGGATTGCGTAAGTGCTCAAGATAGGGGATGACGTGGGCAATCTTGCCGGTACTCGCATCAAAGCCGTCCAGGATGTATACCGTGCCCTTGGAATTGTCGCTCCGGTCGTACATATCAGTGACAAAGATTCGCCCGTCGGGAGATTTGGTCATGAAGCGCACACGCTTCAAGCCTTCTGCCGCGACCGAGATGTCAAATCCTTCGGGAAGATTCAGAGAAAATGTCTTGCCGCTCTGCAGAGTTATAGCGTGGGGCAGCAGTTTAAGCTCAGCTCTCTTTTGCACCTGCGCGGGCGCAAGAACACCCAGAAAAAAAAACAAAGCGAATAGAGAACAATAAACGGCGGACGAAAACTTACAAGATATTTGAAGTTTGATCACGGTTGGAATCCAGCCTCACATCCAATGTAACAAAGTCGTGATATCGCAGAGGTTGGAGTCCAGGTTATCTGAGGTTTTCACGCAGCCCTAAATCTCACCGGGCATAATTTCATCCACGTAGCACCATATCCAGCTCTCTCCGGGCTCGATGGACCGCACCAGCGGATGCGTTGTCGCATGGAAATGCTTCGTGGCATGCTTGTTCTTCGAAGAGTCGCAGCACCCGACGTGTCCGCAAATCAGGCACAATCGCAGATGGACCCACGTGTCTCCAATTTTCAAGCATTCTTCGCAGCCGTGTTTACTGGTTTTTCTGAACTTGATTTGATCCAGATGAGTGCATTCTTCCGGCATGGCCGTTCCTCCTCGACAATTTGCTCCTTACTTGACATTAACATAAATGCAAATTCAAGTTTGGCGAGCAATTCGGCGACGCAGCTTTGTTCGCTGCCTAAGCAACTCTCTCCAGCGACTTCCGGTCCCAGTGGGCCAGGTTTGCGCCTGCCTCATAGGTGCTTTGCAGAAAATCCATCAGGTTGGCGCGGGGAGATTGAGAATTTCGCACCGCGTCATACATCAGCAGAAACTCTTTCAATCCGGAGTGATAAAAAGCGTCAGCCGGCCGCACAACCGACTCGGCTAACCCCTGCGGCTCTGGGGCCGCGTAGGCGTAAAACGCAGCATCTTTTACGTCACCGCTTCCCGGCCAGAATCCCGCGCTGATCACTTCGTGGGAGTAGGCCTCACGCGTGATTCGGTCAGCCCCCGGCCTCTCTGGTGCGCGCCGTCCGGAAAAACGCGTCACTGCCATGTCGAAGCTCCCCCAGAAAAAATGCACCGGGCTGCTCTTGCCGATGAATCGGGCCCGAAATTCTTTCAACACCTCATCCACAGATACCAGGACCCGCCAGAAGGCGTTGGCATACGCCGCATCGTAGGAGGCATGCTGCTGGTCGTGATCAAAAGGAATCGGGTCTGGGATTTCGACCGGCATGTGCCAGATTTTTACCTCAAAGCCGAGCGCCGTGAGCGTGCTCATAAACTCCTGGTAGAAATCGGCAACCGAACGCGGATACAACCCAATACTGGTGACTTTTCCCGTATTGGTTTTCATAATGAGACGGTGGTCAATAAAATCGAACTCAATCTCAAAAATGCTTTCTCCATATGGAATAGGAGACGTGTTCAACCCGCGGGCGCTGACGTAAAGCGGCACCTCCCACCAGTGGTTAACATGTGGGCTCAGAGCCAACCTGACCTTGCCCACAATTTGCGTCCACATGTGAAGAGTGTGGTAGGTGTCAGACCACTTCTGCAGCGGAAGCGCGGGCCAAAGATCAACATCAGTTGGTTGCTTGATTTCCATATGGGCCTCTCTCATTGAAAGATTGGATGCTGTAATCCAAAACCAGGGACTCGGCGTCCGCATGGTTGTCCTAGTCGTCTTAATCTTAGTTGAAAGCGTCTTAATCTCGGCATGTTATAAAAATTCCGGTAAGATGTCCTACGACATGTCTGTACAGATCATTCGCGCAGCCCGCGCGCTCACCCCCACCGAAGAAATCATCGACGCTGCAGTAGTAATTGAAGATGGCGTCATCGTTGCTGTTGGACGAAGGGAAGGGATCGTTGCTCCCAAAGGCGCAAAAGATCATGACGCCCGCATTCATATACTGGTTCCCGGGTTCGTGGATGTCCACATCCATGGGGCTGGTGCTCGCGATGTGATGGAGGCCACACCAGAGGCGCTCAGGATTGTGGCAACAACCGTTGCCCGCCATGGAACGACATCCCTGGTGGCCACTACGGTTACGGCTCCCACCGATGAAATCTGCCACAGCCTGGAGGGAATTGCACGCTATATCCAGAGCCCTGCCAACCAGACGCCGCCCGATGCACCGCTTGCACAGATGACGGGCATTCACCTGGAAGGGCCGTTCCTGAGTCACCTGCGACGGGGAGTGCATCCTCCTGAGTCTCTGGCGCTGCCCACCGTGGCAACGCTGAAGCGCTTCCTCGAGGCGGCAAATGGCAGCGCCCGTATCCTCACCATTGCCCCGGAACTTCCAGGAGCCACCGAGGTTATCGATAGCGCCCGGGACGCAGGGATGACCGTGGCACTTGGGCACACGGACGCTACCTACGACCAGGCGCATACTGGCATCGAGCATGGAGCGCGCCACGCTGTCCACGTCTTCAATGCCATGCGGCCGTTCTCCCACCGCGAAACCGGCGTGCTGGGGGCTGTACTTACCGACCCGCAAGTTACCGCTGAGGTGATTGCTGACGGCATTCATGTGGATGATCCTGCGATCCGTTTGCTCTTAGCCGCCAAGGGAACGCAACGCGTGATCCTGGTGAGTGATGGCACTGCTGCTACCGGCATGCCTGACGGGGTCTATCGCCTGGGACCATTTGAGTTCACCGTGAGCGGAGGAGTGTGCCGCAACGCTGAAGGACGCCTTGCCGGCAGCACGCTGACCCTGGACCGCGCTGTGCAGCATCTGGCTGGGCTTGGGGTTTCGCTGCGAGAAGCCGTACAGATGGCCACGCTCAACCCGGCTGCTCGCCTTGGGCTGGCAGGGAAGAAGGGCGTAATTGCTCCTGGGGCGGATGCTGATCTGGTCTTGCTTACCAGCAAACTCGAGGTTGCCGGGGTGATGACTCGGGGAGTGGGCTTTTTCATGCAATCTTGAAAACTTGAATTTTAACCAGGTTTTAAAGATGTAAGTATTTTATTATCAAGTACTTATGATTTCCTATTGCAAATTGCAATTTATTGTCTGCTAACCGGCAAGGGCCCGGTAGGCTGCGCCCCACAAGGGGGCATCTTCATTCAGGACAATATGAATTGGAATGTGGGCCAGAATGGGCGCGAAGCTGCCTTTAGCGCAAAAGGCCCGGAAGAAGGTACCATCCTGCATCTTGGGCAGAATCTTGAGGGCAATCCCGCCAGCCACATAAATCCCACCAAAGGCCAGGGCCCGAAGAGCAAGGTTGCCGGCCTCAGAGCCATAAGCTGAAACCCAAAGGTCTACGGCTTCAACGCAGACCGGGCACGCGCCTGCCAGGGCATTCTGCGTGATCTCGCGGGCAACGTCACCGGGCGAGTGGTCGAAAGAGGGATGCCGCACCGAGGAATCGAGAAATTCGTGAATTGCAAGAAAACCCCGGCCAGAAAGGACCTCTTCCGAACAGACATTGGGCATGCGCTTCTGCAAAAAACGCAAGAGCTCGATTTCGCGTTCGGTGTGTGGCGTGAAATCGGCCATGCCGCCTTCGGAGGGGGCTACATGATACTTATCCCCGGTCCAATAGAGGATGGCTTCGCCTAATCCGGTGCCGGCGGCCAGAAGAGCCTTGGCGCCGTGGGGTTGGGGAGCGCCTGGGTTGAGTACGAGCAAGTCCGTGGGAGGCAAGTGGTCCAGGCTGCAGGCAGCGGCCTCGAGGTCGTTCAGCATGGCAACGCCTTTAAATCCCATTGCGTTGGCCAGGTCTTTTCCCACCAGGACCCATGGCAAGTTTGCGCTGTGGAAACGATCATCAACCACAGCTCCGGCACAGCCGAAGCCGGCGGCGGTTATGTTTTTAGTAGAAGCCCCGGATTCGGCGGCATGGCGGCAGAAATCCTGAAGCATGGCCTCGAAAGAGCTGGAGGCATAATCTTTGGTGGGGTAGCGGCGCTGGAAGATCAGTTCAAGGACAGTCCTATTTTGACGGAAGAGCGCGAGATTGCATTTGGTTCCGCCTACGTCACCGGCGAGAATTGTTTTAGGGTTTTCTATGATTGCCATGTCAGGCGATATTTACGTCTCTCAAGAGTATCTGAAAGCGCATTTTGATGGAAGCCTGCATGCAGCTATTAAAACCTTTAAAGAAAGGCGTAGAGCCACTGATTCTGGTATTGTTTTTCTGCCATGCATAAGCTTATAAAAACCTTCTTTCTCTTACTGCTGTCCATGTCCGTGCTTGCCCAAGACAAAGACAAATCGCAAAAAAACAAGCCAGTTCAGACCAGCCCGGTCCAGCTCAGCAAAGATGGCCGCAAGTGGGTAGAGAAGACGCTGAAGAAGCTCTCTTTGGAGGAAAAGGTCGGGCAGATGATCAATATCCGCTACTTTACCGACTTCCAGAACTTTGAGAGCGACAATTACAAGCAGATACGGGACCAGATCCAGAAGTATCACATCGGCTCCATGGTGCTGACGGTGCACGTGGATGGGCCTATCCTTTTGAAAAACCCGCCGCTGGAAGTTGCGGCCGTGGCCAATCAGTTACAGCGTGATTCCAAGCTGCCCTTGCTGATGGCGGCGGATTTTGAGCGCGGGCTGGATTCGCGGGTGAAGTCAGTCCCGGTTTTTCCTGACGCAATGGCGTTTGGCGCGGTCGGTAGCACGGACTACGCCGAGAAATTTGGTGCGATTACGGCGGAAGAGTCGCGAGCGATCGGCATCCACTGGAACCTGTTTCCGGTGGCGGACGTGAATATCAACCCGGCCAATCCCATCATTAATACACGCTCGTTTGGAGAGAGCCCTGACGAGGTGGGCGCGTTGGTGGCGGCGTTCATCAAAGGATCGCATGAGCATGGCATGCTGGCTACGGCCAAGCACTTTCCTGGACACGGCGATACCGGCACGGATTCTCACCTGGGTGTGGCCAGAGTGGACGGCGATCTGGCGCGTTTGCAGAAGGTTGAACTGCCACCGTTCCAAAAAGCCATCGGTGCTGACGTGGATTCGATCATGGTAGCGCATGTTTCGGCCCCTGCGCTTGATCCCGATCCGAATAAGGTTGCGACGGTTTCGCACAAAGTAATCACCGATGTTCTGAGGAACCAACTCGGATTTCAAGGCGTGGTCGTAACGGACGCGATGGATATGCGCGGGCTGACCAGCCTGTATCCGCCAGGCCAAGGAAATCCGATGGCGAGAGCTGCGGTCGATGCGGTGAAGGCAGGGAACGACGTGATCCTGTGGCCGACCGATCTGGATGGAGCGTTTAACGGTATTGTTGACGCGGTCAAGAAGGGTGAGATTACGGAGGCGCAGATTGATGCTTCGGTGAAAAAGATCCTGGAGCTGAAAGCCTCTGTAGGTCTGGATAAAAACCGTTTTGTTGATCTGCAGCAGGTGTCATATCTGGTCAGCAAGCCGGAGGATTTAGCGTTTGCCCAGCAGGTAGCAGATGAAGCAGTAACGTTGGTGCGAAACAATAATCAGGTGCTGCCCTTGCAGAAGCTGCAGGTCCCTGCGACTGAAGCCGAAATCTTTCAGGCCAACGTGAAACCCAGCAAGCAAGTGGTGGCCATTGTTATCACCGATACGATTCGTGGAGAGTGGGGGCAGGCATTCAAAGCTGCGTTCAGGCAACGGCGTGCGGACACGACTTTCTTTCAGGTGGACAATTCCGTGGCCGGAGTTTTAGCACCCGAGATCCTGCAGGCCGTGAAAGAGGCGGACAAGGTAGTGGTGGCGGCGTACATTGTGCCTACACCAGCCAAGCAGGTCTTGGTGGAGGGAAAGCTGGTGAATAGCGTAGGCCTCGAACAGGGGAGCGGGGAGCTGCTGCGGCAGATACTCGAAATCGCTGGGTCGAAAACTGCGGTGATTGCGTTGGGGAATCCGTATGTGGCGCAGAATTTTCCCAGCGTGCAGACGTATATCTGTACGTATTCCAATGCCACGAGTTCTGAGCTGAGCGCAGTCAAAGCATTGTTTGGAGAGTTGCAATCGCATGGTAAATTGCCGGTTACATTGCCGGGGATCGCGGAGAGGGGATTTTCATTGCCCTGGCCTTCGGCCGCGCAAAGCGGTGCGGCGAGTTCGGGCGGGCATGAATGAGCAAGAACGGCAGCACCGATACGGATTTCATCGAGCATTATTTCTATTTCCCAGAAAGGTTCAATGCTGATAAAGCAGCTGAGCGTCTGCAAGCAAAAGGCTGGCGAGTTCAGGTAACCAAGGGAGCTGACGAAGAAAACTGGCTGGTTTTTGCAACACAACTGTCGCCCATTGAAGACGAATTAGAGAAGCTTTGGTGGGAGCTGACTCGTTTGGCCAAAGAATTCAATGGAGAATACGATGGTTATGGCCGTCCAGGATGAATATTGCTTCGCTGTCAATGACGCAGATCACAAATAGTATCAGCGATTGAATGGACTAGGCGCGAACGCAGCAGTTGATTTAGGATAATTTATTTAAGACAACCCTAAGGACAAACTCATATGCGAATTGGAATTCTTACTGGTGGTGGTGATTGCCCCGGACTCAATGCTGTGATCCGAGCCGTGGTACGAAAAGGCATTCTTCATTACAACGATGAGTTCATCGGATTCATCGAGGGCTGGCGCGGCGTCCTGGAGAACAAGACGACCAAGCTGGACCTGAACGCTGTCTCCGACATCCTGCTGCGCGGCGGGACCATCCTGCGGACATCGCGCACCAACCCAGCCAAGCGCGAGGGCGGCTTGGCGCAATGCATTGAGACCTTCACCAAGAACAAACTCGATGCACTCATTACCCTGGGCGGGGACGATACGCAATCGGTCTCCAAGAAGCTCTTTGAGCAAGGGATCAAGGTCGTGGGCGTGCCCAAGACCATTGATAACGACCTGAGCGGCACCGACCTGTGCTTTGGCTTCGATACGGCCGTCAGCATCGCCACGGAGGCCATAGACCGCGTGCATACGACGGCAGAGGCCCACAACCGCGTCATTGTGGTCGAGGTCATGGGTCGCGATTCCGGCTGGATTGCGGTTTATAGCGGCGTGGCCAGCGGCGCGGACATCATCCTGGTGCCGGAAAAGCCATTCGATCTGGATGAAGTTGCTCAGACCCTGAAGCAGCGCAAAGAGGAAGGGCACCTGTTCGCGGTTGTCGTGGTTGCAGAGGGCGCCAAGGTTGCAGGGGGAGCGCTTGACCTGGGTGCGGCAAAGGACGAGTTCGGCCACGTGCGCCTGGGGGGCATCGGCAACCTGTTGGCCCAGGAGATTGAAACGCGCGCCGGCCTGGAAACGCGCGCCGTCGTACTGGGGCATATCCAGCGCGGGGGCACTCCTACGGCCTTTGATCGCATGCTGGCGACCCGCTACGGCGTCGGCGCGATTGACATGGTGCATCGCGGAGAGTTCGGCCACTTAGCCGCACTGCGCGGACAGGAGATCGTCTCTGTTCCCTTGCAAGAGGCCTTACAGGAAAACCGGAAGGTACCGCAGAACCTGCTGGACCTGGCTTATAGTCTGCAGGAGAAGAAGGCAGTGCTCAGTACTCGGTAGTCAGCACTCAGGCGGGGTACTTGCTGAGTAGTCAATTTCAGTGTTAAGTCATTGAAATTAAAAAACATGCACCGCATTAGGAAATGACTTGCTAGCAAGTCATTTCCTGGTTTCTGAAGACTCAGCAAAACGCCCTTCGTTTTTGGTTCGCGGTACAGCGGTCGCCGAAAGCTCCCCTCATCTAGTTTACGCAGCCAAAAACAAAGAACTGCTTTGCTACTCGCCATCGAGGGCGGTATTCGGTAGTTCAGTACTCAGGCAGGGTACTTGCTAGGTAGTTAATCTCAGGTGTTAAGTCATTGAAGTTAAACAATATACAACGCGTTCGATGAGGACTTGCTACCAAGTCATTTCTAATTTCTAAAGACTCAAACTGCGCTCGCCTTTTGGTTTGCGGGCGACAGCACCCACGTCTAAGACACGCAGCTAAAAACAGAAGAGCTGCTTTCTGCCCGTCTATCGATAGCGGTTTTCATGAACCCGTCGGGCAATTAATTTTCAAAGAACCTTAGGGCATTTTTGTGACATGCCCCCGCATTCTGGATGCGGATACACTTCCAGGAACGATGATAATCCACGTTTGATCAAGAATTAAGGTTTTGATACCACAATGGGACCACGGTCCTCGGTGGGGGAAATGCTCCACCACGAAGACTGGGATGGCTTGTGCCTCAGGGAAATTTTCAGCGACTGCAGCCCCCCGCCCTAGCAAGCTAGGGCAGGGCACCCTCGAGAGTAATTATGAGATCAACTGTTTAGCCCGGGCCACCCGCCCTGGCATTTTCGCGGTAAATCATTGAGAAGAATGGTGAGCGCGGAAGGAATCGAACCTTGGCGGACAAAACGCGTAGCGCTTACGCTTTGTCACTTGTGAATCTACTGCTCGACAGCTAACGATGTGAGGGTAAGCACGTCGAAACAAAGTCAGGAGCGACTCCCGATGCAATTGAAAAGGGCATTCCTGGTTCTCCTGTTATTTGTTTCGCCCGCTTTCGCCCAGTGGCACCCGCAGAAATCGAACACCGACGCCAGCCTGCACGGATTGAGCATCGTCAACGGTAACGTCGTTTGGGTCAGCGGCACGGGCGGGACATTCGTTCGTACCACAGACGGCGGCGAGACGTGGCAGGCCGGGACGGTCGCCGGGGCCGAGAAGCTCGACTTTCGCGACGTGTACGCCATCGACGGCGAGACCGCTTACCTGCTGTCGATCGGAAAGGGCAACGAGTCGCGCATCTACAAGACGACGGATGCTGGCAAGAACTGGTTGCTGGAATACACAGAGCAGAACCCGAAGGCGTTCCTCGATTGCATGGCCTTCTGGGACGCGACGCACGGCATCGTGGTCGGCGACCCATTGGACGGTAAGCCCGAGCTGCTGACAACCTCCGACGGCGGCGCGTACTGGGTGCCGCTTCAGTCGAACACGATACCTCCGGCAAAGAACGGTGAAGGCTCGCCGGCCTCTGGAACCTGCATCGCAACGTATGCTGAGGAGAAAGGGAGAAAGGAAAACTGGCGGGCGTGGTTCGTGACCGAAAACGCATCACGCGTCTTCCACACTGCCGATTCCGGCAAGACGTGGACCGCCTCCGAGGCGCCGCTCGTCACCGGCCTGAACCAGGGCGTCTTCTCGATCGCCGTCGTGGATGCCGACCGGCTGGTGATCGTCGGCGGAGACTATGATCATCCGCAGGTTGTGAAGCCAAATTCCGCCTACAGTGACGACGGCGGCAAGACTTGGAAGGAGAGCAGCCACCGTCCCGCGGGATACCGCTGGGGTGTCGCGGTTGTGCCGGACACGCCCGGTCCCACCGTGTTCGCGGTTGGACCAACCGGAATCGACTACTCGATTGATCGAGGAAAGAACTGGGAGCAGATGAACGAGGAGCACACCAACACGATCGGCTTCGCGGACGCGCACCGCGGCTGGGCCGTTGGAAGGAAAGGGCTCATCCTGAAGTTCGAAGGAACCGTTCCCGGTGGGGTCGCACCAAGTCCGAAGAAGTAAAACCTCCACAGAGCCAAAGAGAGACACAAATCCTTTGACTAGCGAAGAGGTCAGAGACCTTCGACGAGAAGTGAACTGTGTCCGGTTCCACTTGAACGCATAACGGGCGATCCGGAAGTTGAGAAGTTGCGACTGAGACCACCTCAAGTTCAACCTCCCCTAGACGGCTTGGTTGGTCAATGCCTTGCCTCGGCCACTCAACACGTCTTCTCTTCCAAGATCGCAGCAATCGAAAGCACGTGGCCTTGCCAACGACCGGTGCAGAAGCCGGTTTTATGAGGCCAATCATATCTGCAAATGCCGTCCAAAGGGTGTTTGGTGATGCATGACAACATAACTGATATCTACACATATATGCGGTTTGGTTCTGTGTGATTTGGTGGTTATACAGTTTTAGATTTCTATCCACAGGAGTTAAGACAAGACCACCGACACAACAGCCGGCGAGACGCCGGCGCTACGTCAACTGAACCACTACACTGCGATTTAACACTCTGCGCCAGAATATCACTAAAAGAAAATGCGGAACCGTTACCGGTTAAGGTAACGGTTCCGCAAGGTTAATTCTGACTTGACCGAAAGGCGTCAGGTTAGAAGTGATATTTCAAAGCGAACTGAACGTTGCGTTCTCCCTGGGCCTGAGTAACCTGGCCGAAGGTTGGTCCAACACGATCTGCTGGAGCTGCGAAGATTGGGGTGTTAGTGAAGTTGATGGCTTCAACCCTAAACTCCAGGTCCTGTCGTTCCGTGATGGAGAAGTGCTTGGAAACACTCAGATCAGCGGTTGTTAAGGCGGGGCCACGGAAGCTGCCAACGGCGCAATTGCCGAAGGTGCCAGGCAGAGCGGCCGTGACTGCGGCAGGGTTAAGCCATTGAATGCCTGTAGGAAGGCCGGTAGGACCGAACAGGTATCGCTGCGACCCATCATGAGAAACACCTGAAAGACAATTTGCACGAGGAAAGACTGAGCCCGTTCCGGAATTGTCAGGGCCTTGAGCGGTAATCGGGAACCCAGTGTGGAAGTTAAAGATGGAGTTTACCTGCCACTCTCCAGCAATGGCGTTGAGAACAGCATTTGCATGGCTACCAAACTTGCGACCGTGCCCATAGGGCAGGTCATAGCTAACGTAACCATTGAAGGCGTGCTTCACGTCATTCGGGCACAGACCATAATCCCCTCTCTTGTTGAAGGTGTTCTGGAAGAAGAAGTAATCGTTGCCCGCCTGGGTCTTACCAGGTTGGGTATCGCCATATTGAGCGAAGAAGCCCGAGGAGTTATTCAGACATTTTGAGAAGGTGTAGTTGGCCTGGAACTGGAGCCCATCTGAAAGGCGCTGTTGAAAAACTGTCTGTAATGCATGGTAATTGGCAAAGGCGCCCGATTCGGTGACTCTAACGAAACCAGCTTCACCCTTAAGAGTCGGGTTCCCAGACAGGAAAGGACTCGGTGAAGTAGTACCGTTCGGGTTTAACACCAACTGGTCTGCCCGATAGATATCCACCAAGTGCTGAGTTCTTTGGCCAACGTAACCCATCTGGAGAGTTGTTGATCGCCCAAACTGGTGCTGGATACTAACGTTCCACTGCTGGGAAACCGCAGGACGGAAGTTGGGGTCAAAGGCGTGAAGGGTTGAACTTTGGAAGCACGCAGGCGCTGAAGCAAGCGCTGCCGCAGGCGTGCAGGCCGCAGTGGGAAATGACGAGAAGCCCTGATCCAGAGTTGTAGCTGGAAGAGCTTGCGTCGTCAGATAAGTGACATTGTGAGGAATGGTAAACGGCGGATTCTGGAAGAGCAGGTTGTTGGTGCCAGTGCTTTCGGCGAAGTTGGAGATGCCATAAGCGGCACGGAAAACCGTGTTCTTCAAGAAGTCCGGCGACCAAGCCAAGCCGATGCGCGGCTGGAAGTTGGTGATGCCGTTATAGGTGTTATAGAGGGATTCACTGGCTCCGTTCTGGCCAGCCAGTTGAACCTGGCCGGTCAAAAGGCCGTAGTTGGTTGCCAGATCATGGACTTCATGCCGGGCGGTGGTGAGTTCGTAGCGCAGGCCCAGATTCAAAGTCAGATTATTGGTGATGCGCCAGTTATCCTGCGCGAATGCGGAATAGATGAGGTTGCGCATGCCGCGAGAACCCGCGCCTGAGCCGAGTCCAATCTGGTTCGGAAGTCCCAGCAGGAAGTCTGCTTCACCCATGCCTGGCGAGGCGGCACCACGGCTGGTAAATTGACCGTTGAAGAAGAGCTGACCAGCCAAACCTTCGTTACCGGGATAGAAGATGTTGGTGCGATAGCGGAAGAGCTGCGTACCAATGTGCCATGTATGCTTGCCGACGGTCCAGGTTACGGTGTCCTCAGCCTGGATTACGGTATCAGCAAACTGGTTCTTGGCATCGTTGTTGCCGACGAAATTACCAGCTCCGTTTATAAAGCCACCGCTCAGGTTTAATTGAGGCAGAAGCGTATCAGGTACACCAGCAATGCCAAAGACCTGGGCCAAGTTTTGGCCAGTGGGGTTCGACACGCCAAGCGTAACAGGGAAGTAGCTGATGCCGATGCGGCCATCATTGACTACCGAGGGAGTGATTGTCCTGGTCCAATCCACTACGCCGTTTTGAAGCGGAAAATCATTCAACGTGTCGCCGATCAATTTTTGGCTATTGGTGGTTGGGTTGGTTACTCCTTGTTGCGAATACCGAAAGAAAACGCGGTCTTTTTCACCCGGCGTCCAATCAATTTTGAAGTCGCCCTGATTGGTGTTGGTATTGCTATGCGTAAAGTTGGTCTGGTTATTTTGTGTGCCCCCATTGATGGGCAAGGGATACAGCGCAGAAGTAAGAATAGCCCGAGCTGCTGGACTGAAGAGGCCGGCAGGAATTTGGTTGTTCAAGAATGGGGTGCGAGTTGTCGGATTCGCACTTGAAAAAGGATTGTAAAGCTGCTGGGCAAGATTGTTACAGATACCGCCCGTAAATCCGGCAGTGCAGAACTCTCCAAAATCACCAGTTCGTTCTCTGGCGGTGAAGACCGTGAATTGCTGGTTGGTGCCGGGCTGATCAAAGCGCGATCCCTGAAAATCTGCAAAGAAAAACAGTTTATTTTTAATAATCGGGCCGCCAACCGTTCCGCCGAATTCGTTCCAACGCAGCAACGGTTTACGCCCGGTGCCATCCCGGTTTGTGGCTCCAGGAGTGAAAGGGCCGCCACGAGTGAGGCCGTTGGCCCAGGTGTTGGCATTGAACTTATCATTGCGGACAAACCAGAAGACATCTCCGTGATAATGGTTCGTGCCGGACTTAATGCTGGCGTTGATCACACCACCCAGATAGTTGCCAAATTCTGCCGATGCGTTCTGGGTAATGAGGTTGAATTCCTGAATGGCGTCAACGCTGGGAGCATAAGCTACATCGTTGTTGTCAATCTGGTTGTTATCCATTCCATCCAGAATGTAGTTGTTGGTCTGCTCGCGGTTACCGTTGATGTAAGGACGACCGACCTGGAATGAGGCCTGGGCACCTGTGAAGGACCCGGGGTTGGTGCTTACAGAACCCGGAGCAAGCAAACTAAGTTGGTTATAGTTCCTCGTAGCCAGAGGCAAAGTAGTGTTGGCACGTGCATCGATAATCGTGCTGAGTTCAGTGGTTTCGGTCTGAAGCACCGGAGCGGTACTTGTGACCTCGACCGACTCTGTGACTTGGCCAACCTTCAATTTGAAATCGAGGCGGGCGGTCTGATTCAGCACCAGAGTGAACGGCGGATAAACTGCCGTCTGGAATCCCTGAGACGATGCCTTGACCTTATAAGTTCCAACCGGGACGCGCGCAATATTGAAAGCGCCGGTGTCGTTCGTTTCGCTGGAAAAGGATGTTCCGCGATCCGTGTCTGTTGCCGTGACGATTGCGCCCTTGACCGGCGAGCCGCCCTGATCGACGACGGTGCCTGTGATGCCAGCCGTAACTTCCTGAGCCAACGCGGGCACGCTTATAAGGAACGCAATTAAGAAGAATAGAGTACATATTGATACAAGTCTTTTTATTGAATCGGATTTCTGTCTCACAGCACCCTCCTTGAAAAATTTTTAGTTATGAGAAACTGCCAAGAACCTCGGACTTATAAATGAGGACTTGCGCCTCTCTTTGTGAATTGGTATAAGCTATATAGCAGTTGGGACATTTGTCAAGGGAAAAATTGAGCACCTGTAACCCAACTATGACTTAATAATGGGCTTATCTGCTCTATAGCAGGTTGGCCTTTACAAAGAGCATCATAGCACTCATGATGGCTTGACCCTTGACCTTCAAGATAGAGAGGCGAAACATTGGCGCGCAATAATGGCAACTGGCCCCCGGCTTACCAGAGAATCCAGGGCACGATACGAGAGCGGATCGAAAAAGGGCTGCTCAAACCTGGTGATGCCGTGGATTCAGAGAGAGAGCTAGCGAAAATCCATCGTGTGAGTCTTATGACCGCACGCCATGCTCTGGCAGAGCTTCAACGCGAAGGTCTGGTGGAGCGCCGGCGAGGATCCGGTACCTTTGTCGCTCCACCCAAAATTCACTTCAACAAATTAACAAGCCTGAGCGAGGAGATGGCGAGCAGGGGACTATCGGCGCGCTCCCGAGTCTTGAGTTCGAGTGTCATCGATAACGCCAATGACATTGCGGCGCGCCTGGCTTTACCCGCCACCAGCCGGCTGCTGATGGTAGAGCGGCTCAGACAAGCGGCCAATGAACCGTTTGCCCTCGAAACCTGTTATTTTCCCGCGGACGAATTCGCTAATATGGCGCGGGTGCCTCTGGAACGAGGTTCGTTGTTTGCACTGCTGGAGCGCGAGCACGGGCTCGAACTGGCCCATGCGGATGAAGAGATTGATGCAACAGCGGCCGATCCTAGAACAGCGGAGCTGTTGGCGGTTACGCGAGGAGCGCCGCTGCTCAGAATTCGCCAGATCATATATTCCACACAAGGCAAAGCTATTCTTTACGTGCTGGGCCTCTATCGCTCAGACCGGCACACACTGCGGATTCGCAGATTCAGATAAGATGTGCGGTTGATTCAAAGTTTATAAAGCGTTTCAAAATCTTTAGAGGCGATAAACTTTTGATTCGCAGGGGCTGAAGCCGTGCCCTGATACAAAGCAGAAGAGCTTTGGCTGGTATGTTAGTTGGCCGGTGTGGTTCAATCGTGATCTTGCAAAACTTGTTTTTGAAAACACTCGTAAGGTTTTTGGTGGAGCTAGTCGGGATCGAACCGACGACCTCATCGTTGCGAACGATGCGCTCTCCCAGCTGAGCTATAGCCCCACGTGACAGGCAGCAGACAACCTGTTGCGGAGAACTTTATTTTACCAGTGGGTTCGGTTTGTGGCCAAACTTGCGTAAAGAACAGTCATGAATCTTGTTGCAGCCAACACGACACTTCCACTTTCACGCAGATTTTGCTTTTGTTTTCCACTCTTTTTGACTGCGCTGCTGCCTCTTGCCGCCTGGGGACAATCTTCAGCCGATACCGACAAGATCATTACAGAGGCTCTCAAGCCTTCGGCCCTGGAGCAGAACCTGCGCGTTCTGACCGACGAGGTCGGCGGACGCGTTCCGGGTACTCCGGCGATGCAAAAGGCAATCGTGTGGGCGGTGGATGCATTTAAGAACGCGGGCGAAGAGAATGTCCACGTTGAACCGTTTACCCTGCCTGTTTCCTGGACGGAAGGCGCAACCAAGGTTGGGGTAGTCGCGCCGGTTGATTTCAAAGTCCGGGCGGTTTCAATTGCGTGGGCGCCACCTCTGCGCGGCCTGGTGCGCGCGCGTGTAGTGGACGTGGGTGATGGCAGCCTGGCCAACTTCCATAATGCAAAAAACATTGCGGGCGCGATTATTCTAGTGCACAGCGATGTGCTGAAAAGCTGGGACGATCTTTTCGCGGAATATCTCAAAGCGCCATCCATTATTGAAGCTGCAGTCCATGGAAAAGCAGCGGCTATCGCTTTTATTGCCACCCGCGAGCATGACATCCTCTATCGTCATATCAACACGCTGAATGGAAATCTTGCGCCGTTGCCCATGGTTTTGCTGGCACGCGAGGATGGCGAGCGTATCGGTCGCCTAATTGCCGTCGGGCAGAAAGTAGAAGTAAGCCTGAGCATTCCTAATCAAGTTGGTGGTCCGGTGGAAAGCAACAATGTGATTGCCGAAATTCGCGGCAGCGAGAAACCGGATGAGTTCGTGGTGCTGGGAGCGCACCTGGATTCCTGGGAGTTGGGCACCGGCGCGCTGGACAACGGCTGCAACGCGGCGCTGGTGATTGACGCGTTGCGCGCGATCGAAGCCAGCGGGCTGAAGCCGCGGCGGTCGATCAGGTTCATCCTATTTTCTGGCGAGGAGCAGGGAACGCTCGGCTCGTGGGCTTACGTCCACGATCATCGCAAGGAACTCGACAACGCGGTTGCAGCCATCGTTTTTGATGAGGGTACGGGAGCGACCACGGGTTTCTCTTTGGGAGGACGCAACGAACTGCTCCCCGCGGCCACGGAATTGGTTAAACCATTCCAACAGTGGAAAGCCACAGGTCTCACCACCGACGCTTTTGTCGGGACTGACAATTTCGATTTTCTGCTGGAGGGCGTGCCCACGTTTGTAGCAAACCAGAAGGAAGCGAATTACTTGGAGAATTACCACGCCACCTCCGATACCTACGACAAAGTTGATTTTGTGCAGTTGAAGAAACACGTGGCCATAGCAGCGGCGCTGGCATTCGAGCTTGCCGACAGTCCGCAGCGCTTTGGCACACGGCAGAACCGCAAGCAAATAGAACAGCTTTTACAGGAGACCCACTTGGACGAACAGTTGAAGATTTTTGATCTGTGGTCCGGTTGGCTCAATAGCAATCGCGGACGTCAAGCGGAGGGAAAACAATAGTGAAGCTCACCACCCCTCAATCGGGCTGTTGTGGCTGCGCATTTTTGCCGCGAACCTGGACAGCAGCCGAAATCTCATCTGAAAAGGAATCGAAGATATGAGCCAGAGTTTAGGTGAAAGCAAGGTCGGTTATAACCGCTTTCTGTTGCTGGTAGCAGGGCTTGGTGGTTTGCTGTACGGAGTAGACGTGGGCATTATCTCGGGCGCATTGCCCTACCTTGAAGCCACTTCTGGTTTCAATGCAAGCCAGCTTTCTTTTATTGTCGCCGCAGTACTGCTGGGCAGCGTGATCTCGACTCTGTTTGCCGGCTTGTTGGCAGACTGGATGGGACGCAAATGGTTGATGGCGCTCAGCGGCATCATGTTCGTGATCAGCATTCCCATGATTGCGCTTTCTCACACCTATTGGACCCTGGTTTTCGGCCGCTTGCTGCAAGGCACCAGCGCCGGCCTGATCGGGGTGGTGATTCCTCTGTATCTGGCGGAGTGCCTGAACGCATCAAGCCGCGGCAAAGGCACCGCTATCTTCCAGTGGATGTTGACCTTCGGCTTTGTGGTCGCAGCCAGCATTACCTTGTATTTCAGTGGTCGCCTGGATCTCATTACGAAACTTGGCGATGCCGCCCAGATATTTGTCTTCAAAGATCATGCCTGGCGCAATACTTTTTGGTTTTCTCTGCCGCCGGGCATTGTGTTCGTGATCGGCAGCTTTATCGTGGCTGAATCTCCGCGCTGGCTCTTCCGTCGCGGCAAGAAGGAGGCAGCTTATGCTGCTCTTCTTCGTTCGCGCAGCGAAGAGCAGGCAACCGCCGAGCTCAAGGAGATGGAAGCAACCGCTGCCGCGGAAAGCGCCAAGGGCTCAAAAGGGGAGAAGATCAAGGAATCACTGTTGCGCCGCAAGTACGTGATCCCCTTTGTCATGGCCTGCATTATTCTGGCCTGCAATCAACTCACAGGCGTGAATTCAATCATCGCCTACAACACCACGATTCTCCTGCAGGGAGGCCTTACCGACTTCCAGGCCCACTGGGGCAACCTGGTCTTCAGCATCGTCAATTTCTTAATGACCATGGTCGCGGTTGCGCTGGTGGACCGCAAAGGACGCAAGTTCCTGCTTTCGGTGGGGACTGCGGGCATCATTATTTCGCTGGCATGTACGGGCATCCTCTTCCAAAGGACAGAGCAAAAGCAGGTGGATGCTAAAGATGCGGTCCAGAAACTGGTGACCCCAGATCAGAGTTTGACTCTGCCTTTCGATCAGAAGACGGCTGATTCACTGCTCGCCGCAAAAGGCGAGGCCGGTAATGTTATCAGTGGCCGTCCATCGTCAATCGTGGTTATCTACTCCTATGGGGACTTTCGTGATGCTACCAGCGTCGCTATTTCCAATGACGTTGCGGCAAAGCCGATAAGCATCGAACGCAAGCTGCCCGGCAGCGCGGTGGAAGCATTTTTCAAGTCTCCATCTGCCAACCTTGAGGCGGCAAGAACAGCCCCGCTCAAGATTGACGCTGCATTGATTACTCCTGTGCCCAGCCAGAAGAATGGTTGGCTGGTGGCCATCACGCTCTATCTTTTCATGGCGTTCTTCGCGGTCGGCCCTGGGGTTTGCGTGTGGCTGGCCCTCTCTGAACTCATGCCCACGCGCATTCGCTCGAACGGCATGAGCATCGCGCTCTTGATTAACCAGGCGGTATCCACCACAATTGCAGCAATCTTTTTGCCCACGGTAGGCAAACATGGCTACTCCTTCATGTTCTTCATGTTTGCGGCGTGCACCGTAATTTATTTCATCACTGCGGCATTCTTCCTGCCTGAGACTAAGGGTAAGACGTTGGAAGAGATTGAAGAGTTTTTTGAGGGCGACAAAAAGAAGTCTGAACTCGCGGCGGCCAAATAGCACTAGCGCAAAAAATTAAACCGCAGAGGATGCTAGAGGTACGCAGAGGCAGATGACCCGCTAAGGCCTCTTCAGCTTGGGCTCTTGTCTAAGCGAAGGTTTCTGCAAGATGCCAATTGGAGACGTAGCCAGCTACGTCTCTACCCATCTCGTTTGGCACCGGCCAATTGTCTTCCAATGGAAAAATTCGGATTCACGGTTTGGCAGAGTAGCGCTTTCTGTACAATCGGCAGAGCGCATGAACGAGGGAATCTGGTTTTGGGTTTTCTTTAACGCCGGTGTTCTGGTGCTGCTGGCGCTGGACCTGCTGGTTTTGCATCGCAAGCCGCGCGCCATCAAGTTTCGTGAGGCCATAGCTGGAGCCCTTTTCTGGACCTTGCTGGCGGCTGCCTTCGCTGCTTTGGTGTTCTATCGCGGAGGCAGCCAGAAGGCGCTGGAGTTTACCACCGGCTATCTTATTGAAGAGTCTTTAAGCGCAGATAATCTTTTTGTCTTCCTGGTCATCTTCCGCTTTTTCAAAGTTGGAGATGAGCTGCAGCACAAGATCCTATTTTGGGGAATCATCGGCGCGCTGGTGACCCGCGGTATTTTCATTGTGCTGGGCGTGTCTCTGCTGAGAAGGTTTTCCTGGATCATCTACTTGTTTGGCGCGTTTTTGGTTTATACCGGCATCCGGCTATTCAGGGAAGATGAGCAGGAGGTCCACCCGGAGAAGAACCCGGTGCTCAAGCTGGTCCGCCGTTTTGTGCGGGTGACAGAAAACTTCGAAGGCAGCAAGTTTTTTGTCCGGCGTGGACCTGAGCTATGGGCAACGCCGTTGTTTTTTGTGCTGCTGGTGGTGGAAACCACAGATGTCCTGTTTGCTACGGATTCCATTCCGGCAGTGCTGGCGGTCACCCCGGACCCTTTTATTGTCTATACGTCGAATGTGTTTGCCATTCTTGGACTGCGTTCCATCTACTTTGCTCTGGCAGGGATGATGGAAATTTTCCATTATCTGAACGAAGGGCTTGCCGTCATTCTGGTGTTCATTGGAGCCAAGATGCTGCTCTCTCATTACTTTGTTATCCCTACAGGTTGGGCGCTGGGAGTTGTGGCCGGCATTCTGGTGATTTCGGTTGCAGCGTCGCTCATATTTCCGCAGAAACAGAAAGAAAAGACAGTTAGTTAGGCGAAGCGAATGTCTGGGCCATGCATGATGGAATGCTTCTTAAACTGAGTGTCGTTGTGCTGAGGGAAATCGGTGCGATAGTGTGCTCCGCGGCTTTCTTTTCTCGCGAGAGCAGAGCAGGCGATCAGCATGCCGTTGATGGCTATGTTGTGGGCTTCCCACTCACGCCGGGATTTTGGCTGGGGTAGAAGGTCTTGCGCTTTCTTCAGCTCAGCAATGCAATGCTGCAACTTCTTGCCGTCACGGACGATGCCTGCATCTTGCCATATCAATTTGCGCAGCGCCTGAATGTGGGTTTCAAGTTGTTTTGGGTTTAGGTCTGGGCTGGAGTGGTGCAATTGCTGTTTGTTTTCCGTTGAAGCGAGAGTGGATGTATTTTTTTGCAGGTGCAAAGCCTCCCGCATAGCTCTGCCCGCGCGCCCGCCAAAGACCACGCCTTCCAAAAGGGAATTGCTCGCCAGGCGATTGGCGCCATGGACACCTGTGGCGGCAACTTCTCCGGCGGCGAACAGCCCGGGCAGGTTGGTTTTGCCGTCGAGATCAGTACGTACGCCACCCATGGCATAGTGGGCCGCGGGGCGAACCGGAATCATATCTGTGCTGATATCAATGTTGTATTGCAGGCAGGTCTCGTAAATACGCGGGAAGCGCGATTTTATGCGCTCTGCGCTCAAATGGGTCAGATCCAGGTAGACCACGGGGTCGCGTGCGGGGATGACCTCCATCTCATGCACAATAGCGCGCGCCACCACATCGCGCGGCGCCAGCTCCGCCATCTCGTGATACTTAGGCATGAAACGCAGCATCTCCATATTGCGCAACTTTGCACCTTCGCCGCGCAGAGCCTCGGAGATCAGGAAGCGGGGAGTGTTTTTTACGTAGAGAGCAGTGGGATGGAATTGTACGAACTCCATATCGCTGATTTCGGCGCCGGCGCGAAAGGCCATGGAAACGCCATCGCCGGTGGCAATCGGGGGATTGGTGGTTTCGCTATAAACCTGTCCGATGCCGCCGGTGGCCAGCAAAACTGCTGAAGCTTTAAGACGATGAATTCCTCCAGACTCATCGATCAACTCGATTCCGCTCACGCGGCCGTCGTGCAGCCAAAGATCGGTACTGAATTCAAAATCGCTGAAAGAAATATTGGCCAGAGTACGGGCTTTGGCTTGAAGCGCCCTGCCAATTTCGCGTCCGGTGGAGTCGCCATGGGCGTGCAGAACGCGGGAGCGGCTATGGGCCCCTTCACGGGTAAAGGTTAGCTTGGTGCCATGGCGGTCAAAGGCGGTTCCCCAATCAATCAGTTCCTGGATTCGTTCCGGCCCCTCTTCCACGAGCACGCGGGCAGCTTCAGGGTTGCATAAGCCGTCGCCGGCATCGAGCGTATCCTGCAGATGCAGTCCAATATCATCTTCGTCGCTCAACGCGACAGCGATGCCGCCCTGGGCATACTGCGTAGCGGATTCACTGAGTTCGCGCTTGGCCAGCACCAACACGCGTCCGGCTTCCGCGAGCTCGATAGCGGCGCGCAGACCGGCAACCCCGGCTCCTACAACGATGAAGTCTGTTTCCTTGGGGATGGATTTCATGGACGGAGCTAGTCTAACCAATTAGTCCAACATTCGATGGTAGCATTTCATCTAAGGGCTCCGCAGCCAAAAGAAGGCTGCTACCAGCGTTCTTCATAGAATGCCTTGCGGCGGCATGGCGATGGAGATATCCTCGGGGTCCTTCGACTCGGCGCAAGCGCCTCGCTCAAGATGCAGGTCTTTTATGAGCACTAGCAGAGGCGCGACATCCCTTCATTCGTAGCTGCGGATTCAAAAACTATTTATGAAAGCAGTTGTACGTTATGATGAAAGCGTGCATCGAGTATCGGTTCGGGTAAAGCCACAAGCGTATGAAGCAGTTATTGGCAGCGGTCTGCTCAGCTCTGCTGCTGATGAAATCACTGCTGCGCTGGGACGTGCCAGCGGCAGCGGGCGAGCTTTTGTGGTCACAGTTCCGCCTGTACGCAAACATTGGGAGAAGACGCTGCTGGGTTCGCTGAAGAAAAAGGGAATTCAATTCCATGTACTGGAGATGCGCAATGGTGAGCGCTACAAAAACATCTCCACGGTGGAACAGCTCGCCGAGAAAATGGTAAAGCTGGGGGCGGACCGCGGGTCGTTTGTGATTGCGCTGGGCGGAGGCGTGGTGGGAGATGTCTCTGGAATGCTGGCCTCAATCTATATGCGCGGCATCCCTTGTATACAGGTGCCCACTACCTTTCTTGCACAAGTGGATGCCTCTGTCGGCGGCAAAACCGCGGTCAACCTGGCCTCGGGGAAAAATCTTTTGGGAACGTTTCATCAGCCCCGGCTGGTGCTGGCCGATATCGCCACACTCGCGACTTTGCCGGAGCGTGAATACCGCTCCGGACTGTATGAGGCCCTGAAGTGCGGGGTGATCCGCAACGCGGCAATTTTTGATTTCATGGAGAAAGAGCGTGAGCGCGTTCTGGCACGCGATCCTGCGGCGCTGGAATGGCTCATCACGGAATGCATTCGAGTCAAAGCTGAAGTCGTAGAAGCAGACGAACGGGAAAACGATTTGCGCCGTATCCTCAACTTTGGCCATACCATTGGCCACGCCCTCGAAGCGGAAACCTCATACCGCTACTTCCTGCACGGAGAAGCAGTCGCCTGGGGCATGGTGGCGGCTTCGATGATCGCAGCCGCGATGCAAAAAACTTCCGCAGAAACCGCGCAGCGGATCATCAATTCGGTGCTGGCTTACGCCACTTTGCCTAAAGTCGAAGTGCGCAGCAAGAACATTGCTCGCCGGATTCTCTCTGACAAAAAGACCGCCAATGGTGTGACCCATTTTGTTTTGCCGAGCGAGATTGGGAAGGTGCAGATTTCGAGCGAAGTGCCGCAAAAGGCCGTGCTGCAGGCGGTGGATGAGCTGCGTTACCTTTCACACGCATGATGCCTGCCGAAGCTGCCAAATCCGAACATATTGTGGGAGCTGCGCCTGCCGGCGCGGGCGACCAGAGCGCAGCGTCGCAGGCGGTGCGCGAGATGTTTACCGCCATTGCGCCGCGCTATGATCTGCTGAACCACGTACTTTCCTGCAATGTTGACCGGCTTTGGTGGTGGCGCACGGCGCGTACGTTCAAGCATATTCTTCAACAACCCGAGGCGCGGGTGCTCGACCTGTGTTGCGGAACGGGTGATATGACGCTGGCGCTTTTGCGGCAGGGGGAAGTTTTGCAATCGCCGATTATTGGTGCGGATTTTTCTCATGCCATGCTGCAACGTGCGGCAAAAAAAACATTGGCGAAAAACATCCGGCTGATCGAGGCCGATGCGCTGCAACTGCCATTGCCTGATGAGCGCTTTGATCTTGTGGTTTCGGCCTTCGGCTTTCGCAACCTCGCCAATTACGATGCCGGGCTGCAAGAAATTTTGCGAGTGCTGAAGCCGGGAGGCGAGATCGGCATTCTTGATTTCGGCGAGCCTAAGGGATTGCTGGGGAAGATTTATCGCGTGTACTTCCGCCGTGTGCTGCCCTTTATTGGCAGCATGATATCGGGCGTTCGCGGGCCTTATGCCTATCTGCCCGCTTCTGTAGAACGCTTTCCCGAACCTGAAGAGATGCTGAAGAGGATGCGTGCAGCAGGATTCCGCGATGCCGTATGGAAACCTTACTCATTCGGCATCGCGGGTTTGTTCAGAGCTAAGAAGTAGTTGCAGAGCTAAATCAATGTGCCGCATTGGCAGCAGCCGGAGTTTTTGCCGGCTGAGCTTTATGCACTATATTGTTGGCGGTTTTTGCCTTGCTCGTTTTCGGAGCAGACGCGGGCTCGTCAGTTGCATTATTAGCCGGAGCCGAAGGGGCTTTCCCAGAAGCCGGTGCCGGACCGGAGGTTGGCGCTCCTCCGAAGTATTTTTCATTGAGATCACTCTTAATATTTCCCGTGATCGCATCACGAGCATCCTTCAATTTTTCAGGCTGCAACTTGCGTTGGATCTCTTCTTTGACGTCGCTCAGAGGCAGGGTGCGCTTGGATTCCACCTTGTAAAGGTACCAGCCGCCAGGATTGTCGAACAGTTTTGAAACCCCGCCTGCATCCAGAGCAAAGACCAGTGCATCCTGATCTGGAGGCAGAATGCCATGGCGCCGGTTCCCCATCTGAGTAGGCGGAGGCGTTTGCTTTGTGCCAGCGGCATCAAAGGCCTCTTTTTCCAACTTGTCCAGATCTTCGCCTGCGGCGGCGCGGTCATGGAGTTTATCAGCGGCAGCTTTTAAAGCATCCGCATCTGCCGGCTTTGGGGTTGCATCATTTGCATTAGCCGCAGTTGGGTTCGCCGGAGTTGAAGTGGGATTGGGAGCCGGAGCGGGCTTGGGAATATAAAGCCGGCGCAGAGATACTTCTGCGAAGGCTGAAGGATTATCGTTGTAATACTTTTCGATTTCAGCATCGGAGAGTTTGGTGTTTTCCTGCAGTTCCTGGTTTAAAGCCATGGCCAGGACTTGCATGCGCGATAACTGCAGCATCTCCTCGATGAGTGGGTCTTTATTCTGCAGGCCCCTTTTTTCAGCCTCGTGCGACATGATGTACATGTTTACATATTCCTTGGCTACGGCCTCTTTGACTTGCGAAGGAATATCACCACCCGCAGGTCGGCGGCTGCGTGGAATTGCGGCGTCAAGGACCCTATCGAATTCCGCTTTGGTGATTACTTTTTTGCATGTAGTTTTGGGAGCATTCGCAGCGGCATTAGCGTTGGACGGGGCAGCGCCTGGGCAAAAATTCAATGTAATAACCGGAGTGCTGGGAGGCAGAGGAGGCTGCGCAGGAGCTTCCGGTTGTGCGGGCGCCGCAGTTGCATTCCCTGGCGCGGGAGCTACGGGTCTTGCAGGTGATGATTGCGCGTTTCCGGCTGCCGGGGCAGGCGGAACTGCTGGAACTGGAGCAGGCGCAGGGCTGGCGTTGGCTGGTTTAGAGTCCTGCGCAGCCAGGCTTAAAGAAAGCGCAAGAATGAAAATAAGGTTAAAAAACAAACGAGACATTGCTTCCTCCGTGGGGATCAAACATAGGAATCAAAACAGAATGAGAATCCTAGCACAAACGGGAGTCTGAGGCTCCGCAGCCAAAACAAGGCTCTAGCCTCTGTGAAACTGGCCACAGTGGGCGGGCAATTGCGATAATGCAGGGATGCCGCGAGCCGAGGTCCAAAATAGCGCACGAGTTATGCGCCGGGAAAAGCGCACGGTGGCGCGCAACTCCGTGGCGGCAGCCGTAGTGGTTACCGGCCTCAAGCTGGTTGTAGGCCTGGCAACCGGCAGTCTGGGTGTTCTGTCAGAAGCGGCCCATTCCGGGTTAGACCTTGTGGCTGCCCTGATCACATTGTTCTCGGTGCGTGTGTCGGACAAACCAGCAGATGCTGACCATCAATATGGACACGGCAAGGTCGAAAATTTTTCTGCCTTTATTGAAACCGGTCTTTTATCGCTGACTTGTGTCTGGATTATCTGGGAGGCAATTCGCCGCCTGTTTTACCACCACGTGGAGATTGAACCGACAAGGGTTGCTTTTGTGGTGATGATTTTTTCCATGATCGTGGATGTCTGGCGTTCCCGTGCCTTGAAGAAAATTGCCGATAAATACCAGAGCCAGGCTTTGCAGGCAGATGCGTTGCATTTTGGGACTGATGTTCTCTCCAGCGGAGTCGTCATTCTCGGGTTGCTGCTGGTTCTGGCCGGGAGAAGGTTACAAATTGCCCAACTGCAGAACGCCGACACGGTGGCGGCGCTGTTTGTAGCCGGTGTTGTAATGTATGTCAGCTCGCGGCTGGCACGCCAGACGATAGATGCACTGCTCGATGCCGCTCCTGCGGGTGTACGCTCCCAGATTATGAACGAGGTTGCACGGATTGACGGAGTGCTGGAGGTGGACCGGGCCCGAATCCGCCGCGGAGGGAACAAATACTTCGCTGATCTTTCCGTGGGCCTGGGGCGCAATGTGACCTTCCAGCGCTCGGAGCAAATCACCGACATGGTCACGCAGGCGGTGCGGCGCGTCCTTCCCGATGCCGACGTGGTTGTGCACTCTCTGGCCCGGCCGACAGGCGCAGAAAATATATTTGACCGTATCCGTGCGGTTGCGGCGCGCAATAATCTCAACGTGCATGACGTCAGCGTGCAGGACCTGAAAGGGAAGCTGCACGTGGAGCAGCACCTGGAGCTGGCTGAAACCCTGAGCCTGAAAAGCGCGCATGACGTTGTGACCCAAATTGAAGGCGAGATGCGCCGGGATGTGCCTGAAATTTCTTCCATTCTGACGCATATCGAGAGCGAGCCCTCTACCATTGAGCCCGGCGACCGGATGCAGCAGAACGCTGACCTGGAAACGCGCCTCAAGAACATCGCGCGCGAATTCCCGGAGGTGGTCGACATGCACGACGTTGTGTTCAAACGTGTGCGCGACCGTATGTATCTTTCATGCCACTGCACCATGTCGGATGAGCTTCCGCTGGCGCGAGTCCACGATATTTCTACTGCGTTGGAGACCCGTTTCAAGCAGGAGGCCCCCGAGCTTTTCAAAGTGCTAATTCATCCCGAACCGCAAACCGACAACCGGAGATAAATCAATGTCACACGTAACAGCCAGCGCACGCTGGACCGACGGAGAACGTTTTACAGGAATTGCCGGCAGCGGCCACGCCATGGTGATTGATGCCGATCGCCAGCGTAATACCGCTGTGGGGCCCATGGAGCTGGTGTTGATTGGTTTGTGCACATGCACGGCGACCGACGTGGTCAGTATTTTACGGAAAAAACGTGAGCCCTTTACCGGAGTGGATGTCCACGCTGAGGCAGAGCGCGCGAGCGAACCGCCGACCGTGTATACCAACATCAAGTTGATCTACAAAATCAGCGGCGCGGTTTCGCGGAAGGCGGCGGAGGATGCCGTGCGGCTCTCCAAGGAAAAATATTGCTCGGTTTCTGCCATGCTGCAGAAGACGGCAGAGATTACGAGCGAGATTGAGCTGGCATAAATTCTGCATCTTTTGCCTCGATTTGTTAGTCTGATGCGCTATGAAGCAAAAAGCTGTAGTCGTTTTCTGCCAGGATGGCTGCGCACCCTGCGAGTGGGTGAAAGCTTTCCTTGAGGTCAAGGGAATCGCTTTTGAAGAACGCGACGTGCGCACCGACCCAAACGCGGTACGCGATCTGGTGGAAAAATACCGAAGCAACTCGACTCCCACAATCATTGTGGATGAAGAAGTGATGATTGGTTTCGATCCCGAACGGCTCGAGAAGATGCTCTCTGACTAACGACGTAAACAATTCCCAATCTGCGGGCCTGCAGAGTCCTCATCCCTGGCGCGGTTATTTCTACATCGCGGCGGCCGCCTTGTGCTGGGGAGTTTCCGCTAATTCAGGCAAGGCCGTCTTCAGCGGACATAGCCTCTGGGGTCTGCCCCCGTTGCAGCCACTCGATGTGCAGATTCTCTCGCAGAGCAGGGTGACAATCGCTTTTCTCGTGCTTGCCTCTTTGCTGCTGCTCGTGCGAGGCAAGAAAGCTTTTGCTATCGGCCGTGGAGATGCCCTGCGTTGCATGGGACTGGGCGTGCTGGGTGTAGCGCCCGCAAACTATTTCTATTACTACGCTATTTCTGCGACGTCGGTCTCCATTGCCATCATCGTGCAATACACTGCGCCGGTCTGGGTGCTGCTCTATATGGTTTCACGCGGTTACGAGCGCGTGACCCTGGCCCGGGTTTTTGCTGTGGTTGCGGCCGTGCTGGGAATCGCACTGGTGATCGGAATTGTAGGACAGCAAGGCGTGCACCTGGTCTGGATGGGCGTTGTGGCGTCTTTGCTGGCGGCATTTTCGTTTTGTTTTTATACCGTGTACGGACGAACCCTGCTCGGTTCGCATGACCGCTGGCAGGTGATTGCTTACGCCCTGTTGGGAGCGTCGTTATTTTGGATTGTAGTGAATCCGCCGTGGAAGATTGCAGCGGCGCACTATTCCAGTCAGCAATGGATCTTTATGGCAGCGTTCGCGTTTAGCTCAATGCTGATTCCATTTTCGTTTTTCTACGCTGGATTACGCCATCTGGACCCTACCCGTACCATCGTTACGAGTTGCCTGGAACCTGTCTTTACGATTCTGATTGCCGCTACATTTTTGGGAGAACACCTGGGATTCTGGCAGATCATTGGAATCGTGCTTGTGTTGGCGGCGACCGTGGTAGTGCAGGTACCAACGACCACCAGCGTTATATCGAAAAAAACTCCGGTATCGGTTTGAATGCTGGGTTGCGCGGAAATACTTTATTCCAGAACCTTGCCCTTGGTTTCCGGCAATTGTGTGGCGCTGAGCATCGAAAGAAATAATGATGCGGAACAAAGATAGAAGGCGCTGCCCAGGCCATATTTTTGTCCGAAGTATCCGATGACGGTCGGAGCTATTGAGCTTATCGTACGCGCGCCGTTGTAGGTGAAGCCAAGAGCGCGGGCGCGAATGCGCGTGGGATAGACCTCGCTGCCAATGATCCCCGACCCGGAGAAAAATCCGGTGGCGAAGAATGCAACCGGCGTGCCCAGCAGCAGAAGCGTGCGAGGATCTGTGGCGCGAGCGTAGAGCAACACCAAAAGCGAGGCCAAGAGCGTGTACAGCACGCAGGATTTTTTTCTGCCGAACTTATCCGCAACCCAGCCAAAGGTTCCGTATCCAGGGAACATGCCGGTAAGATTCAACGCGACCAGCATGATGGTCATCAAGCCAACGTCGAAGCCGCGTCCGCCTTTGGAGACCGGAAGCTGCAGGTAGCTCGGAATCCAGGTAAATAATCCCCACCAGGCGAACATGCCGAAGAAATTCATGAACAGCAACGCCATGGTCGTTTTAAGGTAAGGGCGGGAAAAGATTTCGGAAAACTCTATTTGCGGCGTGGCTGTCGTTCCGTGCTTGCGGGTGAGCCACATTTCGGATTCAGGGACATCTTTCCGAATCCAAAAGACGACCAGTGCAGGCAGGACCCCCACAAAGAAAACCACTCGCCAGTTGGAGTACTTGAGAACAATGCCTGAGACCAGAGCAGCCGCAGCGTAGCCGAGCGCCCAGGAGCTTTGTACGGCCGAGATGGCCTTAGCGCGCAGCTCGGTAGGCCAGGTTTCGGCGACTAGGGTTGCTCCTGTGTTCCACTCGCCGCCCATGCCAAGTCCGAGAATAAAACGGCATGCCGCCAGCATGGCTACTGAGGTGGCAAGACCAGAGGCGAAGGAGCAGAGAGAATAGGTAAGAATGCTGAGCATCAGCGCTTTGGTGCGGCCGATGCGGTCGGCGATCCATCCGAAGAATACGCCGCCAATGCCGGAAGCAAGCAGAGTGAGCGTGGCTATCTTGCCCGCTGTGGCCTTGCTGATGCCGAAGTCGTTCACGATGGCGGTGATGACCAGCGCGTACAGCATGACGTCGAAACCATCGAGCAGCCAGCCCAGGGCCGCGGCGATCAGCGTACGGCGCTGGACGGCAGTGACTTGTGAAAAGGAAATAGAGGTTGCAGCCATGAGTTGAAGGCAAAGCGCAGATTGTACCGCTTTCCTTACTTACGGGCGAGAAAATGATTTTCGTGAAAACGACTTTAAAGCCCGGAAATAACGCTGGCTGCGCTGCACATCTTTAGCAATTTGCGCGCGCAAGGCTTCAACAGAAGGGAATTTAATCTCATCGCGCAGACGATGCAGAAAAAAGATTTCTACCGGCGTTTCAGGGGTAAGCGCGATCGGATGAAAATTCAGCAGGTGGCTTTCAATCGCAAACGAATCAGCCCCAAACGTTGGACGATTACCGACGTTTGTGACCGAATCAAAGCATTCGCCGTTAATAACGGTTTGTGTGATGTAGACTCCATGGGCGGGAGCCAGCCCTTCATAAGGGCCCAGGTTGATGGTGGGCACGGTGTATTTGCTCCCGTATCCGCGTCCTGCGGCGGGAGTGGCGGCTATAGAAAAGATTCGTCCTAAAAGATGCCGCGCGCGATCTACGTTTCCCCGTTCGAGAAGAGTGCGAATCTGGCTGCTGGAAACGGTGATGCCGCGTATCTTCTGCTCGGGGTAAATGACGACTTCAAACCCGAATTCCTTTCCGAATTCCACCAGGCGCTCGATGTTGCCCATTGCTTTGTGTCCAAAATGGAAATTAGCGCCTTCGTGGACTTCTTCTGCCTTTAGCTGCTGCCGCAGAATCTCCTGGGCAAATTCGCGCGGTGGAATGATGGAAAAGTCGCGAGTGAAGGGAAGCACCAGCGTTGCATCCAAGCCGGTTTTTTCCAGAAGCTTCAACTTAACAGGCAGAGGTGTGACCAGTTTGGGCGCAGAGTCTGGGCGCAAAATCCGGACAGGGTGCGGCTCAAACGTAACGGCGAGAGACTTTAGGTGCTGCGCTTTGGCTCGCGTTACTACCTCCTGCAAAACCGTGCGATGGGCGAGATGCACTCCATCAAAATTGCCGACGCTGACAATGGTGCTGCCAAAATCAGCAGGCACTTCCGCGAGATTGTGGAAGATGCGCATGGTCTCAGTAAATTTCAAACTCCAGCTTCAACCCGTCATAGGCGAGCCTGACGTTGGGCGGCAAAGCAGCATTGGTTTCCTCATGGCCTAGATCATGCGAGATATGAGTAAAGAAAGCCCGTTTGGGCCGCAATTGCTCGACCAAGCCCAGCGAATGCTCCACGTTGGAGTGCGTAGGATGTGGGCGGTGGCGCAGCGCGTCGAGAAACAAAATATCCAAATCGCGCAACAGAGACATTGAGTCTTCTGGAATCTCGCTGAAGTCGGTGAGATAAGCGGCGCGGCCAAAGCGAAAGCCGTAAATTTCAGCTTTGCCATGCAGCAGCCTGACCGGGAGAAAGTGCGCTCCAAACAAAACCAGGTCGCCGTTCAGCGGACGCAGCTCTACCCGCGCCAGCGTGGTGTAATCCGGATCAGGATCAAAGATGTAGTTGAACGAATTCTTGATTTGTGCGGCCGTTTCCGGATAGGCATACAGCGGAATCTTCTCTGGGTTGCGAAAACTCAAGGGACGAACATCTTCCAACCCGAGTATGTGATCGGCGTGGGCGTGCGTATACAGGATGGCATCTATGCGGCTCAGCCTCTCGCGGATGGCCTGGGCGCGGAAGTCTGGAGTGGTATCAATCAAGACCACGTGGCTATCGTACGCAACAGTGATTGACGGCCGGGTCCGGTTGTCGTGGGGATCAGGTGAGGTGCAGACCTTGCAAGTGCAGCCCAGGGTCGGGACGCCCATGGAAGTCCCGCTGCCTAGGACCGTTAATGTGGCATTCACCTCTTGGCACCCAGAATAGAGCCAGGGCCGCCAGGGCCTTCTTTTGCGCCGCCCTCTGGGGGACGAGTGATTGCATTGGTGAGCTCCAGGTAGGCCATGCGCAAATCAAACAACGACTGCTGCAAAAGAGTTTGCTCGGCAACGGTCAGGTTGCCCTTGGTTTTTTCATTGATGATGCCGATGGTGTCAATGGTCTGGCGTGCGCCTAGAATATCGGCGCGTGGTTGCTCGCCTTCGGGTGCCATGAGTCCGAGTTGCAACATAGCGGTCATGTAGAGGGATGCGATCAGCCGTTCAAAGGTCATTTCCAGAGACTGGGTGCGGCCTCCGGTTTTTTCGCGCAGAACTTCATCCAGGCGCTTGTTTCCCTCGGAGTATTCGCGGCTCTGGGCTTCGTGCTCGGACTGGGTAACCGGAGGCGCTTCCCGCAGATGCTCAACCCGCGCGGTCTTGGTAGAGTCTGGCGGAGCTGCGGCCGGCTGCGCAGCGGGCGCTGAAGCCTGCGGAGTTTCCGGCGCCTGTTCTGCAGTAGGCTCTGCCGATTCGTGGCGAAGCTGGCCCTCGTCCGTGAATTTGCGGCGATCGGTTACGACGAATTCTGGCTCTTGTTTTTTTTCTTTCATATGGATTCAAAGGGCAAATTGCTGACCGTGGCGCGTGCGCCGTTCACTGTTACTTCGGCGCCAGGGACGCCAACTTCGCGCCGGATGTAGCCCAAGCCGATGGTGCGATCTTCGCTGGCCAGGGGCAGCATAACAACGCTGGTGATCTCGCCCACTTCCTTTCCATTAGATTCAATCTTTGCACCCGGAGCAGGAGCGGCTCCGGTGAAACGAAATCCGGTAAATTTACGATGCACCTGCCCGCGGGAGTGGATACGCTCAACGATTTCCTGTCCAACATAACAGCCTTTCTGGAAGTTGAGCGCCCGCGATTGCTCCGTCTCCTGCGGCAGATCGCGCTCGCGGATGTCCTGTCCGTAGCGCGGAAGACCTGCAGCAACCCGGGCAAGTTCAACCGCCTCCGCCCCAACTGGTTGCGCTCCGGCTCGAACCAAAGCCTTCCAAACTGTGGCGGCGTGGTCGGGTGACATCCATATTTCATAACCCTCGTCTTTATCTGTGCACACCAGGTCCGAACGCACCAGTGAGACTCCAACATTTTCTACGACTGTATCCAGTACTTGCAAAGCTTGCAATCCAACTTTCAAACCCAGAGATTGCAGGAGGGTTGCGGCTTTTTTTCCGCTAACCCCTATGCTGGTGAGTTTGCCGCTGGTGTCAGAGACCTCGACGTCATCCATAATGATGTATTTATTGAAGGTCTCCAAAAGCTTGGATGCCTGCCAGGCATCGGTATCCACCAACAAGTGCTCACCTCGATTGTAAACATAGAGGTCGGCTTGAATGCGTCCCTGGGCATTCAATAGAAAATTGTAGCTTCCAAAATTGAGGGCAAGATCGCGAATATTATTCGTGACCATGCCGTTCATCCAGCGTACACGGTCTTCGCCGGTGATGGTCAGCTTGGCACGCCAGCCGAGGTCGTAAACAGCGCACCCTGAATACAGGGTGGTGAACTCCGCAGCGGCATTACCCCAGCCCAGTGCAGTTTGCACACCACGGTATTCGCCCATGCGTGCGCCGGAACCGGCCAGTGTGTCGTAGAGTGGGGTCTTCAATTCCATGCAGAACATTTAATTATAAATAGTCGCACCGGGACGCAGAAATCGCCGGATTGAATAATCTGGTCATACGCTCCATCCCCTGATATGTTTTCTCGTGATGCAGAAAAAGAAGATTGCAGTCGTACCCGGAGATGGTATCGGCAAAGAGGTCATCGCCGCCGCCGTGCAGGTGATTCAGGCAGCCAAAGCCCCGGTGGAGATGACCCAGTTTGACTGGTCAGCCGACCGCTATTTAAAAGATGGGACGACGATTCCGGCGGATGGTTTTGCCATGCTGGCGCGTGATTTCGACGCCATCCTGCTGGGGGCGCTGGGCGACCCGCGCGTACCTACGAATATCCATGCCAAGGAGATTCTGCTGGGTATGCGATTCAAGATGGACCTGTACGCCAATGTCCGTCCGGTAACGCTGCTCGATGCAGCTCTGTCGCCGCTTAAGGGCGTGGAACCTAAAGACGTGAACTTTACCGTGATTCGCGAAAATACCGAGGGCCTTTACTGCGACGTCGGCGGGGTATTTAAGCAGGGAACAGCCGATGAGATTGCCGTGCAGGAGGAGATCAATACGCGAAAGGGAGTAGAGCGTGTGATTCGCTACGCTTTCAGCTACGCGCGCAATCATGGGCGTAAAAAGGTGTTGATGGCCGATAAATCCAATGTCCTGAGCTACGGGCACGGATTATGGCAGCGGGTTTTCAAAGAGGTGGCGCAGGAGAAAGACCACGCAAACATCGAAGCCTCGCACATGTACGTGGATGCGCTGTGCCTGCAGATGGTGCGCGATCCACGCCAGTTCGAGGTGATTGTGACCAACAACATGTTCGGCGACATCATCACCGACCTCGGGGCAGCCTTGCAGGGCGGTTTGGGGATGGCGGCCAGCGGCAATATTCATCCCGGAAGGACTTCAATGTTTGAACCAGTACATGGCTCGGCGCCGCCACTGGCGGGCAAGAATGTGGCAAATCCAATTGGAGCTATCTTGACGGCAGCTATGATGCTGAATCATCTCGGGTTGAATACAGTGGCGGCACATATTAACGCCGCCGTGTTTGAAGCGGTGCGGCAGAAAAAGACAACAGCAGATGTCGGGGGAAATTTGGGAACGAAAGAGTGTGCGGCGTGGATCGCAACCGAAGCCGGTTAAGACGCTTAACCACAAAGGGCACTAAGGTGGACGAAGTAACACAAAGGAAAACTAAAGCTGGATGGGAGAGTGATGACAGTCAAATCCGCATTTGTATGTGCAATTCTTGTCTGCACAATTTCTTTTGCATGGGAATTCGCCGCCGCGGGAACGCCGGCGGACACAAAATCACCGGAGATAACGGCGGATACGTTCTGCGAGGTGGATGCGAAAACGCATATCAGGGATATTCCGCGCACGCTTTATGGCACGAATATCGAATGGTTCAATAACGGCAACGGCATTATTGATGACAAGGGCGTCTTCCGCTCTGATCTGGAAGCAGCCGCGCGCAATGAAGGCATTTCTCTGCTGCGTTTCCCCGGCGGTACATTTTCCGACTATTACCACTGGGAAGATGGTACCGGCCCGCTGGAAAAACGACTGATTACCAAACATTTCACCGATCCCGGCACCTCAAAGAACATCATGGGCTCTCCGGAAATCACTCGTTTTGCCAGGGCGATAGGAGGAGAGCCGCTCATCACGGTCAATGCCGGAACCGGAACGGCGCAAGAGGCTGCAAAATGGGTGGAGTATTTCAATACCTCTGGCAATGCTCGCCGCCAGGCAGACGGGTTTGCGGACCCCATCAAGGTGCATTACTGGGAAGTCGGTAACGAGCTCTATCTGCCGGGGAACCCAGGGGTGATTAAGGTCGCGGTAAATCCGCAAGTCTATGCGGCGCGTTTTAAGGAGTATGCCCACGCGATGAAAGCGGTTGATCCTACAATCGCGCTGATTGCCATCGCCAACAGCAATGCCAGCCGCATCACCCTGCCTTATCCCGAATGGCTGGAGACGTTGCTGCAAGCCGACGCGCCTGATATCGATTACGTCGCCGTGCATAACGCCTATTTCCCCATGTTGTTCGAAGCCAGGCAGCCGGAAGCAAAAGATGTCTACCGCGCGCTCTGGGCGGCGCCCGAAGCCATTGACCGCAATTTGAGCCGTATCGAAGAGACGATCGGCAAATATCAAGCCGGCAAGGATATCGGCATCGCGGTGACAGAGTGGGGTCCGCTTTACGCATTCAAGCTCGATCCGACCTGGCTTGACCGGATCAAGACGATGGGCAGCGCCGTCTATGTCGGGCGGGTGCTGCAGGTGTTCGTCTCGCATCCGAAAATGCGTATCGCCAATTATTTTAAATTTACCGACGGCACGCCGATGGGTTGGGTCGCATTCGACGGCAAACCCAAGGCGCCCTATTACGCCTTGCAGCTTTTCAGCCAGCATTTCGGCACAAAACTCGTGAAGTCCACGGTGACCGGCGGGGAAACCTACGACACGCCGGCGCTGGGCATCATGACCGAAGAAAAGAACGTTCCCGAAGTGACAATGGTGGCGGCATTAAACGACAAAGGCAATCGCCTTTTCGTCAACCTCATCAACCGCAGTTGGTCCGAAGTGCATTATGTGAAGCTGAACATCAAAGGTTTCACCGGAGTTAAAGGCGAGACGGACGCATGGCAGCTTGCCGCTCCCGCTGCGACCGATCATAACGGTCCGGATCTGCCGCCTGAGTTGTTGGGCCGCATCAACGAAACCCCGCTGAGTGCAGAACTCGCGGGCCGATCCATAGCCTTGCAGAAGATACGGCTCAATGCGAGCAAACCGATCAAGCTCGCGCCGTTTTCGTTGCTGACGGTGGAGATTCCGCTTTCACCGCGCTAGAAAAGCTTAACCACAAAGGTCACAAAGGTATACACAAAGGAACACGAAGGAAAACTTAGAGTGGGGTTTGTTAAAGGCCACGGTTTTCTACGAAGCTCTCCGCGATATTTATGAAATCAACTCTTGCTTTTCCTTTGTGTCCTCTGTAGTTATTCCTTTGTGTCCTTTGTGGTTAAGCTTCTAATTCCAGCTCCCTTCAAGACGCTTCAACGCCCGCAACGCTATCACGTATTGAGGATTCATCTCGTAGGCGCGCTTGTAGTAATTCTTGGCTTTGTTCCAGTCGCGCTTGTGTTCATAGACACGTCCGAGATTGAAATGCGGGAAGTAGTACGACTCGTAGCGCTTTGCGCTGATGGCGTGTTCCAGCCATGGGATGGCCTCATCCCACTTGCCTAATTGAATCAGGTAAGCGCCGATATCGTTATACGGATTGCCAAACTCCGGGTCTACCTTGATGGCTTCCAGGCAATCGGCGATGGCGTGGTTGAGGTCTTCTTTAAAGCAGTAAGTCCAGCCGCGAAAAGTGTAAGCCTCTGCCGTGGGCAGGGTCTCAATGGAACGGGTGTAGAGAGTGATGGCCTCATCGAGATCGCCGTTCATCTGGCGCTCGTAGGCGAGGTGGAAGTACTTTTGCGCCTGCTGTCGGAGATCGCCTTCGGAGTTTTCCATATTCTGCAAAGCAAAAGGCCTGGCAATCACATATGATGGTGAGGTACTCAACCAGTTGCCAATGACCCCTATCTGCAACCGCTCCCATTATAAAACTTCGGTTTACCGGTTTTTTAGCCAGATTTATCTCTTTGTATTTTTGCTTTGCCTGGCGTCTTCCAACTGGCTGGTGGCGCAAGCTACGGCACATGCAACCCAAGCGCAGCCTGAGAGCAAGCTTTCGCCAAAAGAGGCGGATGAACTCTTTCGTTCACTCGACGACATTATGCGGTTCGCCAGTGACGACACCAAGCTGCTCATTCGGCATAGCGTGAAACGTCAGCTCAGCAGCCGCGACCAGGTGGCGCAAGGCCTGAGCGATCGCCTGAATGATGACGAAGACGCCAAGCGCCTGCAAAGCTCTGAGATGGTGTTGAAAAAATTTGGATTCCTGCCGCGTAATTTTGATCTGCGCACCTATATGGTCTCGATGATGCGCGAGCAGGTTGCAGGTTATTACAACATTAAAGACAAGACCGTCTACCTGATGGATTGGATCCCTGCCGAGCAGCAAAAACCGGTCATGGCGCACGAACTCACCCACGCCCTCCAGGACCAGAACTTCGATTTGAAGAAGTGGCTGGCAGGCAATCCCGAAGAGGTAATCAAGAAATCAGGGCAGACACCCGACAAGGACGCGGTAGATATCGAGAGCGACGAAGAGCAAACCGCCCGTCAGGCGCTGGTGGAAGGGCAGGGGATGGCCGTGCTGATTGATTACATCCTGAGGGATTCGGGACAAACCGTCACTTCAGCCCCCGCCTTTGTTGAGGCGTTGAAGCAAAATATTTCCAATAACGATGATTCTCCGATCTACGCCAATGCTCCGCTCTACATGCGCGAATCCCTTGGATTCCCGTATCGCTACGGCCTGGGATTTGTGCAGGCGCTCCTGGAAAAGGGAGGCGCAGGGCTTGCCTACGCCGGCGCGCTGAAAAATCCTCCGCAAAACAGCCGCCAGATTATGAACCCTGGAGCGTATCTTGCCGGCGAAAAGCTGGAGCCGCTTGTGTTGCCGCACATGGCTTCGCTGTTAGGCAAGGATTATGAGCGTTACGACGTCGGATCGGTCGGCCAATTTGATGTCATGGTGTTGCTCAAGCAATTCACCAACGAAAAGCTGGCAGAGAAGCTCTCGGACGAATGGCGTGGCGGAGCGTATTATGCCGCTCTCAAGCATGAGCCTCCCGATCCGAAATCTGCGGATTCGGATAAAAATTCTGACAAGGCGAAGGCTGAAAAGAAAGCAGCCGAGCCGGTAACCACCAAGTCCGTTGCTTTGTTCTATCTTTCACGCTGGTCATCACCGGAGAGCGCCCAAAAGTTCGCGCAGGCTTACATCTCCACCCTGCTGCAACGCTATCGCTTTGCCAGCCAGGAGCAGCCAAATGTCCAGCCAAATGCCGAGCCAAATGTCGAGCCCGATGCCAAGGCCGCTGCCGCCTCGCCACCTGGCATTAATACTCACTGGAAGACAGATGAAGGGCTGGTTTCAATCGAGCAGCAGGGCAACACAGTTTTGGTGCTGGAGAGCTTTGACGCAAAAACCCAGTCGGAGTTGAGTAAGGCGGTGTGGGAAGGCATGGCCCAGCAGGCAAAAACGGCAGGCAAGTGAGTAGCGCCGACGTCTGTAAGCGTCTGGTGAGCCTTTCAATTACCCACAAGTTGAAGTACCGATGACGACCCCCAGTTCGCCCACGGCGAGCTTGAAATAGAAACGCCAGGAGACAGATTTCCGGGTAGTCAGATCATGCCCCCATGAAAGGAAAATTTACTGCAAGATTCCGCGGCTGTGCCGTTCTTCCAAAGTCGCGGCAAGATTAGCCTTCGTGTGCCTAATTCAGAGCCGCGGCAGGAATCAACATGAAGACAACATCCTTGAGAGCGCTGACTTTCCTGCTGGGAATCAGCATCTGCGGTTCAGGCACTGCCCAGCAGTCCGCACAGCTGGATGTTGAGCGGCAAAAGCAAGCTGCCACGGCGCTCAAGCACCGTTGGGAAGAAGAAATGGCAGCCCGTGAGGGAAACAGAATCATCGGCATTCGAAAAGTATTTAGCGAGGGCAAGCCCTACGTGAAAATAAAGTTGAGGAGCAATGCAATTTTCCCAGTCAGAAATAGCTCCTACGTGTTGCATATTGGTTGTCATAGTTTCTCCTTGAGCAATGTCTCCTTGGACGGCCCTGAGAGCAACGACGACTTTATGCGTACTATGACCTCTTTGCTCACCCCCGCCGAATACCAGCAAATACACACAGGGGATCGGGTCTACATTGACGAAACGTTTTTTGGGCTTCTGGACAAACCCCGCATCAGTCTACCTGCTGTCGATAACTGCGATTGCTCCGCGCAAACCGAGCGTAGCACGTCAGCTTTCACATTGCCAAAGCCGGACTTCTCACTGGAGGTCTCGGGAGAGCAAAGATTGCTCGTCAGCGGCAAGGCCGATTATTCCGTCACTGTAAGACCGATGGGCGGATACAAAGGCACAGTAGCACTGAGCATGATAGCCATCGCGCCTGAAGGCTTCGCCCCTGAGGGCATTACCGGTAGCTTCGAACCTGCCCAGATCACGGGATCAGGCAAATCTATACTTCACATCTCGTCGAGCGAGAAATGGCTACAACCGCACAAGTTCTATCTATCCATCTGGGGCAACGACAAGGGCGCGAGAATCACGCAATTTACCGGCACTCAATTGACGATCTACACAGGACGGCCTGATTTTTCAATCAGAACAACAGAAGGCCACCTTTCAGTACGTCGGGGAGGCGAGGCAGGCAGTGCTGTCATCATCCAATCCATCAACGGTTTTCAGGCAATCCTGCCATTACGTGTCAGTGGTCTGCGGCAGGGGATCAAGGCCTCTGTTGCTCCAAATCGTACCCTGGTTCTTGAAGACTCGGGAGACGCGTATCTACGTGTCGCTGTTGGCGACAACGTTCCGCCCGGCGACTATGAGCTCACGATCACGGGGATTGCCCAAACCGGGCATGGTCCGCTCAAGCGTGATACACGGGTAGGCTTAACAGTACAGTAAAGCAACCCTTGTAAAGAGAGATTCGGCCTCAAGGTCGCCACTTATGGGCTACAGATGGAGGTGGTGGACTGCCGCTATGAGGAAACGGCAGGAGTCACTACGCCCCAGAGTGGAAGATAGCCATGCTGTTGTCTTCCGAAGCAAAACATGGATGGATAAGGAACTGGCAGCTTGCCAGTTTGAGGACGTACGGTTGGGCAAGAGATTCAGAAAGCTGGCGGAACAACTTTCTGCAGACTTAGGTGGCAGTATTCCCTTTGCCTGTCAGGACTGGGCCAATACCAAGGCAGCATACCGCTTCTTTTCGAATGATCGAGTTGGTGAAGGTGAGATTCTGGCTGGGAATTTTCAGTCAACTCGACTGCGGATGCCGGTCGATGACCAACCTATTCTGGTCCTTCATGACACGACAGAGTTCAGTTATCACCGCAAGGACACAAAACCGATTGGCGTTTTAAGCAGGTCGGCGGGGCGCAAGGACAAGGAAGGGCGCATGCGTCTACATACGATTTGCCGGGTGCCCCACTCGCGCGTCAAGCGCGTGTGGGAGCAAATTCATTGTGGTCGAGAAAGTCCTGACTTCGAAACAGATGGGCAACTTGAAACTCGAAACCTGAAACTGTTCTTTAGTGCCATCATGATATCACTATGGCACCATAATGTTCATTTCACCCAAATCTGTGCCATCCTGTCCGATGTACCGGAAAGGAGGTACAAAAAATGGGTTTTAAAGAACTTTTCAATGACAAACCCCGCTGCCAGCACTTCAGCGAAGACGGCAGCCGCTGTAAAGCCGATCCCCAGACCGGCAAACCATATTGCTTTTTCCACGACCCCGGCCAGAAAGAAAAACAGGCCGCAGCCCGCAAGCAAGGTGGCCAGATCCGTAGCCGTACCCCCGAGATCACCCTGCCGCCCGGCTTCAAGCCCGGCCCCCTGAAAGATCTGTCCCAGGTTCACCAGCTTCTGGAAAACATCGCCAACTACGTCTGCACTGGAGAAATGGACCTGCGCACCGGCCGCTTCCTCTGTCACCTCGGCAATTCCGTGCTCGCTGTCCTGAAAGAACGAGCTCGCGAGCAGCGCCGAGCCTCCGGCGAAGCCACCCGCTCCGGTAAAAAACCGCACTATGACCACGTCCGCCTGAATATCACCCCGATCGCCCCTAACTTCAACTTCGGTTCCCATTCCGAAGAAAAAGTCCCAGGCACGAAAACCCTCAGCTCCTACTCCCCACCCAACAGGCAAGACCAACCAGAAGACAAAAAAGAAGCCCAAGCAGACCAAGGCAGCCAGAACACCGTCAGCCCCGAATCCGCCGTCAACGCAAAAGCTCAGGCAAAAAATCAGCCACAGAATGAGCACAATAAACCACAACCAAACGGCCACTCCGCCGTGGACCCGGCCCCGCCTTCCGAGCAGCCGGTCTCCCCTCCGCCGCAAGAAAATCCACCCGTGCACTACCCTCCCGGCCTGGGGCCTCGTTATATCAGCGTGGCCACACCCGAAATGCCGTGTGGAGAAGACCGCAATTCAACAACCCCGGCTTCGTGACCGGCACGGTTCCCCAGACAGCCACCAAGCGGGCCGCCCCCGTGCGCTTCAGGGGCACAAGGCGGTAGCAGGACTTTGAGAGTTTGAAAAGCATTCCAAGGAATGCAGGGCGTACTTGGAATAGGGTGAGCGCGGAGCGAGCGCCGATACAGCGCGAGCAGAGCGCGAGGGCGCAGCAGCCTTGGTTTGGCTGCGGAGCCCTTATGTGAAAGCTGAGCGCGGAGTGAGCGCCGATACAGCGCGAGCAAAGCGCGAGGGCAAAGCGGTCTACCACGGAGCCCTTAGAATGACGCCCCATTAGGTCTTTGAAAATTCGTAAGAGCAGTATCCCGTCGCCAGAGCGATTTGCCTATATACGCCTCTGCGTTCCTCCGCGTCCTCTGCGGTGAACTCTTGTTTTTGGCTAAAAGCTAAAAGCCAAAGGCTAAGGGCTTCTTTTCCGCGACCCAAGCAAGCAGGGGGCCCCCAATACCGATCCGCACAAATCGCCGCGAGTTTTCTGAGAACTGAGAACTGCTTTCCTCACGTATGCTGTGACACACTGAGTAAATTACCATCCGGGTCTTTGAACCATGCGACCTTTGCGCCGCTGGGTGCGCTCCAAATTCCGAGATCGTCTTGCTTCATGAAGCCATATTTTTCAAAGACGACACCTTTTTCCTGGAGAGCGGAGACAACTTTCTCAATGCCCAAGACTTGCCATCCCAGAACCGTAAATGGATGGGGCTTGAACTCCGGGGCAGGGGTTACCCGCAGCATGATTCCGTGGGCGTCAAAGACCACGGCAAATTCATCTTCGCTGATCAAGAGAAGCCCCAGCGTCTGCTGATAAAACTCCTTTGCCTTATGAGCGTCCCGGGTGGGAATGAAGGCGACGATGTCTTTTGAGCCCAGCATGGGGCTTCATAGTACTCCGCTTTTGTATAATCAGCAATTCGACACCTCACACAGGAGAACACTTTGCAGCAGGCAGAAATTGGAATCATTGGGGGCAGCGGCTTGTATTCCATGCCCGGTTTCAGCGATGTACATGAAGTTGAAATCAGCACGCCTTTCGGAGCGCCTTCTGACCCTTATGTTTTGGGCAAACTGGAAGGGCGCAATGTCGCCTTTCTGGCACGGCACGGACGAGGGCATCGCATCTCGCCGACCGAGCTTAATTTTCGCGCCAATATCTATGGTATGAAGCAGCTTGGAGTGGAGCGCATCCTCTCACTTTCGGCGGTGGGTTCCCTCAAGGAAGAGCACAAGCCCACGGATTTCGTCATCCCCGACCAGTTTTTTGACCGCACCAAGCACCGGGTTTCGACCTTCTTTGGGGAAGGCGTGGTGGCGCACGTCAGCTTTGCCGATCCGGTTTGCGGCGAGCTGGGCAAAGTGATGAAGAGCGCCTGTGACGGCGCCAAGGTGACATCGAAGCTGGGTGGAACGTATTTGTGCATGGAGGGGCCGCAGTTTTCTACCAAAGCAGAGTCGAACATTTATCGCAGTTGGGGCATGGATGTCATCGGCATGACCAACCTGCAGGAGGCCAAGCTGGCCCGCGAGGCAGAGATTTGCTATGCCACTGCCGCCATGGTGACTGACTATGACTGCTGGCATCCGCACCATGATTCGGTCACGGTAGAGCAGATTATCGGCGTGCTCAACAAAAATGCCAGCAATGCATGTGAAGTCGTGAGGCGCGCGGTGGCCGCCATGCCTAAAACTCGAAGCTGTAAATGCGGCTCAGCGCTGCAGCACGCTCTGCTGACTCAGCCCGATAAAATCCCCGCCGCAACCCGCAAAAAACTTGCGCTCTTCCTTGATAAATACCTGGACAAAAAAGCGGGGGCAAACTAAGGAATGGCCATCCTGGTAGTGGGTTCAGTCGCTCTTGATGACATCGAAAGCCCTCATGGCAAGGTTCGCGCCAGCCTGGGCGGGGCGGCAACATTTTTTGCGCTTTCCGCCAGTTACTTTACCCCGGTCCGCGTGATCGCGGTTGTGGGTGAGGACTTTGGCAAACAACACGAAGATGTTTTCCACAAACATGGAATTGATATTACCGGCATCGAGCACGCCACCGGCAAAACTTTTCACTGGTCAGGGAAGTATGGCGAGAACCCCAACGATTGCCAGATGCTCGATCTGCAGATGAACGTCTTCGAGAAATTTAAACCTAAGGTTCCCGCCAGCTATCGCGATTCGGAATACGTTTTTCTGGCCAACATTAATCCTGAGCTGCAAATTGAGGTTCGCAACCAGATGCGTAGCGCGAAATTTGTGGGCCTGGATTCGCATCCCTTCTGGATTGAAACTGCGCCACAGCAACTGGCGCATGCCATCCGCGATATCGATGTCATGATCATTAATGATAGTGAGGCCCGGCAGTTTGCCAAGAACAACAATCTGCTGCGCTCGGCCAACAAAATTCTTGCTCTCGGCCCCAAAGCGCTGGTGATCAAGCACGGCGAATATGGCGCGACCATCTTCTTTCAAAAGGGGGCGTTCGGTTTTGGCAGCCATCCTTTTCACGCACCGGCGCTGCCGCTGGATGAAGTGCGCGACCCCACCGGCGCGGGTGATGCATTTGCCGGCGGCTTCCTGGGATACATTGCCTCGCAACAGAAGCTCAATGCAGACGTCCTCAAGCGCGCCATGTTTTACGGCGGCGTGATGGGTGGATTTGCCGTCGAGCGCTTTGGCACGGAGCGTCTGCTCTCGCTTACGCGCGAGGAAATTGACGGCCGCTTCCAGAGATTTCGCGAAATGACCCATCTGGAGTAACTTCTTTTCATGGAAACCACATCAGTTGCGTGGGCGCAGCAGGCTGCTTCTGTGCAAAAGTCCAGTGGGCGCAGGAATGTGTGGTTGCTTGCAGCTTCTGCGGTTGCAATTTCCACTCTGAGTTTGGTTTATTTTTACCTTCGGGGCGAGATCCTTCTTTACGGCGATGCCGTGGCCCACATCAATATCGCGCGGCGGGTCTTTGATTCGCGCACTCCCGGGTTCCTGCAGTTGGGAACTGTCTGGCTGCCGCTTCCGCATATTCTGACCATGCCTCTCATCATGAATCAATGGCTTTGGCAGAGTGGAGTTGGCGGCTCGATTGTCTCCATGATCGCCTATCTCTTTGCCGGATTGGGTATAGCGCGCCTATTCTGGAACAGGTTATTGAATGAAGAACAACCAAGTGGCCAGAGAGCTGGTGGATGGATTGCTGCGCTGGTTCTGTTGCTGAATCCTAACTTGATCTATATGCAGGCGACCGCGATGACGGAATCGCTTTCGATCGCTCTGACCCTATGGGCCATCGTGTGGTTCGCCGAATTTCTGGCCGCGAGCAAAAAAGCCGGAGTCTTGAACGCGACGGATGAAGACCATAAACGGGCGCTGCAACGGACAAAGCGCTCGCTTTTATTCTGCGCCATAACTTTGATGGCCGCCATGCTCACCCGGTACGACGCGTGGTTTCTGGGCGTGGCCGTAGGGATAGCCGTGCTGGCAAGCTGGTTTTTTCTCTACCCCTGGCTGCGCAAGAAATTGAAATTCGCAATCCTGTTTTTTGTGATGCTCACTGCGGCCGTACCATTATTTTGGTTTGCCTACAATTTCCGCGTCTACAAGAACCCGCTGGAGTTTGCCAACGGGCCCTATTCCGCACGCGCCATTGAGAAACGCACAGCCCGGCCGGGCGTGCTGCCTCATCCGGGATACCATGACATAAAAACAGCGGTAATTTACTACTGGAAAGATGCACGCCTCAATCTGGGAGAAGGCAAGCTGCTGCAACCTGCGCTGGTTTTACTCGCGCTGGTTGGCGTCCTGATTTTGCTCAACGGGAAACATTTTTGGATACTGGCTTTTCTCTGGCTGCCCCTACTCTTCTATTCGCTTTCCATTGCTTATGGTGGAGTGCCTATTTTTATGCCGGTGTGGAACCCGTTTTCCTATTACAACGTCCGTTATGGGCTGCAGCTTTTACCGGCAATAGCGATGGCATTGGGCGCTGTTGGCAGTCTGATCAATCACAGAATTACTCGCAGGTATGTCCGGTATGCGGCGAACGCCGCTGTGGTCTTGCTGGTGCTGGCCTGTTACGTCCAAACCTGGCGTTCAGCTCCTATCTGCTTGCGCGAGGCCCGGGTGAATGCCGTGACCCGCATGGACTTCGAGAGCAAGCTTGCCGCTGAGTTGAGCAAACTTCCTCCGCAGGCCTCGTTGCTCATGTATAACGGCACTCATGTTGGTGCGCTGCAGCAAGCCGGAATTTCCCTGCGTCGTACGCTGAATGAAGGCAACTACGGAATGTGGCAGGCTGCGCTGGCCGATCCGGCACGGTGGGTGGATTACGTAGTAGCACAACGCGATGATGCGGTATGGCAATCGGCGCAGGAGCATTTAAGCCAGCTTGAGCCGGTCGCCGATATCGCGGTTTCCGGGCAGCCGGAGGCCATCCTTTATCGAGTGAAAAACGATCAGATAAAAGTGGATAGCCACTGAAGCAGGCTTTGATACAATCCGCCAGAAAGATTCTTATATAAGTATGTTGCACAACATCTTTACGCGCGTGGAGACGATGCAGTTGCTTTCCAGCAATTTGGTGCGCTTGCTGCTGGCTGCAGTTCTAGGGGGTGCGATTGGCCTGGAGCGTGAACTCAGCCGCAAGCCCGCCGGCCTGCGTACCAACATGTTTATATGTTTTGGCGCTGCTATGTTCACCATTCTTTCGGAAGTGATGGTGGACCCGCAACTCGGGGACCATACCCGCATCGCCGCCAACATTATTACCGGCATCGGGTTTATCGGCGCGGGTTCGATCATGCATGAACGCGGCTCGGTGCAGGGACTCACGACTGCGGCTACTCTTTTCGTGGTGGCGGCCATCGGAATGGCTGCCGGCGGCGGATTCATGCTGCTGGCCATTTTTGCCACCATTATTATTCTGCTGGCGCTTCGGCTGCTGGGCTTGCTGGAGATGCGTTTGAATTTCAAACCTCTGCATATGTCCTATGAAGCTGTGGGCCCTAAATCCGACGACATGATTGCTGAAGTCAACGGAATCCTGGAGACCGAGAAGCAGGTCATGGAATCGGTGCAGGTTGCCCCCAAAAAAGATGGCTTCATCTTGCACTTTACCGTATGCGCTACCTATCAGGAGCACCAAGCACTATTGAAGGCGCTCAAGAAATCCTCTCTTCTATCCAGAATTACATTTATAGGCGCCCGGGAGTAGTGATAATGAACAGTGGTGCGGTATCCCGCAACGGAAGTATCCCTTTTACAAAAGCCAGCGCCTGCGGCAATGATTTTATTCTGATTGACGGCATGCATGCGCCGGCTGATATCCCGGGGTTCACCCGCCGCATCTGCGACCGGCACGATGGTGTGGGCGCCGACGGTGTGGAGTGGCTGTTCCCTGATTCCCGTAATGAAGCCGATGTTCGCATCCGGCTGTTCAATGCCGATGGCTCTGAGGCCGAGATATCAGGAAATGGGACCCGATGTGTCGCAGCGTACCTGGTTGCAGAGCGAGGGAAGAGCGAGGTCACGATCCGCACCGGTGCGGGACTTAAGAGCTGCCACTTGGTTTCCCGCGATGCCCAGCGCTTTACCTTCGAGATGAATATGGGCGCGCCCCAGGTGGGAGACGAATTTTCCATCAAATTATCTTCGGGCGAGGTGAAAGGCATTCCGGTTTCGATGGGGAATCCGCATTTCGTGATCTTTGTGCCTGAATTTTTTCCAGGGTGGCAGGCTGAAGCCGCTGAAGTTGGATGTCATCATGACTTCAAGCATGGGATTAACGTTGAGCTGGTAATCGCGAATAAAAAAGACCATATTCAAGTTCGCTTTTTCGAACGCGGAGTAGGTGAGACGCGCTCTTCTGGAACCGGTTCGTGCGCCTCGGCGGTGGCCGCAATCGTCGCCGGTAAATGCCAGTCCCCATTGAAGGTGGAAGCCGAAGGCGGAACCCAAATCGTGCGCTGGGAGCAGGAAGTTTTTCTCACTGGACCGGCGCAACTCGTCTGCCGAGGCGAGTTTTTCATTTAAGATAGCCCCAATGCCTTCTCCCGTCTCTTCTTCTATGGTTCCCAAACGGGTCAAGCCCCCGGCTTTGCGCCCGGGAGATACGGTGGGCATTGTGGCTCCTGCGAGCAACATACAGCGTGCACAGCTCGAAGCTGGCTGCGGGGCCCTGGCTCAGCTAGGATACAAGCCATTTTATTTACCTTCGATTTTTGAGCAGGACTTATATTTTGCCGGTCCGGCTGAGCGCCGCGTTCGCGAATTGGAAGAGATGTTTGAGCGTGATGAGGTGCGAGCCATCCTCTGTGCCCGCGGAGGATACGGTTGCAACTATCTTCTGCCTAAGCTCAATCTGAAAAAAATCAAAGCGCATCCTAAGATTTTTGTCGGTTACAGTGATATCACAACATTGTTGACGTATTTTACCGATGTATGCGGCATGGTGACCTTCCACGGTCCAATGGTTGCGAAAGATTTCAGTGAGGATGGCCACGTGCAGCTTTCCTCCTGGAATGCGGCGGTTGGGGGAGAGGCGCGATGGGAGATACCAGCGGAAGGAATGGTGCCACTCGTACCGGGCTCCGCTGAAGGAGTTTTGTACGGCGGGTGCCTTTCTTTGCTGGCTGCGTCCCTAGGGACGTGTTACGAAATTCAAACTGATGACACCATTCTCTTTATCGAAGACGTAGCCGCAAAACCTTTTCAGATTGACCGCATGCTGATGCAGCTCAAGCTCGCGGGAAAATTACAGAGGGTGCAAGGCATAATCTTTGGTGAGATGCTGGATTGCGTGCAGAACACTACGCAGAGCTATACGCTGATGGAAGTAGTCAAGCGTATTGTTGCCGATCTGGGGATTCCGGTAGCCTACGGTTTGCCATCGGGCCACGTGAGCCGGCTTAATATCACGCTGCCTTTCGGTGTGCGTGCAAAGCTTGTAGTGGATGACACGGTACGTTTTACCATATTGGAACCGGCAACGGAGCTGAGGCGTGCGTAGGCCGGTTTAGTTTTTTCTGTATCCAAAGAACAGTATCGGTCGGTCAAGAAAACGCAAGATCCTTCGCGCCAAAGAACGGCGCTCAGGATGACAAGATGCAAACGGGGATCACAGAATAGGAACCACAGTAATAGTTAAAAAGACATAGCCGCGGCGTCGGGCGGTTCGTAATCCTCGAATTGATGGTTTATGGAAAAGCAGCACATTCATCTGATCGGAATTTGTGGTACGGCCATGGCTTCGCTCGCCGGCATGCTCAAGCAACGCGGCGTGCAGGTCACGGGCTCAGACGCAGCGGCTTATCCACCGATGTCTGATTTTCTGGCTTCGCTCTCGATTCCGGTTGCCCAGCCCTACGCGGAAGCGAACCTGAAGCCGCGTCCGGATTTGGTGGTGGTGGGAAATGCTATTTCGCGGGGCAATCCGGAGTTGGAGTATGTTCTGGATGAGCGTATCCCTATGCGCTCGCTGCCCCAGATCCTTCAGGAATATTTTCTGCGGAGCCGTGAACCCATCGTGGTTGCTGGAACCCATGGCAAGACTACGGCTACTTCCATGCTAGCGTGGATCTTCCAGGTGGCAGGGCTTATGCCCTCGTTTCTTATTGGCGGCATTGCAGAAAATTTCAACAGCAGTTTTGCGGTGAAGCAGGGTAAGCACTTTATCCTGGAAGGAGACGAATACGATACCGCCTTCTTCGATAAAGGGCCAAAATTCCTGCATTACATGCCAACCACGTTGCTGTTGACCCATGTGGAGTTCGATCATGCCGATATTTACAAAGACCTAGAGGCGGTGAAAAAGGAATTCAAGTACCTGGTGAACCTGGTGCCTCGCCACGGGCGCATCATTGCCTATGATGGCAGCGAGAATGTGAAAGAGTGCGTGAGCAAGGCCTTTAGCCCAGTCGAGTTTTACGGGTTTTCTGAGCAGGCGTACTGGCGCGCCGTGGACCTGAATTTTGCTCCTGATCGCACAACATGGTCGGTTGAGCGAGAGGGAAAGCCGTGGGCGAAATTCGACTTCTCCCTGGCGGGAGCCTACAACGTGCTCAATGCCACTGGGGCAGCGGCCATAGCAGCTTCTTATGGAGTAGAACCGGCTAAAATTGCCGAAGCTTTGCAAAGCTTTAAAAGTGTCAAGCGCCGGTTGGAGGTGAAAGCGGAGATCAACGGCATTACCGTGATTGATGACTTTGCTCACCATCCGACGGCAATTGCAGCAACCCTGGAAGCAGTGCGCACGCGTTATGCCGGGCGGCGGTTGTGGGCCATCTTCGAGCCGCGCTCCAACACACTGCGCAGAAAAGTTTTTGAAAAAGACCTGGTACGCAGCCTGGCATTAGCCGATGAAGTTGTCATAGCAAGCGTTTTTAGGCCAGAGGCGATTCCCGAAGCTGAACGTATGGAGCCGAGCACAATCGTTGCCCGATTGCGAACCATGCGCAAACCCGCCCGCGAACTGCCGGATGCTGATGCGATTGTGAAGGCGATTGTTCCCGAATTGAAACCAGGCGACGTGGTCACCATTCTTTCTAACGGCGGCTTTGGCGGCATCTACGAAAAGCTGCCACAACAGCTCAAGAATCAAAGCGGAGCATCTGCCTGATTTCTGTCATGCGACTTCATCGGTGTCTCTTAATTCTTGTCTTCCTTCTTATCTCCGCTGCTGGTTTTGCCGCGCCGGTAGACTATACGATTTCCTTGTCTAAGCCCTACGAACATCTACTGCATGTGCACATGCATATTCCGGGGACCACAGCGGAACGCGATGTTCAACTCCCTACGTGGAATACGCTCTACCAGATCCGCGATTTTGCGCAGAATGTCCGGGTTTTGCAAGCGACCGACTTTCAGCACAAGGCGCTGCCGGTGCGCAAGATTGACAAGACTACGTGGCGTATCAGCAATGCCAAAGGCGGAATAGACGTGGACTACGACATCTTTGCCGACCTGCCCGGCCCTTATGGCGCGCAGTTCAACGAAGAGCATGCGTTTTTGAATTTGGCCGAGGTGCTGGCCTATCCCACAGATGCGAAACAAGCGCAGATGACATTGACTTTCACGAACGCTTCCTCAGATTGGCGAATAGCAACGACCCTGCCCAGTCAGAAAACGAAATCGTCTGAAACACGCGAATTCATCGCAGATAACTATGACCAGTTGGTGGATTCCCCGGTTGAGATAGGCAGCTTTCGTGAAGCGTCATTTCAGCTTGGCAAGGCCACGTACCGCATTGTTATTGATGCGGATGCCGGCGACTACGATATGAATGCAATAGAAAGTATGGATAAAAAAATAGTGGCCGCAGGCGTGGATTGGATGAATGACCAGCCTTGCGCAGAATATATTTTTATCTACCATTTTCCTCATGGCAATACCGGCGGTGGAGGAATGGAGCACGCCTGCTCCACCACGATTGATCTTTCTCCTGACAACATAAAGATTGACCCGCTTTCCTTGCCACGCGTGAGCGCGCACGAATTTTTCCACCTGTGGAACGTGAAGCGAATACGGCCAGCTTCACTTGAACCGGTTGATTATGTGCACGAAAACTACACACGCGCTTTGTGGTTCAGCGAGGGTGTGACCAATACTGTGCAAGAAATCTTGTTGTTGCGGGCAAAGATCCTGGATGAAAAGGAATTTCTGGCCGGCCTGGCGCGTGAGGTCCGCACATTGCAACTCCGGCCGGCACACAGTACGCAGTCGGTAGAGGAGGCCAGCCTCGACACCTGGTTCGACAAATATTCACAGTATCGTGCCCCGGAGCGCAGTATTTCCTACTACAACAAGGGAGAAATTCTAGGCGTGCTTCTCGACCTGGCGGTGCGCCGGGAGAGCGACGGGCAGAAATCGCTGCATGAAGTTTTCGAATGGATGAACCAGCATTACGCCAAGCAGGACCGCTTCTTTAACGACTCTGAGGGTGTGCGCACGGCGGTGGAAGCTGTCACCGGCAAGGACTTTGGCTGGTTTTTTCGCGCGTATGTTTCCGGGGTGGAAGAGCTTCCGTATGATGATTTGCTAGCCACGGTTGGCTTGAAGCTGGTGCAGCGCAACATAGAAGTCCCGACGGCTGGACTGGGCACGGTGCGCAACGGTAAACGGCAAACTGTGGTGGTCGCGGTTGATTCGCGCAGCAATGCGGGAAGAGCAGGAGTAGCCCCAGGCGATTTGATTTTGCAGTTCAATGGAAAAGATCTCGCCTCTGATCTGGAAAGTCTGATTGCAACTATGCATGCCGGGGACACAGTCAAATTGAAGGTGGCCGGCAGCAAAGGCACGCGCGAAATCAAGATCAAGCTGGAGAGCGGGGAAGACGAAGACGTTTCCATCGTGAATACCGACCATGTTACGCCGCAACAACGTGCACGCCGCGCCGCCTGGCTCGCAGGAGAAGCGGAGCAGCCGCATCCGTGATTCGTACTTTCCTGGCGCTCACTTTCGTCATTTTCTTTATTCCTGTTGCGGCGCTGATTACCTTTCCCTGGACCCTGATTACAGGCAACGCGAATTTTCTTTATTACTTCTCAATGGCAGGAGTGAAGAGCGCGCTCAGGATTGCCGGCGTGAAAGTCGTAGCCGAAGGAAGGGAAAAACTGGACCGCTCCCGAAGCTACATCTTCATGTGCAACCACGTTTCCAATCTCGATGCGCCGATTGTAGTGCCGATGCTGCCGGGGCGGACCACGGTCCTGGTAAAGAAGGAACTATTTCGAGTGCCTATTTTTGGCTGGGCCATGCGCATGGCTGCGCTGATTCCAGTGGACCGCAGCAACCGGGAGTCGGCAATTGCCAGCGTGGATAAGGCTGTCGAGGTCATGAAATCGGGACTGCACATGACAATTTTTCCGGAAGGCACGCGCTCGCCGGATGGGCGTCTGTTGCCGCTCAAGAAAGGACCATTCCATCTGGCGCTCGAGACCGGTATGCCCATCGTCCCGGTTACCGTACTGGATACCCTGGAGATGATGCCCAAGGGCGGAGTACGCATTCGTGGCGGGACAGCACGCGTGGTCTTTCATGATCCCATCGAGCCTGCCCAGTTCAAAGACCGCGATCAGTTGATCGAGGCCGTTCATACAAGCATTGCAGGTTCGCTGCCCGAGGAATTGCGCTAAATCATTTTTTCTGGCGGTTGTCTTCGAAGGAAACTCCGCCGCCGGCCAGGATGTGCAGCACAACGACGCCTGAATCTCCGGATTGCAACGTGAGTGGTTTTGCCTGGTGCTCGCCGGTGCTGTCTACAAAGTCAATGCGCAATTGGGCGCTGCCACTGGGTTTGATCCAGCGCACGCGCGAGCCGCCGGGCGGCAGCGACCCGATGCCATATGATCCGCCGGGGTAATCAATTTCGATGGTATTCACGGTCTGGCCGCTATTGTTGATAGTAGTGATGGTGACACCAGGGGAATGAAGCTTTCGACAGGAGATGAGCGCAGCACAGACGAAAAATACAATCAAAGTCTGTTTGGTGAAAACAGCGTGTGTTGGCCGCGGCTTGAATAATAAGAAACCCACAGCCATCATCATATACAAATCGTTTTGCGGGGGTGCGCTGCGTTCCATCAAGCTCCGCAGTTGTGTTAATCTCGTGCGCGTGCAATTTTGCCCTTGGAGATGAATTATGTGTAATCGTTTCGCCACGATCACGATCATGATGAAGATGAGCTTTGTTATTCCAGTGATTTTATTGGCTGCCTTGCTTGCCGTTGCTCAGGAAAAACCTGCCGCGCCGGAAAAACCGGCAACCAAGGAGAATTCCGTAAAAGAAGAGAAGCCGTCGCCCATCGCCAATCCAGTCACCAGCACGGTGCGCCAGCTTGTAGAGCGGCAGAGTAAAAACATTATTGCGGCCGCCGAAGAGATGCCGGCAGAAAAATATGACTTTCATCCTACTGAAGCGCAGATGACATTCGCGCACCTGATCTTTCATATCGTTGGTTCCAACAATTATTTGTGCGCCAAAATTTCTGACCAGACCGAGCCCAAAGCGGAGGTCACCGATAAGGACAGCAAAGCGAAGCTGGTCGAGGCCCTGAAAGCGTCTTTCGACTATTGCTCGGCCGCCCTCGACAAAACCGATGATTCCAAATTGGGGGACACGGTCACCCTGTTCAGAGGCCACACAGCCCCGCGCGCCGTCGCGGTGATTGGGTTGACCAACGACTTTGCCGACCACTACGGCGCGGCTGCCATGTATCTGCGGCTGAACGGCATGTTGCCGCCCACGGCGCAAAAATAGTGATAAATTTGCGCTCAGGGTGTTTGCCTACAGGATTTCGCCGGCCGGAGTTTTGAAGATGGTGGAAGCGCTCCGTCTTCCCGCGATCTTATTGCTTGCCATAACCCTCTCGGCCTGTTCGCAGAAGCAACAGGCTCAGCAGAAGGCTGCTGAGCTTGAGCCACAAAAGACAGTTTCGTTGCAAGCGGCTTCCGGCGACCTGCTTGGCGACGCTCTCCGCCTCTACCGGACCGGTAAATTTGAAGACGCAGCTTCCAAATATGAAGACGCCCTGCAACAAGAGCCAAAGTCCGCCGAGGCCTACGCGGGTCTGACGCGGTGCTACCTCAAAGAGGGCAAGGTTCAAGAGGCGTACGAGGTTGCCATCCATGGAACTAAGGTGGCGCAGGATTCGCGGGAGGCACATGTTGTCCTCGGTGAGGTTTATTTTCGCCAGGGAAGGATGCACGACGGCGAACAGGAATTCCTGAGCGTGGTGAATTCGGCGACGCCAGAGCCGCGAGCCTATCTGGGACTGGCGCGCGTTTCCGCGGCGATTTCCATGTATGCGCGCGCGAAACAAATGCTGGAAAAGGCCCACGAACTCGATTCCAACGATCCGGAAATTGAGTGGCGATGGTTAAACACACTGAGGCGGCCAGCGCGTATCCAGGCGCTGGAAGCGTATCTTGCCAACGCCGGCAAAGAAAATGCCGATTTGCTGGAAGATTACAAAGTTTATCTGGAATCCCTCAAGCAAGAAGAAAAACTGCCGGCGAGGGAGTGCAAGCTGGTGGCCACTCCTAAGACGGTTGAAACCTATCTCTGGCCAATGTTTATTGGGCCGTCTTATATCAGCGGATACGGTCTCGACCTCAAAATCAACGGACACCAGTCGCGTCTGCTGCTGGACACAGGGGTCAGCGGGATTTTGTTGAATCCCGGTGCGGCGGCGCGGGCAGGGATCATACCCACGATGCAGTCGAAGATTATGGGAATCGGTGATAAGGGAGAAACCGAGTTGTATATAGGCTATGCAGATTCCATCAAAATTGGCGCGCTGGAATTCAAGAATTGTCCGGTACAGGTGTCGGCAAAACAGGCAACCTATCATGACGGCATGGTGGGAACTGATTTGTTTGCGCACTATCTGGTCACAGTTGATTTTCCCGGACGTGAGCTGAAATTGACACAACTGCCCAAGCGTCCAGACGATCCTGCAAACGATGGACCGGCAGGGTCAGAAGAAGCATCCTCGGCGGTGGACGACAGCGATCCTGAAGACCGTTACGTCGCGCCTGAGATGGAGGAGTCGTACACGACGGTGTTTCGCTTCGGCCACATGCTTCTGGTCCCGACGGTGGTGAATGACGCTGCGCCAAAGTTGTTTTTGATTGATACCGGTGCAGATCATATTTACATTTCTCCCCAGGCGGCGCGCGAGGTCACGAAGGTCCACCCAGACAAAGATACTCATGTGGTCGGCATAAATGGCCCTGTAATAAACGTGTTCCGCGCGGATAAAGCCACCATATCCTTTGGCCGCTATAAGCAGGAGAATCAAGACCTGATTTCTTTTGATTACTCCAAGCTCAGCCAGGACGCGGGCACAGAGATTTCCGGCACGCTGGGCTTCTCACTGCTGCGAATGTTGAAGATCAAGATTGACTACCGCGATGGCCTGGTAGATTTTAACTACGATTTTACGCGGGTGCACTGAATCCAGGTATTGATCGGGGGATTGAGGAAATTGCTGTAGCCTCATCACATGGCTTTGCCTGCAAAATCCATTCCACCTTAAAACCATTTAAAATAGGTGCTAACAACACAACATTTACATTTCATGCTGAAACTACCGATTTGGGGCTGAAGGTCCATGAACGTCAGGCGAAAGACTCTGGCTGCAAGAAAACGTGTTCGATTCGTTCCTGTCAGGAGTGATGAGATTGTGGGGATCTCGAAACAAAGTTCTGATTTTGGGAACAAAAACCTGCTTTTGCTTGTCTTTAATCTTGAGGACATATACTTCCGTACAAGTTGAACAACCCGATTAGGAGCTAAAGTAAATGGTTGTCAGGCGAAAGATTTGGCTTGTCATGGCGTTTGCGGTGGGTGTCATCGCAAGCGTGTGCACCGCACAGGAACTCAAACCAGGGGTCGTGGTTGAAAAACCCGATACCAACGTTTCCGGCGGTTTCAACCCGGGTGTGGTGGTCGAAAGCATCGCCAAAAATTCTCAAGCCGAACAAGCGGGAATCCAGGAAGATGATGCCCTGACAAGCTGGTCAAGAGGTGATGCTCACGGCAAGCTTGAATCGCCATTTGATCTATCCTGGGTTGAATTCGAGCAGTCGCCAAGAGGCGAGGTCAGTCTGCAAGGCCGCCGCGGCGCAGAGCCGCGAGTCTGGAAATTAGGGGACGTAGTTGAGGGCGGCTGGGGGATTCAAGTCCGGCCAGAGATGCCCCAGGATGTTTTATCTCTCTACCTGCAGGGACGAACGTTGGCTCGAGCAGGCAAGCTGACCGAAGCCCTTGATTTTTGGCATAGAGCTTCGGTGGAAGCCAGGAAAAACCCGCCCCTGTGGCTTGAGGTTTGGCTGTTGTTTAACGCCGCCAATTCCTTATGTGCCGCGCATCGATGGGAAGACGCCGAAAAATCCTATCAGGCGATCATGGAACAGGCCAAAGGCGCAGGACCAGCGATAACAGCGCAAATACTCGAGGCTTGGGCCTGGACATCGGAGTCAAGAAACACCACGGAGGGTGAGGTGCAGCGGCTCTACCTCGAGGCCATTGCAGAAAACCAAAAACTCGATCCGGAGAGCCTGGCTGTTGCCCGCCTTCTTACCAGAATCGGCGTCAGGCTTCGGCAACTTGATGATCTGGGGCAGGCGGAAGATGACTACCACCGGGCCCTGACGATCGCACAGAAGGCGGCTCCGAATAGCCTTTGTGTCGGGCGGATTCTCCTCGATCTCGGTCGTATAGCCTACAAGCGTAGTGATTTTGTTGAGGCTGAAAGATACGAGCGCCAAGCTCTGATGATTACGGAGAAAGTAGCCCCGGGCAGCATTGATGATGCTTGGTGCCTCAATGCTTTGGGCTTGCTTCGTATTGAGTTCAGCGATTTTGAAAACGCAAAGAACTATCTTCTGCAGGCCTTGGCGATCAGGGAAAAACTGGTACCCGGGGGCTCGATGGCAGGAAGCAGCTTTTTGAATCTCGCCATAGTGGCCAATCTCACCGGCAATCTGGCCGAGGCGGAAACCGATCTGCAAAAAGACCTGGCCATCCTGGAAAAACTGAGCTCCGAAAGAAACTGGACTGAGACCCACACCAAGGCAACGGTGTACAGCAACCTTGGAGATTTAGCTATTGAGCGAGGTGACGTGGCTAGGGGTGAGCAATACTACCGGCAGGCCTTGGCGATCTGGGAGAAATTGGTTCCTGGAAGCCTCTTGACTGCTGCTAGCCTCTCTGGCATTGGCGAGGCTGCCCTCCGGCGTGAAGATTTCGCGACTGCCGAGCGCTACTTGCGCCAGGGGTTGGCTATTCGGAATAAGCTGGCACCCAACAGTCTTGATGTTGCCTCGAGTCTTAGTGACCTGGGGGTAATTGCAATGGGCCAGGGCAATCTGAGCCAGGCCGATGTGTACTTCCGCCGCGCCTTGGCGATTGTACGGAAGCGGGCTCCCGGCAACCTTGATGAAGTGGAGCTTCTGCGCAACCTTGGTCTGGTGCGAGCCCGTCGAAGAGACGGGGTAGAGGCTGAGAATTTCCTTGAACGGGCGCTGGCGCTGAACAGGAAGCTCGCTCCCGAAAGCCCTTATATCGTTTTAGCCCTCAACGATCTGGGGAACGTCGAAAGCGGGCGCGGAGAGTTGGCCAAGGCTGAGCAACACTGCCGGGAAGCTTTGGCCATAGAAGAAAAGCAGGCTCCGGGAAGCGCAGAGCAGGCCGAGACTTTGGTAGGTTTGGCCGGGATCATGCATCGCAAAGGGGACTTGGATTCAGCCGTGCAACTGTTCGAACAGGGACTGACTGCGTTTGAGAATCACACGGCCCGGCTAGGCGGCCTGGAAGAATCCCGTTCCGACTTCCGCGCTAAGTATGCCAGTTATTACAGGGACTACATCAATCTGCTGATAGAGCAAAAAAAGCCTGACGCAGCCTTTCAGGTCGCAGAACGCTCCCGGGCCCGGACTCTGTTGGAGATGCTAGCCGCAGCCCACGCGGACATTCGTAAAGGTGGCGACCCTGCATTGCTGGAACGGGAGCACTCTTTACAAGAATTGATTACCGCGAAATCGAACCGTCGCGTACAGTTGCTCAACACTCGATATAAGCAAGAGCAGTTGGCGGCAATGGACAACGAGCTCCAAGACCTTTTTACGCAATTCAAAGACATAGAAGGACAAATCAGGCTCAACAGCCCCAGCTATGCTGCTCTTACCCAGCCACAGCCGATAAGCGCAAAAGAAGTGCAGCAGCAATTGCTCGACGATAATACATTGCTGCTCGAATATTCTTTGGGGGAGCGCCGAAGCTACGTTTTCGCGGTCAGTGCGAACTCGCTCTCTGCCTATGAGCTGCCGAAGCGGGCTGCGATTGAAGCCACTGCCCGCAGAGTTTATGACATCCTCGTAGCGCGAAGCCATATTAAAAAGGGCGAGACAGATATCCAGCGGATGCAACGCTCAGGTCAGGCAGAGTCACAATATCCTGAAGCTTCAGCCGCTCTGAGCAGCATGATTTTGGGTCCCGTTGCCCCGCTCCTTGAAGGGAAGCGCTTGTTGATTGTGAGCGATGGAATCCTGCAGTACATACCGTTTACCGCTCTTCCGTCTCCGGGAACAAAATCAGCACCTGTACCCTTGATTGCTGATCACGAGATTGTAAATCTCCCTTCCGCTTCGGTTCTGCAGGTGTTGCAACGTGAAAGTGCCCAGCGGGCAAGACCCACGCAGGCTGTGGCGGTGCTGGCTGACCCGGTTTTCAAGCCCGGTGATGAGCGCGTCAACGGCATCAGCGGAACCAAAGCGCCCAGGGACGTGATCGGAGGAGAGGCGGAGGTAGACGAATCAATGTCGCAAACTCTTCTTCTGCGTTCAGCGACGGAGATAGGCATGGCGGATGGAAATTTTCCCCGGTTGTTTTATACGCGGCAGGAGGCAGAGTCGATCCTGAAAGAAGCGCCCGTGGGCAAAAGTATGAAGGCCGTTGACTTTCAGGCCAGCCGGACTATGGCGACAAGTCCGGAGCTGGCGCAATATCGCATTATCCACTTCGCCACCCATGGATTGCTGAATAGCGAGCATCCGGAGCTCTCCGGGTTGGTACTATCGCTGGTGGATGAACATGGTAAACAGCAAAATGGATTCTTGCAATTGACCGATATTTATAATCTGAACCTGCCGGCGGACATGGTTGTGCTGAGCGCGTGTGAAACCGGTTTGGGAAAAGAGGTTAGAGGTGAAGGGCTTTTGGGGATCACCCGGGGTTTCATGTACGCCGGGGCCAGCCGGGTCATGGCCAGTCTGTGGAAGGTCGATGACGCCGCCACGGCAGAGCTGATGGGGAGGTTCTACAAGGGAATCTTCAAAGACAATCTGCAACCGGCAGCGGCGTTGCAGAAAGCGCAAGTCGAAATGTGGAAGCAGAAGCGCTGGAGCTCGCCTTACTATTGGGCTGGGTTTGTGCTGCAAGGGCAACGATAGTTTGAAGGAAGAGCGCATTCATACACGAACTTTGGCTGAAGAAACAGCAGCGGGAACGAAATTACGTTGCAGGTAATCGGGAAAAATACTGGGCCGGGTGCAAGGGTGAATAAGCTGACGCGAGAGGAATTTGCCAAGTTTCTTGCTGCGCTGGATCCCGACCGGACTCGTGCAGCGGAAAAATATGAAGTCCTTCGCCGCAAGCTGGTCAAGCTCTTCGAGTACCAGAAGCTGATCCACATTGAAGAGCTTGCCGATGAGACTATAGACCGGCTGGTTAAGAGACTGGAAACAGAAGAGATACACAACATCAGCTTGTTTGCCTATGGGGTAGCGCGCAATATCTGCCTGGAAGCGCGCAGAAAAAAAAGCAAATACATTTCCATTCAAGACCACTACAACAGTAGTGAGGAATTATGTGCGGGCGACCCCGACCCCGAAGAAAGCATCATTACGGAGTTGGGCAACGCACAAACCCTTGAGTGTCTGACAAAATGCTTGAGGAGCCTCCCCTTGGGGTACCATGAGCTGATCATTGAATACTATCAAGGGGAAAAACAAGTAAGGATCAAACGAAGGAAAGATTTGGCCAGAAAGCGAGGAATAACTATAGAAGCGTTACGGTGTGAGGCCAATAAAGTCCGGGACAAGCTCAGGTGCTGTGTCAACAGGTGCCTCAATGTGAGGAGACTTGGCAGGTTTACACCGGGCGCTTCACTGCGGGAGAAGGGGGAGCTTGGGTGAGTAATAGTCAGCGAGAGAGGGCGCTGGAATATCTGCTGGGAGAGCTGCCGGAGTCAGAAGCCGCCGAATTCGAAGAGCAGTGTTTCATTGACGATGAACTGTTTGAAGAGACATCGGCCCTGGAAAATGACTTGATAGATTCGTTTGTCCGAGGTGAGCTTTCAGAGGCGGAACGGCAGCAGTTCGAAAAAGGATATCTGGTCTCGCCGGCCAGGCGAGCGAACGTAGAATTTTCCCGGGCGCTGGCGGAACATCTTTCTACTCTGGAGCCAGAGAAGATTACAAGCGAAAGGGAATCAGTCCCTGGCATCTTGTCTTTTCAGAGTTGGCTAGGGCCAAGACGAAGACGAAGCCGCCTGGTATGGGCCGCAGCCGCTCTGATCGCGATCACGACGCTCTCCTGGACCATAGTTGTGAATCGGCGGCTGAATCATGAGATTGATTCCATGCGCGCTCAACAAACGGAATTCCAGAACCGCGTACAAGACCTCCGCCAGCAAATTGCCAGTCTGGACTCCCGCCTGCACGAAATTGGTTCGGGTGAAGTGCAGCAAGAGATTCCCGGCACTACGATTCTTTCGCTCGCCCTGGTTCCGGGAATAAACCGCAGTCCCACGGATGCCAGCAAACTTGTAATTGCTCCCGTAGCTCCGCTGGTGCAACTTAAGCTTTATATGGAGCATGACGACTATCCCAGCTATCGCGTATCCATTGAAACCGCCGATGGGCGGCAGATTTGGCAGAAGAATGGTCTGAAGAGTCAGACAGGGCAGCATGGAGCCAATGGAACCAAGGCTGTCACCGTGAAAATGCCGTCATCCATTCTTAAGAGCAGCGACTACCTGGTCAAACTCGACGGCCTGGCAGCCAATGGTAAGTTTGAAGAAACAGAAGACTATCGCTTTCAGGTGGTAAGACGCTGATTTAAGCCGCTGATTCGAGAAACCCCTGATTTTGAGAAACCTCATTTGCCATTGCAAGGCATTCCTTGAAGAATTGTTTGAAGCCTCTGCGTTCCTCAGCGCCCTCTGCGGTTAGGCCTTTGCCTTTCCCCGGCAGTTCAAACAATTGAAACGGAAGGGCTTCTCTCCAACCGCAACTCTTTTCCGCAGAGTCCAAAAAAATTCCCAATACTTTCTTCAAAACCAGCACTTGATTAATAGAGGGGGAATCTTGCTGCTTTCCTGTTTGTTAAAAAGGGTCAACAGGCTGGCGGGCCAGGATTCCTCCCCGTTACACAAGTCGTTGCGGGCACAGCCCGTAAAAATCCAGAGTTGTCCTAATTAAGGGAGAGAATAGCTGTGAAAAATTACTTCGTCCGCCTTTTTGTGTTGTTGGTTGTGGTCCTCTGTGCTCTTTTGCCAGCGTTCGCCGTCAAACCGTGCAAAGACAGCAGCTACTGTCCAGATCCGACTGACACAGACTACAACTCCATTGAGGCCGCCAGGTCATCGTTCCAGAATCAGCGGGGGATTACTCCTGGAACCCAGGCTCTTCAGCCGTCTGGTTCCTCCATACCCGGCAACCCTGGCAGCCAGAGCTATAACTATGCGATTCCGATCGTGCATCTTCCCGGTCGCAATGGGCTCGACTTGAACTTGACTCTCTATTACAACAGCCGGCTGTGGACGGTTTACCCAGCTAGGAATGGAATGTGGGGAGCTTCATTCAATACCGACCGCGATGCTGCTGGGTACGGTTTTCGGCTCGACTTCGGATATATAGAGGGCCTTTATGATGACTCGTTTTTTGGAAGCTATGTGCTCACGGAAGCGGATGGCAGCAAGCATCGTCTCGTCGGCAATGGACATGGTTACGATTCTCAAGATTCGACCTACATACACTACGACGACGTCGATGCCACCCACACCTATCACACACTGGTCTACAAAAATGGCAGGAAAGTGCACTACACGCAGCCTGATCCATCCATGGCTCTATATTATCCCGATCAAATCACGGACACGAATGGCAACTTCATCACTATAACTTACGATAGCAACAGTCATGTTTCGCAGATCCACGATACTTTGGGTCGGACCATCACTTTTAACTACGACCCAAATGGAAAGATCGTTAATGTCGCGCAAGGAAGTAAAGTCTATGCCATGTTCACCTGGGGCAGCATTCCCTTAAACTACAACTTCGACCCAGCTAAATTCCCTCAAGCACCTTACGGTATACGAGCGCCTGTCAACGGATGGAGCATCAATGTATTAACCAGTTGCACCTACGCCAACGGCACAGCTTATGCCTTCAGCTACGGCGACTGGGGGATCGTCAACAAGATCACCAAACTGGCGGCGACCTCACCGATCACCATTCCCAGCACTTCTAGGGTAGTCCGAGGTTATGTCGCGTACAACTTTCCTTCAGCAGCGACTCCGCTGGAAGATGCTCCCTCTTATACACAGGAAACAATCTTTGACGGCGTGAATACTACAACTTCGAATTTTTCGGTCACGAAAGACGCAAACGGAAACATTACCTCATCCTCCGTCACCGACCCTTCTGGCACAACCACCACTACAACGGTGCAGACAGACACCGGTGATCCAAGCAAGATCTTGCTTGTTGGCGCTCCACTTTCTGTGGTGGTTCAGTCGGGGAATACATTGCTTCGCCAAACGGACTATGCGTGGGTAGAAGATGCGAACAACAATAATGCACAGATCAGCAGCGTAACAACCACATTGGGAGACTCAGGACAGAAGTCCCAGGTGCAATACACCTATGACATCAACGGGAATATCACGCAGCAAAACGATCTCGGCTGGGGTTTGAAGCTGAAGCGCTATACCAAGAACAGTTATGCAACGCTCTCAAATCACATCGTGGATCGAGTGTCACAAGTCTTAGTCTACGACGCAAGCAATAATCTCATCACCCGCACGGACTTCGGCTATGACGGGACTACATTGAGTCTGGTTTCCGGGGCCACCAACCACGATGACGTGAACTTCTCCGACTCGTTTACCACGCGCGGGAACCGGACCAGCTCGACCCGTTATACCAATGCTGCCGGTGGGTCGGGTGCAATCACAAAAAACTTTTACTACGATACGCTTGGTAATCTGATCCAGGCGGATGCAGATTGCTGCACGCAAGAGCAGTGGACATATACAGCCAACACTCAGTACAGCTATCCCGAAACCACGGTGCGCGGGCCCTCTGGGCTGCAACTCTCTGTCAGCGGAACTTATGACGTGGCAACGGGTAACACGTTATCTACAACCGACGAGAACGGCCAGACAACGTACTTTGTCTACAACGATCCAATGGATCGCCTTACCCAGGTGAACAGCCCTGAGCCCACTGCTCCCAAGGGAAGAGTTTATGCAAATACGGGCTATGATGACACCTCTGCTCTGGTAGGCACAACAAATTCCAGTACGGCCAATAGCGCGGTCCAGACGTCTACGTCCGACGACAAAGGCCGCGTGCTCTGGCAGCAGACGTTGAATGGCTCAACCCTGGTAAGCACGGTAGATACAACCTATGACGACGTCAATCGGACAGTGAAGACCAGCAATCCCTATGGGCCTTCCGATTCCCTGGTCTGGAACACAACTCAGATGGATAATCTCGGGAGAATAGTTTCCCGCACTCCACCCAGCGGCGGAAGTTATACCTACAGCTACAATGGAAATTCCAGCACGACTACTGATCCTGCGAACCAGCAGATCCGCAAGTATCACGACGCTTTCGGGCAATTGGTTCAAGTTGACGAACCTGGCGGAGGCTCATCTGCCTCTGCAGCCAGCGGTTCGCTGACTATCAACGGCACGCTACGGAGCTTTGCCACGGGTAAGCAATCGGCAACCAGCGGGCGTGTGGAACTGACCTTGAGTGGTACACTGCAGTCAAAGGCGAGTTGTTCTCCTTCTGGACAGCCTTGTACCGACAGCGGCTCGATCAGCATTACCGTGGCAGGTTCCACCAAGAGTGTTAGCTACAGCTCTTCTACCGGTACCGATTCTGGTCAAAGCGTCCACGCGCTGGCGAACGCATTTCATCTTGACACAACGTCGCCCGTGGATGCGATTTTCTATGGCGCAGACGAATCTGGCAATATCGTTGTGGATCTTATCGCCAGGGCGAAGGGCGCGGCAACGAACTACCCGCTGTCTACTTCTATCGTGTCCAATGATCCTACGGACTTCCCCTCGCCTTCATTCCAGGTCAGCTCAGGTTCACACTTGATCGGTGGTCAGGACGCCTCCAATGGAGGAACGATCTATGACTCAGGCATTGTCTATGTTGCCATGCGCGGCTTTACCGCGAGCGCCTCTTACGGGCAAAACGGCAACAACACGGCCGCGCTGATTGCCTCGGCCCTGGTGGGCACTGGGCCAACTGGTTTGAACCAGCCAGGTTCCCCTGTCACCGCCTCGGCTTCAGGTTCCACTATCACAATGACTTATAAAACTCCTGGGGCGTCCGGCAACATTTTTGTGAATCTTCCCTCCAGCTCCTATCAGCCGGACAATCCGTCTTTCACAACTCCTGGCGTGATGCTGAGCGGCGGGTCGGATCTGACTCCGGACTCGCTCAATGCTCCCATTAGCACCTTATATGCTTACGATGCGCTCGGTAATCTCACGCAGGTTACCCAAGGCGTGCAAACCCGCACAACAATGTACGACAACCTGGGCCGCGTTACCTCGATTACAACGCCCGAAGGTGGGACTACACAGCTTTTCTATATCACATCTTCGGGAGCAGTTTGCAGCAGCGATCCCGACTCCCCATGCCGTCGCGTGGATAGCAGAGGTTACACCACGACCTATGCGTACGATGGTCTTGATCGAGTGAAGGCCGTCAACTACCCGGACAGCAGCACCACGGCGCGCGTCTTTTCCTATGATGTTGGCGGTGCGGCAGCGAACGCCCTGGGCCGCCTTACCAGTGCAGGCGATGCTGGCACTTCGCCAGGTCACTACGAAACTTATTCGTATGATGTGGTTGGCCGACTAAGCCAAGTAAGCGCAACCGGAGCCAACGATCTGCAGAGCATGGTCAGCTATCAATACAATCCTGCCGGTCAGGTTACGCAGATTACTTATCCGTCTACCCGAGTGGTCACCAACAACTACGATGCCGGTGGCCGCCTTAGCTCGGTGCAGAGCAACGGAAGTACTTATTTCACCAGTAACTCTTACAGCGCAGCCGGCCAGTTGCTGAGCTTCACCTATGGGAACACGGTGCAAGGCAGCCTGGCCTACAATGACCACCAGCAATTGAACTCCATCCAATATTCCCAGCCAGGTGCTGCTGCTGGGAACTTGCTCAACCTCTCCTACAGCTATACTGGCCCTAACAGTCAGAACAACGGAGAAGTACAGGGAATCACCGACGCGCGCGGGCCGGCCTACAGCACTAACTATATTTACGACTCCTTATCGCGGCTGGTCGCGGCCCAAACCAATGACCTGACTGCCCCCAATACATGGGCCTTAAATTGGCCCTATGATCGCTACGGGAACCGGCTCAGCGAGAATGTTGTTGGCGGAACACTCGCCTTGGGCACTCCTCAACTCAGCATTGATCCCGCTACCAACCGTATCAACACCCCGGGGTTCATGTACGACGCATCTGGGAACATGATCAGCGACGGCACACCCGGACGAAGCCGCACGTATGACGCTGAAAACCGTCTCTTGTCCCAGACCGATGGTGGTGCAACCAGCGCCAGCTATGGTTACGATGTCGCAGACCTCCGAATCCGCAAAGACCTATGGTCCGCTTCCGGAGGAACACTAACAAAAACCAGTTCCACGACATATGTGTATGCAGGCGACCAGGTGATTGCTGAATATCTGAATGGCAGTTTAAGCAAGGAATACATCTACGCTGGAAGCCAGCGGTTGGCTACGCTCGATGCACCCGGCAATGCCATCTATCACCATCCCGATCATCTCTCCAACCGTCTGGAGACCGATGCCAGTGGCAATGTTGTGCACACCTTCGGACACCTTCCCTTCGGTGAAACTTGGTACGAAACCGGCGCTCTCGACAAATGGAAGTTCACTACGTACGAGCGCGACAGCGAGTCCGGTCTGGACTACGCGGCCGCGCGCTACTATTCCAGTGGGCTAGGAAGATTTATGTCGTTAGATCCACTGGCGGGAAATTCGTCGAATCCTCAATCCCTAAATCGTTATTCCTACGTCACAAATGATCCTATTACCTATCTGGATCCCAGCGGCGCAGGGGAGTGTGACGGAATTACGATGTGTCACGAGATAGACGGAGGAGGCGGAGACGGAGGAGGCGGCGGCGATATAGGCGGCGGCGATGGTCCACCATCAGATATGCCACCACCAGATGCCCCTGGCTCCCCGTCCCCAGCACCACCAGATGAACCCATAATCCTGCCAACAACCCCATTAACAGAGTTGGTCATAAATGATTCTGGCGATTTAGGCATAGTTACGATTCCCACGACTGTACAGACTGTTAACGGCACGACCGGCGAAGTGACCACCGAAAATTACGGGTTCGGCCCGGATAGTCCGGCCGTGCCCCCCGCTCACGAGACGTCTTTTCTAGATTGTGTGAGGGCGGGCACCAATTACTTTAGTTTGCAGAATGGGTTGAAATCGCTAACCGGAGGCCGCCTAGGAAATGGCGTTATCTCGAAGGCGCTTTTAGGAAATAGCGTCCAGAATGGCGTTGACATTGGAGAGGCGATAGCCAAAGGCGACGCCGGTGAAGTCGGTAAAGAAGTAGGAGCAGAGACACTAGTGCATCTCGGCCCTCCCGTCGCACACAGTCTCGCTCCGTATGTTCCCAATATTACAAAAACAGTTGCGGTGGGGTGGTCGTACCGCTACTTTACTGGGGGTTGGGAGGCCAAGCAAATACTGAGCACCACTATCAGGTATCCTCTCAAATCCATGGCAACGAAAGCTACGGGCCTTATTGCCAAACCGCTTGAAGAAATTGAACTAAGGGTCAAGCTTCCTGTTGATATTACTATTTTCAGTTTTTCTTCCATTGTGTGTGGAATAGGCCGTTAGGCTGAAAGCCCCGTCCTAGCTTTCTTTGCTAGGGCGGGGTTTTTCTTTGATTGATTTCCAGACAAAGTTCCAATCAAGCGTAAAAATTTCCTCGTGGAAACACTTCGCGAATTCTGATTGCTTTTGACTCCTGAGGGCCGATGACTGAGGACTGCTGAAAATGGTATCACTCTGATATCAAATTATTGACTCCTTAGAAACCGTAGGCCATCATTGTGTTAGACGTGTGTTTAGGGTGGGCCAAATGCGGGCGCCGCATGAGCGCGAGCAGTTAGCGAGGGCCAAGCAGTTTACCGCGGAGCCCTTTAAAAGAAAGCTCTTTGAAAATTTGTTGTTCCGGCAGGTTATCGAAATCCGCCGACAGTGAGCGAGTGACAAAAGGTTGTTTTGGTCGCGAAACCCTTCTTTTCTGAGTACTGAGGACTGGGTACCGAGTACTAATTCCGACTACCAGCTAGTCTCCACACCGGAGCCGATTTTAGCCAATAACGACGAGGGTAGAATGCGATTTGAGACACTCTAACAACAAGCTAGCAAGTGGGTACTCCTCGAGGAGCATTTTCGAACTGAGTACTGAAGACTGAGTACCGAGTACTAAGCTAGAATGCTCTAGAGGCCTGAAAAATCGGTATTGGCCTCGCACCTCGCTTCGCCCTATACCTCAGATGGCCCCGTAGCTCAGATGGATAGAGCAGCGGTTTCCTAAACCGTTGGTCGGCAGTTCGACTCTGCCCGGGGCCTCCATATTTTTTATTCCGGATCTTCCCCTAGGATTCACGAATATCCGGTGAGCAGCCAGTCCCTCATCGAAAATCGATTCCCTTCAGTAAATCCGCGGTTCAAACCCATCCCCCTTGCACGCAAGGGGGGTGGGGGGATGACTCGGGATGGTTATGGACTGGGAACATTCCTGACAGAATAGACCGGGGAGATTCCTGACACCGAAGAGGAGCAAGGGCACATGCTTCACTACTTCCATCCCCTCCATACGTCATTGAATCTCAATGACTTAACACGGCATGAACTACTCTAAGTAATAGGGGAGGGGGAGACTGCTTTATAGCCGTTTTGCCGACCTCTAGCTTACTGTTCATGCAGCCGGCGCTCATACATTCGCGGTAAGTTGTTCTTGGGATGACCAGGCTAGATTTTTCCGATTTCCATCTTTTTCCCGTTATAGAATGGCGACGGGACCGAAGATAATTCTGTTCGCCAAAGGCTTATATGCAGGTACCTCGGAAACCTGTGCTCTTGGCGGTCATCCTGTTGGGGGCCCATGCGGCTGTCATTGCTTTTCTTAAGGGCCGCTTCCCCGGGCCTATCCTCTCTGACCTTATTCAGCTTGCGCTTGGAATCCTGGCCCTGGTTACTGCCTTGCAAGCTGCCCACCGTTCCGGCGCATTTGGACGCATGTTCTGGAGGTTGGTCGCCTCAGGTTTCGCTATCTGGTGTATCGGCCAGGCCCTTGGGTGCTACTACAGCAGCATCTTGCATCGTCCCACTTTGAGCTTGTGGGGCATTGACGTGTTTTTTACCACGTGGATTGCTCCCCTGGTGATGTGCCTGTTTCTCGATCCGGAGTCAGAGTCGGAGGGGGTGGATTGGCCACGAATTCTCGACTTTGCACAGGTGGCCATCGTCGTCGTATTGGTGTACGTCTATTTTTCGAACCTGGTGCATGGCGGGTCATTGGGTTCGTGGCGATTGTCTTTGATCATTGATGGATTGACTACTGTGGGGTTCTTCGTTCGGGCATGGTATACACGTTCCGATCCCGCAAGCATTCTTTTCCGGCGGTTTGGATACTTCCGGCTGCTGGCCTTTCTCACGGACCTCTATCTCGCCTCAGGCGTGCTCATACCACCAGACAGCGGCGGATGGTTCGATCTGGTATGGAGCCTGCCGTGGTTGATACCGGTCATAACCGCTACGTCATGGAAAGACAGCGATCGTCCAGTTTCAGCCCCGCGGCCGTTTTTGCAGTTCCGACGGCTGCTGATCATGCAGGTGCTTCCCCTTATCTTTCCCTGCCTGGTTTTATTGATGGCAGCGGAGGTCGCGAGGGTGCAACTCGAGATAGCTGGAATGGCGGTTCTGCTTTCCCTGGTTATTTCTTACGCGCGTCTGCTGCTGGCGCAACGTGAGCAGCAACACAGCGCGGAGGCGCTCCGGCTGAACCACAATCTTTTGCAGGCGATCATCGAAGGTACGAGTGAAGCCATCTTCATAAAAGGTCTGCAAGGGCGCTACATCATGATCAACACGGCGGGCGCCGGATTGTTGGGCCGGCCGGCGTATGAAGTCATTGGCAAAGATGATCGTGATTTTTTCTCTGCCGATATGGTGCAACAAATAGTGCAGGAAGATCGTTCAGTCATTGAATCAGCTAAGACACACACTTACGAGAGCGTGCGCACAATAGCAGGCGCTCCACGTATATTTCTTGCCACCAAAAGCCCGTATCGCGATGCGCAAGGTAATGTAATGGGTCTGATTGGTATTTCTCTTGATATCACAGAGCGCAAACAGGCCGAACAGGCAGTGCAGGAAAGTGAAAAACGGTTCCGGACTCTCTTTCAGGGATCGACGATCGGTATCAGCTTGATTGACATGGAAGGCAATGCAGTAGACACGAACCCTGCTTATCGCAAAATGCTGGCACTCAGCCCCCAGGAGCCGGTCAGCAATGCGTTGTTCGACGAACTTACCTACCCTGCAAATCGTCAGGCAGATGCGGCGCGCTATGCAGAGCTCATCAGCGGAAGACGCGACCAGGACCGGCGAGAAAAACGGTATGTGCTGCGCGACGGCCGCACGGTCTGGGCAGATTTGAATCTCTCAGTACTGAAAGATTTTCAGGGCAAGCCGCAATATGTTATGGCCATGGCCATAGATATCAGCGAGCGCAAGCGGCTGGAGGAGCAACTTCGCCTGGCCCAAAGAATGGAGGCCATCGGCACGCTTTCAGGAGGCATCGCTCATGATTTCAACAACATATTGACGGTGGTGAAAGGTTATGCCGACCTGGTCCTGAGCCGCTCGCGTCTCGACCATGAGCTTCGTACCCAGGTCGAACAAATTGACGGAGCTGCAGAGCAGGCGGCAGCGCTCACGCGCCAGTTGCTGGCTTTCAGCCGCAGGCAGGTGTTGCAGCCGAAGGTGTTCGATCTCAACGTGCTGGTGATCGACATGGAAAAGATGTTGCGCCGTTTGATTGGTGAACATATTGAAATGACAACCGTCACGGGGCCGGAGCTGAGCCTGGTAAAAGCTGATCGCAGCCAGATCGAGCAGGTAATCATGAACCTGGTGGTCAACGCGCGTGACGTCATGCCCAACGGTGGCCAGCTCACGCTCGAAACAAGCAACAAGAACCTGGATGAAAGTTGGGCACGCGAGCACGTAGGCGCTGTTCCCGGACATTATGTGATGCTGGCAGTCAGCGATACGGGCGTTGGCATGGATTCCGAAGTACAAGCGCACATCTTCGAGCCTTTTTTCACGACCAAAGAACCAGGCAAGGGAACTGGCCTGGGCCTTTCCATGGTGTATGGCATCGTGAAGCAAAGCGGCGGCTACATTTGGGTCTATAGCGAGCCAGGGCGGGGAACCACTTTTAAAATCTATCTGCCGCGGGTGGATGAGCCTACGGTTGTGACGCGGGCCGAGCGTCTCCCGGCAGCCGCAGTGAAAGGCAATGAGACGATTCTTCTGGTGGAAGACGACCAGGGAGTTCGAGAGTTGACGCGCGCGGTTTTGACTGCTTCCGGCTACTCCGTCCTGATTGGAGATGATGCGTTAGCCGTGGCTTCTTTATGTGAGCGCTACACCGGCCCCATTCACCTGCTTTTGACCGATATGGTCATGCCTGGTCTGAGCGGTCCGGAACTGGCTACGCAAGTTGTTGCCCGCAGGCCACAAATTAAGGTGTTGTATATGTCGGGATATACGAACAGCGCGCTCTTCCAGCAGAGAGTGCTTGATGCCGACGTTTTCTTTTTGCAAAAACCGTTTACGCCGGCCTCACTCACGGTTAAGGTGCGCGAAGTGCTGGATGGCCGTGCAGCGCACAGCTAGCGGCTATTCCAGCTTGCTGTTCATGCAGCCGGCGCTCACGCACTCGCGGTAACGGTCTTCAAGAAATTTGGCGCGCTCAATGGTGGTCTTGGAGGCGCAATCCAGATCTACGAAAAACTGTTCGCCTTTGGTCTCTGAGCAGGATGAATTGCGCGACTTGATCCAGGCGAGCTGGCCCCTTTTCAATGCAGCTTTGCCCGAGGCATCCAACTTTGCGCTCAACTTCTGGTAAGCCTGGTTGAGGTTTTTATCAGCCTCAATCCAAACCTTATTCAGGCAGTAAAGGCCATCGAAGTCATTTTTAGGATGATCGCAGGCAGAGTCGGCGAGAGCAGGCAGAGAAAAACCTACAAGAAGAAGCACAATAAGTTTTCGCATGGCCGGTATATTAACATGGGTGGGATTAATATCAAGTGCCGTTTGCCGAAGCCCAAAGAACCCAACGCGATCCCGAGGAGAAAACTTTTAATGCGTGGTCTAACCTTGTTTATGTGTTTACTGTTCGCCCCTCTGACACTAGCCCAACCGCAACCGCAATTGAATGTAATGCCCATGCCATCTTCTTTTCAGCCTGGCAGCGGACGGCTTCTCGTCAACCAATCGTTCACAGTTGCGCTTACTGGATATAAAGACCGGCGGCTTGAACGTGGTGTCCAAAGATTCCTGAGCGAGCTTTCGCGGCAAACCGGAATGCCCCTGAACACGAAAATAGGCGACTCTGCAGAGGCCACATTGGTCATCCGCGCTGAGCATGGAAGCAACCCAGTGCAGCAGGTTGGAGAAGATGAGTCCTATGGCCTCATCGTGAGCTCTGCCAACGCACAGCTTGCGGCGCCGACTCCGCTGGGCATACTGCACGGGCTACAGACATTTCTTCAGTTGGTGGAGATGACGCCCGATGGCTTCGCCGTACCTGTAATTACCGTGGATGATAAGCCCCGCTTCGCATGGCGTGGCCTGATGATTGACGTCAGCCGCCATTTTATCCCACTCGATGTGCTCAAGCGCAACCTCGACGGCATGGCAGCGGCAAAGTTGAATGTTCTGCACTGGCACCTCTCCGACAATCAGGGCTTTCGGGTTGAGAGCAAGATATTCCCCAAACTTCACCTGATGGGCTCCGACGGGCTTTACTACACGCAGGCCGAGGTTCGCGAGTTGATTGCGTACGCGCACGACCGGGGCATTCGAGTGGTCCCCGAGTTCGATATGCCCGGACACAGCACCGCTTGGTTTGTTGGTTACCCGGAACTCGCCAGCGCACCCGGTCCTTATGAGATCGAACGCAGATGGGGCGTCTTTAATCCGGCAATGGACCCCACGCAGGAGAAGACCTATAAATTTCTCGACGCATTCATCGGCGAGATGGCTGGGCTTTTCCCCGATGCTTATTTTCATATCGGGGGCGACGAGGTCAATGGAAAGCAGTGGAATGCCAACCCCAGAATCCAGGAGTTCATGCACGTCCATGGACTTAAAAATAATCAGGAGCTACAGGCGTACTTCAATAAACGTGTGCAACCGATCGTGAACCGGCATGGGAAGATCATGATGGGCTGGGATGAGATCCTGAATCCACATCTACCCAAGAGTATCGTCATACAATCCTGGCGCGGACAGAAGTCGCTCGCCGAAGCGGCTCGGCAAGGCTACAGCGGTCTTCTTTCCAATGGCTATTACATTGATTTGATATGGCCGGCCTCACGGCACTACGCCGTTGATCCCATGGCGGATGCAGCCGCGGCCCTGAGCCCGGAAGAGAAGAAGCATATCCTTGGCGGGGAAGCATGCATGTGGTCGGAGTATGTTTCCGCGGAAAATATTGACTCACGCATCTGGCCGCGCACCGGGGCGATTGCCGAACGCCTGTGGTCACCCGCCGATGTGCAGGATGTGAACTCGATGTATCAGCGTTTGGATAAATTCAGCCGCAACCTGGACTGGCTCGGTCTCACGCATAACTCCAGTTACAGCTCGATGCTGCGTCGTCTTGCCGGAAGTGATGACATCGCAGCGCTGCGCTTGCTCGCTGACGTGGTTGAGCCTGTCAAAAATTACAGCCGTGAAAAAACCGCAACGGTTGAGCCGACGAGTGCTGCTCCGCTTAATCGCCTGATTGACGCTGCCCGCCCAGAGAGTGACACAGCGCGGCAGTTTGCAAATCTGGTGGATGCATTGGTTTCGGGCAAATCCAACACCCCGGAAACCAAAACCCAAATTCGTGCCATGCTTACGCGCTGGCGTGATAACCAGGCAACTCTGCAGCCGCTTCTGGAGAAATCTTTTTTGCTGAAGGAAGTTGCACCTGTTTCCCAAAATCTTTCTGCGCTGAGCACGGCGGGATTGCAAGCACTGGATTATCTTGATCGTGGCGAACGCGCTCCGGAATCCTGGAAGACAGAGTTCGCGCTGGTCGAACAGGCAAAGAAGCCGAATGCTCAACTGTTGCTTATGATCGTGCCCTCGGTGCAGAAGTTGATTGAGAAGAGCGCGGGTCAAACGCCTGTGGCAAGTGAGCGGGAGAGTTCGGATCCTGAATGAGGACAATCTGTCGCGGGTCTACAGAATGCCGGGGCTAAAGCCCAAATGTTTTAAGAACCTTCACCCCGGCCTAAAGGCCGGGGCTCCCACCGTGCGCCGCGAGCGGCGCAAATAGTAACTCAAACCGAGCTAGCGCTGCATGAATTCTTCGGTGTGGGTAATGAATTCGGGATAAGCACCTGCGCCCAATTCGTGTAAATCCATTCCTTGCCGTTCGCCTTCCATGGCCACGCGTTGCGGATAAAACCGGTTGAGCAGCCAGTTCAGGCCGTAGGCCAGCGGCAGCACAAATCCAAGCAATGTCGCGACGCCTATAAGTTGTGCGAGCCACTGGCCTGAACCGCCGCTTGGTGAAGGGTGTGATGGGTCGCTGACTGCATTCAACACGTTGGCAGGGAAGTGGGCGAAGATGCCAACAGCGAGGATCCCCCATATGCCACCGATGGCGTGTACGGAAATCGCGCCGCCGGGATCATCCACGGCCAACCTCAATTCGAATATTTCAACGGTGAAGGTAACCAAGGCGCCTGCCATCAGACCAATCATGACCGCAGCCGCAGGAGAGATAAAAGCGCAGGCAGCACTGCTGGCAACCAATCCGCTAATCCAGCCATTGGCGCTGAGTGAGGCGTCGGGTTTACCGAAACGCACGCGTGTAATCAGTGCTGCGGTCAGAGTGGCAGAGGCCGCAGCCAGTGTGGTATTGATCCCAATCAGGACTACGCGGCTGGGTTCTGCACCGGTAAATAAAATAGCTCCGGCTGAGTTCAAACCTATCCATCCCAACAAGCCGAGCAGGCAGCCAAACAGAACGAAGACTATGTTATGACCGGGCACTGCGGTGGGCATTCCTTCCAGAGAATATTTGCCGCGCCGGGGGCCTAAGATCCAGGCAATAGCTAAAGCGGTCAGGCCGCCCAGCACTTGAATGGAGCTGGCGCCTCCTACATCCATAAAACCGTGGCCCAGGCCATAGTTGACACCGAGTTGCGCCAGCCAGCCCCCACCCCAAACCCAATGGGTAAATAAAGGATAGACAAAGCCAGCCAGCAGGGCCGTCGAGATGCAGATCGCGCCCAATCGCCAGCGGTCTGCACCGCTGCCTAAGGGGATCAGCGCCGCCAATCCAACGCACAGTATTTGCAGCCATGCAGCGAGCGGAGCGGCCGAGCCATCAAATTGCAATCCACGGAAAAAGAAGGGTTCGGCTGCAATCCAGTTCCACGGCTTGCCGCCCATAATAAGGATATGTGCAGGCCGTCCGATAAAACCCTGCCAGGCGAATCCACATATAAAGTACACGCCGGCTGCGACGGCAATCACGCACAGAGCAGCCATCATCGCGTGGGCCGCGCTGCGGGAACGGCCTAAACCGGTGTTAATGAGTGCAAGTCCCGCGCCGGCAAAGGGCACGAGAAGAATAGAAAAAATACAGACGATCATCGTAGTTTCGGAGAGGGAAGGAGCGGGCATACGATTATCCTCGTTCCTTTCGCAGCTCCAGGTGCGAGCGGAATACGAGCGTCAATCCCAGCAGTTCTACAGCTACGCCCGCAGACACAAACCAACTGCGTGGCGCGGCCGAAGGGAAGAGCACAATCGCGGCCAGAACGATAATCCATCCGGTGAGTAATAACAAAAATCCTGCGAGCCTCATGCCATGAACTCCACATCGAGCATGGTGTCTGTGATCTTTTCCAACTTGATCATAAATTGGGAATTAATAATACAACATCGCCGCTGGAACCCAGGATGGGCACTCCCAAACTACGAGGAAACGTTGATCTTCAACAGCCCAGCGGCAGTTTTTGTGGATTGCGGCTTGGAAGGTTATTGGCAAAAACGATTTTTGTCCAATTGATTTTTTTTATCGCGCTTAGAACCCTCACCTAGACCTCTTATATAAAAGACTTATTCCCTTTATAGAAAATTTACATTTTACTTTCGGTTGGTCACACGGCATCATACAGAACTCTCGGAGCACGCTTTGGCACGAACGACGACTTTGTTCGGCAAAAAACAACGATTGTTTTGCAAAGGAGAATGTACATGGAGGAGAACACCAGCGCAACCAGCGCAAGTGAAATGAAACCAACCCTGGGATTGACCGGGTTGACGATGAATGCAATGGCACTCATCGCCCCCGGAGCCTTTCTCTGGCTAACTTTCCAACCCCAGGCAGCAGAAGGCGCGACCGCACCAGCGATGTGGTTGGGCATTTTTGTCGCCTTGTTGCTTTGTCTGGCCACAGCCGTATGCTATGCGGAAATGGCGAAGCTGTATCCGGGCACCGGCAGCTCGTATTATTTCGCAGAACAATCTTTTCTCAACCACGATAAGGCATGGCGTTTTGCCCGGCTTTCGAAATTCATCGTCGGTTGGGCCTCGCATCTGTATTACTGGATTTATCCCGGAGTGATGGTCGGCGTTATCGGAATTTTCTGCGGTTACATTGTGGGCACACTGTGGCCGAACTTCATGAGTGCCTCCAATCCCGGACCGATGTTTATGGGGCTGTGCGCCATTATCGCTTCGTTTGCTGTCGCCTATATTGCCTATCGAGGCGTGGTCGGTTCAACAGGAGTCAGCATTGCCATCAACATCATTCAGATCTCTGCACTGATCGTGTTCTCTGTGATGGCTTTGGGCTACCGTTTGAACCACGCCCCTGGCAGCACTGGCCTGCAGTGGGATGCTACCTCGGGCGCGAGTTACAGCTATCAGTTCAAAACAGAAAAGACGACCGCCAACGGCCAAACCACGGACACCATTGTCCGTGATTCCAACGGCATCCCGCAGCCTCTGTTGGATGCTCAAGGCAAGTCGGTGCCCTATCAAGTCACCTATCCTTCGGATGATGGCAGCGGTAATTTCGTCGCCCATCCGGATGCCAAATCTGTTATCGCTCCTCATAAGTGGGGGTGGGTCTTTGTACAGGCTACGGTCGCTATTCTGATTCTGGTGGGATTTGAATCGGTAACAGCTATGGGCGGTGAAGCCAAGAATCCAAAACGCGATGTGCCCATCGCCGTCATTACGTCATTACTGGTGCAGGGGGCCTTCTGTTACCTGTTCGAGTATTTTGCCGCCAACTATTTCTTGAACAGCGGCTATCCTATGGCAACTGCCCAAGGCTCGGGCGCTCCCATCGGAGACATGATGATCATGGTGGGCGATGCCATTTTAGGTCCAGGCCGCGGACGAACGTTCATGCTCATTCAGGCGTTCACCGTCTTCCTGGCTCTGATTGGCACCACCCTCTCGTGCATCAATACCGGGGCGCGAGTCACCTACGCCATGGGCAAAGACGATGAAGTGCCCGAGCACTTTGGCATGTTGCACGGCAAGAACCTGACGCCACATCGCGCCATCTGGGTCTTGGCTGCAATCTCTGCCGTGATCGGCTGCGTCGTTGTAGCCATGCCATTTGGCGATACCTCTGCTCTTTCTGACGCGACCATTCAGGCTCTGCCACACGGCTTCTGGTCGAGCTTTGGGTATCCATCGCATGACACCATGGCGAAGCTGCCCAATTCTTTGATTGCGGTGGCTCTGGCTTCAAACTTCGGCACCTTCTTGCTCTACGGTTTGAGCTGCGTCATTTGCCTGGTCGCTTACCATAAGCATCCGAACTTTAAGCCGATACGCCACTTCGTTATCCCCGTGTTTGGATTGGTGGCGAATTTGCTCTGCATGGCTGCTTATCTGGTCTTGCCGTTCATGGGCTATGGCACGAAACTGGAGCCGTTTACAGCATTGGCTATCGCGTTGATCTGGGCCGTCTATGGGTGGATTTACTTTGTCCGCTCCAGCAAGGCCTCAGGGCGGACGACACTGGTGCGAGAACGTGCCAATGCCGGTACGGCATGATTAAGCTCGCCTGAAAATAAAAACCATAGAACCACGGGCGGACTCATGTCCGCCCGTTTTTACGGGGTATGAGGCATAATGTACGCTGGTCATCGAGGATCGTATCCTGGCGGCCCCACGGGAGTTTTCGCCCGTCGGGGCCGTTCACCGCAAAGTTCTATGCTGCAAGTGGAATTCTCTCAACTTTCCGATACCGGACGCAGACGCGAGCACAACGAGGATTATATTGGCCACGTTGTGCCTGAGACGCCAGAGCTGGCGCGTAGCCGTGGCTGGCTGTTTGCGCTGGCTGATGGAGTAGGCGGGCAGGACCGGGGCGAGGTGGCCTCGCGTACGGCCGTAGAAAGCCTGCTGGCGGGATTTCTCGATGCCGATCCTGGCGAGCTGCACACGTCACTATTGCCGCGCTTGGTGCAGGCGGCCAATACGCATGTGCAGGAGGCCGCAATGGAGCCTGGGAAAAATATTGTGACCATCGCCACCACGCTGGTGGCCTGCGCCCTGCGTTTTGATCGCGCGGTGGTGGCCCACGTGGGCGATTCGCGTTGTTATCTCATACGGCGCGGCGGGGCCAACGCGCTTACCCGAGATCATACCGTGGCCAACGAGCAGTTCAGTATGGGGCTGCTTTCCGCACGGGAAGCAGCCACTGTGCGTACCCGCCACGTACTCAGCCGCTCACTGGGAAACGACCTGTTCGTCAACCCCGAGACCAGCGAGCACCAGGTCCTGGCCGGGGATGTTCTGGTGCTTTGCTCAGACGGACTGCACGGCGCAGTGACGCCCTCCGAGATGGCGCACATCATCAGCCACACCGACGACTTGCAGAGCGCAGCGAAAAAGCTGGTGGAAGTTGCCAACCAGAAGGATGGCAGCGATAATATCAGCGTGCAGCTCATCCGCGTTCGCAGCGTCGAGCGCATAGGCATGTACCGCGGGCGGCCCTACAAACTGCTCTAAAGGGAGTGTACAACCGCGGATTTGCGCTGCGATGACTCCACTGCATCCCTCATCAAGATTCCATTTTGAGACTAAATAGTTCTTATGGAGATCGTATGCTTGATTGATGGATGTTCCGGCATAACAAGACTTTAATGATTTCACTTCATACTGGCGACCAACTCGACCACTATCGCATTGAAAATGTCGTTGCGCGCAGCGGCATGGCCTCCATCTTTCGTGGTACGGACCTGCGCACGGGTAAGCCGGTTGCGATCAAAATTCCACATCCCGAAATGGAAAGCGACCCGGTGTTCTACGAACGTTTTCACCGCGAACAGGATATCGGCACAAAACTCGACCATCCAGGTGTAATGAAAGTGATCGCCGATGATGACCGCAGCCAGATCTACATGGTCATGGAGTGGGTGGAGGGAAGGTTGCTGCGCCAGCTCCTCAATGAGCAAAAGAAGCTTCCACCCGAGCGGGCAGTCAAGATCACGCTGGGAATTGCGCGTGCACTGGACTATATCCATCGCAATGGCGTGGTGCACCGCGATCTGAAGCCGGAAAACGTCATGATTGACGCCAACGATAACATCAAACTTATTGACTTCGGCATTGCCGCCAACGCCGGCGCGCGGCGGCTGACCTTTGCCAAGCTCTCGGCAACGATGGGAACACCCGACTACATCTCCCCCGAACAGGTGAAAGGCAAGCGCGGCGATGCGCGCAGCGATTTATACGCCTTGGGCGTCATGCTCTACGAAATGCTGACAGGCAGGGTGCCGTTTCAGGGGCCTAATCCGTTTGCCATCATGAATGACCGGCTACTGAACAATCCTGTGCCGCCGCGTGAGGTCAACCCAGAAATCTCTCCGCAATTGCAGGAAATTATTTATCGCGCCCTGGAGCGCGATCCCAAGAAGCGTTACGTCAGCGCCCATGAATTTGCCTGGGACCTCGAGCATCAAGACCAGGTAGGAGTCGCCGAGCGCCCCGAATTGCGTGACTGGAAGCAGCGGCGCTCGCCCTGGCTGAAAAGAATCCTGTTTTACATCATGCTGGCGCTGATCCCCATCGTCATTTTCGCACTGATGTTTTACGTCGCGCGGCACGTATAACCCCTCTTCATTGTGCCCATATCCTTCCTGCCCTTTATAACTTGTTCACGAATTGTTTATGCATGGCTTAGGCCTTGAGCCTTACCGTTGGATGATCCTTTTGAAGAATTCGGTGATTTCAGGGTGAATTCCTGTATCGGGATTTTCCCTATATGAATAACTTATGCGGCCCAGAAAAATTATCTCTTTGACGAAATTTTGTAGCTCCACTATTTTGACAAGACCCTGGTCAATCTTTGAGGTCAGCACTCCTCAGCAAGCAGGGGGAGTGCCTGACCTCGAGGGAAACGGGGAAAGGGTCAACAAGAACTCAAATTTAAATAAAAATTAAGAAGGGAGAGTCATTCAATGAGGACTCAAAAGAGGACGGTTTTGATGGTTATGGCACTGTGCTTTCTTCTGTCGTGCTGTACGCTTCTGGCGTTTGGCGCGGGAGGGAGCGGTGAGCCAGCCGCCGCCCCCGCAAGTGCTACCCCTGCTGCCGCACCGGCAGCACCTGCCGCCAGCCCCACGACCGCCGAGGTTTCAGAGCGGGTGGACGACATGCAGAGTGAGATTGAACGCTTAAGGAACGAGGTGAGCGAAATTGAGCGTTTGAAGAGTGAGGTGATTCAGCTTCGCCAGCAACTAAGCGCCACGCCGCAGCCACTGACCTCAGCCGCATTGGTACAGGATGCTGCTGCACCACAAACTGGGACCCCAGCCGCTGCTGCGGCTGCAGCCCCGGCAACGCCGCCGCCTTCAGCGATGGCAACCGCGCTGGGTGCAATCAGCGTGACCGGATTTTTTGATGGCTATTACGCTTATACCTTCGGTCATCCAACCGTCAACGCACCCAACACAACCTTCGGCAACCCGACCACTTTCCCTTTAGCAACCACAGGTTTCTCTGGAGCCCCGGCACCCCTGGTTTCCGGCTTTAGAGCCTTCACAAGTCCTGACAGACAGTTTGGGTTCAACTTGGCCGAACTGGCCATCACCAAAGCGCCCGATGCCGATAACCGCCTTGGGTTCAATTTGACCTTCGGTTTTGGCAATGCCATGAACGTAGTCAATACCACTGAACCCGGAACTTTGGCATTCTCGCAATACCTGAAGGAAGGCTATCTGTCTTACAACGCCCCGATTGGCAAGGGGCTGCAAATTGATTTCGGAAAGTTCGTGACGCCGGCCGGCGCCGAGGTCATCGAGACCATGACGAACTGGAACTATACTCACAGCATCCTGTTTACCTACGCCATCCCCTTCTATCACTATGGTGCTCGCGCCAAATACACCTTCAACGACAAGGTCAATTTGACCGGGTACGCAGTGAACGGGTGGAACAATATTGTTGAAAACAACACTGGCAAGACTTGGGGCCTGAGCTTGGCAGTGAACCCAACCAAGCAGTGGGGTTTCATAGAGAATTATTTTGCCGGACCCGAGCAGCCCGGCATCAGTCACAGCGCCAACAGCCACTGGCGTCAGCTGAGCGATACGGTTGTCACCTTCAATCCAACCAGCAAATTGTCGTTGATGTTCAACGGCGATTTTGGTGACGACCATCCGTTGACGGCGGTGAAGGAGAGCTGGTGGGCAGGTGTAGCAGGCTACCTCAAATATCAATTGGACCCGAAATGGGCAGTTGCCGGCCGTTACGAGTACTATGACGATCATGCCGGTTTCACCACCGGGGTGGCGGGACACTACCATGAATTCACAGCAACTCTGGAACGCAAGATCGCCGGCAACCTGATTACGCGGTGGGAGTATCGTTACGATCTCTCCAACAACGCTGTGTTTGCTGAGAGCTTTACACCAGAAAAGCACCAGAGCCAGGTGGTTGGCGGCCTGATTTACACATGGGATTTCAAGGATTTGAAATAGTAATGTGACGTATCAGCCCGGCAAATATCTCTTGCCGGGCTGATGCGCAGCATTTGATTTCGAAGTCTTGAAATAATAGTCTTATCCCGGCGCGCAAGCGTCTGAATTCCAAAATTCAAAACTATTGATACGGGGGCGAATGGAATGACACCTAGTGAGGTCATAAAATTCATTAAAGACAAAGGTATCCAGGTCATTGACCTGAAGTTTATAGATCTTCCCGGTCTCTGGCAGCACTTCTCAGTCTCAGCAAAAGAGTTTGACGAAAGCGCCTTTACGGATGGCGTTGGCTTTGACGGATCCAGCATTCGTGGTTTCCAGGAGATCCATGAAAGCGACATGCTCCTGTACCCGGACCCGGACACAATCTTCATAGATCCATTCACGGCCGCGCCGACGCTGAGCATCATCTGTAACGTCGCCGAACCAATCCACAATAAACCTTATACCCGTGATCCTCGCCACGTTGCGCTGAAAGCCGAAGCACATCTCAAGGCCATCGGCCTTGCCGATACATGCTATTTCGGGCCCGAAGCGGAGTTCTACATTCTCGACAGCGTGCGCTTCGACCAGTCTTACAACTTCGGTTACTACCACATTGATTCCGAAGAAGGATTCTGGAACAGCGGCAAGGAAGGCGCGGACGGCAAAAATCTGGGATACAAGGTGCGCTACAAGGAAGGCTACTTCCCGGTTCCGCCTATGGACAAATTGCAGGACGTCCGTTCCGACATGATGCTGACCATGGAGAAAATCGGCATTACGGTTGAAGTGCACCACCATGAAGTCGGCACCGCAGGCCAGACAGAAATTGACATGAAGTTCGATACCTTGACCAAGATGGCGGACAACGTGCTGAAGTATAAGTACGTCGCCAAGAACGTTGCTCACAAGCATGGTAAGACCGTTACCTTCATGCCCAAGCCACTGTTCCAGGACAACGGTTCCGGCATGCACGTCCACCAGAGCTTGTGGAAGGCGGGCAAGAACCTGTTCTACGGCAAAGGAGGCTACGCAGACTTGAGCGAGATGGCCATCCACTACATCGGCGGCCTGTTAGCGCATGCCCCGGCGTTGTTGGCCTTCTGCGCACCGACGACGAACTCGTATCGTCGCCTGGTGCCCGGCTACGAGGCTCCTATCAACCTGATGTACTCGCAGCGCAACCGCAGCGCCTGCGTCCGCATTCCGGTGTACTCGAAGAGTGAGAAGGCAAAGCGTCTTGAGTTCCGCTCGCCCGATCCTTCAGCGAATCCGTATCTGGCACTGTCCGCTTTGCTCATGGCTGGATTGGACGGCATCAAGAAAAAGATCGTGCCGCCGACGCCCATTGACAAAGACCTGTACGAACTTGAGCCAGCTGAGAAGGCCAAAGTCAAGGCTGTACCGGGATCTCTGGGCGAGGTGCTGGATGCCCTGGAAGCAGACCACGAATTCCTGCTCGAAGGTGGTGTATTTACCAAAGACCTGATCGAAACCTGGATCGAGTACAAGCGCAAGAAAGAGCTTGATCCGGTGCGGTTGCGTCCTCACCCGTGGGAGTTTGCCCTGTATTTCGATATTTAAACCGCTTTTCGGGAATCCAGGGTTCGAGTCTATGCCTCGCACGAACCCTGGATTCTTTTTATGCCCGCTTTCCCAAGCATGTTCCCGGCGGCAGGCTTTATACAATAGGCCTTCTGGTACAATCCATTCCGATAAAATTTAACAGCGGGGTAATGAGACCTCCCTTTATACTTTGTGATTCGTGTCACGTCGGCGGTGTACGACTCAGGTATGATGAATAGTTTGCTGCAAGTAAAGGAGGAACACTTCCGGTGGCGCTAACGATTGGTGTGCCTGCCGAGACTTTTCCGGGTGAGCGTCGGGTGGCAATGACACCACGCGCCATGGAAACTCTGGCCAAGAGCAGTGTCGAATTCCTCATTCAGCCAGGCGCCGGCGTTCCTGCCGGTTTTCCCGATTCGGAGTACCAACAGAAGGGCGCACGTATAGCCAAGGACCGCGCCGAGGTGTTCGCTTCCGCCGCCGTGGTCTTGCAAGTACGCACTCCGGGAGCCAGTCCTGAAGCCGGCCGTGCTGACCTGCCTCTATTGCGCTCTGGCCAGGTGCTGATTGGCTTTGGAGAGCCGCTTAGCGCTGGAACGGCATATGCCGAGCTGGCCACGCGGGGCGTTACCAGCTTTGCCATGGAGCTTATCCCGCGCATCACCCGTGCGCAAAGCATGGACGTGCTTTCATCCATGGCTACCATTGCCGGCTATAAGGCAGTCATCATGGCCGCTGATGCTCTCCCGCGCATGTTTCCCATGCTGATGACCGCTGCCGGCACTATCACTTCGGCGCGCGCTTTTGTGCTCGGCGCAGGGGTCGCCGGATTGCAGGCCATTGCTACGGCCCGGCGGCTGGGAGCAGTCGTACATGCCTACGATGTGCGTAGCGCTGTGCGGGAGCAGATTGAAAGCTTAGGGGCGAAGTTTGTCGCCGTCGAACTGGATGCCGCCCAGGCAGAAGACAAAGGCGGTTACGCCAAGGAGCTGGGCGAAGAGTTCTATCGCAAGCAGCGCGAGCTTCTTACCGAGGTCGTGCGTCAGCAGGATGTGGTCATCTCCACCGCCGCGGTTCCCGGCAAGAAGGCGCCGATTCTCATTACGCGCGACATGGTGGCCGGCATGACCCCGGGGTCGGTCATCGTGGACCTGGCTGCGGAGCGTGGCGGGAATTGCGAGCTTACGCAGCCCGGCCGCACCATCGTCGAAGGTGGAGTGAGCATCATGGGTCCGCTCAATGTTCCTTCTTCCATACCGTTTCATGCCAGTCAGATGTATGCCCGCAACGTCGCCACATTCCTGCGCCACCTTATTAAAGACGGCGCCGTGAACATTGACCAGCAGGATGAGATCACACGCGAGACGCTGGTGACGCACGGTGGGGAAGTGGTCAATCCACGCGTGCGCGAGTTGCTGGGACAGGCAAAACAATCGTCATAGGAGGAGTCATCCGGTGGAACATCTTGATCTATCGTTAATCATTGTTTTCATCTTGTCAGGGTTTCTCGGCTTTGAGCTGATCAAGCGGGTGTCTCCGCTCCTGCATACTCCGCTGATGTCGCTGACCAATGCGCTCGACGCTATCGTTGTGGTTGCCGCCATCATCATTGCCGGCCGGCATGAAACCAGTCTCTCGACCACGCTTGGATTGATTGCTATAGCGGCTTCCTTCAGCAACATGGTCGGCGGGTTCATTATCACCGACCGCATGCTGCACATGTTCAAGACCGGAAAGGCGAAGAAGCAATGAATCCTGTGGCGACGCAGCAGCTCATTGATATCACCTACATCGTCGCGGTCGTGGGGTTTATTCTCGCGCTCAAATGGCTGAGTTCCCCTGCCTCCGCCATGCGCGGCGTTCTCATTGGCGAGATTGCCTCCGGCCTGGCTGTCGTAGCCACGCTCTTCGATCCCCAAGTCTCCCACTACAAATGGATCATCATCGCTTTGATCATCGGCGCGGCTGTTGGTGTGCCTCTCGGCATGGTGAAAACCACCGCTGTGCCGCAACGGACAGCCTTAAGCCACGCCTTCGGCGCCTTGTCCGCCGCGATTATTGGCATCGCTGAGTATTACGTGGGTATCGGTGCTCACAACCTCAGCCGGTTTCAGATGGTGGAGATCGGCCTGGAAGTCATCATCGGTTCGCTCACAGTCACCGGCAGCTTGATCGCCGCAGGCAAATTGCAGGAAATTCTGCCGCAGCGCCCCATTACATATAAAGGACAGAACTTCGTCAGCCTCTCTGTGCTCGGCACGGCGATTATCCTGATGCTGATTCTCGTAATCCATCCGGAATACACGCACGTCTTTAACGCCATGGTGGTCGTTGCTCTGGTCTTCGGGGTCATGCTGGTCACTCCCATTGGCGGTGCCGACATGCCCACGGTCATTTCGCTTTTGAACTCGTACGCGGGCTTCTCGGCTGCCCTGCTGGGCCTCGTGCTCAACAGCAAGGTGCTGGTCGTGGCCGGCGCTCTCGATGGCGCCTCCGGTTTCATTCTGTCGGTCATCATGTGCAAGGCCATGAACCGGTCGTTTACGAATGTGTTGTTCGGCGCCTTCGGGCAACTGCAGGTTTCCGCCGCCAAGGTCGAGCAGAAGCCGGTGCGCTCGGCTAGTCCGGAGGAAGCTGCGGAGATGCTCAATTCTTCCCAGTTGGTGATTGTAGTTCCCGGATATGGATTGGCGGTGGCGCAGGCGCAGCACAAGCTGCGCGAACTATACGATTTACTCACTAAGCGGGGCGTGGACGTGCGCTTTGCCATCCATCCGGTCGCCGGACGCATGCCCGGCCACATGAATGTTCTCTTGGCCGAGGCCGACATTCCTTACGAGAAGCTGTTCGAAATGGATGACATTAACGGAGAGTTCCCACAGGCAGACGTCGCTTTGGTAATCGGCGCCAACGATGTCACCAACCCCGCCGCGCGCCACGACAAGGGCAGTCCCATTTACGGAATGCCGATTCTCAATACCGATCAGGCGCGCACCGTGATGGTCATCAAGCGCAGCATGAACCCAGGCTTCGCCGGTATTGATAACGAGCTCTATTACCTGGATAAGACGCTAATGCTCTTCGGCGACGCCAAGGCGTTCCTCACCAGTATTGTGAAAGAGCTGTCGGCAGTGCACGCGTAAGCTAACCCCAAAGCGTTGCAGTCAAAATTGTATTTTTAGGTGCTTGCCATGGAACAACTGGCTCCCAGGAAGAACCTGCGCGATGAGTTGACCGACCGGGGCGTGCGTATGACGCACCAGCGCGAGATTGTGCTGGAGTTGATCCAGGCATCCTCACGCCATCTCGACGCGGAATCGTTGTGGAAGCTGGCCGTGCGCAAAGACCCACGCATTAACCTGGCGACGATTTACCGTACGCTTACGTTACTCAAGCGCTTTGGCCTGGTGGATGAGCTTGACCTGATGCACATCGAGGGAGAGAAGCATTACTACGAGGTTACGCGCCTGCGCAGCCATATTCATCTGGCCTGCTTTCGTTGCGGGGAAATCCAGGAATTTCAGACCCCACTTTTCACAAAACTCTGCGAGCAGGTGGAACAGGAGTGCGATTTCGGCATCAAGACCGGCCGGCTGGAATTTGGCGGGGTGTGTTCCAAATGCCGCCAGAAAGAACGTCCAGGCGCGGATTAGTCATCGCAATACAGATCATACGAAGCAATGATTAAAAATTATTCATCTGCCCGAACTGCGTTCTTATCTCCGCTAGTTACCCTTATTGGCATCTACTAGGCCCAAAAAAGAATAAAGCAACAAAATCCTGCAGGCGGTTGTGATAAGCTCTGGCCAAAGGCCTTTTTCCAGAGAATAAGCAAGATGTCCTCCAGTGGCGCTGTTTCACAACCTACATCGTCTGCGGGTGCACGGCCCTATCTGCTGTTGATCAGGGATGGCAAACAGCAGACCGTTCCCATTGAGGGCACGCCCCTCTCCATCGGCAGAAGGGCGAACAACCATATTGTGTTGAAGAACCCCCACGTCTCGCGCGATCACGCCACCATCGTGCAGGAGCTGAATGACTACTACCTCATAGACCACGACAGCAAGCATGGGACTTACATCAATGGGGAGCGCATTCAGCGCAGGCGTCTGGAACCGAACGACCGTCTGGAGTTCGGAGTGCCTGCTGCCGGCTTCCTGATCTTCAGCCCCGATAAACCCACGTCTACCACCCGCGAATTCCTCAACCAGGTGACGGCGCTTCCCGGACACGCCCCGAAATCCGACCTGGAGATGTTGACGTTCTTCCTGGAAGCCGCCCGCAAGCTCAATACCGCCGGCGTATTGAAAGACGTGCTTTTAACCTTGATTGACACCACGCTCAAGCTGACGCGCGCCGAGCGTGGATACGTATTTCTATTGGATGAAGAAGGCCAGCTCAAGCTGGCGGTAGGGCAGAATGCGCAGGGCGTTCCCTTAACGGACGACGGTACCATCTCGCGTTCATTGCTGGAAGAGGCGGCAAACACGACCTCCGAATTTCTGGTGCAGGATGCGCTCAAATCCAGCCAGTTGACGCAGCGCAGCAGCATTGTGGCCAACGAGCTGCGTACCATCATCTGCATTCCGTTGCGCAAATCCAAGCTTCGTGAAAAGAAAGCTTCTCAGGCCAACGTACCCGAAGAGTGTGCGGGAGTGCTTTATCTCGACAGCCGCACGATCGGTACCGATTTCTCCGCTACGAACGGCGATGTTCTGCGCGCCATCGCTACGGAAGCGGCTTCATTATTGGAAAACGCCAAGCTGGTGCAGGCGGAAGAAGAGACGCGTAAGGTGCAGCAGGAGCTGAACATTGCGTCTTCCATCCAGCAGCGCCTGATGGCCGTCAACATTCCTGAACTGGGTTTTGCTACGGTGCGCGCGCGCAGCATTCCCTGCAAAGAGATCGGCGGAGACTTTTTTGATGTGGTTATGACCCGCGACGGCCTGGCGGTGATCGTGGCGGATGTTTGCGGAAAGGGAATTTCCGCCGCCTTGCTGGCCTCGATCTTGCAGGGCATGATCTACTCCCAGCTCACCAATAACGTCACGCTTCCCGAAATTATGAAGGCGACCAACAGCTACTTGTGCCAGAAAAACCTGGATGGCAAGTTCGCAACCGTGATCCTGACCCGCCTTACCCGCGAGGGCAGTTTGGAATACATGAACTGCGGGCACGTCGCGCCGATCCTGGTAAGAAGCAATGGCGCTTCGCGGCTGGAAGATGCTTCGGTGCCGGTTGGTCTGATGCCCGATGCGGTCTATGCCAGCGCTACGTTGAAGCTTCAACCCGGCGACCGCATTGTGCTCTTCAGCGATGGCATCACCGAAGCGCAGAATGCTAAGGGCGAATTCTACGGCGATGAACGCCTGCAGGCCGCCGCTACTTCGCATTCTCCGGTGGAAAATCTTTTGCAAAGCGTCATCCAGTTCTGTGCGGAGTCGGCCTTTGAAGACGATTGCACCGTGGTGGATCTGGTTTACAAGGGCTAAAGCGTTCTCGCCACCGGCTTCTGCTCCGCAAACTTCTCCGACCAGCGAATTCTTCCCGTCATCTGCATCACAACAAAGAGCGTCACGATAGCGCCGATGGTGATGGTCAATCCTGTAAGTCCCTTGAAGAAGAAGGCATAGGAAAACAGGATGAGATAGACAAACTGCGCCAGTCCGGCTTCCACCGCGGCAAAACGAATTCCAACTGCCAGCCGCAGATAGCTGATGACCAGAAACATGGAGACCAGCGAACAGATAATGAACGCCAGGTGCAATGAAATCAGGTCTGCCGTGTAGGCCAGCAGCAGATGAAAGGCAAAGAAAGCGCCTGCGAGGAAGAAATAATTCATGGGATGCAGGTCAATCCCGCGCATTGTGGTAATGATGAACATCAGAAAAAAGAAGAAGAACAGCGACACGGGAGCAAACAAGCTGATTTGTCCGGCCAGCGGTCCGGGCTGCAGCTTTTGCGGCATGGGCATGCCGATGTTGAATCCGGAAACCAGGTTGTTGTAGGCCCAGGTCAGGTTCCAGCCTTTGTCCGTTGCCTGCTTCTCGGTGGGGGAAAGCGTGTTCTCCGGGAAATCTATCTCTTTGAAGTCGGTGGTCATGTGCAGGCGAAATTTTCGCACCTGCGCCACACTGCCGCCAAAGCTGTAGTACCAGCTCGTCAGGCCCTGCGAGCGATAACTCACACGCAGGCGGGCATCGCTCCCAGCAGGGACGGAAGCGGTTGCCGTGGCTACGCCTTCCTCGTTGGTTACAGACGCGGGGACGTCATTGATGGACATCACAAAATCGTCATAGATGGCCTGTTGCGCGGGAAATTTGACGCGGAAGAGTACAGTTTCTGTCTGGCTGCTGGGGTTGTGAAAGTCAAACGTTCCGCCAAAGGTGACCTTGTAGAGGCTGTACCAGAGCAGCCCTTTCTGGCGATATTCAAGATTTAGGTTGACGTCAGCGTCGGTGCCATTGAGGGGAAGGGAGATCTCTGAGGGCACGGTCTCGGTATGCTCCGCGATTTTGCCATCGGGCAATGTGTTTTGTACCTTTTTCGTCGTCAGGACTGTGTATACGGCCGTTGGCGGCGTCTGCTCCTGAGGACTGCCCCAGGTGGAGGCTACCTGCTCTTGCAGCCGCTTATCCACATCATCGGTGCGGTAAAAAATTGTGGCGCCCAAAATCATCCATGCAATCGTGGCGCAGACGAAGATTAAGATCAAAGCCAGTATGCGTCGTATTATCATAAGTTTTCTCAGAAGTACTTTACACGGTAAAGTATGATAGCCAAACTACCGCGCCGTTTTATCGCATTGCAATTGCAGTCTAACTTTCAGCCGTTAAAGTACGCAGGGAAAGCCGCGCGTTTGCCGCAGATTTGCTGTGCTGCGAAGAATGCGGCAGCATCTCTGACAAGACTTCCAGATAGTCTTCGAGCGCCGCGCGACCGCGTGCCGTGAGCTTATAGGTGGTCTTGGGTTTGCGGCCCTCAAAGCGCTTGACGCAGGTGATATATCCCGCCTCTTCCAACCGGCGCGCTTGCACGCTGAGGTTGCCGTCGGTGGTCTGCAGCAGGTCACGCAGCTCGGTGAAGGTCAGCGAGTCATGCATGGCCAGAGTGCACACAATTCCCAGGCGGAGGCGCTCGTGAATAAGCTGGTCCAGATCGGATGGAGCCGGCGGGGAAGAGCGTCGGTGTTTAGCCATCGTGCCTCCAATGAATATAAGCGCCAAAGATGATGTGCAGCATGCCAAAACCTGCTGCCAGCAGTGCCAGGCCTGCCGAGGCCGGCAGAAAAACCGCGGATAACGCCAGCACAAGAAATGAAATACCCATCCACCGGACGGGAGAGACCGACATCACACCCGCAGCCGTAAGGGCGGCGCCGTAACATCCCAGCCAGATCACAGGTAAGAATTCGGGATTCTGGGCGCGAATAACAGCGGCACTCAAGATTGCCCCCAGTGCCATAGGGGCTGAAAACGGCCAGAGGGCTTTGCGCAGGACCGGCGACCAGAAAACAAGGCCGGTGTGTCGCGATTTGCTGGCCATGCTGAAGGCAGCGATTGCGGCAGAGAGCACCAGCAGGGCCGCCCAAACCACCAATGCATAGCTGTGGTAGGGTTGCGCGCCGGCTCCCCAGGGGGTTCCAGTGATTCGGACATTTACAAGCACCGCGGCCAGCGCCAGTACGCCTACAAAAAAGATCCCGCTGCCAGAGACCGTGCTGAGTCGCCCAGCCGCATCCAACGTGCGGCGGATATACAGCAGGCTGTCTTGCGGGTTGCCGCTGTGAATCAGGTTCTCATCCAAATCGTTGTTCAGTCTGGCCATACGATAATGGCATCATGCCGCGCATTGACGAAAATGTCAAGTACTTTATACAGCAAAGTATTGTTAACAATCAGCGTACCTTATTCTTTAAATCCAGAAATTCAGGGGAGAGGAAAAACAGGCGCAAGGTATAATCAAAGGTCGTGATTAAATATTCAATTGTCGTACCGTTTCACAACGAAGAAGAGAACTGCACCGAACTCTATGACCGGCTGAAGGCCGTCATGGAAACCACCGGCGAAGACTTTGAAATGGTCTTCGTGGATGACGGCAGCCGCGACCGCACCTTCAGGGCACTGCAGGATATCGCTTCTGTGGATAGCCGCGTGGTGGTGGTGAAGCTGCGCCGCAACTTCGGGCAGACCTCCGCGCTGGCCGCCGGCTTCGATCATGCAACCGGAGAGTACGTGATTGCCATGGATGGCGATCTGCAGCACGATCCCGCCGACATTCCTCTGTTTCTTGAGAAGCTGGCCGAAGGGTACGACATCGTAAGCGGATGGCGCAAAACCCGCGTGGATAACTTCTGGCTGCGCCGCATTCCTTCCCGCTGTGCCAATTGGCTGATGGCCAAGCTCAGCGGGGTTGATATCCATGATTTTGGTACTACCTTCAAAGCTTACCGGCGTGATCTGATTGATCGCGTCACCTTGTACGGCGAGCTACACCGCTTCATTCCAGCACTGGCTTCGTGGCATGGCGCCACCATCTGCGAAATTCCTATCAAGAACGTGAACCGTGAACGTGGAGTCTCGCACTACGGAATCTCTCGCACATTCCGCGTCTTCTTCGACCTGCTGACCATCAGATTCTTGCTGCGCTATCTTTCCCGCCCGCTGCATTTCTTCGGCACCATGGGCATGCTGGGCATTCTGACCGGGGCAGCCGTGGCAATTTACCTTGCGGTGGATAAATTCTTCCATAGCACCGCTGACATGCAACAGCATGGGCCCTTGCTGGTCTTTTCCGCGGTACTGATTCTGGCAGGTGTTCAACTGCTGGCGCTGGGACTGTTGGCTGAACTTCAAGTCCGTCACTATTATGATCCGCCTCGCCGCACGCCCTATTCGGTGGATTTAGTGTTGCGGACAGAGAAGAACGAGCAATCTACAGTCTCTGAATAACGCGTGACTTGAGTTATCGGGCAGAAACTTTCTCCAGGCTGTCGGCCTCTTTCTACTGCCGGTACCAATCTACCGTGCGCCGAAGCCCTTCTTCAAAAGAAACCCGTGGTTGGTACCCTAACAGTTTTTGTGCAAGCGAGATATCCGCCAGCGAATGCTTGATATCACCGGTGCGTTCAGGGCCGTATATGACATCTCCAGTGAAACCAATGATGTTCTTCAGAGTTTGAAAGGTCTGGTTCAATGTAGTGCGCTGGCCGCAGGCGATGTTGAAAACTCTGCCTGCCACCTGTTCGGCAGGGGCGGCACACGCCAGCAGATTGGCGGAAACCACATCAGCTATGGAAGTGAAATCGCGGCTTTGCTTGCCATCGCCGTGAATCGTTGGCTGCTCGCCGCGAAGCATCGCAGTAATGAACTTGGCCATGACTCCAGAATATTGCGAAGTCGGGTCCTGGCGGGGTCCAAACACATTGAAGTAGCGCAATGAGACCGTGGGCAATCCGTAAACGCGGTGGAAGCTCTGCATATAAAGCTCGCCTGTCAGCTTCGTGACCGCATAAGGCGAGATCGGCAAGGGCAGCATGGCTTCATGTTTGGGCAGTGTGGGCGTATCACCATAGGCAGAGGAAGAGGCGGCATAAACAATGCGCTTCAATCTTCCGTCGCTTTGCGCTGCCTCGCGGGCAGCCACCAACAGATGCAACGTACCGTCAATGTTCGATTGGTTGCTGCTGATAGGATCAAGCACCGAGCGTGGCACAGAAGGCAGAGCGGCTTGATGAAGAATGTAATCTACTCCGCTGCAGGCAGCTTTGAGTGCAGGTGAAGGTTCTCTCAAGTCCAACTCGTGCACATCAATTCGGCCTTCGATCCCGTTGAGGTTGGCGCGTTTTCCAGTGGAAAAATTATCAATGCCGCGCACCTGTTCGCCGCGCTGGACCAAAGCATGCGCCAGCGAAGAGCCGATAAATCCTGCAACTCCGGTGATTAGATAAAGAGCCAAGCATCTAAAATATTACAAGAGATTTTACTTTTTGTTCTACTGGTGGTGGCTGCGGTATGCTGTTCTTTGAGCACGATCCTGCGGAAAGTCAAAAAATAGGGACAACCAACCCCCTTTTCTGTCATGAGCAAAGCCATACAGCATGAGTTGCGCCTGGCCCGGCGGATGTCACGCCTGGGAACCGAAACCGCCTTTGATGTCCTGGTCAAGGCAAGAGCCCTGGAGGCACAAGGCAAAGACATTATCCATCTCGAGATCGGCGAGCCCGACTTTGATACCCCAGCGAATATCATCGGCGCGGCGGTCCAGGCTCTGAATAATAAATGGACACATTACGGCCCCTCCGCAGGTCTTCCCCAATTGCGCCAGGCCATTGCGGAAGATGCCGGCGGCCGCCGCGGAATCAAGATTGATCCTGCAGAGGTTGTTGTTGTTCCTGGTGGCAAACCCATTATTTTCTTCTCGATGCTGGCATTAATTGAAGAAGGAGATGAAGTCATATATCCCAATCCGGGCTTTCCTATTTATGAGTCCCTCATTCATTTCCTGGGGGCCAAAGCCGTGCCCATCCGCCTTCGCGAAGAAATGGATTTTGCCCTTGATCCCAATGAATTAACCGACCTCGTTACCGATAAGACCCGGCTGATCATCCTGAACTCACCCCAAAACCCAACCGGCGGGGTGCTCACTGAACGCGACGTTCGCCAGATCGCCTCTGCCATCGGTGACCGTGACATCATGGTTTTGAGCGATGAAATTTACAGCCGTCTGCTGTTCGAAGGGAAGCATTTTTCGATTGCGTCAATGGACGGCTGGAAAGAGCGGACTATCCTTCTGGACGGCTTTTCCAAAAGCTACGCTATGACCGGATGGCGCATGGGTTACGGCATCATGCGGGCAGACCTAGCCACTCACGTTGCGCGCCTGATGACCAACTCTAACTCCTGCACCGCCAGCTTCACCCAGATCGCAGGTGTAGAAGCTCTTCACGGCGACCAAAGTTCTGTAGACGAGATGTGCGCTGAGTTCAAACGCCGCCGTGATGTCTTTGTTGAGGGCGTTAACCGTATTCCCGGGTTTTCCTGCCGTTCGCCCAAAGGCGCGTTTTATACCTTCCCCAATATCACCAGGACTGGCTGGTCTTCGGGAAAGCTGGCAGATGCGTTGCTGGAGCAGGTCGGCGTAGCGTGTCTCTCCGGTACTGCCTTTGGCAGTTTTGGCGAAGGCTATTTGCGGTTTAGCGTGGCCAACTCGGTGGAGAACATCCAGAAGGCCCTGGAGCGTGTTGAAAGCTGGGCCCGAAAAAACCTTTAGCTGTTTTAGCATTTCTGAGAACCGAGAACTGCTTTTTGATATCAAACTGGTATCAAACTCTTGGTTTTTGAGCAATTGTCGTTCATCATTGGCTCTTGAGGTGTGTCTGGCGCTCAACAATAAGTGGGACGTAAGCGCTGGATTGCATGAATAAGAGGTCGGGGCGGTGTGGTTTTTACAGTGCGAGATAAAGGAGATATGTATCATGACCGACTCAATACAGTAGCTGAGCAAGTGGTGTTGTATTGTGTTGTATGTGCTTTAATTTCAATGACTTACGCTAAAAATAGACTTGCTGAGCTGGTACTCCACCCCCCGTGACATGCGGGCGGTAAAGGCGGTGGAGCCGAGAGCAACGAGTTAACTTATGGCTAAACCATTTCGCATATTCGCTACCTGCCACATCGGAGACGAAGCGCTCGACGTTCTTCGCCGTCGCGGTTATGAACTTGAAGTCTATCCCGGCCCGGACGCTCCGCCCAAGAAACTCATTCTCGAAAAAGTTAAGCAGGGAATTGATGGACTGATTACAACCCTGCGTGACCCAATTGACGCCGAGGTCTTCGAGGCAGGCCGCGGTCATTTGAAAGTTGTCTCTCAGCTTGCCGTTGGCTTTGACAATATTAACCGCGCCGATGCAAACCGCTACAAGGTACCTTTTACCAACACCGCCGATGTTCTTACCGATGCCACCGCCGAATTCGCGTTTTTCATCATGGGAGCTCTCGCCCGCAAACTCTGGCCCAGTGAATTATTGGTTCGCGAAAACCGCTGGGGGGCCTGGCATCCCTTTTTGCCGTTTCTGGGCGACGAAGTGACCGGCAAGACCATCGCGATTATCGGCACCGGCCGCATCGGCCAGGCCATGATCAAAAAGTGCACCGGCTTCGATATGAATATCGTGTGCTACGACCCGGATTACCACGATGAGCAGTTCGTGAAAAAAATCCAGGAGCTCATGAATTTTCGCCATGAGCGCGGATTGCAGAAAAATAAGACGGAAATCAAATACGTTGCTTTGGAAGAGGCCCTGTCGCAAGCTGATTACGTCAGTGTGCATGTTCCCCTGATTCGTCCGGGAGAAGGCTCGTCTCCGACCTTGCATCTCTTTAACGAGCGCACCTTTCACATCATGAAGCCCACGGCATACTTTATCAATACCTCACGCGGCCCGGTTGTAGATGAAGCCGCGCTTGCACGCGCCCTGTGCGAGAACTGGATTGCTGGCGCTGCTCTCGATGTCTATGAAAAAGAGCCCTTGCCTGCGGATTCACCTTTGCGCGATCCGGCGATTGCCGATCGCTGCGGGCTCTTCCATCACTTTGCCAGCGGCGCCAGGATCACACGCCTTTCTGCCGATCCCAATAAGGGAATGGCGGGCCGCTGCGTACAGGGATTAATCGACGTTCTGGAGCAAAACTACGGTGGAGATATCACCAAGATGCCGTATGTGGTCAACAAGGAGGCTTTTTCAAGCTAATTGCCTGTTTATTTCTTGTTTATTCTATTTATGGACCAGCGCATTAATCATGGAATCGAAGATCTTAAACCCGTCTGCCGAGCCAAGCATGGCTTCGCTCGAGCGGTCCGGATGCGGCATCATGCCGCAGACGTTGCGGCCTTCATTGCAGATGCCGGCAATACTATCGAGAGAGCCGTTAGGATTGGCTGCAGCAGTAACTTCTCCATCGGGAGTGCAGTAGCGGAACACGATCCGGCGCTCGCGCTTCAGCGTTTCGAGTATTGGCCCATCGCAAAAATAATTGCCTTCCATGTGGCCAATGGGAATTTTAAGTACTTCGCCTTCCTTGCAGGCGCCGGTAAAAGGAGTATCGGCGTTCTCCGTGCGCAGATACACATGCTTGCAGATGTACTTCAGTCCTACGTTGCGCATCAAAACCCCGGGCAGCAGGCCGGCTTCGCACAGAATCTGGAATCCGTTACAGATGCCCAGCACCAAGCCGCCTTTGTTCGCGAAACCGGCGACCGACTTCATCATCGGCGCGAAGGCAGCAATAGCTCCGGTGCGAAGGTAGTCGCCATAGGCAAATCCGCCAGGGACGATGACCGCGTCGCAATTCTGCAGATCACTGGAGTCGTGCCACAGGAACGTGACCGGCTCCCTGGCCACCTCGGCAATGACGTTGTGGGCATCGTGATCGCAGTTCGAGCCGGGAAAGATGATGACACCGAATTTCATAAGACTACTTTAGCGTGGAAGAGGCGAGAATAACAATTGTCATTTTCTATAACGTCTATAACTGAAACTGAAAAGAAAACAATGGGAGTACGATGGCAGTAAGTATTCAAAGCATCTAAGTCTATATGGAAATCCTCTCCCATCTGCGCACCACTGGGACCGCCTTAAAGAACTGGTTCATTGCGCAGACCTATGATGCGCTCGCCGTAGGCGCTCTCTGGCTCATCGGACTTCTCATCGTCGGAGTACCCTGGGCGCCGTTGTGGGCATTTTTGGGCGCGGTCCTGCAATACATTCCTAACTTTGGTCCGGTGCTGACAGTCATATTGGCGGAGTTGGGCGCGCTGTTTACCGGCTCGGGCATGAAAATGCTGTACGTGCTCATTGTCTATGCAGTCATCGTGGTGGTGGACGGACTTGTTCTGCAACCCTACATTATGAAGCGCACAGCCAAGGTGCCGATTTGGGCTTCGATCTTTGTACCGATTTTCATGGGGCTTCTGTTTTCATTGGCGGGGCCCTTATCCTCATTTTTGGGAGTGTTGCTTTCTCCTCCATTACTGGCGATAGTCTTCGCCTATCGCGAGCGCTATCGCAATGCGCGGCTCAACCCAAAGCCGCCGGATGCGGCGCCAAATGCGAACGAAGGCGGGCCGTGATGCATCGGATGCTCCACAATGAGACTGATCTCGCGAATCACGTTTCGACTCTAAAGAAATTATGGGAGTATTGAGCAGAGAATGGTGGGAGTGGCATCGTGACAAATGTGTATTTACTTTGGTTCGTACAGGAGCGGGACGACTGCGAGTTGCTCATTGGCGTGTACTCCAGCGAGTCGGAGGCAAAGGCAGCGATAGAACGTGTAAAAGACCAGCCTGGATTTGTCGAATTTCTCGAAGGGTTCCAAATTCATCCATACCAGTTGGACCGTGACAGTTGGACAAAAGGTTTTATTGTTGACTAATTCCGCCTGCTATCGGTTGCCGAGCCCTATCAATGAAAGCTTAGACACATGCTATAATTTCCGTTTGTCACAATGTCTACTCCTGTTAGCGGCTTCCGCCGCGCGGTGAAGTAAATTTCAAATTGAGAACGAAGAGGTTGCATCATGTCCGGCCATTCCAAATGGGCGACAATCAAACATAAAAAGGGCGCGCTCGACGCCAAACGCGGAAAAATTTTTACCCGCCTGATTAAAGAAATCACCATGGCAGCCAAGTCGGGCGGCGATCCGGAAAAGAACCCGCGCCTGCGTGGAGCAGTGGCTGCGGCCAAAGCCGAGAACATGCCGGCCGACAATATCAAGCGCGCCATTCAGCGCGGTACGGGCGAACTGCCGGGCGTGACCTACGAAGAGATCACCTTTGAGGGTTACGGCCCGGGTGGCGTGGCCATGCTGGTTGAGGTCTCAACTGACAACCGCAACCGCACCGTGAGCGAAATCCGCCATGCGTTTGGCAAGAACGGCGGCAACATGGGTGAAGCTGGTTCGGTCGCCTGGATGTTCCACAAAAAGGGCGACATCGTGGTCCCTAAGTCAGCGGCCACAGAAGATCAGCTCATGAACATTGTGCTGGAGGCCGGCGGCGAAGATATCCGCGATGACGGCGACGACTGGGAGATCATGACCGACCCCGCCAACTTTGAAGCCGTAGTCGAAGCCTTAAAGAAGGCCAACATCCCGATTACCATGTCAGAAATCTCCATGATTCCGCAAAACTACATCAAGCTGGAAGGCGCGCAGGCCAACACCATGATCCGCCTGATCGAAGCTTTGGAAGATCATGATGACGTGCAGCACGTTTACTCCAACTTTGATGTAGATGTAAAACAGTTGCAGGAAGCCGCCAGCTAGAACCGGCAAGAGTTTTCGTGAAAAGCCGCCCAATGTGGCGGCTTTTCTTGCTCTTCTGCGAACAAAGTCGACTCAGTTCCAACCCGCATTTTTCGCTCGCCAAAATTCCTCTCTACCTGTTAGATTTTCAAGCAAGCCTAAATTTACAGGAGACACCAACGAATGAAATTCGCCGCTTTTGTGCTTGTACTGTGCTCGGCCTTTGCCTTCGCCCAGGGAACAGACCCGAATGCCTCGCAAACCCCAACTTCGGAAAAAACCCAGAAGAAAGACAAGGAAAAAGCCCGCGACACATTAACCGACTCGTTGCCTGCAAGCTCACTACACAAAGGTGCATGGGATTTTGGCGTGTGGGGGCAGGGCGGTCATTCGGTGAGCGGCGGTGTGACCCACACAGGGGTTTTCGACGCCGGGTTTCGTCTGGGAAAAGTGCTCACGGGCCAGCACGGCAGCGGTCCACTCCGAGGAAATATTGAATATGCCGTTGATCTTATTCCCATTTACGTGCTCTCAGGCCCGGTGAATACAGCCTACGGAGGTTCCTTCAATCCTTTTGTGGCGAAGTGGAATTTCACGGGTGGCAAACGCTTTGCTCCTTACGCGGAGCTGGCCGGGGGCGTGCTCTTTACCAATACCGAGGTCCCATTCCGCACATCGAACATCAATTTCACCTCGCAGTTCGCCCTGGGGACCCATATCTTTACCCGCGAGAACCGCTCGATCACACTGGATGTCAGATACGTGCATATTTCCAACGCCGGCATGACCGTTCCTAATCCGGGCATCAACACGATTCAGTTTGGGATCGGTTATCACTGGATGAAGTAATCTTTGCTTTAGAGACGCAGCCATGGCTGCGTCTCTACATGCATTTCTATATACGTCTCCGCACATCTTCCTTGCATCGCTGATTCGCTCCCCGCTATGCTTGTTACATGTCCATGCTGGTCGAGTGCGTCCCGAATTTTTCCGAGGGACGTGATAAATCCAAAGTTGATGCTATCGTCGAGGCCATGAAGGTTGAGGGCGTCTATCTGCTCGACCGCGAGATGGATCCCGACCACAATCGCTGTGTGATTACACTGGTCGGCAATCGCGAAGCCATTGCTGAAGCGGCCATTCGCGGCGTGGGCAAAGCTGCCGAGCTGATTGATCTGACCCAGCATCAGGGCGCGCATCCTCGTCTCGGTGCGGCCGATGTGATTCCGTTTATCCCGATTGAAGGCGTTACCATTGAAGATTGCGTTGCCATCTCCCGCTATGTGGGTGAGGAGATATGGAAGCGCTTTCGCATTCCGGTTTATCTCTACGAAGCCGCCGCAACCAGCCCGGAGCGGCAAAATCTGGAAAACATCCGGCGCGGGCAGTTCGAAGGCTTGCGCGATGAAATTGCCACGAACCCTGCGCGCCGCCCCGATTTCGGCGAGGCGCAACTGCATCCTACTGCAGGCGCAACTGTCGTGGGAGCGCGAAGGTTTTTGATTGCCTACAACGTTTTTCTGAACACCCCTGACGTCGAGATCGCGAAGAAAGTAGCCAAGGCGGTACGTTTTTCTTCTGGCGGACTGCGTTTTGTAAAGGGTGCGGGTTTCCTGGTGCGTGGTCTGGCGCAAGTTTCCATGAACCTGACCGATTTCGAGCAGACGCCGATTGCCCGCGTCTTCGAATTCGTAAAAAGGGAAGCGTCGCGCTACGGAGTCGCCCCCGTCAGCAGCGAGATCGTTGGTCTGGTTCCTAAGAAGTCTCTGGAAGATGCGGCAGAGTGGTTCTTGCAGATTGAGAACTTCGACTCATCTTTGATTCTGGAGAACCGGCTCTCGGCGGTCATGTCCGGCAAAGTGGCGGTTGGGGGCTTGCGGGCTGGAGCGGAGCCGTTTATCGAGCAGCTTGCCGCCCCCACCGCTGTCCCGGGTGGGGGAAGCGCCTCGGCCATGGCTGGAGCCATGGCCGCAGCCCTCGGACACATGGTTGCCTCCATGTCACGCGGCAAAAAAAATTATCTGCAGTATGAGCGTGAGCTTAGCGAGGCTGTAGCCCGTCTGGCCCAGCTTCGTGAAGAACTCAAGACCGCGATTGAGGCCGACGCCGAATCTTACAAAGCCGTTGTCCAAGCCTACAAGGCTGCCAAAGATTCAAAAGACGGCGAGGCTGCCGTCAGTCTGGCTCTCAAAGGAGCTACCAATGTACCGCTGGCGGTTGCTGAGAAGAGCCGTGAAGTAGCGAGGATTCTGGAATCACTCAAGCTGATTACCAATCCGAAGATGGCCTCCGATCTTACGGTCGGTGCGGCTCTGGCCCAGGCGGCCGTAGAAGGTGCGCTGGCCAACGTGGAGATCAACCTCGAATCTCTCACCGATCAGCAGTTTATCGGTGAAGTTCGGGCCAAAACGGCGGCTTTAATTCGCTAGATACGTAATATCCAACCAAAACCGTCACCTTCACATCGAAATGAGTGAGCCAAATACATGTTGAATATAAGGTATTTGTGTGAAGTAAGGGCTGAATCCATGTCAAAATAGATAGCACGAGTTGCGAAACCAGCCCGCAGAGAGGTTGTTGTGAGATACAATTTCGGTAAGCCACTTTCAATCATGAATCGAACCTTATTTGTCGCCATACTGTTTGCGGCTGCTTCCGTTTCAGCGGGTGCGGCTGCTCTGGGAAGTACCGCACGCAGCGTGATTCCTTCTGAAGTGCAGCAGATTATCTCCGTGGACTACCGCCAGGTCATCAACTCCCAAACTGCCACTGAGCTGCACGACCGGGTTTTGCCGGACAACTTGAAGCAATTCGAGACCGCGCTGAAAGGCGTAGGCATTGATCCGCAGCGCGATATTGATCAACTGACCTTTGCCGCCTTCCGCGACAAGGGCGATCTTCGCATGGTGGGCGTGGCCCAGGGACAATTCTCCCTCAAGAAAGTCATCGCCCGTTTAAAAGTACGTAAAGTTGCTCCTACGAAATTCCATACTGCTTTTCTGTATCCCATGGGAAACGGCATGAACATGTCACTGCTGGATGAGAACACTTTGCTCTTTGGTGATCCGTCGGCAGTGAAGTCAGGGCTCTCGGCTCGCGATGGCGATATCCAGAGCTTGAACTCCAACTCGGAAGTTCTTGATCTTATGCCTGCGGTGGATGCCGGCGCCGTCTGGAGTGTACTCGACTCCAAGGGCACGCAAACCATGATGAACTCGGCCATGGGCGATGTTGCCAACTTGGCTGAGTACCAGACACTCAGCAAACGCCTGCGCTCCTCGCGTTATGTCATGAACTTCGGCAGCGGAGTGAATTTTGATCTGGATGTGATCACCGCTGACAGTATGACCGCGGCAACGCTCTCCACTCTGGCGCGCGTGGGCATGACGTTCAGAAGAACGCAGGCCACCGGCGTGGAAAAGACTGCGCTGGAAAACATGACCGTCGATTCCGACAGTAACCAGCTCAAATTCCACTTCAAGACCGACGAGAAGCAATTTCAATCGTTGCTGAACTCAGATCTGTTTGCCGCAATGATCCGTTAGGATTGGTTTGTTTGCGGGAAGAATTTCCCTTCGTATTCCCTTCTATAATTACAGAGTACTATGCTCGATGAACGCAAGCAGCGCGAGCGCCAGATGCAAGAGGAGGGAAGACTTCCTCCCGGCCAGGCGCTCACTTTAAAGTGGCCGGTCCTGCACTACGGATCGGTGCCCAAGTTTGATCCTGCGACTTGGGATTTTCGCGTATGGGGTTTGGTTGAAAAGCCCTTGCGGTTTACTTGGAGCGAATTCAACGCCCTTGCCAGACTTCACACTACAAGTGATTTCCATTGCGTGACTCGCTGGAGCCGCTTCGAGAATGCCTGGGAGGGAGTCGCTTTTGGCGAAATTCTAAAGTTAACCCAACCCAAGCCTGCGGCAAAGTTCGTGATGATACACGCAGAAGAAGGCTTCACTGCAAATGTGCCTCTCGCCGATCTCCAACACGACAACGTCTTGTTGGCCACGCATCACGATGGCCAGCCGCTCACGCCCGAGCATGGATATCCGCTGCGCCTGATCGTGCCGCATCTGTATGCCTGGAAATCCGTTAAGTGGGTCCGCGGACTGGAGTTCATGGAGCACGACGCCCCCGGCTTCTGGGAGCAAAACGGATATCACATGTACGGCGATCCCTGGAAGGAACAGCGTTACAGTTTGGGCTAGGCGGCACATTCTCAGTGATACAAAGGGTGAGAAAAAACCCGGCGCTTCGATTCCGATTTATGAAATGCAGATTTTAGACTGCAGACTAAAGTCATATAGTTGAGAAGCACGTTGTCATCGGCCCACGTGCGTCTTGCGTTGCGGTATAATCCCTCCGGCTTGGATTCACCTCGCAGGATCCAGGCGTAGAAGCGCCCTTCTTTTGACCCTCACG